>Ga0247831_1000236_pt1 | contig 123725 bp, 126 predicted proteins | sample LaCruzMarch2015__9_FD_192406 | JGI IMG/M metagenome (GOLD analysis project Ga0247831, IMG submission 192406) | Freshwater microbial communities from meromictic Lake La Cruz, Castile-La Mancha, Spain - LaCruzMarch2015_1m | ecosystem: Environmental > Aquatic > Freshwater > Lake | place: Spain...
GGCGACGGCCGTGGCGCGCACTGCCCCCAACGCAGATCCCACCCGACGCCCCCCGCATTCGACGTGGACCGCTCCCTCCCGCATCCCACTCCACGGACCATCATGTCCGAAAACAGCCACTCCCCCGCCCCCGCCCGCGTACCATGCCCCCCATGGACGACACCCCCTCCCTCGCCGAACAGGACGCCTGCTACCTGGCCCTGAAGGCCCGCGACGCCCGTTTCGACGGCCGCTTCTTCACCGGCGTCACCTCCACCGGCATCTACTGCCGCCCGGTGTGCAGCGTGCGACTGCCCAAGCGCGAAAACTGCCGCTTCTTTGCCCATGCGGCGCGCGCCGAGAGCGCGGGTTTCCGGCCCTGCCTGCGCTGCCGCCCGGAGCTGGCGCCAGGCATGCTGCACTGGTCGACGCAGGACGCATCCGCCATCCTGGCGCAGCAGGCGGCCCGTCTGCTGGACGACCCCGACGCCTGGCCCGATGCCGATGGCGGGCCGTCGGTGGCGGCACTGGCGGCCCGCCTGGGCGTGAGCGACCGGCACCTGCGCCGCATCTTCAAGGCGACGCTGGGTGTCAGCCCCATGCAATACCTCCAGACACGCCGCCTGCTCACCGCCAAGCTCCTGCTGGCGGACACCGCCCTGCCGGTGGCGCAGGTGGCGCTTTGCAGCGGGTTCGCCAGCGTGCGGCGATTCAACGATGCATTCGTCGCGCACTACCATCTGAGCCCCTCGCAGCTGCGCCGTGCCGGCGCAACGCAGCCGCCGGCCGGCACACTCGTGCGCCTGGGCTACAGGCCGCCCTACGACGTGGCCGCATTCGGCGATTTCCTGCTGCGCCGCCGGGTGCATGCGGTCGAGGCGCTCACGGTCGATGGCGCACAGTGGCGCTTTGCGCGCACGCTGCGCGCGCAGGCAGGGGGGCGCTCCCACACAGGCTGGATCCAGGCGCAGTTCGATCCTGACCATGCGCAGCTGCTGCTGCAGGTGAGCGACGGACTGCGTGAGGCCTTGCCGACGGTGATCCGGCGGGTGCGCCAGGCCTTCGATCTGGACGCCGAGCCGGCAGCGATCAATGCAGTGCTGCATGCGAGTTTTCCTGACGGCGACGGGCTGCGCGTGCCGGGGTGTTTCGACGGCTTCGAACTGGCCGTGCGTGCCGTGCTGGGCCAGCAGATCACGGTGGCTGCCGCCCGCACCCTGGCGCAGCGCCTGGTGGACCAGTTTGGCGAACCGCTGGTGACCACGCACCCGGAGCTGTCGCGCCTGTTCCCGCTGCCAGCGGTGCTGGCGCAGGCCAGTGCCGATGCGCTCGGAGCGCTGGGCATCGTGAAGCAACGCCAGCAGGCGATTCAGGCACTGGCGGGGGCGATCGCTTCCGGCCAGTTGCAGCTCGGTGCCAACGGGGACGTGCCGGCCACGATCGCCGCCCTGAAAGCCCTGCCCGGCATCGGCGACTGGACGGCCCAGTACATTGCCATGCGCGCGCTGCGCTGGCCGGATGCATTCCCGGCCGGCGACGTGGCACTGCACAAGGCGCTGGGGGTGCAGGGTCAGCCCCAGGCCGCGCGCGCTGCCGAGGAACAATCGGCCGCCTGGCGCCCCTGGCGCAGTTATGCCGTGTTGCGCGCCTGGAGTCGCCAGCCAGCGACACCAGGCTGTGCGGCAACCGCGACCACCGCCAACCCCGCCACCGCATCCACGCCGGTACGCACCCGTACTCGTTCCACCAAACCGAGAATCACCCCATGAAATTTGCCGCTGACATCCGCAAGACCCATGTCGACAGCCCGCTCGGGCCCCTGGTTCTGGCCGCCACCGACGAGGGCCTGGCGGGCCTGTGGTTCGACGACCAGAAACACCAGCCGGCGTGGAAGGACTGGCCCGAGCGCGACGACGACCCGTTGCTGCTGCAGGCCGTGGCCGAACTGCAGGAATACTTCGACGCGACACGCACGGCATTCACGCTGCCCCTGGACCTGCGGGGCGGCACGCCGTTCCAGCAGGCGGTCTGGCAGGCGCTGCTGCTCATTCCCTATGGCGTGTGCACCACGTACGGAACACTCAGCGACGCACTGGACAGACCCCAGGCCGTGCGCGCCGTCGGCACTGCGGTCGGCCGCAACCCGCTGGGTATCATCGTGCCTTGCCACCGGGTTCTCGGTGCCGACGGATCACTCACCGGGTATGCCGGGGGTCTGGGCCGCAAGGCCGCCCTGCTCACCCTGGAATCCGGCGCACGCGATCCGGAGGATTTCACACTGACTGCATGACCTTCAAGACCACCGGCCTGGAGTTCCTGGCCCTGGGCGCCATCTGGGGCTCGTCGTTCCTGTTTATGCGCATCGGCGGCGCGGAGTTCGGTGTTGTCGCCACCGCCGGCGTGCGGGTGGCCATCGGGGCACTGGTGCTGCTGCCGCTGCTCAGGTTCAGCGGGCACTGGGCCGAACTGCAGCGCAATGCCTTGCCGGTGCTGTTCATCGGCACGCTGAATTCGGCGCTGCCGTTCGCACTGTTCGCGTATGCCGTGACATCGATCACCACCGGGCTGTCGGGCATCCTGAACGCGACCGTACCCCTGTTCGGCGCACTGATCGCCTGGGTCTGGCTCAAGGACCGCCCCCGGCCCAGCCGGATCCTGGGCCTGGTGATCGGTTTCGGCGGTATCGCGCTGCTGGCCAAGGATTCCGCCAGCCTCAAGCCCGGCGGCAGCGGCTGGGCCGTGCTGGCCTGCCTGCTGGCGGCCGTCTGTTACGGCTACGCCGCAAGTTTCACCAAGAAGTACCTGGGCGGGGTGCACTCGCTGGCGACTGCGGCCGGCAGCCAGTTGGGCGCTGCCCTGGTGCTCGCCTTGCCGACAGTGTGGTTCTGGCCGGCACAGATGCCGGGAGTCAAGTCATGGTTGGCGCTGGGGATGCTGGGCGTGGTGTGTACCGGCATCGCGTACATCCTGTACTTCCGGCTGCTGGAACGCCTGGGGCCGGCACGGGCGATCACCGTGACCTTTCTGGTGCCGGTGTTCGCGATCCTCTACGGCACCCTGTTGCTGGGCGAAACCCTCACGCCGTGGATGATCGGTTGCGGGCTGGTGGTGGTGCTGGGCACCTCACTTGCGTCCGGTGTGCTGCCGCTGCGCTCAGTGCCCCGCTGAAGCGCTCTCGCGGCGCTGGATCAGATCCCACGGATTGCCCCACGGGTCCTCGAATACGGCCACCGTGCCATAGGGCTCGTGGCGCGGTGCCTCGCGAAAATGCACACCGCACGCCAGCACCGCCACACCCGTCAGGGACTGGGTCACAATTTGCTCCTTCTGCACCCGTATCGGAATCATCGCCACTGCCGGCCATTGTGCCCGCCCACCGCCATGCCCATCGACCCATCCGCCGCCACCGCCTACCCGCCCATCGAACCCTACCGCAGCGGCATGTTGGCCGTCGATGCGGTCCACACGCTGTACTGGGAGGAATCCGGCAACCCGCAGGGCGTGCCTGTGCTGTTCCTGCACGGTGGACCGGGCTCGGGCACCTCGCCGCGCCACCGGCAGTTCTTCGACCCGGCGCATTACCGCATCGTGCTGTTCGACCAGCGCGGGGCGGGCCGCTCCACCCCGCTGGGCGAGTGGCGCGACAACACCACGCAACATCTGGTGGCCGACATCGAGCGGCTGCGTGCGATGCTGGGCATTGCGCAGTGGCTGGTGTTCGGCGGCTCCTGGGGTTCCACGCTGGCCCTGGCCTACGGGCAGGCGCATCCGCAGGCCTGCCTGGGCTTCGTGCTGCGCGGCATCTTCCTGTGCACACAGGCCGAGATCGACTGGTTCCTGTACGGCATGGGCTGGTTCTTCCCGCATGCGCGCGAGCAGTTCGTGGGCGGTGTCACTGAGGGCGAGCGCGGCGACCTCCTCTCGGCCTATTGCCGGCGCCTGTTCAGCGACGATGCGGCCATGAGCCTGGACGCGGCACGGCGCTGGAGCAGTTACGAGGGCAGCTGCCTGCAGCTGCTGCCCGACCCCGACGTGCAGCAGAAGTACGACAGCCCGGCCGTCGCGCTCGGCATCGGCCGGCTGGAGGCGCACTACTTCCGGCATTTGGGCTTCTTCGAGCACGACCAGCTGATCCGCAACATCGACCGCATCCGCCATCTGCCGGCAGTGATCGTGCAGGGCCGCTACGATGTGATCTGCCCGCCGGCCACCGCCTGGCGGCTGCACCAGGCCTGGCCACAGGCCCGTTTCCAGGTCGTGGAGGATGCGGGCCATGCGGCCTTCGAGCCGGGTACCGAAGCGGCCCTGGTGGCAGCCACCAACCAGTTCCGCGACCAGGGCCGTTTCCAGCGCGCGAGCCATGCCGATGCATGAACCGCGGCTGACACGCGGACTGCGCGACCTGCTGCACGCGCAGCGCGTCGGCGCGCTGGGAACGCTGACGCCGGATGGTGCGCCACAGGTCTCGATGGTGCCCTTTGCGCTGGCGCCGCAGGCCGGGTGCCTGGTGCTGCATGTGAGTGCGCTGGCAGCCCACACACGCCATCTGCAGAAGCTGCCTGCGGCCTCGCTGCTGGTGATGCAGGCCGAGGTGGCGGGCGAGCCGGTGCATGCGCTGCCGCGCGTCACGCTCGACTGCCAGGCATCCACCCCCGACGCCGGCAGCGCCACCTGGCAAGCATGCCGCGCCGCCTACCTGGCACGGTTTCCCGAGGCCGAGCCGATGACACACCTGGGTGATTTCCGCTTTGTGTCGCTCACGCCCACGGGTGCCCGCCATGTGGCGGGATTCGGTGCGGCCCGCAGCGTGGATGCCGCCGAGCTGGCGCAGGTGCTGCGCGGCTGAGGCCGCCCTGGCGCGTCAGGCGGACCCGGCCATCCACTGCACGAGCGGGTCCAGCCACCCACCGGCCGAACCGGCAGCGTCGCCTTCACAGGCCGTCCAGCACATGGCGGGCGACATCTCCGAGCGTCTGGAAAATCCGGTCCGGGCGTGCATCGGCAATCGGGCGCCCCGCGTTGTAGCCATAGGGCACCGCCCATGCGGCCACACCGGCATTGCGGGCCGCCAGCACGTCGGTCTGCGAATCGCCGACGTGTGCACAACGCGCCAGCGTCACCCCCAGCGTGCCGGCCACATGGCGCAACACGCTGGCGTGCGGTTTCTTCTCGGGCAGCGAGTCGCCACCGACGGTCATGTCGAAGAACCCGTCGAGCGCGGTCATGCGAAGGACAGCCTGCGCATGGTGGAGCTCCTTGTTCGTCACACAGGCCAGGCGCAAGCCCGCCCGCCGCAAATCCGACAAGGCCTGCACACACCCGCCATACGGTCTGGCCCGCGTGCCGGTGGTCTGTGTGTAGCAGTGGTCCAGCGTGGCCAGCAACTCGGTCAGCCGCACCCTGTCGCCCAAGGCCGGTTGCTCCTGCACCAGCCGCTCCAGCAGGCGACGCATGAGGTCGGCCGTGCCATTGCCGATCAGCACGACGATCTCGTCCACCGCGCGGCGCGCAATGCCATGGGCCTCCAGCGCCAGGTTGACCGCCTCGGCGATCTCGGGGGCGGTGTCCACCAGGGTCCCGTCAAGGTCGAAACAGATCAGGTCGTAGGCCATGTCGCAGTTTCAGAGCACACCGGGCGCACAAGCGTGTGCCCTGCGTCAGAGTTCCGGCCCGCCGTACTCGGTGTCGATCCGAACGCTGCCGGCAATGACGCGCTGCGTCCATCGGGCCAGTTCGGCACCGAAGCGGGCCTGCAGTTCCGGCGCGACGACCAGGCGCACATGGTCGGGCTGCGCCAGGCCGAACTCCACGGTCGTGCCGCAGCGCACGCGCCCATGGGCGAAATCGTCGATGGCCTGGGCCAGGCCGCGGCCCGAATCGGCGACGGCCGATGCGACGAACACCGCAGGGTCGCGCTGCACCCAATCCAGCACATTGCCAATCTGGCGGATAGGCAACTCGCGGCAGGCCCTGGTGACGCCCGGGCGGCCACCGTCGATCATGGCGAAGATCAGGTCGGCGCCCTGCTGCTGCAGCCTTCGGGTGGTCTCGAAGGCGAGGTCGGGGTCATGCTGCTGGCCGCAGAATGCCGTGACAAAGCGGCAATCCGGCGCCGCCTGGCGCACACCGCTGGCGAAGGCGGCGCGGCCCTTGAGGCCGGGTCGCACCTTCTCGCCCGACATATGGGCCACCACCCGGCTCCTGGACGCCAGGCCTGCCAGCACCCCCGCCAGGAACGCCGACTGCTCCTGCAGCACCTCGTAACTCGCCGTGTTCGGGGCCAGGAAGCTGCCCTGCGTGATCACGAACAGCGTCCCCGGAAACTCGGCATGCACCTGCTGCACCGGCGCGTCGCCCTGCCCGCCATGGGCCACCAGCAGGTCCAGCCCCGGTGCGCACAGAGCGCGCAAGGCCTGCGCACGCTCGTCGGCCGCCAACGGCGCGATCCAGTGGACATCGACCGCATGGCCCGCTGCCTGGGCCTGCAGCGCGCCGGCGTGGCCGGATTCATTGAAGCTGCCCTTGCCGGGCGGCCCGAACAGGGCCACCGCCATGCGGCGCGCCCGGCTTGGCGCGCAACTCACAATGTGGCCCCGCTGGCCTTCACGATCGGCGCCCACAGGCTGGCCTGGTCCCTGATGAAACTGGTGAAGGCCTCGGGGCTGCGAGCCTCCAGTTCGAAGCCCTGCGCGACCAGCTTGCTGCGCATGTCCGGCATGGCCATCACGTCGGCCAGCGCCTTCATCAGGGTCTGGGCCACGGCCGCCGGGACAGCGGCCGGCGCCGACACGCCGACGAAATTCTCGGCCACCAGCGTCGGGTGCCCCAGCTCGGCAAAGGTCGGAATGTCGTCGGCCTGCCCGACGCGCCGGGCTGAACTGATGGCCAGCAGACGCAACTGCCCGGTCTTGCGAAACTGCAGGTTGGCCGGCAGTGCATCCACCGCCACCTTGAGTTGCCCACCCAGCAGGTCGGTGCGCATCGGGCCGGCGCCGCGGTACGGTATGTGCAACATCTTGAGCCCCGCCTGCTGCGCCAGCATCTCGCCCACGATATGGCCGATGGACGCCGCCCCGCCGCTGCCGAAAGCGACCGGGTCCTTCTGGGCCTTTGCCCAGGCCACGAAACTGGCAAAGTCCGTGACCGGCAGAGACGGGTGGACCACCAGCACGGTCGGCACGTCACCGATGTAGGCCAGATGGCGGAAGCTGCGCACCGGGTCATACAGCGGCTTGTCCATCAGGGCCGGGGCGATCGACATCGGCGACGAATTCGAGATCAGCAGCGTGTAGCCGTTGGCCTCGGCATTGGCGACCTGCACGGCGCCGATGGTCGACGCGCCGCCGGGCCGGTTCTCGACGACCACCCGTTGGCCGAGCTTGTCGGCCAGGGGCGGGGCGATGAGCCGGGCCACGATATCGCTGGCGCCCCCAGGCGGGAAGGTCACCACCAGCTTGACTGGCTGGCTCGGCCAGGCCTGGGCACGGGCCGCCAGCGGCGCGAAGGTGGACAGCAGCACGGAGCTGGCAGACAGAAGAAGAAGCTTGCGTCGGTTCGTCATGGGTGATCCCTGGTGGTTATTCAAGAGGGGCCGCCGGCATGCCGCACAGCCCGGTGCCAGTCAGCAGGAAACGTGCCAATCAGCCCGCCAACCCGACAAACACGTTCTGCACATCGTCGTTGCCATCGATGGCAGCGAGGAAGGACTCGACCTCCTCCAGTTGCTCCGGGCTGAGGCTGGCCGGGTCGATCGGGTTCTTGGGCCGGTAGCCGAGCCTGGCGGACAACACATTGAAGCCCTGGGCCGGCAAGGCGCGGCTGACGATGTCCAGGTCGGTCGGGTCGGTGACGAACAAGGTGCTGCCCTCGGCATCGCCGGTTTCGAAGTCCTGGGCTCCGGCTTCGATGGCGGCCACTTCCGCGTCCGCGCCCGGGTGGGCGGGCTCGGCTTCGATCAGGCCAACGTGGTTGAAATCCCAGGCGACCGAACCAGAGGTGCCCAGCTGGCCCTTGCGGAACAACACCCGCATCTCGGGCGCCGTGCGGTTGACGTTGTCTGTCAGGCACTCGACCATGAGCGGCACCCGGTGCGGCGCGAAACCTTCGTAGATGACATGGTCGAAATGGACCGACTCGCCGGTGAGGCCGGCGCCCTTCTTGATGGCCCGGTCGAGCGTGTCCTTGGGCATCGACACCTTGCGGGCCTGCTCCACCACCAGCCGCAGCCGGGCGTTGTGCACCGGGTCTGCGCCACTGCGGGCTGCCACCATGATGTCCTTGACCAGTCGCCCGAAAAGCTTGCCCTTGGCATTGGCAGCCAGCTCCTTGCCTTTTGCCTTCCACTGTGCGCCCATGGCCGTGTCCTTTTGCTGTTGTCATCCCGGCGCGCGGGAGCGCGTCGGCCGCTGGTTTATACACCCTGCGACGGCCTGCGGGATACTCCGGCGCAGGCCGCACCATCGCGCGACACCAAGGAACTGCCATGCAACCTGCCCCAGCGGCTGAACCCTTATGCATCCGCATGCATGCCGACGACAACGTCGCCATCGTCGCGAATGACGGCGGGCTGCCTGCGGGCACGTGCATGCCCGACGGATTGCTGCTGGTCGACCGGGTACCGCAAGGGCACAAGCTGGCACTGTGCGACCTGGCCCCTGGCGACGCGGTCCGGCGCTACAACGTCGTGATCGGCCGGGCGGCGCGGGCCATCCCGGCGGGCAGCTGGGTGCACGAGCGTCTGCTGGAAATGCCTGCCGCACGCGCACTGGACGGCCTGCCCATGGCCACTGCGCGCCCCGTGCCGCTGCCACCGCTGGAGGGCCACACCTTCGAGGGCTACCGCAATTCGGATGGCTCGGTCGGCACCCGCAACATCCTGGCCATCACCACCACCGTGCAATGCGTGGCCGGCGTCCTGGACTTCGCGGTGAAACGCATCAAGAGCGAATTGCTGCCGCTATACCCCCATGTCGACGACGTCGTGGGCCTGGAGCACAGCTACGGTTGTGGCGTGGCCATCGACGCGCCCGACGCCATCATCCCGATCCGCACGCTGCGCAACATCGCCCAGAACCCGAACTTCGGCAACGAGGTGATGGTCCTCAGCCTGGGCTGCGAGAAGCTGCAGCCCGAGCGCCTGTTGCCACCGGGCAGCTTCGCCATCACACCGGCCGGGGACACCGCCGCCCCGCTGGACGTCGTCTGCCTGCAGGACGACGCGCATGTCGGATTCCTGTCGATGGTGGACCACATCCTGGCGAACGCGCGGGTGCACCTGGAGCGCCTGAACCAGCGCCGCCGCGAGACCTGCCCGGCCAGTGCCCTGGTGGTCGGGGTGCAATGCGGCGGCAGCGATGCCTTCAGCGGCGTGACGGCCAACCCGGCGGTAGGGTTCTGCAGCGACCTGCTGGTACGCGCCGGCGCCACGGTGATGTTCTCGGAAGTCACCGAAGTGCGTGACGCCATCGACCAGCTGACGGCCCGCGCAGCCAGCCCGGCCATTGCCGAGGCGATGGTCCGCGAGATGGCCTGGTACGACAGCTACCTGGCCCGCGGCAGCGCGGATCGCAGCGCGAACACCACCCCCGGCAACAAGCAGGGCGGCCTGTCGAACATCGTCGAGAAGGCGATGGGCTCGATCATCAAGAGCGGCACGGCGCCCATCACCGGCGTTTTGTCCCCCGGCGAGAAGCTGCGCGACCGCGGCATCAGCCACGGCCTGGTCTACGCCGCCACACCCGCCAGCGACTTCATCTGCGGCACCCTGCAGCTCGCTGCCGGCATGAACCTGCATGTATTCACCACCGGCCGCGGCACGCCCTACGGGCTGGCCGAGGTGCCCGTGGTCAAGGTGGCCACCCGCAGCGATCTTGCGCGCCGCTGGCACGACCTGATGGACATCAATGCCGGCCGCATTGCCGACGGGCAGGCCAGCATCGAGGACGTGGGCTGGGAGCTCTTCCACCTGCTGCTGGACGTCGCCAGCGGCCGCAGGAAGACCTGGGCGGACCACTGGAAGCTGCACAACGCACTGGTGCTGTTCAATCCTGCACCGATCACCTGAGCGCAACAATCACCCGCACGCGCAGCGCCGGCTGCGCCGCACAACGAAACCAGAGACAGCACCATGCCCCAGGATCCTTCGCATGCCAGCCACACGACCCAGCCTGTGGTCGGCGTCACCGGGGCGGGTGCATTGCCCGGCAAGCGCACCTGGCTGATCGCCAACCTGCTGGGCCAGATCGCCTTCGGGCTGCTGGCGATGACCATCTGCCTGCCGTCGATGCAGGAATGGGGGGCCATCTTCCAGGCCGACCAGGCCGCCGTGCAGCTGACCTTCAGCGCCTACGTGGTGGCCTACGGCGGGCTGCAGCTGGTCTACGGGCCGCTGTCGGACCGGCACGGCCGCAAGAACATCCTGCTCGTGGGCCTGGTGCTGGCCGGCATCGGGTCGCTGCTGGCCGCCATGTCCCCCGACCTGACCAGCCTCACGGCCGCGCGCTTCCTGCAGGGCGCCGGTGCGGCGGCCACGATGGTGGTGGGCCGCTCCATGGTGCAGGACCTGTTCCAGGGCGCCGAACGCACCCGGGTGATGGCCTACATCGGCATGGTGCTGGGCATGTGCCCGCCACTGGCCACGGTGATCGGCGGCCAGTTGCATGTCCGCCTGGGCTGGCAGTCCAACTTCGTGCTGATGACTGCTCTGGCAGCCCTGATGTTCCTCGCCGCCTGGCGCGGACTGCCCGCCCGCCCGCCACTGCGCGCCGAAGGCGACAGCACGCAGACGCACTGGCTGCTCGCCATGGGCCGCGCCTATGCCCGCCTTGTCCGCGAACCGGCTTTCCTGCTGTACGTGACCATCCTGTCCCTGAGCACCGCCACGTTCTATGCGTTCCTGGCCGGTGCCCCGATCGTGATGCGCAGCTACGGTGTCGGGCCCGACGGCGTGGGCTGGTACATCATGTGTGTGCCCATGGCCTACATCGTGGGCAACTTCCTCACCAGCCACTGGGTCCGCGACAAGGGCGAGCGCCGCGTCATGCAGATCGGCCAGGCCGCGGCCGTGACCGGCCTGGTCCTGCTGCTGGCGCTGGGATTCGCCGGCCTGAAGACCCCGCTGGCCTTCTCGCTGCCGCTGATCCTTCTGGGCCTGGGGCACGGTCTGCTCGTACCGCCCTCGATCTCTGGGACCGTGGGCCTCATTCCAGCGCTCGCCGGTGCAGCCGCCGCAGCAGCAGGCCTGGTGCAGCAACTGATGGGCGCGTTCGGCGGTTATGCCGTGGGGCTGATGCCCCACGATGGCGCAGTCAATCTGGGATTGCTGATGATGGGCTTCACCCTGTGTGCCCTGGCCGCGCAGTGGATGCTGCATCGACGGTGATCGGCCGACCGGCCCCACCCACTCACCCCCCCGATTTGGGCGTCGCCTTGAGACGAACAGATTCATACCAGGACGGACTGGCATACCACTCCACGTCGATCCGCCGGACGTCAATGAGCCAGCGCGTTCCCAGACGCTTGAGTGTGTCGAAATAGCTTCCACTGGTGTCGAGGCCATAGGACGTCACCGACAGGAAATACGTGTGGCTGTGCGCCGTGACAGCGTCGATGAATTCAACGCGTGAGGTCGAGAGGTTGTGCCGCAGCATTGGCCGCGCGCCATCGGCTTGCACAAGACCCAGCACGGGCGAATAAAACGCGCGGATCGCCTCTCTGCCCCGGGCGCTGGCCCCGCTCGACAACTCCAGACGCCCGTCTGGCATGAAGACTGACACTACGCCGTCCAGATCACCTTCGTCCACAGATGTGCAATACACCGCCATGGTGTGGAGAATCTGTGCCCGGTCATCATTCTGGTCATGGCTCATCGCTGGCTTTCGGCAATCCTGGTCGATGGGTAGCATACCTTCGAGAGACAGGCTTGTGGGATAGTGCCCGTGGACTCGCTGTTCGGCTTCGGTGCAGAATATCCGGACCCCAGCACTCCGGGGCAACAGGCTTTCCACACAAGCATGTTGGTAGGCGTATCAACCATTCAGGAGACAACCATGACGACAGAAAACATGCCAGCGCCGATGACCCGCCGAAGCGCCATCGGAACCATCGCTGCGGCAGGGGCCATGACGTTTGGCGCATCAACGGCCAGGGCGCAGCAAGGCGATGCCAATTGGCAACGGATCGTGGCCGCCGCCAAGCGCGAAGGCAGCCTGGTGATCTACCACCAGGCAGTGCCCCAGGTTCTGGAACGGGTCACCAAGGACTTCATGGCCCTGTACCCCGAGATCAAGGTGGAATACCGCCGTTTGCTGACACCCGTGACGCACATGCAGGCGATCGAAAACGAAAAGGCTGGCAAGCTGGACGGTGCGGACATCAGCCAGTACGCCAACGCAATCTGGTACCGGGACAAGGCACAAGAGAATTTCTTCATCAAGCCGGTGGGGCCAGCCACCGCGGACTACCCGAAAGACAGCCTGCTGTACGGGGCAGTGCCCGTTACAGCCGTGATGCCCTTTGTCATGGCCTACAACTCCAACCTGGTCAAGACACCGATCACCACCATGCGCGACATGCTGCGGCCGGAACTCCGGGGCAAGGTAGGAAGCTCGGATCTGGTCGCTGAAACCTCCTACGCGTTTTATGAGTGGGTGGAGCGAACCCAGGGAGCAGACTTCCTGGCTCAGTTTGCCGCTCAGAAGCCACGGCTGACGGTGGGGGTCTTGCCCCTGCTGCAAAGTGTGGCTTCGGGCGAACTGGAAGCGGCTCTCATCGGCATTCATGCTGTTGCCAACGGGCTCATCGCGCAGGGCGCCCCGCTCAAGGTCGTCCAGCCAAACCCCGCTTTCGCCAGTGTCGACGTGCTTGCCGCGCTGGCCCATTCGAGAAGGCCGAATGCGGCCCAGGTGTTTCTGGACTACATGATGTCCCGGCGTGGCCAGGGGGCCTGGAACGGAAACGGCGAAACCGCCAGCGTCATCCCTGGCATTCCAGGCTCCCTGGATGCCAAGACCATGCAACCCTGGGACGTTTTTCGCTACACGGCGGAGTTCCAGCGCGACTACAAGCTGAAGTTCGACAAGTTGTTCAAGGCCTGAAACCCACCCCCGTTGTCGACGGAGTCTGCTGATGACGGGGTTCACCCTGTGTGCCCTGGCCATACAGTGAATCCCGCACAGAAGACAGTCCCCGAATGAACGCGTAGAGCGCCAGACACGCGCGCCGCCGGAGAGGCTGGGGCGGGCGGTTCCGCGAAGTAAAGGGGGAGCCGGGAGCCGCAGGCGGACGGCGGAGGACATTCGCGGAACCGCCCGCCCCAGCCTCTCCGGCCCCCCGAAGCGCAGGCCCGAAACCGCCCCCCCAACGCGCCAGACTCAGCGCTTGTGCACCACCCGCCAGGCCGCAAAGTCCGTCCGGCTCTGCTCGTCGGTAGGCGGGTAGAGCCCGAGGATCGTGCGCCCCTCCAAGACCTTCTCCGTCACGAAGTCCTCGAAGACCGTCATCTCCACCGCTTCCGCCGCGATCTCGTCGGCCAGGTGCGCAGGAATCACGACCACGCCCTCGGCATCACCCACCACCACATCGCCCGGCCATACCGCCACATCGCCACAGCCGATGGGCAGGTTCATGTCCAGCGCCTGGTGCAGCGTCAGATTGGTGGGCGAGCTGGGGCGGTTGTGGTAGGCGGGAATGGACAGCGTGGCGATCTCGGGCGAGTCGCGGAAACCGCCATCGGTGACCACCCCGGCCACGCCGCGCTTCATCAGGCGGCTGACCAGGATGCCGCCGGCCGATGCGGCGCGCGGGTCCTTGCGGCTGTCGATGACCAGTACGGCGCCGGGCGGGCACTGCTCCACCGCCACGCGCTGCGGGTGGCTGCGGTCCTGGAACACGCTGATCGGGTTGAGGTCCTCCCGCGCCGGGATGTAGCGCAGCGTGAACGCCTCGCCCACCATGTTGGGCAGCTTCGGATTCAGCGGGCGCACGTCCTGGATGAACTGGTTGCGCAGACCGCGCTTGAACAGCGCGGTGCACAGGGTGGCGGCGCTCACCGTCATGAGCTTCTGGCGGGTTTCGGTGCTCAGGGGCATGGTGTCTCCAATCGGTCGGGGGAAATCAGGGGGCGGGGATGCGGGCGCAGCGCGCGCGTCAGAAGATGTCCGGTTCGCCCACGGGCGCACCGAACGAGGTTTCCAGGTAGTCGAAATCGCAGCCATCGTCGGCCTGCAGGATGTGGCGGCTGAACATCCAGCCATACCCGCGTTCGAAACGCGGCGGCGGCGCCACCCAGGCGGCGCGGCGGGCAGCCAGTTCGGCATCGCTCACCTCCAGATGGATGCGCCGTTCAGCCACATCCACCGTGATCAGGTCGCCGGTCCTCACCAGCGCCAGCGGGCCGCCGATGTAGGCCTCGGGGGCGGCGTGCAGGATGCAGGCACCGTAGCTGGTGCCGCTCATGCGCGCATCGCTCAGGCGCAGCATGTCGCGTACACCCTGCTTCACCAGCTTGAGCGGGATCGGCAGCATGCCCCACTCCGGCATGCCAGGCCCGCCCTTGGGGCCGGCATTGCGCAGCACCAGGATATGCCCGGCCGTGACGTCCAGGTTTTCGTCCTCCACCGCCTTCTTCATCTCGGGGTAGCTGTCGAAGACCAGCGCCGGGCCGGTGTGCTTCAGGAACTGCGGCGCGCAGGCACTGGGCTTGATCACCGCCCCGCCCGGCGCGATGTTGCCGCGCAGCACGGCCAGCGCGCCCTCGGCATACAGCGGGTTGTCCAGCGGGCGGATGACGTCGTCGTTGTAGACCTCGGCACCGGCCACGTTCTCGCCCATGGTGCGGCCGGTGACGGTCATCGCGCCGAGCTGCAGGTGCGGTGCCAGCCGGTTCATCAGGGCGGGCAGACCGCCGGCGTAATAGAAATCCTCCATCAGGTATTTCTCGCCCGAGGGCCGGATGTTGGCGATCACCGGCACCCGGCGGCTTGCCGCATCGAAATCGTCCAGGCCCACGGTGCAGGCGGCGCCCGCGCGCCGTGACATCGCCACCAGGTGGATGATGGCGTTGGTCGAGCAGCCCATGGCCATGGCCACCGCGATGGCATTGTCGAAGTTGGCCCGCGTCAGCATGCGCGCCGGGGTGAGGTCCTCCCAGACCATGTCGACGATGCGCCGCCCGCAGGCGGCGGCCATGCGCGGGTGGTTGGCATCGGGCGCCGGGATGCTCGACGCGCCGGGCAGCGTGAGGCCGATGGCCTCGGCAATGCCCATCATCGTGGCGGCCGTGCCCATGGTCATGCAGGTGCCGTGGCTGCGGGCAATGCCAGCCTCGACTTCCAGCCACTGCACGTCGGAGATCTTGCCGGCACGCCGGTCGTCCCAGAACTTCCAGGCGTCCGAGCCCGAGCCCAGGATCTGGCCCTTCCAGTTGCCGCGCAGCATCGGGCCGGCCGGCAGGTAGATGAACGGCAGGCCCGCCGACAGGGCGCCCATCACCAGGCCCGGGGTGGTCTTGTCACAACCGCCCATCAGCACCGCGCCATCGACCGGATGGCTGCGGATCAGCTCCTCGGTCTCCATGGCCAGCATGTTGCGGTAGAGCATGGTGGTCGGCTTGACATACTGCTCCGCCAGCGAGATGGCCGGCAGTTCGATCGGGAAACCTCCGGCCTGCAGCACGCCACGCTTGACATCTTCCACCCGCTGCTTGAAGTGGGTGTGGCAGGGGTTGATGTCCGACCAGGTGTTGATGATCGCGATCACCGGCTTGCCGGCCCAGTCTTGCGGGCCGTAGCCCATCTGCATGGCGCGCGAGCGGTGGCCGAACGAGCGCAGGTCGTCGGGCGCAAACCAGCGCGCGCTGCGCAGCGATTCCTTGGTCTTGCGGGGGGTCATGGGGCTCCTCGTGGTGGTCGTGGTGATGGCGCGGCTACGCCGGTCGCGCCGGGGTGCTGGTGCGCGTCGCCTGCGTATCGGCGCGCGCCTGTGTCTGCACATCCACCATTGCGCGCAGCTGCGCGAACAGCGGATGGGTGGCGGTGTGTTTCTGGCCGTAGGCCAGATTGAAGACGTAATCGAAATCCGGCGGGTTCGCACCCTGGTTGTGCTGGATGATGGTTTCCAGCTTGTCCAGCGCCTTGACCGCCTGGGCCTCCGGGGTGGCTGCAGCCTCGTACTCGTCCCACAAGGCCAGGAACTCGGCCTGCACATGCGCAGGCAGCGGCTGCATCAGCGTGAGCAGGTCCTTCCGCTCGTCGGCCGCCTTGGCACCTGGCGCGGCCTGGTCGACCGCCGGCACATCGCCGTGGAGCGCCTCGCCGAGGTCATGAACCACGCACATCTTGAGCACCCGTTCGAAGTCGAGCTGCGGCAAGTGGTCACGCAGCACCATCGCCAGCAGGCACAGGCGCCAGGTGTGCTCGGGAGTGCTCTCGCGCCGGCCCTCGGACGTGTAGGCGCTGCGCAAGACATTCTTCATGCGCTCCGCGGACTGGATGAAGCGGAGCCGGTCGGCAAGATCCTGATGGGCCATGGGGTCGATTCTGGCATGGCCCAGGCGGTCAACCAGGGGCGCCCCTGCGACGTTGCTACCATGAACGCCCGTCGCAACCACTTCAGGGGACACACACCATGACACACATCCGATCACTCTGGCGCGCATGGCTGCTCGCCCTTACCTGCCTGGTGGCCACCGCGCCGGCGCTGGCCCAGGCGCCCGCCATCTCGAGCCTGACCGTCGAGCAGGTCAGCGAGCTGGCGCCCGGCACGGAACTGGTCTTCCGGGCCAATGCCACAGCCAACGGAGTGCTGCGCCTGAAGGTCGACGGCGTCGCCAGCCTGATCGAGCTGCCGCAGGCGCGGCCAGGCGTCTACGAGGGGGCCTACACCATCAGCATCCGCGACAAGGTGAAGGCCGACAGCAAGGTGTCCGCCACGCTCGCGGTGGGTGATCGCCAGACCACCGCCCAGATGGCCCAGACGCTCCTGACCCCCGATGCCCATGCCAAGGCCATCGCCACCGCCAATCCGACGCCGGTCATCAGCCGCTTTGAAACCGGCAACTCCGGTGCACTCGCCGGTGGCCATGAGGTGAACTTCACCGTCAACGGAACCCCTGGCGGCAAGGCCAGTGTCTCGCTGGACCGCGGCAAGACCCAGATCGCGCTGACCGAAGAAAAGGCCGGCGTCTATACCGGCAACTACACCATCAAGACCCGCGACCGCCTGAACGACTCCACCCAGGTGCGCGCCACGCTCGCCATGGGCGAGCGCAACGCCACCCTGGTCAAGCCCCTGCTGGCAGGCGCCGCTGCCGGCACCACCGCCGTGGCCGCAACGGCTGCTCCGAAGTGCGACACCTGCGGCGTGGTGCAATCGGTCACCGCAGTCCAGGTCAAGGGCAAGCCCAATTACTTGGGCGCGATCGCCGGCGGGGTCGCCGGTGCAGCGCTGGGCAACCAGGTCGGCAAGGGCGACGGGAACACCGCCGCCACCGTCATCGGCGCGGTGGGTGGTGCTGTCGCCGGCCGCGAGATCGAGAAGCGCGTTCGCTCCGGCACGGTGTACGACGTGGTGGTGAAGATGGACGACGCCAGCACCCGCACCATCCGCTTCGAGAAGCAACCGGTGTTCACCGCCGGCAGCAAGGTCAAGGTCAGCGGCGACACGCTGGTGGCGAACGACTGAGCGAGCGCCGCGCGTGCAGTTGCACCTCCTGGCCACCAGCCCGGCGTGTGCCCCCGCTTCACCCGCTGCTTGAACCGGATCGCCTGCTGCGGCCCCTGGGCCGGCTGGCCAGCCTGTGCCAATGCACGTGCTTCGACCTGCGCGTCGGGCACCACCTCGCTGACCAGCCCCATGCCCAACGCCTCCAAAGCCGGAATCGGGGCCCCGGTCAGCAGCAGCTTCATCGCGCGGAACTTGCCCACGGCTCGGGTCAGCCGCTGCGTGGCGCCGCCCCCCGGCATGATGCCCAGCAGAACTGCCTCCATTCGGTCTCCTTGGTGCCCACAGGGGGTCATGGGGCCAGTGCACATGCTGGCAGGCGGCGCTTGCCGGGTTGGAGCCGCCTCGGCGTTGGCGCGCATCGCTCGAGCCCGCCGGCATGGCGCCCACCCCGACGGGCCACCGGTTGCATGTGCGGGCCCGCGCGCTGACGCTTGGCAAGCACCCTTCAGCGCTTTTTGCGCGCAGCCTTGGGTTTCGCGCTGGTGACCGGCTCCCGCTGCTGCTCGGTGGCCTGCTCCAGCGCCATCAGGGTCTCCATCTGCGACAGGAAGCGGCGCAGGTAGTCCGGCGACAGGCTGCGCATCAGCGCCAGCGAACGCAGCACCAGGCTGTGTGAATTCAGCGGCCCGGCGTTCTCCGGGCCACGGGTGACGGCGGCATCGACCTGGTCCACGGCGGCAATGCGGCTCCAGGTCTCTCGGAAATCGCGAAGGCTGCGCAGTTCGGACGCGTCCTCGCCGGGGAGTGCGTGGGGGCTGGCGCCTGCGGCAGCACGGCTGGCGCTGCGGAGGTAGTGGTTGAGGTCCGCCAAGGGGCTTGCAGCGCTGGGCCTGGCCCGGAGCGCGTCCGAGACTCCGTTGGACGGGGCGATCCGCAGGCAGCGCTCTTGCAGCACCGCGCAATCGCCGCGCCAGCGCGCCAGCAGCTGCTGCTGCATCGCAGGCTGCGACGACGCGATGCGCCGCGCCAGCACGTCAAGATAACGCAGCCGCACCGGGTCCACGCGCCCGGCGCCAGCGCGTTGCAAGGCGTCCAGCGCCTCGGCGAGCGTCGCTGGCGCCGCTGCAGGCTGCGGCGCTTCGCTCGCCTGCCGCTCAGCCATTGCCCGCCGGCTTCGGCAGCGGCGCCTTGGGCACCGGCGCCATTTCGACCCTCCGGTTCAGCGCCCGGCCCTTTTCGTCGGCGTTCGACGCCACCGGCTGCTCGGCACCGAACGCGGCGCTGAACACCCGCGCGGACGGCATGCCCTCCTCGATCAGCACCCGGGTCACGGTGAGCGCGCGCTGGGCCGACAGCTCCAGGTTGTCGGCAAACCGCTGGCTGCCGCCCTGCACCACCCGGTCGTCGGTGAAGCCGCTGACCATCAGCATCTCGTCGCGCTCGCCCAGGTAGACCTTGAGCGGCGGCACCAGGCTCTTGAGCAGCAGCCGACCATCCGGGCGCAGCTGGTCCGAGCTCAGGGCGAACAACACGCTGCCGCTGATGCCGATGCGCCCGTTCTGAAGCGTCACCCGCCCGGTCTGCAGCGGGATCGCCAGCGCCTTTTCCAGGGCCATGCGGCGCTGTTCCTCCTGCTGGCGCTTGCGGATCTCGGACTCCAGGTTGGCCGCCAGGTCCATCTGGACCACCAGCACACCCACCAGGATGAGCACGAAAGCCCCCAAGAGGCCGGCCATCAGGTCGCCGAACACGGCCCAGACCGGCGCCGTCTGGCCTATCCCCTCATCGGACTCGTCCAGCGCGGCCATCAGGCGGCTCCGGCGGGCTGCGGGGCCTTGCGGCCGTCGAGCCGGCGCAGGTCTTCCACGATGCCCTGCTGCGCGGCGATCGACAGGTCGATCACCTCGCGTGCCTGCGCCACATAGTAGGCGAGCTGCTCGTCGCTGCGCGCCATCGACTGCGTGATGGCGCCTTCGATGCGCTGCAGCGCCTCCATGAGCCGCTCGTTGCTGGCGCTGAACAGCTGCACGCCGTGGCCGAAGGACTCGCCCAGGCTGGACAGCTCCACCGCGCTGCCGCCGACCTGCGCGGCCACGCCCTGGGCCTGGGCCAGCTGCGCCTCCAGCGTGCCGGAAAGCTGCGCGCCCGCGCGCTCCAGCGCGGCACCCGCCGACACCACCAGGCTGTCGATCGCAGCGGTCTGCGCGCCGGCCGTCTGCTGCAGCGTCTGCAACAGGTCGCCGATGCGCTCCAACAGCCGGGTGCGCTCTTCCAGCGAGCGGTTGTCGCGCTCGCCCAGGCGGCTCATCTCCTGGCGCAGTTCGGTGATCACGCCCGCAGCCGCCTGCGGCACTTCGGAGGCGGTCTGCAGCAGGCGCGTCAGCGGCGCCTCCAGCGCCGCGCCGAGGGTGGCCAGATGCGCGGCCAATGCGCCCTGCAACTCGCCCAGGCGCGCCACCGCAGCCTCGCCGCGGGCCGCCTCGTCGGCGCGCAAGCCCTCCAGCCGGGCCAGCGTGGCGTCCGCGCGCGCCGCCTCGTCCACGCGCAGGGCCTCGAGCCGCTCCAGTGCTGCCGCTGCGCGCAGGGCCTCGTCGGACCGCAGGGTGCCGATCTCGCTGCGCCACAGGCTGGCGAGCTGCTCCATGCGCTCGGCCTGCTGGCTGACCCATCGGGTCTCGGATTCGGTGCGGGCCGTCACCAGTGCCTCGGAACGCACCACCAGTTGCGCCACGGCATCCAGGGTCTCGCCAGCCTGCTGCTGCGTGCGCTGGAGGATGTCGCGGGCCGACTGTTCCAGGGCCGCAGCGGTCGCCTGTTGCTGGCCGATCGCCTGAGTCCCCGCACGCTGCCACTCGGCCTGCAAGGCGGCGGCCATGGCCACCAGCGACTGCGTCAGCGCCTGCTGACGGGCCTGGTCGGCGTCGGTCTGCGCCGCCTGCGTGGCCGCCAGGCTGGCCTGCACGCCACCCAGCAGGGCTGTAGCGCGCTGCTCGAAGCGCTCGGTGAAGGCACCCAGCGCAGCGTCGAGGCCGCGCACCAACGCATCCCCCGTGCGGGCCTGCGCAGCCAGGCTGCCCGACCAGGTGTCGGCCACCGTGGCGGTGGTGGCGCTGAACTTCTCGGCCAGCCCGTCCAGCTGCGCCTGCGCGGCCTCGCTGGCCCGCACATGCAGCTGGCGGGACTCCTGCGCCACGTCACGCATGGCCTGTGCCACGACCGGGGTGATGCTCTCGCCGGCGGCGCGTGCGCCCGCGGCCAGGCTGTCCGTCAACGACGCAGCCACCGAACCGGCCAGCGCGCTGTACACCTGCTTCGCCTCTTCATGGAACTGCGCCTGCTGGTCCTTCAGCTGGCTGCCCAGCTGCTCGCTGCGCCGCTCCAGGCCGTCCATCAGCGCCTGCAGCTTCTCGGCCACCACGGGCAGGGCCTGCGCCTGGGCCTGGATAGCGGCAAAGGTTTCCCGCTGCTGGTGCCGGTGGGAGAACGGCCGGAACTCGGCCAGCAGGTGCCTGTCCAGGGTGCGTGCGACGTCGGCCCGCTCCCGGCGGCTGATGGCCGACAGCAAGCCCAGCATGGCGGAGGTGGCCACACCCGCCACCGAGGTGCCGAAGGCCAGGCCCAGGCCCTTGATGGGCGCCGACAGGGCCGCGCGGATTCCCTGCAGATCGGTCGAGCCCTCCAGCGCGAGCACGGCCCCCTGGAAGGTCAGCACCATGCCCAGGAAGGTGCCCAGCATGCCCAGCATCACCAGCAGCCCGACCAGGTAGGGGGTCAGCGCCGGCCCGGGCAGCGCCACGCGCTCGCCCTCGATGCGCAGGCGCACCGTGTGGCGCAGCGCCGCAGGCACGGTGCCCAGCCAGTCACCCGGGCCGGTCAGCGGCTGCGGGATGCTGCCCAGCGCTGCCGCAAGGCCGGCGGTGGCCGCCCGGAAGCGGCGGATCTCCAGAGCGCCGAACCCATACACGACGCCGATGACCAGGGTCATGGCCAGCGCGATGCCGCTCGTACCCACGAAACCTGCACCCACCAGCAGCACGGACAACAGCCCCAGGCCGAATGCGACTGCCAGTACACCGTTGATGATCATTGCAAAACTTCCTTCGAGCCGGCGCCATGCTGGCGCAGCGCCTCCGTCAAACCCACGACCGGCTCCAGCCGGGTCTCCAGCTCGGCGAGCAGCAGGTCCTGCATGTCCTGCTCCCAGGCCTTCACCGGTGCGGCGGCGCCAGCGGACGCTGGCATGCAACGCTGCTCCAGCAGGGCAGGCAACGCGGACAGCGCCTTCTGCATGCGCTCTCCCAGCATCTGCTGCATCACGGCGTCGAGCGCGGCCAACTGCGCCAGCGCAGGGGCGCAGGCGGCCACCTGCTTGCGCACATGGGCGCGCAGCGCGTCGACGCGCAGGTCCATCTGCCGCTCCAGGTCGGAACACCGCTTGCGCAGGGGTGCGAAGGCCGCATCGGCGTCAGGCTCGGTCGCTGCCGCCAGCCCGCCCTCCACGGGCGGCAGCGCATGCCGGCCCCGGCGGGCCACAGGCGCAGGCACCGGGGCCGCCATGATGGCCTGCACCAGGGTCGCCCGCACCCGCTGCACTTCCTGATCCAGCGTCTGCGCCACGGCGCCCGCGCCAGCCGCTGCGGCGCGGCCCCGCGGCGCTGACCATTGCCCAGGCAAAACCTGGATCGCGCGATGCGCCGCGTCCAGCGTGATGGCATCGCGCACCCCCAGCCACTGGCCCAGGCGCTCTGCGACATCCTGGCGCAGGGTCTGTGGCCCACCGACGGCCTCCCACCGGCCCAACACGCGGACCAGTCGCGAACTGCTGAAATTCCTGCGCAAAACGAATCCTTTGCCCCGCGTGCAGGGGCTTCAAGCCAACCATATTCGACCATGTGGAGGGGTCAGACCCGACGGGCCGGCACCGGCGCTCCCAGGAGCGCGGCGGCCATCGGAACACCCTGGCGCCCGCCTGGCTGCCCCAGGGGCAGGCATGCGGCGTGCAGGCGGATTATCCCCGATGGGGCGGGCCCGTCGGGCGACCCGGGAGTCCGGGGTGAAGGGACCGCGCGCCGAGAACCCGCCGGGCGTATCGCGGCAATGGCAGAATCAGCGGCTGGTCCACTCCCGCGGCGGCAGCGTGTACGACTGTCATGAAAGTCGCCTTTGCCAGTGCCTTCAACCTGCCCATCAGGCTGCCTGTCGTGTCGGAGATCGCCCTGGAGGGTCCGGCGCCCCTGCGGACGAATGCAGGGCATGGCGATGCCAATCTGCCCGTGCAGTCCTGCAACGGGTGGCCCGATGGCGGCCAAGAACTGATCCGCGACCATGCGTGACAACCCACCCCTGCCGGCGACCAGTTCCTACTTTGCACGGCGATGGCGCGGAGAAGTCGCGCTGGCCGTGCTGTTCTGGCGAGACCTGCTCGCGGTGGGCACGCTGGTCAACCTGTTCGCGAGTTTTGCCGCCCTGGTGATGGTGGCGCAGGGAGTGGCCGGACATTGGGCCGTGGCCGTCCACCTGGCACCCTTGCCCTACAACCTGTTCCTGCTGGCTTCGGTCTGGCGTTTCCGTCCACGCAACAGACCTGCTGCGCTGGCGGCTGTGGTGTGGCTCGTGGTGGTGACACTGCTGTGAATGCGCCCATGCGCTGACGCCGCAACCGCCAACCCGGCCAGCGAATCCCACCGGTAGAATCCCGCGCCATGACGATCCGCCTGCGCGCTGTTTTATTGCTTCTCGCCCTTGTCTGGCAGTCGCTCGCCATGCTCGCCCCGACGTCCATGGCAGCGAAGGCGGTGGAATACCAGCACGCTGCCCTGCACCTGCAAGCCTCGGATCACCACCACCACCACGACGGATCCTTGCACCTCGATCCGTCAGACAACACGCCCCTTCATCTGCACGCAGACGGCAGTTTCAATGCCGCCGGCCTGCCCCCCGGCGCAATCGGTAATGTCCTGCCGGCACGCGATGCCGGGCCTGGCGTCGCGCCAGCCGTGCGCATACCCGCGCCCCACCTGGACGGGCCCTTGCGCCCTCCACGCCTGACTGCCTGACCGTCATCCTGACCTTCAGGAACAGGAGCCGCCGCGCCACACCGGGCTGGGGCAGTTGCGGCATCAGGCCACTGCGGGCTTGACTGGCCTCCCGGCAATGCGCGCCGCCCCGCGGGGCTGGCACGCCCACCAAATCCATGTCTTTTGCGGACACCTTTTCAAGGACTGAATTCATGTTGCGTTCTTCGAATCTCCATCTGCGCCTGGCGGTTGCGGCCCTGGCCGTCGCACCCTTCGCTGCCTGGGCCCATGGCATCTCCGATGCAGACCGCCAACGCATGCTCGACGGCGGCTACCTGCAGTACGTCGGCCTGGGCGCGAGCCACATGCTGACGGGTTACGACCACCTGCTGTTCCTGTTCGGCGTCGTGTTCTTCCTCACGACGTTCAAGGACATCGCCAAGTTCGTGACCGTGTTCACGGTCGGCCACTGCATCACGCTGATCTTCGCCACCTATTTCAAGATCACCTGGAACTTCTATCTGGTGGATGCCATCATCGCGCTGAGCGTGATCTACAAGGGTTTCGACAACAACGGCGGCTTCCAGAAGTATTTCCAGATGGCCTCGCCCAATCTGCTCAAGGCCGTGTTCGTGTTCGGCCTGCTGCACGGTTTCGGCCTGTCGACGCGGTTGCAGCAATTGCCGCTGGGTGAGGACAATGCGGCGATGCTGCTGCGCATCCTGAGTTTCAATGTGGGTGTCGAGCTGGGGCAGATTGCCGCGCTCACCGTGATGGTCGCGCTGCTGGCCGCCTGGCGAAAGCGCCCATCCTTCGCACGCTTCAGTTTTGCGGCCAACCTGGCACTGGTCTATGCCGGGGTGTACCTGCTGTTCACGCAGTTGCATGGCTACCAGCACGACGCGCACCCGAACGACTTTGCATTTCCCGCCCAGGAGCACCGCCATGCGCACGAAGACATGGACATCGAGAAAACCACCGATGAAAGCCGCAACACCCTCAAGTGACACCATGCTACCCACCACATCCCTCCGATCCCCGTCCTGTTCCAAGGAGTACCTCATGAAGAACACGTTCCGCGCCACACTGCTGCTCATCCCGATGCTGGCTCTGCAGCCGGCATGGGCCGACAAGGGCGGCAGCTGCCACTTCCACGGCAACAAGCCAGCTACCGAATCCACGGTGAGCGGCTGCGCGCAACAGCGCAAGGAATCGCTGCTCAAGGGAGGCAAACTCGACCCGTCCTGGCAAGCGGTAGCACCCAACCGCATCGAGATGGTCGACGGCAAGAAGGGCAAGGAATGGAAGGTGAGCTTCAAGCACCCCGCGCCCGCCGACAAGTCGAAGGAAACGCTCTACATGTTCTTCACCGCATCCGGCAACTTCATTGCGGCCAACTTCACGGGGCAATAGGCACATGCGCTTTCAGCACACCGCCCCGGCACTGCGCGGCGGCCTACTGGCCTTGCTGGCGGCGGCGCTGTTCGGCCTGAGCACGCCGCTGGTGCAGCACTTCGGGCAAGGGCTGGGGGCCTTCACCACCGCAGCACTGCTGTACGCAGGCGCTGCACTGGTGGCACTCAGCCTGCGCCAGCCACCGGAACGTGAGGCCCACCTGCGGCGCGGCGATCTCCCCCGGCTGCTGGCCATGGCAGCCTTCGGTGCCGTGCTCGGGCCGGTGGCGCTGGCCTGGGGACTGCAACGCACCAGCGGCTCCAGCGCGTCCCTGATGCTCACGCTGGAAGCGCTGTTCACGGTGGTTCTGGCCTGGCGGCTGTACGGCGAAACACTGGACAAGCGCGTGGCAGCCGCCATGCTGCTGCTGCTCGCCGGCGGCATCGCGCTGGTACTGGAACAGGGCCAGGCCGGCCAGACGCAGCTGCTGGGGCTGATGGCCGTACTGGTCGCCACGGCGGCGTGGGGCGTCGACAACACCCTCTCGCGTGGCGTTGCCGAGCGCGACCCGGGCCAGGTGGTGCTGGTCAAGGGCTGCCTGGGTGCGACCGCCACGACCGCGCTGGCGCTGGCATGGGGCGAGCCCGTGCCGGGTCTGGTGCCTGCCGTCGCCTTGCTGGCCATCGGCGCCACGGGCTACGGCCTGAGCCTGCGCCTGTATCTGCTGGCGCAACGTGCCTTCGGCGCAGGCCGCACGGGTTCGGTGTTCGCGTTTGCGCCGTTCATTGGCGCAATCGGTGCAATCGCGCTGGGCGAGCGCCCTGCCAGCGCGATGATGGCCGTTGGCGGGTTCCTGATGCTGCTGGGCGTGCTGCTGCATCTGGCGGAATCCCATGCGCATGCCCATGACCATGAGGCGCTGGAGCACGAACACGCGCACAGCCATGACGACGGCCACCATCTGCACGGCCACCACCCCATGCCGGCGGGAAGCCACAGCCACTGGCACCGGCATGTTCCGATCCGGCACAGTCATCCGCATGTGCCGGACGCGCACCACCTGCATCGCCACTGACCGCCGGCGCAGCGACTACCCGCAGCCGCCTATCGCGCAGACCCTGGAGGCTGCGGCGCGGCAAACCCCGCCAGCAGCCGCGCCAGTGCCTGCTGCACATGGCGGGCGTCATCGTCGAACAAGGCGTTGATCCAGAACGCCTCGCGCTTGCCGATGGTCTCCAGGAAGGTCGCCGCCGCACCCGCATGCTTGGCCATGAGGCCGAAGGTGTCGAAGCCCAGCGACAGAAAGCGCTGCAGGTCGACCAGCCCGGCCGCCTTGGCGGGGCCGTGCATCATGTGCAGCATCCAGCCCAGCGCCTTCTTGCGCGTCAGCCGCGCGAGCGTCTCGCCCAGGGCCTGAACGGTCCGCAGCTGCCCCAGGCGGGCGTCGCGCCGGCCCACGCTGCGCCAGACCGCCACATAGGCGGCGGGGTCCATCGCGGCGCCGGGCCGGCCCGGGCACCGGCCCAGCCAGTCCTGCGCCATCGCATGGTCCAGCTCCTCGCTGAGGGCATGCAGCTGCGCCACCTCGACGGCGGTGGCAAGGACATCGGCGGGGAAGGTCTGCTCCAGGGTGCGGGCCACGCGCGCAAACTGTCCGTCGCGCTCGGGGTAGTCGCGCCCGCCGTACAGTTCCTCCAGAAAAAATGCCGTCGCCGGGCCTTGGATGCCGTCCGCTGCCAGGTCGGCATAGGTGGCGGCAAAGCGGCGCGACTGGAAGCTCTTGACCGCCTCCAGCGCGGCGCGCATGACCGGCTGACCGTCGACGGCCGCACGCAGTGCGGCCACGCGGGCCAGGGCGGTGCGGATCTGTTCGGCTGGAGCCATGCCGGGAGCGTACAGCATGCCGCGACAGGCCAGCCTTGGCGGCCAGCGACCGGTCATGCAAGATGCCATTCCATCACCATTGCGAAGCCTTGCATGCCCCTGCAAGTCATCGACCGGCTGAAACCCGCGCGCGCCGACCTGATGGCCACCGGACCCACCGCCCAGAAGAGCGAGGTGGTGGCCGTCGCAATTCAGGGTCAGGAGGCGAACTCTGCCGCAGTGCGCAGGCGACGGTGGCGCAGCGCCGGCACCATCCTGCGCACGGACTGCAGGCGCTGCATGTCGAGCTCGCCAATGACCACACCCTCGCCCAGCGGCAGGCTGGCCACGACCTCGCCCCAGGGGTCGACCAGCAGGGTGTGGCCAAAGGTGCGCCGACCATTTGCATGGGTGCCGCCCTGCGCGGCTGCGAGCACGTAACACTGGTTCTCGACCGCGCGGGCCCGCAGCAACAGCTCCCAGTGGGCACGCCCGGTGGTTTCGGTGAAGGCCGAGGGCACCAGGATCAGGTCGAGCTCGCCCAGCGCCCGGTACAACTCCGGAAAGCGCAGGTCATAACAGATGGACATGCCCACCCGTCCCACGCCCGTGTCGGCCGCCACACACTGACGACCGGCCACCATGGTGCGGCTCTCGTCGAGGCTGCGTTCGCCATCCTGGAAGCTGAACAGGTGCAGCTTGTCATAACGCGCCACCACCTCGCCCTGCGGGTTGAACAACAGGGCGGTGTTCGTCACCTTCGCCGGGTCGGGTGTCTTCAGGGGCAGGGAGCCACCCGCCAGCCAGATGCCATGCTGGCGCGCCTTGGCTGCCAGCCGCTCCTGGATGGGGCCGCGCCCGGCGTCTTCGGCAATCTGGAACTTGTCGGTTTCCTTCCATCCGAACTGGCAGAAGTATTCGGGCAGCGACACCAGCCGGGCGCCAGCGGCTGCGGCCTCGTCGATCAGCCGTGCCGCCGCGGCCAGGTTCTCGTCCCGCCCGGGGGTGGACACCATCTGTATCGCGGCGACTTTCATGTTCTGCCCCCGGAGATGCATGGCTCGCGCATGGTCGTGGCTGCGGCCACGGTCAGCGCAACTGCGCGCTGGAGTCTGTCACGCTCTTCTTCCACAGCGCGGACGGGATGGCATGGCACAGGGTGTGGCGGCGAACTGGCATGGGGATTCCAGGGAAAGGGAAGGGGAAAGGGAAGATCAGTGTACCGCCGCGCTTCTGGCGCCATCGGCGAATGGGTCATCGACACGGCCTGCAGGACGGCCAGCGGCTGGACGGACAACGGTCAGGACGCGATTGACGTCCTTGCGGTCGGCGGATGGGTGCGCGGCGCAGTTGGAACGAATCGAGAGACGCGCAGCGCCAGGCCCCCGCAGCAACGAGGGAATTGGTATCGCCGTTGGTTTCATCCACAGCGCGTGAGCATCATGGGTGAAGGTGTCGCTCGCCCTCGATCCGGCAAGCCTCCGCGCGCCGAATCCGGTATTACCTGACTAGAATCCGGTAACACACCGCCAGAAAGGCCCTGCCGTGCCCACCACCCTCACCGTCAAAGGCCAGGTCACCATCCCCAAGCAGATCCGCGACGCGCTGGGGCTGGTACCTGGATGTGCCGTCGACTTTGCCGTCAACCGCGACGGCCAGGTGGTACTGCACAAAGCCGACCAAGCCGGGAGAAAAAGGACCGCACGGCCTCAGCCCGACCGCTTTGATGCGGCCCGCGGCAAAGCCGACGTGAAATGGCGCACACAGGACCTCATGGCCCTGCTGCGCGGCTGAACAGCCACCCGACCCGAACATGCTGGTAGACACCAACGTCCTGGTGGACGTTCTGGAAAACGATCCTGAGTGGGCCGACTGGTCCATATCCCAGCTGCGTGCGCAGGCGCAGATTCACCGGCTGGTAGTCAACCCCGTCATCTATGCCGAGTTGTCACTGACATTCAGCACCGTGGAAGCGCTGGACGACGCGCTGGACGCGCTGCAGATCCCCGTCATCGACATGCCCAGACCCGCGCTCTTCCTGGCCGGAAAGGCCTTCGCAAAATACCGCCGGCAGGGTGGTACCAAGGGCAACGTGCTGGCCGACTTCTTCATTGGCGCCCATGCCGCCGTGGCCGGGTTGCCGGTGCTGACACGCGATGCGCGGCGGTATATGGGGTACTTCCCGACTGTGATGCTGGTGGTGCCTGCAACGTCGTGACAGGCGAAGGCAAAAGAAAAGGGCACCACGGCACAGATGTCGCCGATTTGGGTGGAACTGGACGCGATCACGGTAGCCGCCGCCCGCTACTCCACCCTTCCCGCAAACGCCAGCAAATCCCGCAGCTGGTCATCCACCTTCAGCAATTCCCTGCGCACCCGCGCATGCCGGCCCTCTGCCAGCCGCTGCGCCCAGCCCAGCAGCGGTCCGCCCAGCCAGGCTGGCAGCGGCTTGCCGGTGCCGCGCAGGGGCTGGCAGACCCGCGCGGCATAGTGCTTGAAGGAGTGCGTGACGATCTCGTCCTCCAGCGACACGATGGTCTGGTAGCTGCCGGGGTCGCCCTGGCGGCCGCTGCGGCCGAACAGCTGGCGGTCGATGCGCCGGGCATCATGGCGCTCGGTGGCCAGCACATGCAGGCCGCCGAGTTCGGCCACGCCCGGCCCCAGGCGGATGTCGGTGCCACGGCCGGCCATGTTGGTGGCCACGGTGATGCGGCCGCGCTCGCCGGCGCGGGCCACCACCTCGGCCTCTTCCTGGTCCTGGCGCGCATTGAGCACCTGGTGCGGCAGGCCGGCGGCCGCGAGCAGTTCGCTTAGATGTTACGATGCCGCCGCCGGTCACCGGCCGCCCGCCGATTCATGCGCTTGGCGCATGGATGATCGGGCACCTGCCGCATCGGTCAACGACGAGACGCGACCGCGCCGGGCCAGCAAGCCTCACCCCTGCACGCACGCGACCTGCTTGATCGTGTGCAGGATCTCGGTCAGGTCGCTCTGATGGGTCATGGCCTCGTTGATGTACTTGCAGGCGGCGGGAATCTTGTCGATCACCCCGTTGCCGAGCGACAGCGGCGGGGAGACAAGCCGTCCAATCCCGGTGGCATCGCCATTCGCTGAGAACCGGGCGTCAAGCGAAGTCGAGGTGCCCTCGGCATGCCAAAGTCGGAATTGACGCCCAACCGGCGACCGTTGAAGCTCATTAACTTATTGATTTATAAAGCTTCACCGTGCAAAATTTCATTCTGAGAATGGGACGGTGAAATGCTCTACATACCACTTGCCGATGAGGCCGCCAGGCAAACCGTTGATTCCATGTCACTGTGGCAGGAGTGCGCACTGGCAAGGCACCGGTACCAGGATTACGCGGCCGGAATGTACTGGAAGTCAGAAGGTGCCTACGAATACCTGGTCAAGACCAAGGCCCACGGCAGGCAGGAGCGCATCGGCCGACGCACACCAGAGACAGAACTGATCTACAGCGAATTCCACAAACGCAAAAGTGCTCTTCAGCCGCGACTGCAATCCCTACAGGCGCAACTCGTGGTGGCGCAAAGGCTCAACCGCGCCGTCAAGGCAGGCCGGGTACCTGTGATAGTCATCGACATCCTGAATGCCCTCGACGCCGCCGGCCTCGCTGAACATTTCACAGTCGTCGGCACCCACGCCTTGTACGCCTACGAAGCTGCTGCCGGCGTGCGTATCGCACAAAAGGCGTTGGCCACCCAGGATGTCGACCTGTTATGGGATGCGCGCAAGCGGGTTCAATTCGTTGCCGACATGAAGCATCTGGGCAAGCCGGTGCTGAGAATCCTCCAGGAGGTAGACCCGACATTCCAGCGCAAGGAACTCCACAACAAGACCGCCACCAACGCCAAGGGGTTCATGGTCGATTTCCTTCGACGGATTCCCCAGGACGGCGACCCGCACCCATTCCGACTCTCTGACGCGGACGAAGACATCTGGCCCGTGCAGGCCGTTCGCGCGCAGGTCTTGACCGAAGCTCCACCATTCGCGCACATAGTGATAGGAGCCACGGGAAAGATGGCGCTGATGCGAACCGTTTCCCCGAGGGTGTTCGTGAGTTTCAAACAATGGTTGGCTGCCCAGCCGGACCGAGACCCATTGAAAAGGGGGCGGGACCAAACCCAAGCCCAAACGGTTCAGACCCTGATGGACGACGGGCTTCTGCACGTCCAGCAGTCCACCCGCGCAACCTGAAACGCTGCATCTTGCCATTCAAGGGACCACCTGCTGCTGCACCACCGCAAGGTGCGCATTGACGGCGGAATCGACGCCTGCATGGCTGCCGCCAATGGCACGGAACTCCAGACGGTCCTCCTGCGCCCGCGTCAAAAAGCGTAACTGGCCGTCAAACCCAGGCCCCACTGCCGCCCGGGCGCCGGTTCGAAGAAGCGGCCGTTGGTGTCGTTGGCGATCACCGAACCCACATGTACCTTGTCAGCCAGGTTGTCCACGCGCAGTTGCTGACGCAGGCGCCAGGCGCCCAGCCTCTGCTCGAAGCCCACACGCAGGTTGAACAGCGTGACAGCCCCGGTGCGGTCCGTGTTGAGGTCGTCCACCGCCATGCTGCCCTGGTGCACCAGTTCCAGCGCGGCGGTCATGCCGGGCAGGGCGCGGGGCTTCCAGGCCAGTTCGGCAAACAGCGACCGCGCCACCGTGCCGGGAATGCGCTTGCCCGCCGCGACCGTGGCACCGCTGGCGCTGGCAAATGCCTGGGTGAACTTCGCGTTCAGCACGGACAGGGCCAGGTGGGTGCGCCATTCGGGCGTCCAATCGGCGCTGTGCGCCACTTCCAGTCCGGACCGGCGTGTCTTGCCCGCGTTGGCGTACAGCGTACGGCCGCCGCTGCTGGAGGCGACCACGATCTCGTCGCGCGTGCCGATGCTGAACAGCGCCGCGTCCAGCCGCTGCCCCTCGGCCAGCTTCGTCTTCACCCCGATTTCAGCATGGTGGCTGCGGGCCGAGCGCAGGGCCAGGTTGGGCCCGCTGCCCACGGGTGCGTAGGCGATCTCGGTGAAGGTGGGGGTTTCGAAACCACGGCCGATGTTGGCGTACAGGTTGGTCTCGGCGCCCCAGTGGCGCGTGATGCCCAGCACCGGGTTGGTGGCGCCAAACGACACGCTGCCGCTGTCGTCCGGGTTGCCGATGCGGATGAAGTCGTCCTTGACGCGGAACCTCACCTGGTTGGTGCGCAGTCCGGCCACCGCGCTCCAGTCTTCGTTGATGGCCCAGTCGGCCTGGGTGTAGACCCCCGTGCTTAGGACGCTGTTGTCCTCGTCTCGCTTGAGCGCGCCCACCGCGCCGAAGTTGTTGATGAAACCCTGGCGCCGCTCGCTCAGGCGTTCGTGGTCCAGGCCCACGCTCCAGCGGACCATGCCCTCGCCCACCGGCAGCCGCTGGCTGTAGCGCAGGCCCACGCCGCTGTAGCTGCGGTCCAGTTGCACCACGCCACCGGAGGCGGTGGGCGCGTTTTGCGCCGCCAGCGGGATGGACAAGCGGTTGTCCAGGTCGCGCTGGCCAGCGTACACGCGAGCCGAGAGTTCGCGGGTGGTGTCCAGCCGGTGGTCCAGCGTCAGGCCCAGCTGGCTTTGGGACACGTCCTTGCCCGCCTGGTACAAGGTCGAATTGGCCACCGCCTGACGTGGGTTGGCTTCGAACTGGGCGCGCGTCAGCCCCAGCGGGTCGCCCGAGACCGGCTGGTTGAAAACGTTGGCAATCACGGTCACGCGGGTCTGCTCGCTGGCAGCCCAGCGCAGTTTTGCATTGGTGTGCTGGCGCTTGGCCGCGCTATTGATGCGCCAGCCGTCGGTGGAGAAATCGCTGTGGTCGATCAGGTAGTCGAGCAGGCCGCTCTGCCCCGCCGCCTGCACGCCGTAGCGGCGCAGGCCATCGCTGCCGGCGTCCAGACTCAGGCGAACCTCGGGCCGCTCGGGTCCGTCGGCGGTGAACACCTGCACCACACCACCGGCCGAGTTGCCGTACAACTGGGCCAGCGGGCCTCGCAGCACCTCGATGCGCTGCGCTGACGGCAGGCTGATGGTGGAGGCCTGGCCCTGGCCGTCCGGCATGGTGGCGGGAATGCCATCGACGATCAGCCGCACACCCCGGATCCCGAACGGCGAGCGCGCGCCCGAACCGCGGATGGACAACTGCAGATCTTGCGCGTAGTTCTGCCGGTTGAGCACCGTGATGCCCGGCACCCGGTTGAGCGACTCCGACAGGTTCACGCGCGGCCCGGCAGACTCGATCACATCCTGTCCGACCGCCTGGATGGACGCGGGCGCGTCAAAGCTCTGCTGTTCCTGGCGATTGGCCGTGACCACCACCTCCTGCAGCGTCTGCGCGCCGGCGGTGCTGGCCAGGGACATGAGCAAGGCAGCGGAGAGCCGGCCTCGGGCCAGGCGGGGGGGAGGTGACATGTCTTGTATCCGTCAGGTCGACCGGCACCTGCGTGCGGGCTGGGCAGGTGGCAGGGTCAGGGCATGCCATTCTGGCGACAAGTGCCGTACCGCGTGCGCACGGGGACAACCCACAGCGCCGGATCAGGCCCAGGGGTCGACGACTGCAAGACCGGAGAAGTTGAAATGCGCCACATTGTGCGTGGCGACGGCGTAGCCGAATTCCAGGGCAATGGCCGCGATCATGAGGTCCACCGAAGGACGGTTGCCACCTGCGAGTTGCGCAGCCCGAATGGCGGCTCCTTCGTTGAAGGACAGCACACGGCCCGCGTAGGCGATGCGAAGCGCATTGAACCAGGTGCGCAGGGCCGGACCCTGCTGCGAATTCCTTGCTTCCCACATCAATGTGCCGCGCTCGATCTCGATGATGGTCAACGTCGTCAGATAGAAGGCACTCGCCGGGTAGGTCTGCGACCAGGCGCAGACTTTGGGATCCTGGTTGTGCGGCTTCTTCCGAAGCTCCGAGATGACGTTGGTGTCGAGGATGATCATGCGCAATCAGAATTCGGCGTCACGGAACTCGATATCCATGCGCGGGATATCGAGGACGTCGTCGGGAAGTTCGGGTAGTTGCTGCATCAGCGCGAACAGCGAAGGCGCCTTGCCTTGCAGGCGGTGGTACTCGTCGATGTTGAGCATGACGAAGGCGGGTTGGCCACGGTCGGTGATCAGGACCGGGCCTGTGAGCGCAGCCGCCTTGGCTGCGGCGACGTCACGGGTGAAGTCTCGGCTGGAGAAAATTCTGGCGCTCATGTTGTCAGGCCGGCATCCCGCGCCACTCTTGCCGCAGCTTCGAGAGCGACTTGTGGCAGGGAGACCATTCGCGTCTGAACCCCCGCAAGACGGCGACTGCCTAAAGGCGACCCTCTGAGACCGGTCTTGGGCTGTCATCCAACTGCGCGAGACGAACCGAACCAGTTGGTCGGGCGTCCCGGCCGGTTGCCCATTTCATCGCTTCCCGAGGCTGTCATAGGGCAGCCGGACAAGCGACACCAGTGTTGCGTCATTCGCGAACATGTCCAGCGTGTGTTTCCTCCCGCCACCTGTCTGTCTGTGGTAATCTGCCACATATCGCCTCCGCCCAAGGTCCAACATGTCCAAGTCCCTGCGAGTTTCAGATGCCCTCTTCGTCGCCGCCCAGAACGCCGGGAGCAGTTTGACGCGCTCCACAGCGCAACAGGTCGAACATTGGGCGCGACTCGGTCAGACCCTCGAATCCAGCGGCCTGACGGTGATGCAGGCCATCGCTCTCCTGAATGACCAGGTGGAGGATGTCGCGAGCGAGGACGCGATGTGGCAGGACAAGCGCCAGCGGCAAGCTGCTGACATGGATTCAGTTCGAACCGGCGCCCGCAGCGCGGCGCACATGAACTGGTTTCTCTCCGGGGTCGCTCGAAACGCCAAGGTGATCGATGGCCCGCTTTGACCGGGTCACCAGGCCTCAATTGCCAAGTGGCGAAGCCCCGCTGACCGCGCAGGACGTCACCCTTCTGCTGGGCGCCATGCCAACGCAGATGGTACTGGTTGGCGGGCAGGCATTGGCTTTCTGGATGGACTACTACGGAGTCAGGCCGGGTGCCGGCGCAGAGATTACGTCTGATGGAGACGTCCTGGGCACCATCGAGGAAGCCCGTCTGCTGGCGCAACAACTTGGCGGAAAGCTCCGCGTGCCCCCGCCAAGGGCCTTGACGGCGCTGGTGGCCCAAGTTCGCCTGCCCCTTCCATCCGATGCGCGCGAGCGCAACATCGATGTCTTGCACAAACTGTATGACTTGGGTGGCCTACGCAAATCCAGCGATTTCACCCGTCGCGCAGTTGGCCGCGCAAGGGTCATCCAGTTGGAGTCGGGAATTCAATTTCGGGTCTTGCACCCCATGGACCTATTGGCATCCCGCGTCAACAATGCCGCCGGATTGCTTGACATCAAGGGGAGGCATGTGCTGACCCAGCTTCAATGGGCGATCAAGGTCATGCAGCGGGCACTTCTGGGTGCGGCAAAGTCGGGGGACATAACACGGATTGGCGCCATGATGCAGGAGGTTCAACGCCTGGCGCGTGCTTCCGCCGGTCGTGCGCTGTACAGGGCCCACGCGATCGAGGTCTTCGATGCGATTCCGACAAAGGCCCTGTCCCGGTTGCGCCCGGACTTCGAAGAGCAATGCAGGCGGATGACGCTCGCAATCTCTGCGCACCGTGCGCAAGACAAGATCGCCAAGCAATGACCGACGCCGACCGTTCCCCCCATACCCCCATGATGCAGCAGTACCTCGGCCTCAAGGCCGCGTACCCCGACACCCTGCTGCTCTACCGCATGGGCGATTTCTACGAGATGTTCTATGCCGACGCCCAGAAGGCGGCCCGGCTGCTGGACATCACGCTGACCCAGCGCGGCCAGTCCGCCGGCCAGCCGGTGATCATGGCCGGCGTGCCCTTCCATTCTGTCGAGACCTACCTGGCCCGGCTGATCAAGCTTGGCGAGTCGGTTGCCATCTGCGAACAGGTGGGCGAAGTCAGCGGCAAGGGCCCGGTCGAGCGCAAGGTGGTGCGGGTCATCACGCCCGGCACCCTGACCGATGCCGAGCTGTTGTCCGACCGGGTCGAATCCATCCTGCTGTCCGTCCACCAGGGCCCGCGCAACCAGTGTGGCCTGGCCTGGTTCAGCGTGACCCAGGGCGAGGTGCAACTGGCCCAATGCAGCACCGACGAGGTCGGTGACTGGCTGGTGCGCACCAGCCCGAGCGAGTTGCTGTTCGCAGCCAGCGTCACGCCCGCTTTCGAATCCCGCCTCAAGGCCTGGGCCGGCGCCCAGGGCAGCACCCTGACGGTACGGCCGCAATGGCAGTTCGAACCCGCACTGGGCCAGCGCAAGCTGCAGGACCTGCTGCGCGTGGCCAGCCTCACCGCCTGGAACGCGCAGGATCTGCCCATGGCCCATGCGGCAGCGGGCGCATTGCTGGCCTATGCCGAACACACCCAGGGCCAGCCGCTCTCGCACATCCAGGGCATCGGTGTGCAGCACAACGACGAACTGGTGCATCTGCCGCAGACCACCCGGCGCAACCTGGAGCTGACCCAGACCCTGCGCGGCGACCCCGCGCCCACGCTGTTTTCTCTGCTCGACAGCTGCATGACCGGCATGGGCAGCCGGTTGCTGCGCCACTGGCTGCTGGAGCCCCGGCGCGACCGCAGCGCCGCCCGGGGCCGGCTGGAAGCCATCGCCGCACTGCGCGGCGGTCCCTGGCAGTACCTGCGCGAAAACATCAAGGGCTGCACCGACATCGAACGCATCACCGCCCGCATCGCGCTGCGGCAGGTGCGCCCGCGCGAACTGGTGGCGCTGCGTGTCACCCTCGGCAAGGCCGGCCTGCTGGAGCCGGCGGTGCAGACGCTGGGTGGCTGGCTGGCCGGCCTGTCGCGCGACCTGCTGCCGCCCGAAGGCTGCGAGGCCCTGGTCGGCGCGGCCCTTCGCGAGGACCCCTCCGCCCTGGTGCGCGACGGCGGCGTGATCGCCAGCGGTTTCGATACCGAACTCGATGAGCTGCGCGCCATCCAGGACAACTGCGACGGTTTCCTGCTCGACCTGGAACAGCGCGAACGCGCCCGCACCGGCATCACCAACCTGCGGGTGCAGTTCAACAAGGTGCACGGCTTCTACATCGAGGTCACCCAGGGCCAGGCCGACAAGGTGCCCACCGACTACCGGCGCCGCCAGACGCTCAAGAACGCCGAGCGCTTCATCACACCAGAGCTCAAGGCCTTCGAGGACAAGGCACTGAGCGCCCAGGAGCGCGCACTGGCCCGCGAGAAGTTCCTGTTCGAGCGCCTGCTGGACGATCTGCAGCCCCACGTGCCCGGTCTCACCCGCGTGGCGCGCGCACTGGCCAGCCTCGATGCCTTGTGCGCGCTCACCGAACGCTCGCTCACGCTGCAGTGGAACGCGCCGCAGTTCGTGGGCGAGCCCTGCATCGAGATCCGAGCCGGCCGCCACCCAGTGGTCGAAGCGCGCCTGGCCGAAACCAGCAGCGGCAGCTTCATCGCCAACCACACCAGCCTGCACGGCAGGCAGCGCATGCAGGTCATCACCGGGCCCAACATGGGTGGCAAGTCCACCTACATGCGGCAGGTGGCGATCATCGTGCTGCTGGCCGCAATGGGCAGTTACGTGCCGGCCGAGAGCTGCCGCCTGGGGCCGATCGATGCGATCCACACCCGCATCGGCGCGGCCGACGACCTGGCTAACGCCCAGTCCACCTTCATGATGGAGATGACCGAGGCGGCGCAGATCCTGCACACCGCCACGCCCCATTCTCTGGTGCTGATGGACGAGATCGGGCGCGGTACTTCCACCTTCGACGGCCTGGCCCTGGCCTCGGCCATCGCCACCCAGCTGCACAACAAGGCGCAGGCCTTCACGCTGTTTGCCACCCACTATTTCGAGCTGACCGAGTTCCCGGCCACGCACCATGGCGCGGTGAACGTGCATGTGAGTGCCGCCGAGTCGGGGCGCGACATCGTGTTCCTGCACGAGGTGCAAAGCGGCCCGGCCAGCCGCAGCTACGGCATCCAGGTGGCGCGCCTCGCGGGCATGCCGGCAGCGGTGCTGAACCATGCCCAGCATGCGCTGGATGCGCTGGAGAACAGCGCCAGTGCCAGCCAGGCGCAAGTGGACCTGTTTGCGCCGCCACCGGAAACACGCCAGGCGGCACCGAGCGCGGTAGAGGCCGCTCTGGCCGCTGTCAACCCGGACGCACTGAGCCCGCGCGAGGCACTGGATGTGCTGTACCAGTTGAAAAAGTTGGGCAGGGCAGGTTAAACCCATCCCATAGATGACCCCTTCCATTTGACACTAAAAATTAGTATCATCAGAGCGATGCAGAGAAAACACCAGCGTACCCTTGAGTTGGTTTTTGCTAGGCCGGTTGCAGGCAGTATCAAGTGGCGCGATATCGAAGCATTGCTGGGTGCCCTGGGCGCTGACATATCCGAAAGAGAGGGCTCTCGTGTCGGGGTGAAGCTGTTTGGTGACCGCCGCGTCTTCCACCGGCCGCACCCATCCCCGGATACGGACAAGGCAGCCGTCGAAAGTATCCGCAAATGGCTTGAGGCCAATGGAGTGAAACCATGAAGAACCTGATGGAAATTGACGACTACAGAGCCGTCATTGCGTTCGACCCGGAAACCAACCTGTTTCGCGGCGAATTCATAGATCTGAACGGTGGTGCCGACTTCTACGCTTCGGATGTCGAATCGTTGCGCCGCGAAGGACGAACCTCGCTCAAGGTTTTCCTCGACATGTGCCGAGAAGACGGTGTGGAGCCGCGCAAGAACTTCTCCGGCAAACTGATGGTGCGCCTGCCGGCCGACTTGCACCAGAAGGCTGCCGCCTCCGCTGCTTCAGAAGGAAAAAGCCTCAACGCCTGGCTGGCAGACCTCGTGGCCCAGGCAGCCACCTGAGCGCCATGATGCCGTCGGCCAGACAGCCTGTCCCGGCCGCTCGACGCCCTTGGCTCAGCCACTGACAATCTTGTTGAATTCTTCAACAACATCCCGCCCAGACCATGTCCACTGTCAACTTCAGCGTCCCGGATGACGTCAAGCAGGCCTTCAATACCGCGTTCGAGGGTCAGAACAAGAGCGCAGTCGTCGCCTACCTGATGCGCGAAGCAGTGGCGCGTGCGGCGGCGCAAAAGCGCAGCGAGGCCGCCTACCGTCGCATTCTCAAGCGCCGGCTCTCGGCCCCAGAGGTGTCCACAGAGCAGGCCCACACCAGTCGTGTCGAAGGCCGCCCTTGATCGTGGTGGTGGATGCCGGCGTCGCGCTCAAGTGGTTCCTGCGCGACGCCCCGGGCGAAAACCACCAGCGCCCTGCCTTGCAGACGCCGGGTGCCCTGAGTGTCACAGCGGACCGACGCTATCTGGCCAAGGCCCATCCCGTAGGCCGGATCGCCTCCCTTGGCGACTACCAGCCTGCCTGAGTGTCATCTGACCCTGGGGCCCAAAGCATGCGGCGACGATTACACGCAACGCGCTCCGATTCACCGCGCCGGCCGCATCCGCCCGATAAGAAACTGCCCGCCCAGCGCCAGCAGCACCAGGCCCACCATGCCGATGCCCCAGACCACCCACAGCAGTGGCGCCACCCACTCCAGCGCCGGCCCGATCCACGGCGTGACCCAGGCCAGCGCCTCCTGCGACCAGGTGGCAAATGCCACCATCGCCTCGCGCCAGACGGGGTCGAGCCAGACCTCCACCCAGGGCGGCAGCTTCAGTGCTGCCAGATCCTTCACGCTGCCCGCAGCCTGATCTGCCGAGCGCGCCAGCCAGCCCGATACCGAGGCCAGCACGGCGATGCCGGCGCTCCACAACACGGCGAGCAGAGCCACGATTCCCCAGACCAGCGCTTTCATGACGACGTACTTTTTTCGCATGCAGCCGATTGCTGCAATGCGATTGTTGCCGCAGCATTGCCCGGGTGCAGCGCGGCTGCAGTGATGGCCGCAGAGCATGTCCGGGTTCGATACGCAAGAGCGCGATGCCGCTCCCGCAGCGCCGCACCGTAAACTCGACCCTTTGCCCCCGCGATTCCCATGACCTACTGCGTCGCCATCAAACTCAACGCCGGGCTGGTCTTCCTGTCCGACTCCCGCACCAACGCCGGGCTGGACCAGATCAGCACCTTCCGCAAGATGATCGTCTACGAGCGCCCGGACGACCGCTTCATGGTGCTGCTGTCGGCCGGCAACCTGAGCATCTCGCAGTCGGTGCGCGAGATCCTGCAGATCGAGCAGCTCAAGGAAACACCCGAAAGCGAACCCATCACCATCTGGAACGCCAAGAGCATGTTCGACGCCGCCCGCGTGCTGGGCTCGGCCATCCGGCATGTGCATGCGCGCGATGCCGAGTCACTGAAGCAATCCGGGGTGGACTTCAACGTGTCGCTGATCTTCGGCGGACAGATCAAGGGCGAGGCCATGCGCCTGTTCCAGGTCTACTCGGCTGGCAACTTCATCGAGGCCACGCCCGAAACACCCTACTTCCAGGCGGGCGAATCCAAATATGGCAAACCCGTGCTCGACCGCGTCATCACACCCGACACGCCACTGGACGAAGCCGCCAAGTGCGCGCTGGTCTCGATGGACAGCACCCTCAAGTCCAACCTGTCCGTCGGCCTGCCCCTGGACCTGGTGGTCTACGAGACCAACAGCTTCCAGACCGACAAGGTGGTGTGCATCGACGAGAACAACCCCTACTTCAAGATGATGCACAACAACTGGGGCAAGAAGCTGCGCGAGGTATTCGACAGCATCGAGGACCCGATGTGGAAAGGCGAGCAGACCGATGTGCCGCTGATGGTCGACGGCCAGCGCAACAAGCCGCTGCGCAAGATCACCACGCCGCAGGAAAAGCTGATCTGAATGGCGCTGATCGTCTTCTCGCACGCCAACAGCTTTGGGGCCAGCACCTACCGGGTGTTGTTCCGCCTGCTGCGCGCACGCGGCTTCAAGGTGCGGGCAGTCGACAAGTTCGGCCATGCACCCGAGTACCCGGTCACCAACAACTGGCCCCGGCTGGTGCAGCAGCTTGCGGACTTTGCGAAGGCAGAAACCGACAGGGCGGGCGAGCAGGCCTTTTTCGTCGGCCACTCCCTGGGTGGCTTCCTGAGCGTGATGGCGGCATCCCGGCATCCTGAATTGGCGCGCGGCATCCTTTTGCTCGATTCACCCCTGCTGGGCGGCTGGCGCGCCACCACATTGAGCGTGTTCAAGACAGCACAGATCGTGGGGTCCGTCTCGCCGGGTGCGGTCAGCAGGCGCCGGCGCAACACCTGGCCGGACAAGGCGGCCGCCCTGGAGTACTTCCAGAACAAGAAGGCGTTCGCGCGCTGGGATCCCCAGGTGCTGCAGGACTATGTGGACCACGGCACCCACGAGGACGACAACGGCCAGCGAGCGCTGAGCTTCGACCGTGACGTGGAAACCGCGATCTACAACACGCTGCCCGACAACCTCGACAGGCTGCTCAAGCGCCACCCGCTCAAATGCCCCGTCAGCTTCATCGGCGGCCTGCACTCGGCCGAGATGAAGCAGGTCGGCACTACCATGACACTGCAGGTCACGCACGGTCGCATCAGCTGGGTTGACGGCAGCCACCTTTTTCCGATGGAAAAGCCCATGGTCGCCGCAGCGACGATCGAGGCGGCATTGCTGAACCTGCAGTCGATCTCCTGAGGCGGCCATGCCCCGATCCGACGCGCTGGCGGACTTCATCACCCAGGTGGGGATCGGGATCACCGATGCCTTTGCGCCCGGCCAGCCCGGCCATGCCGTGGCGCACCGCATGCGACACGCGCTGGACACCGTGCCGGCGCAGCCCGGCGGCCCCGCCAACCCACCTTGCACGCTGCCACTGGCCTGCCGGCATCTGGACACGGCCCTGGGCCTTGCACGTGCCGCGGGCCCGGCGCCGCTGCGTGCCTGGGCCGAGGCCTTTGCCACAGTGGCACCAAGCCTGCATTGGGTTCGCAGCCAGCGCCGCGGTACCGAGGCTTTCCACCAGGGCCATGCCAATACCGAGATCGTCGGGCCGGCGGGTCTGGAGCAGCGTTCCGACGTGGTCCTGGGCGCCAGCCTGCTGGCGCCCGGGGTGGTCTACCCCGACCACGACCATCCGCCGGAGGAAATCTACCTCGTGCTGAGCGCCGGGGACTGGTTCAACCGCCAGAGGGGCTGGTACACACCGGGAGCCGGCGGTGCGGTCCACCACCCGCCCGGCATCGTGCATGCCATGCGCTCAGGCACGACACCCCTGCTGGCGATCTGGTGTCTGTGGCCCGGCCCCTGACCGCTACCCCGATCTACCCGGTCCAGGAGACGGTGCCCGTCCAGTCTGTCAGCAGCACGACGATGCCGAAGGCGATGCGGTACCAGGCAAACACCACGAAGGTGTGGGTGGAGATGTAACGCAGCAACCAGCGGATGCACAACCAGGCACTGAGGAACGAGAACAGCAGACCGACGCCGAACATCGGCAGGTCGGCCATGGACAGCAGCGCGCGTTCCTTGTACAGGCTGTAGACACCGGCGCCGATCAGCGTGGGGATGGCCAGGTAGAACGAGAAGTCGGTGGCCGCCTTGCGCGACAGGCCCAGCAGCATGCCGCCGATGATGGTGGCGCCGCTGCGGCTGGTGCCCGGGATCATGGCCAGGCACTGCACCAGGCCGACCTTGAGCGCGTCCAGGCCGGACATCTGGTCCACATCATGGATACGCGGTGCAGTGGCCGCACGGCTGTGCCGTCGCTCGGCCCACAGGATGATGAAGCCGCCCACGATGAACGCACTGGCCACCACCACGGGGTTGAAAAGATGCTCCTTGATGGCCTTGCCGAACACCAGGCCCAGCAGCACGGCCGGCACGAAGGCCACGGCCACGTTGGCGGCGAAGCGCTGGGCCTGCCGCTCGGTGGGCAGCGACACCAGCGTGTGCCGGATCTTCTGCCAGTACACGATGATCACCGCCAGGATCGCACCGGTCTGGATGGCGATGTCGAACACCTTGCCCTTGGCGTCGTCCAGGCCCAGCAGCGCACCGGCCAGGATCAGATGCCCCGTCGACGAGATCGGCAGAAACTCGGTCAGCCCCTCGACGATGCCCATGATCGCCGCCTTGACCAGCAATACGATATCCACGCGTGCTCCTTGAAGAGCGATGATTATCACCGTGAGCGGCGCCTTGAATTACCTTGGCGTTGGCTCGCTTCGTTGTCTGTGGTGCTTCCGGGACTGCCTTGGCGTTGGCGCGCGTCGCGGCAGGCGGTGCCCGGTGGGGGCGCTCAGCGGCGCGGTCGGGCGCTGAACGCGCCGACGGACCTGCGGTGCTCGCCGCCGGGGCGCATCGCCAAACTCACTGCGCGCGCTTCGCGCGCTCCGTTCAGACAGTGGCGATGAGAATGATGACGAAGTGCGCTGCGCGCACCGCCCCGGCGTCTGCGCTCCTCGGCGCGCCGCCGAACGCGCCCCCACCGGGCACCGCCTGCCGCGACGCTCGAAAGCAGTGTGCGGGACGCAGTACCTTCGGCACGCGAACAAGCCAGCAACCCCGAAGCGCTATGCCAGTTCGAGCGAAACCCGCCACCCCCACCACAAGCTCGTCGCCCCAGGCCTGTGGGGGCCGGGTGCGGCGCGACAGCAAACATGCAGGCCCGGGGCGCGACGCAACGACAAAGCGACCGGTGGGCGAAAAAAGTGGCCGCAGATGTCACGCAGCAGCACGCTGCGCCATGAAGGCATCGAATGCCTCCACCGCCATCGGCCGGGCGAAGTGGTAGCCCTGGCCGAAATCGCATCCGGCCGCCGCCAGCAGGTCGCACTGGCCCTGGGTCTCCACGCCCTCGGCGATCACCTTCAGGCCCAGTTCATGGGCCATCACGATGATAGCCTTGCACAGGGCCAGCTCGGTGCAGCCGGGTACCAGGTGGCGCACGAAGGACTGGTCGATCTTGATGTAGTCGATGTCCAGGCGCTGCAGATAGGTCAGCGACGAATAGCCGGTGCCGAAGTCGTCCAGCGACACCTGTACGCCCGCATCCCGCAGCTGCAGCAACTGCCCGGTCACCGCGGCGCTGGAGTCGAGCAGCAGCCCCTCGGTGATCTCGACCACCACGCTGTCGCCCTCCAGACCGAGCTCCTGCAGATGGGCCAGCCAGGACTGCTGGCGCCCGGCGTCGTTGTGGAACTGCACCGGCGACTTGTTCACGCTGATCTGGAATTGCGGGCTGTGCTGCGCGCGCCAGCGCTTGGCCTGTGCGGCCGCCTGGTGAAACACCCAGGTACCGATGTCGATGATGAGCCCGCTGGATTCTGCGATCGGGATGAAATCGGCCGGGCTGATCAGCCCGCGCTGTGGATGCTGCCAGCGGATCAGGGCCTCGGCCTTGTGCACGGCGCCGGTGGCCATCTCGACGATCGGCTGGTACACCACGCGGAACTGCTGCTCTGCCAGCCCCAGGCGCAGGTCGTTGGCCAGGCGCACGCGGTTCTGCGCAGCCTCCTGCAGCGCCGGCGTGAAGAAACTGAAGCGGTTGCGGCCGGCGCCCTTGGCGGCATACAGGGCCTGGTCCGCATTCTTGAACAGTGCCTCCACCTCGGTGGCATCCCTCGGGTAGGTGGTGATGCCGATGCTGGCCGACACATAGACCTGCTCGCCGCCGATCTGGAACAGCGCGGCCATCTCCCGCAGCAGGGTCTGGACGATGCGTTCCAGATGTTCGCCGTCATGCAGTTCGGACAGCACCACGGTGAACTCGTCGCCTCCCATGCGGGCCACCGTGTCCCCTTCGCGCACGCAACGGCGGATGCGCCGGGCCGCCTCGACCAGCAGCGCGTCGCCGGCATCATGTCCCAGGGTGTCGTTGACTTCCTTGAAGTGGTCCAGGTCGATGAACAGGATGGCGAGCTGGCGGCCGTCGCGGCGGCTCTTCTTGAGCTCCTGCTCGAGACGGTCGCGCAACATGCGCCGGTTGGGCAGGCCGGTCAGGGTGTCGAAATTGGCCTGCTGCCAGACCAGCGCTTCCGACTGCTTGCGGCTGGTGATGTCCTGGATGATCGAGATGCGCTTGACCACCCGGTCCTGCTCCCGCGTCACCATGCTGACCGAGTGCACCCAGATCGGGCGGCCACGCGCGGTGAGCATCTCGATCTCGACCCCATGCGCGCCACCCTCGCGCTCGGCGTCTTCGACCGTCTGGCGCACGCGCTCGGCCGATGCGCCGGGGAAGAAACGCGCCATCGACTCGGGCGTCGGTGTGAACGCCTGCGGACTTGTCTCCAGGATGCGGTACACCTCGTCGGTCCAGACCATCTGCCCGGTGAGAAGGTCCACCTCCCAGCCACCGACATGTGCCAGCGACTGTGTGGCCTCGAGCAGCAGGTTCAACCGCTGCCGCGCGCGTTCGGCCTGCACGTAGTCCGTGACATCGGCAAAGGTACGCACCAGCGCGCCGGAGGGCAGGCTCTGCGTCTTGACCTCGAGTGTGCGGCCCTGCGGCGTCATGCGCAGGTACTTCTCCGGGTGCGTCGACCCGACGCCGTCCATGGTGGCCCGCACGAACACGCGGGCACGCTCGTCCACCAGCTGCGCATCGGCGCCGAAGTCACCCCGCTGCATCTGAAGGCGGGCAATCTCGGCCAGCGTGGGCCGGCCCCTCAGGAACTCCTCGGTCAGGTTGAGGAGTTCACACACGCGGGTGTTGAACGAATCGATGCGGCCATCCACGCCCACCATGAAGATGCCCTGGCTGATGCTGCCCAGGGTGGTCTGCAACAGGCGCGTCTGCTCGGCCAGTTGCTGGTTCAGTGCCAGCGCCGCCGCTTCGGCCGCCTTGCGGTGCGTGATGTCGGTGTGGGTGCCGATCATGCGCAGCGGCCGGCCAGCAGCGTCGCGCCGGATCACCATGCCGCGTGACAGCACCCACTTCCAGCTGCCATCGTGGCAACGCACCCTTTGCTCGTTCTCAAAAGACGGCGTAAGGCCCTCCAGATGGGCCCGCTGGACGCGGCTGCGCTGGGCCTGGTCGTCGGGGTGGATGCGGGTTTCGAACTCCTGCTCTTCAGCGAACGGCTGGCCTTCCGGGTAACCGTACATTTCCTTGAGGCGCGCAGAAAACAGCGTGTGGCCGGTGACCAGGTCCCAGTCCCACAGGCCGTCACCCGCGCTCTCCATGGCCAGCTTCCAGCGCTCCTCGTTGTTGCGCAGCTCCAGCTCGGCCAGTTCGGCACGCTTGCGTTCTGTGGCGTCCCGGAGTTGCAGCACGATGCCATTGACGGCACTGTCATCCAGGCAATTGGTGGCCAGGGACGCGAGGTAGCGCAAGCTTCCGTCGGCATGCCGGTAGCGGTAGATCGACTCCATGCCGGAATTGGTGTGCTGCACCACACGCCCCAATTCACGACGCCCTTCCTGCCGGTCATCGGGGTGCAACCATTCGAAGACATTGCCCCCGGCCAGTTGCGCCGGATCCCGGCCGAGCAAGCGGTGGGCGGCCTGGCTGGCATAGAGCACGTCCCCGTCCACCGAACACACCACCGTCAGCACCTGGACCTTGTCGGCGAGGGCCCGGAACCAGCGCTCGCGCGCCTCCAGCGCCACCAGAGCGCGGTGGGTCTCGGTGACGTCCTCCACCGTCCCCTCGAAGTACAGCAAGCGGCCCTGCGCATCGTTGACGACATGCGCATCCTCTTTCACCCAGATCCGTTCGCGGGTCTTGTGGCGGTAGGCCTCGGAGCGAAAATTGACCACCTGGCCATCGCGGGCGATGAGCTCCATGAATTGCTGCCGCCGGGCCGGGTCCACATACCACTCGACACCGATGTCGTTCACGCTGGCCAGCATCTCCGCCTCGGACGCATACCCGTTCAGACGCACCAGCGCCGGATTCGCCCGCAGCTGGCGCCCGTCGCCGGAGGATCGGTAGGCACCGATGGGCAGGAGGTCGAAAAGTGTCGAAAAGTCGGTTGCTTGCGTCATCGGCAGGGCATCCACGCTAGCGCCAGTCGCGGAAGAACCGCACCCGTTCATCGACGTCCGGGTGGCTGGAAATCGCGATCGGCAAGCCTGAACTGCGGGAGCGGTCCGGTGGCTCGCCGGCCTGGCTGTCCTTGTCGGCATCGCCACCCTCGGCCGGGCCCTGGCGCGCGATGCGTTCGAAGAACGCCACCATCACGGCGGGCGCAATACCCGCACGGTCGAGCGTGAGGGCGGCAAATTCGTCGGCCTCGCGTTCGGCATCCCGCGAATAGGCCTGCGTGACCAGGGTGACGGGCACCGTGGCCAGGAAGCCGCTGGCGTCGCCCAGGACCACACCCGCCATCGCGCTGACCAGGCTGGCCCGAACGAGCAGATCCAGGCCATGGCGGTGCACCACATGGCCCAGTTCATGGGCCAGCACCCCGGAGATGGCATCGGGCTGGTCCCGCAGCATCACCACCAGCTCGTCGGTCATCACGATGATGCCGCCTGGCAGTGCGAACGCATTCGCGCCCAGCGCCTTGGAGGCATGGAAGGAGAGTTGCCACTGGGGCAGGCCCCCATCGGGATAGGCGCGCTGCAAAAGGCCGGCGAATCGGGCGCGCAGCGCCTCCTGTTCGGCCTGTGGCAGGGTGCTCGGCACCAGGAAAAGGCGCTCGAGCTGCTCCATGCCCTGACGGCCAATGCTGCGCTCCATCGACTGCGGCACCATGTGGGCCAGCGTGTTGCTGAGCATGGGCACTCCCCAGACCCAGGCGGCCGCCAGAAAGGCCACCGTGCCGGCCGCCGCGGCCAGGGTGGCACGCCAGCTCTGCATCCAGCCCACCACCCTGGATTCCAGCAGGCCCTGGGATGCCCACCAGTGGTCCCATTCGGCGCTGTCGGCATGCTGGAGCAGGCTGCCGTCGGGCAGCTCGGTCTGGCGTTGCCCGTGGCTGCGGCGCTCCGGCCAGCGCACACCCGACAGGGGGTATCGGCGGGGCATGGAATCGTCCTCGCACAGGACGAGCAGCTCCTCGCCCTCCAGGTGGACGGATGCCGGCCGGGCGCGTGGGCTGTGGCCGTCGAACCAGCGGGTCCCGAGGGAAGCGCCACGCATCGTCACAGCCCCATGTCGATCCCGAGGAAGTCGCCCGCCGCGTCACCCAGCACGCCCCGGCCTGTGGTGCGCGCCCGGGCCACCCAGTCCTCGACGTCGCCATCCAGCTGTACCGACATCGCCTGCAGACGCACCCGTGCCGCCCGCACCTTGGCGAAGGGCCAGAACAGACCCAGTGTCACGATGATGAGCATCCAGTTGACGAGGTTGACACGCAGCAGGTCGCGAAACCGCAGGCGGCTGTTCAACACGATGTGGGAGCTGCGGGTGCCGGACCACAACAGGTTCTGGAAACGGGTGGTGAAGTAAGGCATCGTCACCAGCGGGATGAGCAGATACAGCAAGGCCATTGCGCCCGCCAGCACGAGCACCGCCCCTCCGGCTGCCGCGCCTGGCCGTGTCAACGACTGAAGCGCCTCGCGCTGGCCCATGCCCATCACCAGGAACAACAGCGCCGACATCAGCGCCATGACCAGCAGCACGGATGCGAGGGACACGCCCGCAGTCTTGGCGTACACGGCATAGAAGGCGCCGGTGCGTACCTGCAGACCGGTTCGTTCCTGCGTGAAGGCATAGGCACCGTGCTGGTAACGCTTGATGCGCAGCAGCAGCCACGGCGTCGCCAGAGCAAACCCGAGCGTCATCAGGCCCACCACCATGGCCGCGCCGCGCGCTGCCGCCGGTGCCGCTTCATCAGCGCCCTGCGGCACCAGCAGGAGCAGCGCCAGCGCGGGCACGAAAAAAGGCAGAAGAACGCTGTACGCGCCCTGGGTATCCCCCACGAAGTCCATCCGGACCCCGCGCCAGCTGGTATTGCGCAGCCGGAACTGCAGCGACGCACGCCACAACAGGGGCCACAGGGCCGCCACCACGAGCAAGGCCACCCAGCCGATCGACGGCAGGAAGGTGGTGACAGCCCAGTAGGCCAGCCCCAGCACCAGCACCACCAGGTACCCCCGGAACATCTTCCAGGGGTCGGCATGGAAACCGAGCGGGTCGTCGCCGATGAGGGTGTTGTTCTGGAAGTAGGCCATGCGCCGGGCGCGCGCGAAGGGCCAGTACAGGGTCAGCGTGACAAGCGTCAGCAACAGGTTGACGATCCAGATGCGGAAATACTCGCTGCCCGAGCCGCTGAAGCGGATGGGCAACAACGCGGGGGCCGCGGATGCAGGCCCACCGGCCGGCAGGGGGCCGGTATCGGCGAATGGTTCTGTCGGCTGCATCCGAGGCAGTATCGCACCTCGGATGGATGTCATGAAGATGGCGGATGCGTGCGCGACGGCATCCCCCCAAGGAGGGAGTACATCCGGCGCAGGCCAACCTACGATGGCTGCGCCGACTCGGTCAGGGTGTGTGCAGGGTTGACGGCAACTCTGCGCGGCCCTGGCCAGCGGTGCGTGGGTGCCTGTCCCGGGGCCCGCGCCTCTTCACCATGTCAAGGAGTACCCATGAAAAAGATGCTGTCCCTCATCGCGCTCGGTCTGGCCCTCACCGGTGGCCTGGCACAGGCCCAGGAAAAGGCCCAGGAAAAGGCCAAGACGCCGCAACAGAACAAGATGGCCATGTGCAACAAGGAGGCCACTGGCAAGACCGGTGACGACCGCAAGGCCTTCATGAAGACCTGCCTGAGCGCCGGCAAGAGCGACGCCCAGCAGGGCAAGGCCAAGTCCTGACCCATCGCAGCGCCGGCTGGCGCAGCGCCCTCAGGCCTTGCGCGTGCGCCAGCCTTCCGCATAGTGTTCGCGGGCCGCCTTCGAGTAGGGCACCGCTGCCACGCGCACGCGCACTTCCGTCTGCACGTGGCGCTCGACCGGCGGCTTGGCGGTGCCGCCGTTTTCCTCGCCCCAGGTCAGGGTCAGCACCTCGTTCTCGGGGATGCTGGCGTCCACCCAGCCCAGCGACAGGCCACAGCGCTCGTTGTGGCTGTAGCCGGTGAACATCGAGCTGCCGACCAGCTTGCCGTCCTTGCACACCTTGTCGAACGACGAACTGCCGTAGTTGGCATTGGGCAGGTCGAAGAACTTGAAGTTCTGGCCGCTGGACACGGGGGAGGCCAGGATGCGGCCCAGGTCGTCACCGTTCCACTCGAAGGTGACCTTGCGGCGGGCGCCGGCGCGGCCGCTCTTGACCATGGCCTCGAGCGCTTCGCGGCCGATGAAGTTGTGGTCGAACTTGACGAAGGGGCCGTAGCCCAGGTCGTACGGGGTGGTGTAGTAGTCCTCGATGTTGTCGGACACGAAACTGCCGGCGATGGAGCCGGTGGCTTCGTAGCTGCTGGCAGGCAGCCACTGGCGGTAGGACTTCATCTTGTCGCCGCTGTAGACACCCGGCAGCGGGGACGGGATCCAGCCGGATTCGAAAGTGTTGCTGGAGTACGCGCGCGAGCCGACGCGCACCAGGCCGAACTCGCGCCCGAGCTCCATGATGTGGTCGCGCATTTCCTCGGCTTCGGCATACGGGCCCCACAGCTCCAGCCCCGGCGCGCCGGCCATGCCATGGCGCAGGCAGCGCACCTGGCGGCCCTTGATGTGGATGGTGTCCATGTGGAAGAACTTCACCTCGGGCATCGGAGCGCCATTGAGCTTGTCGATGATCTGCTTGGCGTTGGGGCCCTGGATCTGGAAGCGGTAGTGGCGCCGGCTCACGGCCTTGCCGTAGGGGGCGGATGGCGAACGGTCGTCGCGGATGTATTCGACGTTGTAGCCGCCGGTCTTGCAGTGGAACTCGATCCAGTTCACCGTGGGTGCGCGGCCGACAAAGAGCAGTTCGTTTTCGGCCAGGTAGAACAGGATGCCGTCGCCGATCACGTAGCCGTCGTGGCTGACCGGCACCATCTGCTTGGCCCGGTTGACCGTGAAGCCGTTGAAGCTGTTGATCGTCAGCGAGGACATCAGCTTGAGCGCATCCGGGCCCTTGACGGTCATCTCGGCCATGTGGTGCGTCTGGTCGAACAGCACGGCGGTTTTCTGCCAGGCGACCTGCTCGTCGCGCCAGTTGGTGAATTCCGAGGGCACGACCGGGTACACATAGGCACCGATCTGCGATTGGCGCAGCATCTGCACCGGGTTGGCTGCTGCGGACAGGGCGTCTTCCAAACTGCGTTGCGTCATGATGTGTCACCTCTTGATGGTTGTGGAACATGGCCGCGGCTCAGGATGCTCGAAGGCACCAGGCCGGGCATCCGGGGCTTTTCAGTATACAGCGGGAATCCATTAGTCACAAAATACGCACTCAAAAAGGCTTTTTTCAGGCAATAGTCGGCTATTCTCACCGCGCAAGTGGCAACGTTGTATACATAAACCGCGTTCGTCCTCATCAGGCACACGGCGCGAACCAATGTGGCGTACGGTTGATGAAAGCCACCAGCGACAACATCACCGGCACCTCCACCAGCACACCGACCACCGTGGCCAGCGCCGCGCCGGAGTGCAGGCCGAACAGCGAGATCGCCACGGCCACTGCCAGCTCGAAGAAGTTGGAGGTGCCGATCAGGCAGGCGGGCGCCGCGATGTTGTGCGGCAGCTTCAGCCACCGCGCACCGGCATACCCGATGGCGAAGATGCCGTAGGTCTGGATCAGCAGCGGCACCGCGATCAGGCCGATCACCAGGGGCCGCGCGACGATGGTCTGCGCCTGGAAACCGAACAGCAGCACCACGGTGGCGATCAGCCCGACGACGGACCAGGGCTTGAGCGTCCTGACGAAATCGCCGACCGCCGCCTCACCCCCCCGCGAACGCAGGACCTGGCGCGTGAGCACGCCAGCCACCAGCGGCAGCACCACATACAGCACGGTGGACAGCAGCAGCGTCTGCCAGGGTACCGTCAGATCTGTCACGCCGAGCAGAAAGGCGGCAATTGGCGCGAATGCGAACACCATGATGAGGTCGTTCACCGAGACCTGGACCAGGGTGTAGTTGGGGTCCCCCCGCGTGAGCTGGCTCCAGACGAACACCATGGCGGTGCAGGGGGCCACACCCAGCAGGATCATGCCGGCGATGTATTCGTTGGCGGACTGCGCGTCGACCCAGTCGGCAAACAGGTAACGAAAGAACAGCACGCCCAGTGCGGCCATCGTGAAGGGCTTGATCAGCCAGTTGATCACCACGGTGAGCAACAGGCCCTGCGGCCGCTTGCCGACATCGCGCACCGCCGCGAAGTCGATCTGGATCATCATCGGGTAGATCATGATCCAGATCAGCACCGCAACGATCAGGTTGACATGCGCGAACTCGATGGCGGCGATGGCGGCGAAGGCGGCCGGCGTCAGCAGCCCCAGGCCCACACCCGCCAGAATGCCCAGGCAGACCCAGACGGTCAGATAGCGTTCAAAGAGACCCATACCCCGACGGTATCAGACCGTCGCGGGCTGGTCCCGTCCGATCGCCTGTACCTGCCGGGTCAGCGCCAGGCGGCCCAGCTTGTCGATCGGCAGGCACATGAAGAGCGAGATGCGGCGCGACAACACGCTGAACGCGTCGCTGAAGGCGCGGGTGACCGTGGCCTCGTCACCCTTGACGGCCGCCGGGTCGGCCACCCCCCAGTGCGCCGATATCGGCCGTCCTGGCCAGACCGGACAGACTTCTGCGGCGGCCTGGTCGCACACGGTGAACACGAAATCCATCACCGGGACGCCCGGCCAACTACGGGTTCAGGATGGCCTCGGCCATGATGCTGCGCGCCGAATTTCCGGTGCACAGGAAGAGCACGTTGTAGACCTTGGGAGCCTTCATGGCGGGGGCCGTACCCGGGCGTGAGGGGGGTCAGCTTGTCGGGGCTGTCTGTCGCGGCGCCAGCAACTGCGTGGGCAGGGCCAGGGTCAGCAGCCAGCAGGCGAACAGCATCAATGCCGAACCCGCCAGGGCGTACAGCAGACCGCCCCACTGGTACAGCAGGCCCGACATCAGCGTGCCGAAGAAGCGGCCGAGTGCATTGGCCGCATAGTAGAAGCCCACATCCTCGGCAGCCTTTTCGCTGCCGGCATAGGCCAGGATCAGGTAGGAGTGCACGGAGGAATTGACCGCGAACGCAACACCGAAAAGCCCCAGACCGCCGACCACCCACCACTGCAGGTGCGGTGGCTGCAGCCACACGGCCACGGCGATGCCCACCGGGATCAGCGCCAGCCCGAGCGACCACCAGCGCGCGGCCGGCACCTCGCTGCTCAGGCCATCGGCGCTGCGCCGCACGATGTTGGGCGCCAGGGCCTGCACGATGCCGTAACCGATGGTCCATGCAGCCAGAAAACCCCCGACCATGGTGAAGGTCCAGCCCTGCGAATACAGGAAGACCGGCACACCCACCACGAACCACACGTCGCGTGCGCCAAACAGCGCCACGCGGGCAGCGGCCAGGCCGTTGATGCCCTCGTTCTTGGCGAACAGCTCCCGGGCCGATGTCGATGCCTTGCTCTTGCCCATCATCGGCGGCACCGACAGCACGACCCCCGCCAGCACCAGCACCAGCAGCGCAGCCATGGCCCACAGCGCATGCTGGAAGCCCAGCGCCTGCAGCAGCACGCCACCCAGGAAGAAGCCGAAGCCCTTCATGGCATTCTTGCTGCCGGTGAACCAGGCCACCCACCGGAACAACTGGCTGCTGGTCTGGTCCGCGGCCTTGGCCTGCGCCTGCGTGATCTTGATCGCCGACTTGCTCGCGGTCTTGGTCAGGTCCTTGGCCACCCCACAGATGCCCTGTGCGAGCACGACCCAGGCCACCGACATGGCGGCTGTCCATGCCGGGTCCAGCATGGAGAGCAGCGTGAAGCCGACGATCTGCGTGACCAGGCCGACCGTCAGCATCCGCTGGATGCCATACCGCGTGGCCAGCCAGCCGCCGATCAGGTTGGCCAGCACGCCGGCGGCCTCATACAGCAGGAACAGAAAGGCCAGCGCGAACGGCGAATACCCCAGCTTGTAGAAGTGCAGCAGCACCAGCATGCGCAGCGCACCGTCGGTCAGCGTGAAGCCCCAATAGGCCGCCGTCACGATGGCGTAGTTGCGTGCCGCGTGGCTGGCTGTGGCGGTAGAGGAAGTACTCATGAATGAAGAACGGTCCCGGCCAGCGATGGGATGGTGTGCACCGGGGCCCGCTGTGGCTCAGAGACCGGCAGACCCGATGTGGCAGGCCAGGTCCACCATGCGCGTCGCATACCCCATCTCGTTGTCATACCAGGCGTACACCTTGAGCAGGGTGCCGTCGGTCACCATGGTCGAGAGGCCATCGACGATGGAGCTCCGGGTATCACGGGCATAGTCCGCACTCACCAGCGGGCGGGTCTCGTAACCCAGGATGCCGGCCAGCGGTCCGCTGGCGGCCGCCGCGAAAAGGGCGTTCACTTCTTCTGCCGTGGTGGCGCGCTGAAGTTCGAACACACAGTCGGTCAGGGACGCATTGAGCGCCGGCACGCGCACCGCATGGCCGTTGAGCTTGCCCTTGAGCTCCGGGTAGATGAGCGCAATGGCGGTCGCGCTGCCGGTGGTCGTGGGCGCCAGGTTCACCATCGCACTGCGGGCGCGGCGCAGGTCCTTGTGCGGCGCGTCCACCACCAGGTTGGTGTTGGTCGGGTTGTGTAGCGTGGTGATCTGGCCATGCCGGATGCCGATGGCTTCATGCACCACCTTCACCACCGGCGCCAGGCAGTTGGTGGTGCAGCTGGCGGCGGTGACGATGCGGTCCCGGGCCGGGTTGTACAGGTGGTCGTTCACGCCCACCACGATGTTGAGCACATCGCCCACCTTCACCGGAGCGGCCACGATCACGCGCTTGGCGCCACGCTCCAGGTGGCCCTGCAGGGTCTCGGGTGTGAGGAACTTGCCGGTGCATTCCAGCACCACGTCCACGCCCAGATCACCCCAGGGAATCTGCGCGGCGGTGGCGTGTGCGCTGAAGCCCAGGCGGCGGCGGTCGATGCGGATCGCATGGTCGCCCTCGGCGGCTATGGCGGCGCGCCACTTACCCTGCACCGTGTCGAAGGCCAGCAGATGGGCAGTGGCGGCAGCGCCGCCCTTGATCTCGTTGAGGTGGACCACCTCGAGGCGGTTGCCGCCGCGTGGGTCGATGGCTTCCCGCTCGATGGCGCCGAAGGCGGCGCGCAGGGCCAGGCGCCCCATGCGGCCCATTCCGTTGATTCCGACTTTCATATGCAAAAGCTGATACCTGATTGTTTCAATGGAGTTTGAATTGTTGACGGGCCATGTGACATTCCGATGAAAACTGGATGGCCGTCAGGCGGACAGTTCAGCAATCACACGGCGCCTGTACCAGAACACAGGGCTGGCCCTGGCAACAGTTGCGGGTGAGGTATTCCAGCAGGGTGTTCATCTGTCCGAACGCAGCCCGATAGATCAGATGGCGCCCCTGGCGCTCCTGTGTCACGAGCCCGGCCTGCGTCAGTTCCCGGAGGTGGAACGACAGGGCATTGGGTGCCACGTCCAGTTGTTCACACAGCGCCGTGGGCGTCAGACCTTCGGACCCCGCCACCACGAGCACACGGAAGGTCCGCAACCGCACCGCCTGTGCGAGTGCAGCGAGGGAACAGAGCGCGTCAGCTTCCTGCATGTCGAAATCCGCGGAGTATCGGCCCGGATCATGACAGTTTCATGGCGGCGCCGGTGCTTGCGGCGACTGGATGACAGTTCACGAGACTGTCACGATTCGTTCATAGCATCCCTTGCACCCCCACTCCACCTGCAGAGGAAACCACCCCATGTCCCACCTTCCCCCGAACCTGATCATCGCCAACGGCGACGGTGACGAGCCGATGTCCAACCACAGCGGAAACCGCCACTTCGACGAAGTCCTGCAAGCCAACCTGAGCCGCCGCACGACCCTCAAGGGGGGTCTGGGTGCGTCCATCGCCGCACTGTTCGGCGGTGTGGGTCTGGCAGGCTGCGCCAGCCCTGGCAGCAGCGCAGGCGGCAAACTCATCGGCTTCGAAGCCGTGCCGGTCAGCAGCGCCGACACGGTCGTGGTGCCCAAGGGCTACAAGGTGCAGACCTTTATCCCCTGGGGCACCCCCATCAGCGGCAACATGCCCGCGTTCGACCCGATGACCAACACCGGCGCCGACCAGGGCAACCAGATCGGCAGCCACCATGACGGCATGCACTTCTTCCCCATCGAGGGCAAGGACCCGTACAGCGGCAGCTCCACTGAAGGCCTGCTGGTCATGAACCACGAATACGTGGAGCCACGCTTCATGCATGCCCGCGCCGTTGGACAAAAGCTGGGTAGCAGCGCAGTACCTCCCCTGGTCAATGGCAAGCGCCCTGCCGACGAATGCAGCAAGGAAATCAACGCCCACGGCGTGTCGGTGGTCCGCATTCGCAAGGGCGCCAACGGCCAGTGGAGCGTGGTGCAGGACCGGCTGAACCGCCGCATCACCGGCGCCACGCCGATGGACATCAGCGGCCCGGTGCGCGGGACCGATTTCGTCAAGACCCGGCACAGCCCGGACGGCACACGGACCCGCGGCACGCTGAATAACTGTGCCCACGGCGTCACGCCCTGGAACACCTACATGATGTCCGAGGAAAACTGGGCCGGCTATTTCGTCAACAAGGTGAGCGCGAGTGGCCGCACCCGCGAGCAGTCGCGTTATGGCGTGCGCAGCGCCGACAGCCGGCCGGCGACCTCGCGCTATGGCTGGGAACTCGCCGACAGCGGCGCGGACGAGTTCGCCCGCTTTGACGTGACGGCCAAAGCAGCCGATGCCACCCAAGACTACCGCAACGAAGCCAACTGCTTCGGCTGGATGGTCGAAGTCGACCCGTTCAACCCGAACAGCACGCCCGTCAAGCGCACCGCATTGGGCCGCTTCGCACATGAAGGCGTCGTCTTCCAGCCCGGCGTGGAGGGCAAGCCGATCGTATGTTATTCCGGTGACGACGCCAATGACGAGTACATCTACAAGTTCGTCTCCAAGGGCGTGTACCAGAAGGCCCGCGGAGTGGCCAATGGCGCGCTGCTGGACGAGGGTACCCTGTACGTGGCCAAGTTCAACGATGACGGCACAGGTGTCTGGCTGCCCCTGGTGTTCGGCCAGGGACCGCTGACTCCGTTCAGCTTCAGCAGCCAGGCCGATGTACTGGTGAACGCCCGCCTGGCTGCGGACCGCATGGGGGCGACCCGCATGGACCGCCCGGAATGGGGCACGGTCGACCCGAAGACTGGTCAGGTGTACTTCACGCTGACCAACAACAGCGGGCGTACCGTCACGGACAAGGCCAATCCGCGCGAGAAGAGCCGCTGGGGCCACATCATCCGCTGGACCGAAGCCGGCAACGACCCCGCCGCCGCCCGTTTCAACTGGAACATCTTCCTGCTCGCCGGCCCCGAGAAAGACTCGCAGTTCGCCGGCAAGCCGCTGACCAAGGACCAGATCCACAACAGTCCCGATGGCGTCTGGTTCGACAACGACGGCCGCCTGTGGATCCAGACCGACACCAGCGAAAGCGCGATGAACAAGGGCGACTATGCGGAGTTCGGCAACAACCAGATGCTGTGCGCCGACCCGCGCACCAACGAACTCAAGCGTTTCCTGGTGGGACCCATGGGCCAGGAGATCACGGGCGTGATCACCACGCCCGACGGCAGGACGATGTTCGTCAACGTGCAGCATCCCGGCGCCACCACGACAGCCGATGATTTCGCTGCCGGCAAACTGACCGGCACCTGGCCCAACCAAGGCCGGTACGCCCGCTCGGCGACAGTCATCATCACCAAGGAAGATGGCGGCGTGATCGGCACCTGAGGCAGCGGGCCGTCGTGCACGGGTTCAAGAGCGGCTGCGGCCGCTCTTTTTGCAGGAGCTTTCGACCATGACACAACCCGCAGCCAAGGCTGGTTGCGCCGGCCGGCATGCCGCCTGGGCGCTGGCCTGTCTTGTTCTGTTCCCCTGGCAGGCGGCCACCGCCGAGCCCCGTCCGGAGGCATACGGAGGGGTGGCTGATCACTACAGCGACACCCGTCTGGCGATCCGTGAATCCCGATGGACACAGGCGCAAGATGCCCTGCAGCGCCTGGCACGCGACATGCCGCAGATGACCCAGGATGCCGAGTACCACAACCTGATGGGTTACAGCCTGCGACGGCAAAGCCCTGCCAACCTGGAGCGCTCGATCGACCATTACCTCATCGCGCTGCGGCTGGACCCGTCTCACGTGCAGGCCCGGGAGTACCTGGGCGAGGCCTACCTTCTGCAGGGCCGCGAAGACCTGGCACGCGAGCAGCTGCGGGCCATCGAGGACTTGTGCAAGAGTCGGACCTGCGAGGAATGGCGTGACCTGGACCGCGCGATAGAAGCGTACAGGGCGAGGCGCTGAGCCGCATCCGCGTCAGCAGAGGACCGTGCGCGCGGCACCCCCAACCGCCGAGCCGCGTCTACTTGACGACCGATTCGACCTGCGCCATCGGCGTGTGGCGCACATCGGCACCCTTCACCACGAAAATGATCTGCTCGGCGATGTTCTTGGCGTGGTCGCCCACCCGCTCCAGCGACTTGGCCAGGAACAGCAGGTCCAGACTGGGCGAGATCGTGCGCGGGTCTTCCATCATGTAGGTGATGAGCTTGCGCAGGAAACCGTCGTACTCGACGTCGATGGCATTGTCATCCTTCATGATGGTCAACGCCATCGCCGTGTCCAGACGCGCAAAGGAGTCCAGTGTCTTGCGCAACAACTCTCCGGCAAGGTCGGATGCCAGGCGCAGCTCGGAAACGGGCAGCGAGCGCGGGGATCCGCTTTCGATGATGGACTTCACCATCCGCGCGATGCGCGCGACTTCGTCACCCGCGCGCTCCAGATTCTGCGTGATGCGCGAGATCGCCATCAGAAAGCGCAGGTCCCGGGCCGTCGGTTGGCGCCTGCCGATGGTGGAGATGATGGCGTGGTCGATATCCACCTCCATCTGGTTGATACGGATTTCCGTCTGGAGCACCTGCTGGGCTGTCTCCAGGCTCATGTTCACCAGCGCATAGGTCGACTGGTGCAATTGCGATTCGACCAGCCCCCCCATTTCCAGCACATGGGTGGAGATGGAGCTCAACTCGGCATCGAACTGGCTGGAAAGGTGTTTGTCGCCCATGTCGGTCTCCGTGATCAGCCGAATCGGCCGGTGATGTAGTCTTCGGTTTCGGTCTTGGTGGGCTTGAAGAATATCTGCTCGGTCGCGCCGAACTCGATCAGCTCGCCCAAATACATATAGGCGGTGTAGTCACTGCAGCGGGCGGCCTGCTGCATGTTGTGCGTCACGATCGCAATGGTGTAGTCGCTCTTGAGCTCATGCACCAGTTCTTCCACCTTGCCGGTCGAGATCGGGTCCAGCGCGGATGTCGGCTCGTCGAGCAGGAGGATCGAGGGCTTCACCGCCACGCTGCGCGCAATGCACAGGCGCTGCTGCTGGCCGCCGGAGAGGCTCATGCCATTCTGGCCCAGCTTGTCCTTCACCTCGTTCCACAATGCAGCCTTTGTCAGTGCCCATTCCACCCGGTCGTCCATGTCGCTCTTGCCCAGATCCTCGTAGAGCTTCACGCCAAAGGAGATGTTGTCGTAGATGGTCATCGGGAACGGCGTCGGCTTCTGGAACACCATGCCGATGCGGGCACGCAGCAGGTTCAGGTCCTGCTTGGGGTCCAGGATGTTCTGGCCGTAGAAATTGATCTCGCCTTCAGCGCGTTGGCCCGGGTACAGGCTGTACATGCGGTTGAGCGTGCGCAGCAATGTGGACTTGCCACAGCCCGAGGGGCCGATGAACGCGGTGACCTTGCGCTCGGCGACATCCATGGTCACGTTCTTCAGGCCCTGGAACTTGCCGTAGAAGAAGTTGAGATTGCGGACTTCCAGCGCGTTTTTTTGCGAGGCCGCTGCAGCAGGAGCGGCCGGGGCCGTGGCGATTGCGTTCATGTTGGGTTCCAGATTCAGAAAGTACTTGGGATCAGGTGCGCACTTTTTCGCGGAAGAACACGCGGGCCAGGATGTTCAGAACCAGCACCGCCAGGGTGATCAGCAATGCCCCTCCCCAGGCCAGATCGATCCAGTTGTCGTAGGGGCTCATCGCGAACTGGAAGATGACGACTGGCAGGTTGGCCATGGGTGCATCCATGTTGGTGCTGAAGAACTGGTTGTTCAGCGCGGTGAACAGCAGCGGCGCGGTCTCGCCGCTGATGCGGGCAACGGCCAGCAGCAGGCCGGTGATGACGCCGCTCCTGGCCGCGCGCAGGCTCACCATGGTGGCCACCTTCCAGCGTGGTGCGCCCAGTGCGAAGGCTGCTTCCCGCAGGCTGCCGGGCACCAGACGCAACATGTTCTCCGTGGTGCGCATGACCACCGGGATCGCGATCAGCGACAGCGCCAGGCTCCCCGCGTAGCCAGAGAAGTTGCCCACCGTCGCTACCGCGATTGCGTAGACAAACAGGCCCAGCACGATGGAAGGTGCGGACAACATGATGTCGGTCACGAAGCGGGTGAACTCGGCGGTCTTGCTGCTGTCGCCGTATTCGGTCAGGTAAATGCCGGCCAGGATGCCGATAGGTGTGGAGACCAGCACGGCCAGGCCTACGATCATCAGGCTGCCGACGATGGCGTTGCGCAGGCCGCCTCCTTCGGACCCGGGCGCAGGCGTATCCTTGGTGAACAGGCTGACGTCAAGGGCTGCCAGCCCGTTCGAGAACAGCACGAACAGGATCCACAGCAGCGCGACCAGGCCCAATGCCATCGCGCCCATCGACAGTGTCAGACCGATCAGGTTGGTGCGCTGGCGGCGGCGGTAAAGGGGTGAGGTGTTCATTTGCATGGAGGTACTCCGAGCGTGCGGGTTTCAGGTGCCCTTGGCCTTCTCGGCCCGGATGATCAGCCATTTGGCCATCGCCAACACCACAAACGTAATGCAGAAAAGCAGGAAGCCAAGTGCGAACAGGGTATTGAAGTGCAGGCCCTCGGCCTCGCCGAATTCGTTGGCCAGCACGGACGCGATCGAGGTGCCTGGCGAAAACAGCGAAGTGGGCATGCGGTTGGCATTGCCGATCACGAAGGTGACCGCCATGGTTTCACCCAGCGCACGCCCCAGGCCCAGCATGATGCCGCCGATGACCCCCTTTTGCGTGTATGGCAAGACAACCTTGCGAACCACCTCCCAGGTGGTGCAGCCCAAGCCATAGGCTGACTCGCGCAGGATGGGCGGGGTGATCTCGAAAACGTCCCGCATTACCGCAGCGACAAACGGCAGCACCATGAACGCGAGGATGATGCCCGCTGCCAGAATGCCCAGCCCGTTGGTGGCGCCGCCAAACAACCAGCCGACCAATGGCATGCCGCCCAGCACCGACTGCAGAGGTACTTGCAGATAGTCGGCGTACACCGGCGCAAACACGAACAGGCCGAACATCCCGTAGATGATGGATGGCACAGCCGCGAGCAGTTCAATGGCTGTACCCAGCGGGCGGCGCAGCCAGACCGGGCAGGTCTCCGTCAGGAAAACCGCAATGCCGAAGGCCAGGGGGACTGCCAGCAGCAGGGCAATGCCCGCACTGAAGACCGTCCCGACGATGGAGATCGCTGCACCGAATTCCTCGTTGATGATGTCCCATTCGACGTACCACAGGAAATGGGCCCCGAATTTGGCGAACGTCGGCCAGGCATTGATGAACAGCGAAACGATGATGCCTACCAGAGCCGCCAGAACCAGCAGCGAGAAGAACTGCGTAAGGCGGTGGAAAATGACATCCTGAAAATGCTGCCGCCTGGCGACAGCGACCATGTTGGCGCTGGGCAGCTCTGCGGAGGACGGGGATGAATGGGTCGAATTCATGGTCGCAGTGACGGTCATACTGGCTCCCCGAATGGGCACCGAAGGAAAAAGAATACCACCGACACCCGGTGCGGGCGCCGGTGGCTCAGGATCGGCAGGGGCCGACCCCTGCAGCGATCACTTGGTATTGATCTGCGACCACACACGCTGGCGGATCTGGTTGGTGAGGCTGTCCGGCAGCGGAACGTAGTCGAGGTCCAGTGCCATTTGCTTGCCGTTCTTGAACGCCCAGTCGAAGAATTTCAGAACTTCGGCCGATTCCGCCTTGTTGGCTGGCTGCTTGTACATCAGGATGAACGAGGCGGTGGTCACCGGATAGGCGTCAGCGCCCGGCTGGTTGACGATGGACAGGCCCATGCCCGGAACACTGAACCAGTCGGCACCTGCAGCAGCCGCCGAGAAGGTGTCGTCGCCCGGCATGACGAACTTGCCATCCTTGTTCTGCAGCGCCATCACCGCGATGTTGTTTTTCTTGGCATATGCGTATTCCACGTAGCCCAGCGCGCCTTTGGTGCGGGTGACGTTGGCAGCCACGCCTTCGTTGCCCTTGCCACCCACCGACGTGGGGGCCGGCCACTTCACGGCTGCGCCACGGCCCACGGTGTCCAGCCACTCCTTGCTGACAGTAGCCAGGTAGTCGGTCCAGTTGAAGGTGGTGCCCGAGCCGTCGGCGCGGTGCACGATGGTGATGGTCATGTTGGGCAGGTTCTTGCCCGGGTTCAACGCAACGAGTTTGGGATCGTTCCACTTGCTGATCTTGCCCATGAACATTTCAGCCAGGACCGGGCCGGTCACGCGCAGCTCGCCCTTGCCAAAACCGTCCAGGTTGAACACCGGCACGGTGCCACCGATGATGGCGGGGAACTGCACCATGCCGTCCTTGTCCAGATCCGCACCGGGCACCGGGGCGTCCGATGCGCCGAAGGCCACGGTCTTGGCCCGGATCTGGCGGATGCCACCCGACGAACCGATCGACTGGTAATTCAGGCCGGTGCCGGTCGCTTGCTTGTAGGCTTCGGCCCACTTGGCATAGATCGGGAAGGGGAAAGTCGCGCCTGCGCCGGTGATGTCAGCTGCGAGGGCCGAGCCCATGCCCAGGGTGGCCAGGGTCGCTGCGGCAAGGGTCTTCAAAAGGGTGCGCTTGGAGTTCATGCAATGGTCCTCGAGGTTGGGAGAGTTGGGTGCACGGACTTTAGTGACAACATATGACAAGTCCGTGACATTTCCACGACTTGACGCAACGACTTGCGCAGGCAGACGGACCCTACAATCCGCCAAACACCGGAGCCGCACATGAAGAGTCGGGGTTTCACGCTGATCGAGCTGGTGATGGTGATCGTCATCCTGGGGGCTCTTGCCGCCGTAGCCCTGCCCAAGTTCCTGGACCTGAAGTCCGACGCCGAAAGGGCGGTCGTCGAGAGTTCGGTGGGCGCCATTGCTACCGCGCGTATCCTGTTCGTGACCAAGGCCGCCGCCTGTGGTTCGTCCTATGCCTCGGCTCCGGTGGGCGTTTTCACGTTCCTGCACTTCGACAACAACAATTCCCGGGCACCGACCTGCGACGATTTCAACAGCGGCTTCGGATCGGTGACGCCCGGTCCGGTCGGAACCATGGATCTCAAGGGCATGAAGTCCGGTATCCAGGCCAATCCCGATGATTCCCTGACGATCACCAATGCTGCGGGGGCGGACACCATGAGTTTCACCAGCAAGAGCGGCCGCACCGTCAGCATCACCGTCAACCAGACGACCGGGGCAGTCAGCTGGTCGGCCACTCCCGCCTATTGACCGTCGCCGGGCGTCCTGGCGCCTCCGCGCCCAGACGCTGGCGACTGCTCGCCGCCTGCCTGCTGATCGCGCTGGCAGCGGCCTTGATCCGGTCCGATACGGCGGCGGGTCTGGCGCTGAAGTTCGCGCTGTCCAAGCTGGTCTACAGCACCTCGGACGGCGCCATCCTGTTTCTGCTCGGCTTTTCCGCCCTGGCCCTGCTGTGCAGCCGCCTCCCCGTGGGGCGCCGCGGCGAGCGGCTGGCTGCCGTGTTGCTGGGCGCCGGCCTGGTGCTGGGCTACGGCCTGCACCTGTGGGCGACGCTGTCCTACCACGGCGCCCACGACGTGCCCCTGTCGGCGCATGTGTACCACTGGGCGGGGGGTGTCAACTCCTACACGGCCCTGCTGCACAGCCATCTGGGCAAGGCGGCCATGTCGCCCGTGTCCGCATGGCTGTCCGGCCGATCGCACTACGACACCGGCGGCGCCCTGGCGCAGGTTGTGCCGGTGTGGCAACTGGCAGGCATCGCGCTCGGGTTCCTGGCGGCCAGTACCGGCGCGCTGCTGCGCATGCCAGGGCTGCTGCGGGGATACGGGCACCGACCGATGCTGGTCGTGCTGCTCCTGGTGGGCGCGGCCACAAGCATCAAGAGCATCTTCGATGGCGGCCTGCTCGCGCTTTGCCGTGCCGCCCTCGCTCCTGCTGGTCGCGAGTGTCGTGGCCCAACCGGACGACAGGCACTGGTCGCAATTCTGGCTGCGCCGGGGCTGGTGGCTGGCGCTGCTCTTGCCGGGAGCCTATGGCGCCCTGTGGCTTCACCTGTCGACGAGCGACGTGCCGCAGTTCGGCGCCTGGCTGTTCCTGCTGGTCGTGATGCTGCTGATGATGACCGGCCAGTGGCGGGGCTGGCGGGCCTGGCTCTGCCGCCTGATCCTGCTGGCCTATCTGTCGCTGAATGCGATGCTGAATGCCAACGCCAACCTGATGCCTCTGCTCGCACCCGTCGGGCCGGAGCACCGTGCGGCCGTTTTCGATGCGGCCGGCTCAGCGCAGCCGCAGCCCCTGGCGCGATGGCAGGGGCAAGCGGTCCACGCGCTGTACGCCGCGCTGGGCGACGACCCCTGGAAACCGCGCAAGGCGCTGGTCTGGACGCAGCCCAGCCCGGGCCTGAACAGCCTGTCCGTGGCAATACGCCTGCTGGGGATTGAAGGGCAGCAAGGCCAGATCCGCGCCACCCCGAGCCTGCAGGTCGCGCACATCGCGCCGGCCGGCAAGGAGTGGGTCGGCCTGGTATTCCAGAGTACCGCCACCGGGCTGCCACCGATCCTGCCGTTCGGGATGGCCAACATCTTGTCGAAGAACAACTACTATGTCTGGCTGTACCAGGTCGGCCTGCTGCTGCGCGGGTCCGGCTGGACGACTACGTCCTGATGCCACATACGCAGGGCAATCTGCGGGTGGACTGAGCCCGCTGGGGCAGGTATCAATGAAACTCCCGGCTACGCGTCGCCAGCCCCCCCAGCAGCGGCGTGAGGTCGACCAGTCGCTGCGCAATCAGGTGGCGCACCTCGCCGCCGCTGTCCACATCCCGCTGCCACACGCCCCACACCGCCAGCAGCCGGGAATGCAGCAGCTCGCTGCGCTGCTGCTCGCGCAGGCTCTTCCAGACGATCACGTTGACGCTGCCGGTCTCGTCCTCCAGCGTGACGAAGACCACGCCCTTGGCGGTCTGCGGCTGCTGGCGCATGACCACGATGCCGCAGGCGCGCACCAGGCGGCCGTCGGGCAGGTCGTGCAGCTCGGCGGCGGTGCGCAGCTTCATGGCGGACAGCTCCGCGCGCAACAGACCGACCGGATGCGTGCGCAGCGTGAGGCCGGTGGCGGCGTAGTCGAACACCACCTCCTCGCCCTCCCAGGCCGGCGGCAGCTCCAGGAAATCCTCCTCGACCGGCGCAGTCTTGAGCAGGCCCGGTGCCGGCCGCAAAGCGGAGGCGTCCCACACCTGCTGGCGCCGGTGGCCGGACAGGCTGATGAGCGCATCGGCACTGGCCAGGGCCTTCAGGTCGCCTTGGTCAAGGCCGGCGCGCAGGGCCAGGTCTTCGGTGCTGGTGAAGGGGGCCTCGGCGCGGGCTGCGACGATGCGCAGCGCTGCGGCAGTGGCCAGGCCGGCGACCATGCGCAGACCGAGGCGTACCGCGCGCCAGGGCGGCCGGGCACCGGCGGCGCGCGCATCCGGCACGGGGCGTGCCACGCGTTCGGCCGCGAAACCCGGCGCATTGGCGTCCTCCATGGTGCAATCCCAGTCACTGCACATCACGTCGGCCGCGCGCACCGGCACGCCGTGGCGCTGTGCGTCCTGCACCAGCTGCGAGGGGCTGTAGAAACCCAGCGGTTGTGAGTTGAGCATCGCGGCCAGGAAACAGGCCGGCTCGTGGTGCTTGAGCCAGCAGCTCACGTACACCAGCAGCGCAAAACTGGCGGCGTGGCTCTCGGGAAAGCCGTATTCGCCGAAGCCCTCGATCTGACTGAAGATGCCCTCGGCGAATTCCTCGGTGTAGCCATTGGCCACCATGCCGCTGATCATGCGGTCGTGGAACTTGTGCACACCGCCCTTGCGTTTCCAGGCCGCCATCGAGCGGCGCAGGCTGTCGGACTCGCCGGCACTGAAACCGGCGGCCAGCATCGCGATCTGCATCACCTGCTCCTGGAAGATCGGCACACCCAGCGTGCGCTCCAGCGCCGCGCGCAGGCCCTCGCCGGGATAGTCGACCGGCACCAGGCCCTGGCGGCGCTGCAGGTAGGGGTGCACCATGCCGCCCTGGATCGGGCCCGGGCGCACGATGGCGACCTCGATCACCAGGTCGTAGAAGCAGCGCGGCTTCAGGCGCGGCAGCATGCTCATCTGCGCGCGGCTCTCGATCTGGAACACGCCCACGGTGTCGGCGGCACAGATCATGTCGTAGGTGGCCGGGTCCTCGGCCGGGATGTCCTGCATCTGGAAGGTGGCGCCGCGCTGCGCGCCGATCAGGTCTAGGCAGCGGCGGATGGCGCTGAGCATGCCCAGCGCCAGCACGTCGACCTTGAGCAGGCCCATGGCGTCGAGGTCGTCCTTCTCCCACTGGATCACGGAGCGGTCAGGCATGGCGGCGTTCTCGACCGGCACCAGCCGCGTGAGCTTGCCCTGCGTGAGCACGAAGCCACCCACATGCTGGCTGAGATGGCGCGGCAGGCCCATGAGCTGCTGGGTGAGTTCCAGCCACTGGGTGATGCGCGGGTCGTCGGGGTCCATGCCGGCGGCCAGCACACGCTCCTGCAGCTGCTGCGCCAGCAGGCTGCGGCCGTCGAACCAGCGGTGTTCCTTGGCGAAGGCGTCGATCAGGGCCTCGTCCAGGCCCAGCGCCTTGCCCACGTCGCGGATCGCGCTCTTGGGCCGGTAGGTCACCACCACGCCGGTGATGGCGGCGCGTTCGCGGCCGTACTTGGTGTAGATGTACTGGATCACCTCCTCGCGGCGCTGGTGCTCGAAGTCGATGTCGATGTCGGGCGGCTCGTTGCGCTCGCGGCTGATGAAGCGCTCGAACAGCACGTTCATGCGCGACGGGTCGACCTCGGTCACGCCCAGGCAGTAACACACCGCGGAGTTGGCCGCCGAGCCCCGGCCCTGGCACAGGATGTGGCGCTCGCGCGCGAAGCGCACGATGTCGTGCACGGTGAGGAAGTACATCTCGTACTGCAGCTCGGCGATCAGGACGAGTTCATGCTCCACCTGCAGCTGCACATTGGCCGGAATACCCTGCGGGTAGCGCTGGCTCATGCCCTCGTAGGTGAGGCGGCGCAGGGTCTGCGAGGGCGTGAGGCCTGGAAGCACCGTCTCCACCGGGTACTGGTAACGCAGCTCGTCCAGGCTGAAGGTGCAACGGGATGCGATGGTCAGCGTGGCCTGCAGCAGCTCGGGGGAATAGATGCCGGCCACACGCAGGCGCGCGCGCAGGTGCGCCTCGGCATTGGGCTGCAGTTCGAAGCCGCAGTCCATCACGGGTTTGCCCAGGCGCACGGCGGTCAGCACGTCCTGCAGCGGCTTGCGCGAGCGCACATGCATGTGCACGTTGCCGGCGGCCACCAGCGGCACGCCGGTGTGGGCGCCGGCGGATTCGAGCTTGTGCTGCCACAGGTCGTCGTCCAGGCCGTGCAGCAGTTCGATCGCCAGCCACAGGCGCCCGCCGAACCATTGCCGCGCGCGCAGGCAGGCCGCGCACAGGGCCTCGAAGGTGATGGCGCGCGTGGGTGCCAGCAGCACCTCGCAGTGCTGGAGCGACGCCCAGTCGCTGCCCGACCAGGACACCTCGTACGTGCCCTTGGCCGCCTTGCGCCGAGCGGTGGTGATGAACTCGCACAGGTTGCCCCAGCCCTGCAGGTTGTGGGGCAGGACCACCAGGCGTACCGGGGCGGCCGGCGTGATGGATTCAGCCGCCCTGCCCGCTGGCACCTGCTGCGGCGGCGCGTCGGCATCCGGCGGCAGCAGGAATTCTGCGCCGGGCAGCAGCTGGATGCCCGACTCCTGCGCCTGCGTATGCGCCCGCACCACGCCGGACACCGAACACTCGTCGGTGATGGCCAGCGCGCTGTAGCCCAAGGCGGCTGCGCGCTGCACCAGTTCTTCGGGCAGCGAGGCACCGCGCTGGAAGCTGAAGGCGGAGAGGCAATGCAGCTCGGCGTAGGCCGGCAGGGGGGTCCACATCAGATCGGGAGGGCGAAAAATACTGGTTAAAAAACCAGTATATTCCGCCTCCCCCGTTTGGCAATCCCGGGGGCATCCAGCATGTGTGGCGTCGTGCCAGCACGCTGCACTGGACGGACATGGAGATTGGACGTAGAGTAAGAAAGTAAGGAACGCAATACAAAAGGATAGTCATGATTGCCATCGCCAAAGTCACCGCGAAAGGCCAAACCACCATCCCGCAAGACGTTCGCAACGCCTTGAAGGTCACGCCGGGGGACCTGATTGCCTGGGAGGTAGGCCCTGACGGCAAAGCCACCGTGCGCCGTGTCCAGGCCATCGATCTGGAGTATCTGCACGCCGTCGAAGGCACCTTGGGCGAATGGGCCGGCGCAGCGGACGAAGAGGCCTACCGTGGACTTTGAGCGTTTTGCGGTCGTGCGGGTGCCGTTTCCCTTTACCGACCGCACCACGACGAAGAACCGCCCGGCCCTGGTGTTGTCGGACGCATCGACCTTCAACACCCCCGCCGGGCATTCGGTGATGGCCATGATCACCTCGCAGGCCAATCCACCCTGGCCGCTCGACTGCCCCCTGTCCGACCTTTCCAGTGCCGGACTGCCCGCGCCATCCAAGGTGCGTTTCAAGCTGTTCACGCTGGACCACCGACTGGTGCGTGGCGAAATCGGCAAACTGTCTGCAGCCGATGCTGCTGCCGTACGCCAGCGCTTGGCTCAATTGCTCGGCCTGTTACCGTAAGTCCGAGGGAGCAAACACCCAGCGACAGCCGGTCGCCAACGGCCGGCAGCCTCAAGTCGTCAGAACCAGGCACCGGGAAAGCGGAAAGCGCCTGAAGTCCGCGTCAAAACTGACGAGCCGCAGGCTGGCTGACTCCGCTACGGCCGCAAGCCAGGCATCGGACCAGAGCCGCGCCGGCAAGGACAGGGAAGCATCCGAGACCCACGCCGCCAAGGTGGCGTCGGCAGATTCGGTATCGACACAAAAATCAACGCCATCGGCTTCGCGCAGGCTGCGGTAAATGGCCCATGCGTCCGGCAGGTTGAGTACACCCTCGCCCATGAGCTTTGGCTGGCACAACAAGCGCACCAGGCCCAGCATGGTGACGCGACAGAAATGCTGCTTCTGGCCCAGCGTGCGCGCCATGGCGCAGTCGCTCCAGTAACGACGGGCAGCGCCATGGTGCGGGTGTTCCTGGACGACAAGGGCCAGCCAGACGTTCAAATCAAGCAGGTCGCCCCCCAGGCCCCATGACAGCGGAGCCTCTGCCGCGACGGAGGGCGCTGTCATTCCTCGGCCAGTTCGCTCAAGCCCGCGTGACTCAGCCCGCCATCGGGCAGCAAAAGAGGCCGGCCCAGCCGGACGGTGGGCAAACCAGCGACCGCGGCGGGCGGCTGCCGCTCGGGTTTCGGTGCGCGCAAGCCGCGCTCGATCAAGTCCTGCGTCAGATCACGCAGACTGCGCCCTTCCAGCGCAGCGCGCGCCTTGAGGTGCCGCATGAGTTCATCGGGGAGATCCAAGGTAGTTCGCATTTTTGAATATTAGCAGCAAATCATATTTTCACCATACGCCTTGTCAGAGCCAGGCACGCGCCTTGCACCGGATAATGCGCCACCCATGGCACTCATCACCCTCCTCAACGCCCAACTCGCCTTCGGCCATGTTGCACTCCTCGACCACACTGACCTGGCCATCGAAACGGCCGAACGGGTGGGCCTCATCGGCCGCAACGGCGCCGGCAAATCCTCGCTGCTGAAGATCCTGGCCGGCATGGAAAAGGCCGACGACGGAGTCCTGCAACTGCAGCAGGGCCTGCGCATCGCCTACGTCGCGCAGGAACCGGTGCTCGATGCGGAGGCCAGCGTGTTCACCGCCGTGTGCAAGGGCGTGGCACGCGCACAGGAACTGATCGAGCGCTACACCCACGGCGACGGCGACCTGGACGCGATGCAAAGCGAGATAGAAGCGCTGGACGGCTGGAACTGGTCGCAGCGGGTGGAGGAGACCATCCACCGACTGCACCTGGACCCCGAGGCCGTGATCGGCACACTGTCCGGCGGCACCAAGAAACGCGTGGCGCTGGCCCAGGCGCTGGTGATGCGCCCCGACGTGCTGCTGCTCGACGAACCGACCAACCACCTGGACCTGGACTCGATCGAGTGGCTGGAAGACCTGCTGATCGACTTCAAGGGCAGCGTGGTGGCCATCACCCACGACCGCAGCTTCCTGGACCGGGTGGCCACCCGTATCGTGGAGCTGGACCGCGGCATCCTGCGGGGCTACCCGGGCAATTTCACCCAGTACCTGGTGCTCAAGGACGAACAACTCGCCCAGGAGGCGGTGATCAATGCCAAGGCAGACAAGCTGCTGGCCCAGGAAGAGGTCTGGATCCGCAAGGGCGTGGAGGCGCGCCGCACCCGGGCCGTGGCGCGCATCGGCCGGCTCGAGAAGCTGCGCGCCTCGCGCGCCCAGCGGCGCGAGACGCTGGGCAGCGTGCGGCTCGACGTGGCCTCCGGCCAGCCCAGCGGCAAGATCGTGGCCGAGCTCACCGAGGTGTCCAAGTCCTATGGCGGCCGGCCGATCGTGCACAACTTCAGCGCCACCCTGCTGCGCGGCGACAAGGTCGGCCTGATCGGGCCCAACGGCGCGGGCAAGACGACATTGCTCAAGCTGATCCTGGGCGAGCTCGCGCCCGACAGCGGCAAGGTGCGCCAGGGCGCCAACCTGCAGGTGGCGTACTTTGACCAGATGCGCAACGCGCTGGACCTCGACGCCACGCTGGAGGACTTCATCAGCCCCGGCAGCGAGTGGATCGAGATCGGCAACAAACGCCAGCATGTCAAGAGCTACCTGGGCGACTTCCTGTTCTCGCCGGCGCGCGCGAACTCGCCGGTGCGCTCGCTCAGCGGTGGCGAGCGCAACCGGCTGCTGCTGGCGCGCCTGTTCGCCCGCCCGGCCAATGTGCTGGTGCTCGACGAGCCAACCAACGACCTGGACATCGACACCCTGGAACTGCTCGAAGACCTGCTGCAGAACTTCGAAGGCACCGTGTTCCTGGTCAGCCACGACCGCACCTTCCTGGACAACGTGGTCACCAGCACCATCGCTTTCGAGGGCGAGGGCCGCTGGCGCGAATACGAAGGCGGCGTGCAGGACTGGCTGACGCAGTCGCGCCGCGCGCAGGCGATCGCTGCGGCGGCGCAGGCTGCGCCGGCGGCAGCCAGCAGCCCGCCGGCCGGCCGTGGCACGAACGCACCCGCATCGACGCCCCTGCCCGCCGCAGCCCCGGCGCAGCGCAAGAAGCTCAGCTACAAGGAGCAGCGCGAACTCGAGGCCCTGCCCGCGTTGATCGAATCCCTTGAAACCGAGCAGGCTGGCATCAACACCCGCCTGGCCGACGGCAGCCTCTATGCCACCGACCCGACCCGCGCCGCCGCCCTGGCCCAGCGCAATGCGGAGATCGACGATGCGCTGCTGCAGGCGCTGGAGCGCTGGGAAGTGCTGGGCCCATAACTGTCACACCGGGTGCCGCAGCAAGGTCCCGGGCGGGCGTCGTGCTGGCTGGGTGCGCTGCGCGCTGCGGCGCTGGGCACCCTGGGGGGGGCCCGGCAGTGCTCACACGCCGCTGATCACGGCATCCATCGCGCCAACAATGTCGCTGGCGCGGTGCTTCACGGATGCCACCTTGGTCTTCAGCAATCGCCTGTCCAGCGGCGCTGCTTCAAAAGCCACCAACATGAGGTTGCTGCCTTTGACCTGAATGACCGGACATAACTGGCGTGGCAGATCGTGCGCGGCAAGCGCAGTGACGGCGAGCGGCGCCACCATGCGTGTCGCCAGGCTGCTCAGCAGGTCGCTTTGAATATCCACGACATAGGGATACTGATCGCGCATCCGCGGGCTCGGATTGTCATACACGTCGTATTGCATGGGGACGGGGAATCAGATCGGGCCGGAAGCACGCACTACCAGACCCGCAAGTCGTCGCACCACAGTCCGTTCTTCTCGAAGCGGGTGTTCTGCTCGTCGATCCAGGCCTTGTGCGTCTGCTCGAAAACTTTGCGGCGTTGCGCCAGGGTCTTGGGTTGGGCGGCACTGCGCAGTGCGTCGAACTGCTGCGCCGATACGATGACGGTATCGATACGTCCATCCTTTTCCACAAAAACAGGCTCTGCCTTTGCGTGGGTGCACATGGCTCCGAATCGATTCTTGGCTTGTGTGGCAGTGACTCGCATGGCGCCGCTCCGGCAGAATGGATTAGCCATTTTAGCCATCATGCTGCACACGGGGTCGCGCAGCGTCATTCGCCTGCAGCGCATCACCCGAACAAACCCTGCAAATACCACTGGCTGCCCGGCTGCTGCACCGAAGAGTCCGCCGGCTGTGCGCCTGCTGCCAGCCGCTCACGGTAGATCCACAACACCCCGGCCTGCTCGCTGCGGGCCAGGAAGTAGTCGCGCAGCGTGACCGCGGCGGGCGCAGGGGCACCCGTCCCCCACCAGCCGGCCTCGAGCCGCTGCGGCCCGACCAGCAGGGTCAGCGGACCCTGGTAGATCGGGCGGTCCTGGTGCACGGCGAGCCTGAGCGGGGTGGCGAGCAGCCAGGTGGGGTAGAGCCCGGCGCATGGGGGGGCGGTGTCTGCAGCCTCCTGGGATTTGCGTTTCCTGGCTGCAGTGCCTGCGGGCCTGCTGCCGGATGCGGGCGTTGCATCCGGCCGGTCGGCGGCGGCCGGCTCCCAGCGCTGCATGCACTCCGGCCGGTGGTCGGCGCGCGGCACGGCCCGCAGGACCTGTTCGGGCCCCAGGCGGGCGCTCAGCCGCTCCAGCAGGTGGTGCAGGCTGTCGCCCTGGCGGAGTTCGTCGGGCAGCAGGCTGGCGCTGGCACCGGACAGCGGGGCGGTCTCGATGGAGCGCATGCGCAGGTACAGCGCAGGCGCTGGCAAGGTGGTGCGCTCCAGGTGTTCGCCCAGCAGGCGCTGCAGGTGGCCCATGTCGCGCGTGGGTTCCGCCGTGCGCACCACCAGGCTGCCATGGGTGGCGGTGTTGCGCCGCGCGTCCATCTGCCAGCCCAGCTCGAGCGCCAGGATGCCGCGCTGGCGCGCCTGCAGCCACACCTGCAGTTGCGACAGCAGGCGCCGTGCGGCAAACAGCAATGCGGGGGCGGCCTCGACCTGGGCCGAGAGTTCCAGCGGGATGTCGAACACCTCGGGCAGCTCGAGCCAGGGATAGACCTCGGGCTTCAGGCCATAGGCCCTGTCCAGCGCGTCGAGCAGCGCGGCACCGAAGCGGCGCACCACACCGCCGCGCGGCAAGGCCCGCAGGTCGCCCCAGTGCCGGCAACCGATGCGCTCCAGCGTGGGCAGGTGCGCGCGCGCCTCGGCCAGCGTGGCCAGCGGCAGCTGGTCGGGTGTGAGGTACCCGTTATGGGTGTCCACCTGCAGATAGGCCAGCGCGAGCAGCGCGGTGGGGGCATGGGCCGACTGCACCGGCAGCACGGACTGCACGGCCTGCAGCAGGTGCCCCAGCAGCGCATCGCGCCCGCCGAACAGGCGCTCGCTGGCAGACACCTCGAGCAGCACGGCCTGCCCGAGCTGTGCCACGCGCGGCGTGAACTGCAGCGCCCACCAGCCCAGGGCGGCGGTGGCGTCCTGCGGCAGGGCCTCCACCGCCGCGTCCGGCGCGTCAGGCCGGGGCCACAGGGCGATCCAGAACATCGCAGGGCTCCTGCGTCGGCAGACCACTGGCGGCTGCCATCGGCTGCACCTGTGCCAGCCGGCGAGCGGCCCGGCCGGCACTGCGCGCCAGCACGGCGGCCAGGCGGCCGTGGCGTGCCGGCATGTGCAAGGGCTGGTCCGCCGGCGGCCCGCGGCGCTTGAAGATCTCGACCTGCAGGGCGTCGCTGTCGGGTTGCAAGCCGACCTGCAGCCGCAGCACGGCAGGGGAGGATTCGGCACGGGCCCGGGCGGGGCGCATCACGAACAGCAGCTTGGCATGTTCGCTGGCGGCCATCTGCAGGCGGCGCAGCTGGTCGGCACGGGCCTGCGGCAGCCAGGCCAGCACGGCGGCGACATCGTCACAGCGCAGCGCCTGCTCGCAGGCCCACATGCGGGCGGCGGGTGGGCCGGCGGTGACCCACAACAAACGCTCGGGTTCCAGGCCCTGGGCCGAGAGCCCGGGCCCGAAGGGTGGATGCGGCGCCCCGACCAGCAGCACCGGGCCCGCCGGGGCCCGGGCCAGGACCGGCAGCAGCAGGCGCCATTCGTTCTGGCCGCTGTGGGCCTGCAGGATCTCGACCAGTGCGCCGACCGGCCAGCCGCCGCCGGGCAATTGCGCGTCCAGCGGTGCGTGCCCGGTGGCCAGCACCACGCCGGCCGGGCGCGCCAGGGCATCGGCACGCCAGACGGCGGCGGAATCGGCCACGGGAACAGGCAAGGCGGACATGGACGTGAAGGCATCAAAATACTGGATCAAATACCAGTATATGCCGATCCGCGCCGTCTGTGCAGGCTTGGGGACACCCCACAGACATCTGCCGCCCATGCCGGGCTGCGCCCTTCAGCGCAAGCGCCGACAACGCGCGCGCACGCTCAGCCTTGCGCCAGCAGCACCAGGACGATCAACAGCACCGCATAGGGAAAAGCGACCGTCGGGCGGGCCGCGCTGGCCGCATATTCCGCCAGCAGGCCGCCGCTGCCCGCCCGGCGGGCCCTCCAGCCGCTGTGCAGCTGGAATGCCGCACCGGCAGGGGGCGAGCCCTGGGCGATCAGGCCCTCCAACTGCAGCAGGCGCTCACCGAGGCGGGACTGCCAGGTCTTGAAGATGCCCTCCTGCAGCCACAGGACCAGCACGAACAGGCCCACGAACCAGGCCTCCAGCTCGAACGCGACCCCCACGCAGACCAGCACCACCGCCACCAGCTTGATGGCCAGGCTGCCAGACTCGTAGCGCTCGTGGTTGTTCTGCAGCGTGACCCATTCCTGCTGCAGTGCTGCCTTTTCGTCCATCACATGATCCCCTTGCTTGCTCCCTGCCTGCCACACGCCGCGCCCGGGCGGGCGCGCGTCGGGGGCGACCCGGCGCGACCTTCATGCCACGTGGACACGGCCGATTGTCGGCCAGCGCCGCCGCACCACCATCCAGGCCACCAGGCCGATGCCCATCATCGCCATCGAGGCTGCCGCCAGCCCGAGCGTGGAGTGCATGACCAGCGGCGCCACCACCCCCGCCACCAGGCCGTTCGCCGTGGAGCCGACAAACATCTGCAATGAAGATGCCATGCCACGGCGCGCCGGGTGCAGGTCCAGCACCAGCAGCGTCACCACCGGCACCATCAGCGCCCAGCCGAAGGTGAACACCGCCAGCGGCAGCAGCGCCCAGGACACATGCGCCTGGAACAGCGCATTGGCCACCAGATTGACGAACGCGCTGGCGAACATGATCACGAAACCATGCCGGATCTGGCGCTGCGGCGCGATGCGGCCTGCCAGCCGGCCGCTGAGCCAGGCCCCGCACATGATGCCGCCGATGGTGAGCACGAAAAACCAGAAGAACTGGGTCGGTGCCAGATTCAGATGCTCCCCCAGGAAAGCCGGCGCCGAGAGGACATACAGGAAGCTGGCATTGAACGGCACACCGCTGGCCAGCGCCAGCAGCAGGAAACGCGGGTCCAGCCCCAGCTGCCAGTACCCGCGCAGCAGGTTGCGTGCGTTGAAGGGCTGGCGCTGGGTGACATGCAGGGTCTCCGGCAGGTAGCGGAAATTCGCCACCCACAAGACCACCTCGACCCCGGCCAGAAACCAGAACACGCTGTGCCAGCCGGCCAGCACGAACAGCCAGCCGCCGATGATGGGCGCGATTGCCGGCGCGATGCCGAAGAAGATGGTGATCTGGCTCATCACCTTCTGCGCCTGCGAGGGCTCGAACATGTCGCGCACCACCGCCCGCGCCACCACGATGCCGGCACCGGTGGACAGCCCCTGCAGCACCCGGAAGAAGATCAGCTGGCCGATGTTCTGCGACAGCGCACACCCGACCGAGGTCAGCGTGAAGACCGCCACCCCCCACAGGACGACCGGCCGCCGGCCGAAGCTGTCGGAGATCGCGCCGTGGAACAGGCTCATGAAGGCAAACCCGAACAGGTAGGCCGACAGCGTCTGCTGCATCTGCACCGGCGAGGCATTGAGCGAGCGCGCGATGCCGGCAAAGGCCGGCAGGTAGGTGTCGATGGCGAACGGGCCGACCATGCCCAGCAGCGCCAGCAGGGCGGCCAGGGCCCAGCGCGGGCCGTGCCACAGGGTGCGGGCGTCAGGGTGCACGCGCACGCCTTTGCTCTCGCAAGGCGGGCCCCCTGCGAACTTCCAACACCCCCGCCCACGTACGATCGATCAGCTAAGCCACCCTTCGCGCTGCCGGCTGCGAAAAGAAGCCGTGCAGCAGGTGGTAGACCACCTGGTAATTGGTGCCCTGCAGGCCGCCATGGCCGACTCCGCTGAGGATGGACAACTGCTTGTCGGAGCAGGCGATCTTCTCGAAGAACGCCGCCACATCGGCATACGAGGCAATGCCGTCGTATTCGCCGCGCAGGACCAGTGTCGGCACCCGGATCGCCGCAGGATCGACACAGGGAAGCTTGGAGCACATGTCCACATAAGTTCCGTTGGGCATGGAATCGTCGAGCGACAGCACGGCATCGGTAAAGCGCTCCAGGGTCACCGCATCGACCAGCCCGTCGCGGTCCCGCGTGAAGATGCGGTGGATGTCCTCACGCCCCATCGGACGGCGCAGGCTGCCCAGCCACTGGGGCAGCTTCTTGCGCCGTTCGATCAGCGTGGGGCTGTCCGCGCCGGTCCAGACCATGGCCTCCAGAGCCAGGCGGCCGACGTTCTCCGGGTGGGCGGCGGCATACATGGCCGCCTTCAATGCACCGGAAGAGATGCCGTAGATGTGCATCTGCTGCGCGCCGGTGACCCCCTGGATGTACCTCACGGCGGCGACCATGTCCTGCACGCCATTGGCCAGATCGGCATTCACCGGCCGGCGCTTGTCCGAGCGGCCATAACCCTCGTTGTCGAGCGACCAGCAGTCATACCCGCGGTCGGCGAACCAGTCCATGATGGATGCGTCCGGCCGCCCGGGCACGTCCAGATCGAACGTGGGCTGGGAGGCCATGGACGAGCCGTGGATCCACAGGATCACGCCGGCCCGGGGCCGGTCGGTGCGGTGCTTGCGCCAAAGAAACAGCCGCACACCTTCATCCTTGTGCGTCCAGTGTTCCTCACCGCCGGGCGACCAGGGCGGGTGCGCCCCATAAATGCCTGGTTGCATGCTTGCTCCGTGCTTGGATCCGGGGGTGGTGGTCTCACGCCGAAAGGTTCATGCTCCTGGCAAGCTGCAGCCACTTGACCGACTCCTCGCGCAGGTAGGGCCCGAGTTCGTCCGGGCCGGCCAGGTCGACGTCCATGCCGGCATTGTTCAGGAACTTGCGGGTGTCCGGCTCGGCCATGATCCGCTGCAACTCGGTGTTCAGCCGCGCGACCACGGCAGGGGGCGTTCCCTTGGGGGCCACCAGCGCGAGCCAGGCGGTCGCCGCGAAGCCGGGCACGCCGGCTTCAGCCACCGTGGGCACGCCCGGCAGTTCGGCCGAGGGACGTGTGGTGCTCACTCCCAGAGCCCGCAGCTTGCCGGTCTTCACATGCGGGATGGCATTGGAAAGGGCCATGAAACTCATCTGCACCTGACCGCCGATCAGGTCGGTGAGCGCCTGACCGCTGCCCTTGTAGGGGATGTGCTTCACGTCCGTGCCGGTCGCGTTGAGGAACATCTGCGCCACCAGGTGCTGGTTGCCGCCGTTGCCGGACGACGCGAAATTGAGCTTGCCGGGCTGGGCCTTGGCCAGCGCGATGAACTCCCGCACCGTGTTCGCCTGCACGGACGGATGCACGACCATCACGAACCCGCTGCTGACCAGGCGCGTCACGGGGACGAAGGCGGTCAACGCGTCGTAGGGCAGGTCCTTGTAGATCGCCGGCGCAAACAGGTGCGAGGTCGACATGATCATGAGGGTATGCCCGTCGGGCTTGGCCTGCGCGGCCTGCGCGGCGCCCAGTGTGGACCCCGCGCCCGGCCGGTTGTCCACCACCACCGACTGCTTCAGCGCCGTTCCCAGCTTGTCGGTAAAGGCCCGCGCCAGCACGTCGGTGGCACCACCAGCGGCGAAGGGAAGAATGATCTTCACGGGCTGCGAGGGCCAGGCGTCCGCCTGGGCGCGGACGGGGACGCCGGCGGCAGCCAGCAATGAGATCAGCGCAGCCTGGGCCGTCGCGCGTTTACGGACATCGATCATGGATTCTGTCTCCTGTGGGTGGTCTTGTTGCCGGACCTGCACCTGATGGGCTGACGCCTCTATCGCCCGGTCACTGCAATTTTTGCAGACCCGGGCTTGAAAACCAAGCAAAAGCAACTATCATTAGCACTCGATGGAGATGAGTGCTAACACCCATCGCCTCAAGTTAACGGGTGCCAACTTGTTTCAGTTTGGCACTTTTTGATTATCAACCCTGTTTCAGAAACCAAGGAGATCCAATGAAACTTCGCCCCCTGCACGACCGTGTGATCGTCAAACGCGTGGAAAACGAAACCAAGACAGCCTCAGGCATCGTCATCCCCGACAGCGCTGCCGAGAAGCCGGATCAGGGTGAAGTCCTGGCCGTGGGCCCGGGCAAGAAGAACGACAAGGGCGAACTGAGCGCCATGGCCGTCAAGGTCGGCGACCGCGTCCTGTTCGGCAAGTACAGCGGTCAGACCGTCAAGGTCGACGGCGACGAACTGCTGGTGATGAAAGAGGACGACCTCTTCGCTGTTCTGGACAAGTAAATCGCTCAGCGATTTATCCACCTATCCAATCAATTGAATCCGGAGTAATCAAATGGCAGCAAAAGACGTAGTTTTCGGCGGTGAAGCCCGCGCACGCATGGTAGAGGGTGTGAACATCCTGGCCAACGCGGTCAAGGTGACCCTGGGCCCCAAGGGCCGCAATGTGGTGCTCGAGCGCTCGTTCGGCGCCCCCACCGTGACCAAGGACGGTGTGTCCGTGGCCAAGGAAATCGAACTCAAGGACAAGCTCCAGAACATGGGCGCCCAGATGGTCAAGGAAGTTGCTTCCAAGACCTCTGACATCGCTGGCGACGGTACCACCACCGCCACCGTGCTGGCGCAGTCGATCATCCGCGAAGGCATGAAGTATGTCGCCGCCGGCATGAACCCGATGGACCTGAAGCGCGGCATCGACAAGGCGGTCACCGCCCTGGTCGCCGAGCTGAAGAAGGCCTCCAAGGCCACCACCACCTCCAAGGAAATCGCCCAGGTCGGCTCGATCTCGGCCAACTCCGACGAGACCATCGGCAAGATCATCGCTGACGCGATGGACAAGGTCGGCAAGGAAGGCGTCATCACCGTCGAAGACGGCAAGTCGCTCGACAGCGAACTCGAAGTCGTCGAAGGCATGCAGTTCGACCGTGGCTACCTGTCGCCCTACTTCATCAACAACCCCGACAAGCAAGCCGCGCTGCTCGACAACCCGTTCGTGCTGCTGTACGACAAGAAGATCAGCAACATCCGCGACCTGCTGCCCACGCTGGAACAAGTCGCCAAGAGCGGCCGTCCGCTGCTGATCATTGCAGAAGACATCGAAGGCGAAGCGCTGGCGACCCTGGTGGTCAACACCATCCGCGGCATCCTGAAGGTCGTCGGCGTCAAGGCCCCCGGCTTCGGCGACCGTCGCAAGGCCATGCTGGAAGACATCGCCATCCTGACCGGCGGCAAGGTCATCGCTGAAGAAGTCGGCCTGACGCTCGAGAAGGTCACCCTGGCCGACCTCGGCTCTGCCAAGCGCGTCGAAGTGGGCAAGGAAAACACCATCATCATCGATGGTGCCGGTGCCGCCGCCGACATCGAAGCCCGCGTCAAGCAGGTGCGTGTGCAGATCGAGGAAGCCACTTCCGACTACGACCGCGAGAAGCTGCAAGAGCGCGTGGCCAAGCTGGCCGGCGGTGTTGCCGTGATCAAGGTTGGCGCTGCCACCGAAGTCGAGATGAAGGAAAAGAAGGCCCGCGTCGAAGACGCCCTGCACGCCACCCGCGCTGCCGTGGAAGAAGGCATCGTGGCTGGTGGTGGCGTGGCGCTGCTGCGCGCCAAGCAGGCTGCTGGCACCATCAAGGGTGACAACGCCGACCAGGACGCCGGCATCAAGCTGGTCCTGCGCGCCATCGAGTCTCCGCTGCGCGAGATCGTGTACAACGCCGGTGGCGAAGCCTCCGTCGTGGTCAACGCGGTCCTGAGCGGCAAGGGCAACTACGGCTTCAACGCCGCCAACGACACCTATGGCGACATGATCGAAATGGGTATCCTGGACCCGACCAAGGTGACCCGCACCGCACTGCAGAACGCAGCCTCCGTCGCATCCCTGATGCTGACGACAGAAGCCATGATCGCCGAAGCTCCGAAGGATGAGTCCGGCGCTGGCGGCGGCATGCCTGGCGGCATGGGCGGTGGCATGGGCGGCATGGGCGGCATGGGCGACATGGGCATGTAATCTGCCTCTCGCTCGCCCCTCGGGCTGCATCCTGCAGCCCCGTGCGATCCCGAACCCCGCCAGGTGCAGACCCGGCGGGGTTTTTTTTCATGGGTGGGCGGTAGCCCAGCGGGCGTTGCAGTTCAGGCGGCCAGCGCCAGCGGAGCCATCGCGCTGTCGTTCACGGCAACGGCGAACTCCATCGGGTGCACCGGCTGCGCCACCACCTGCAGGTCGGCGTGGTGGGTCTCGGTCATGAATCCGTACAGGCGGTTGCGGGTGGCCTGCCAGGCCTCCTTGGCGCCCACCACATCGAGCGCCAGTATGAGATGCGGCAAGCCACCCCCACTGGCCAGCGGAACCCAGGCACCCGTGTCGAACACTTCCCGGAACCCCAGGCTGCGGTAGTTGCGGATCAGTGCCGCATTGCGCGCGCCGATCACCATCCAACGCACCTGCGTGGCCAGGCAGTACTGGTAACTTGCTTTCATCAGGCTGAGCTTCACCACCGATTCGGCGCCCGCCAGCACCGCCAGGCGCGAAATCTGCGCCCGCGGCTTGTTGGCCAGCCATTCGGGCAGCGTGAGGCTGTTCTCCAGCAGCAATGGGCCAAACCCGCTCACCTGGATCCGTGCCGTGCCGATGCCCGCGCCGGACTGCTTGTCGCGGCACAGCAGCACCACGGTGCCCTCGACACGGTCCATCGGGTCCTGCTCGCCAAAGTGGGCGCCAATCAGAGGGTCGTGGTGCCCGTAGGCGGCAGCGCGTACCGCGCATGCCTCGCGCAAGTCGTCATCGGTGACCGCGATCCGTACGGAGAAACCCAAAACGCCTGTTTCCATGAAGAGCCCCTTTCAAGCTGAAACCTGTGTCCGGACACACATGCCTGCGGCGCCGATTCGACCCCGGCCGTCGGTTCGACACTAGCATCTTTCAATGACGTCAATCAAGCAAACTGCGATGCGTTTACCCGCCATCCGGGCAGTGCGCCGGCAAACGCAGGATCAGTCGATGTGGGCGGCCAGCAGAGGTTCCAGTTGTGACGAGGATTCGAAATGGATGGCATGCCAGCCGTGGACACGCGCAGCCTCCACGTTCGCGGGCAGGTCGTCGATGAACACCGTGCGCGCGGGGGCGAGGGTGTAGCGCGACTGAAGAAGTTCGAAGATGTCGGGCTGGGGCTTGATCAGCTTGACATCGGCCGAGAACATGCCGCCATCGAACCACTGCAGGAAGCCATGGCGCCCCTCCAGCACCCGTGCGTAAGGCTCTGGCATGTTCGACAGGAAATACAGGCGCACATCCCCTTGGCGCTCGCGCCGCTCGCGCAGGCGCTCCAGCATGGCGACCGTGCCGGGGATGGGCGTGAGGTACTGCGGGATCGACGCCACGAGCGCATCCAGGGCCGCATGCGGCAGTGCCAGCCGGGTCGCTGATCGGTCGACCACCGATGCCTGGGAGATGGTGCCCCGGTCGAAGTTCTGCCAGTCTTCATGGTGGAACAGGTCGGCGGCCAGTGCCTGCGCGGCGGCCGGCGTATCGGCCTGCTGCGGAAACGCCGAGCGCACCAGGTCTTGCGGCCTCCAGGAGAACACCACGGCGCCAAAGTCGAACACCACATTCATCACCACTGCATGCTCCTTCTGCAATCACCGTATTGGAACAGGGTTCCAGTGCCCTGCAGCAGATGTGTGTTTGCGCAAGGCGCTGCACAGCCGGCGCGGGCGGGCCGGCGTGATGCACACCTGCGGTGTGCCATGCCAGGCGGCGCAGCGCTGGATGGCGCCCGCCAGGGCTTCGACCATGCCGTCATCGACCCGGACTCCGGCCTCGACGAACAGCGCCTTCACCTCGAAGATTCCGTCTGCGCGGTGCGCCTTGGCATCCAGCCGGGACACCAACCGGCCGCGGTCCAGCACCGGCAGCACGAAGTAGCCATGCACGCGGCGTTCCTCGGGCGTGTAGCACTCGATCCGGTAGTCGAAACCGAACAGGACAGAGGCGCGCTCACGGTCCCAGACCACCGGATCGAAGGGCGACAGCAGGCTGGTATGGCTCGCCAGCAGTAACCCGCGATCCGCACTGGACAATGCCCGGCGGTGGTCCGCATGCACATAGCCTGGCCGGTCCCACCCCTCCACGGCGACCTGCAGCACCCGCCCGCTGTCCAGCAAGGGGGCCAGATCCGCATCCTTCAGGCGCGGCTTGATCCGGAAGTAGTCATGCACCCAGCGGGCCTGTGTCACGCCCAGCGCGGCGATCGCCTGCTCGATGAAGGCATCATGCACCGCGCCGGGTGAGGGCTGCGGCAACGCGTCCAGCCCGGGCGCGACCCGCTGGGCCAGGTCGTACACACGCTGGAAGTTGTCGCGCCTGGCCACCATGAGTTCGCCGCTCGCGAACAGGGCCTCCAGCCAGCGCTTCTCGTCCTTCCACCCCCACCAGCCGCCACCGCCACCGTCGGTGCGGGTGAAGTCCGCTGATTTCACCGGCCCCTGGGTCGCAATGTGGGCGAGCAGACGGTCCAGATGGGCGCGCAGCGCAGCGTCCTCGCGCCGGGCCCGTGCCAGGCCCCAGTGCTGGCGCTGGGTGCGGTTGTAGCTGCGGTGCAGGGCCAGTTCCTCCGACGGGGCAAAACAGGCCTCGTGGGCCCAGGTCTCGAACAGGTGGCCCTTCGCGAGGGCGTCGTCGAGCCAGCGCACCGGATAGTCGCCCAGACGGGAAAACAGCACCAGATACGGACTGCGCGCCACCACATGGATGGTGTCGATCTGCAGCAGGCGCATGCGCCGGATGCAGTTGCGCAGGGCCAGCGGCGTCGCCGCACGCACAGGCGGGAGCAGCAGGCCTTGGGCATGCAGGTGCAGATGGCGTGCCTGCTCCAGGCTCAGCGTGGTCACCGCCCCCTCCTTGCCGGTGTCAGCGGCTTTCGCGGATGCGGCGCAGCAGCCCGGCGGTGGAGGCGTCGAGGCCGGCCGCGTCACCACTGTGCAGGCGCGGCTCGATATCCTTCGCCAGCACCTTGCCAAGCTCCACGCCCCATTGGTCGAAGCTGTTGATGCCCCACAGGGAACCGCTGACAAACACCCGGTGCTCCTGCAGCGCGATCAGCGCGCCGAGGCTGGCCGGGTCCAGGGCGTCCAGCAGCAAAAAGCTGCTGGGCCGGTTGCCGGGAAAATGGCGATGCCCGCCAGCATCGTCCTGCCCCAGCATCAGGGCCTGCGCCTGGGCCAGGGCATTGGCCAGAAGCTTGTCGTGGTGGCCAGGCAGATGGTGGGCTGGCCGGCGCACGGCAACGAACTCCACGGGAACGACGTCCGTGCCCTGGTGCAGCATCTGGAAATACGCATGCTGTCCGTTGGTGCCCGGCTCTCCCCACACCACCGGCGATGTTCCATACGGCAGTGCGTCCCCGTGCAGGTCCACCCGCTTGCCGTTGCTCTCCATCTCCAGTTGCTGAAGATACGCCGGCCAGCGGCGCAAACCGCTGTGGTAGGGCGCCACGCTGCGGCTGGTGAACCCCAGGAAATTGCGGTACCAGAGGTCGATCAGCGCCAGCCGCACGGGCAGATTGGCCTCCAGGGGTGCCAGGCGGAAGTGTTCATCCATCGCATGGGCGCCGGCCAGGAAGTCGCGAAACCCCTGCGCGCCAATGGCGATCGCGATCGGCAACCCGATGGCCGACCACAGCGAGTACCGGCCGCCAACCCAGTCCCAGAAGCCGAAGGTGGTGCGGATACCGAAGGCCTGTGCGGCTGCCACGTTGGTGGTCAGCGCACAGAAATGCCGTGCGGTATCGGTGCCGCCGGCAGCCGCGAACCAGGCCTTTGCCGAATGGGCATTGGTCATGGTCTCGGTGGTGGTGAAGGTCTTGGACGCGATCAGGAACAGCGTGCTTTGCGCCGCGCAGCGCGCCAGCACGGCCGCGAGCTCGTGGCCGTCGACATTGGAGACAAAGTGCAGTCGCTTGCCTGTGGTGGCGAACGTGTCGAGCGCCACCACGGCCATTTGCGGTCCCAGGTCCGACCCGCCGATGCCGATGTTGACGACATCGGTGATGGAGGCGTCCGCACGGACCTGCTCCGCAAAGGCCAGCATCGCATCGAGCGTCGAATGCACGGCGACCAGGTCCGGATGGGGTGCGCCCGAACCGGCCGGCGCTGGCGGGCTGCGCAGCAGGAAGTGCTTCACGGCGCGCTGTTCGGTGGTGTTGATGGCGTCGCCGGCGAACATCGCTGCTCGGTGCTGCTCCAGACCACATTCGCACGCCAGCGCCAGCAATTGCCGTTCGATGGTGCCGGTGACCAGGTTCTTCGACAGGTCGGCAAACACATGCGGTGCGTCCTGGCTGAAGGCCGCAAACCGCTGCGGGTCTCGGTGGAATTCCTGGCGCAGGTCCGGCCCATCACCCAGGCCGGCCCGCAGTGCGCGCAAGGCGCTCCAGGCCACGGTACGGTCACAGCGGGTGCGGTGCATGGCAGTATGTCCGGTGGGTCATCAGGATACCTTCGCGCTGCGCGCTGCGGTGCTCATGCCGCCAGCATCAGCTGTTCCAGCTTGACTGCATCGGCACAGAACGCGCGGATGCCTTCAGCCAGCTTGTCGGTCGCCATGGCGTCCTCGTTCAGCGCGTAGCGGAAGCCGGCTTCGTCAAAGTTCACGGCGGGCAGATCCAGTGCCTGCGCCGCCTCCGGCTGCAGAACCCGCGTCAGCGGTGCTTCGGAGGCTGCGAGTGTGGCCAGCAGTTCCGGGCTGATGGTCAACAGGTCGCAACCCGCCAGCGCCTGGATCTGCCCGACGTTGCGGAAACTCGCGCCCATGATCTCGGTCGCGATGCCAAACTTCTTGTAGTGGTTGTAGATGGCGCGCACCGACTGCACGCCAGGGTCCTGCGCGCCCGCCCGGGCGGCCTCGTCCCAGGCAGCCCCTGCCGACTTCTTGTACCAGTCGTAGATGCGCCCGACAAAGGGCGAGATCAGCTGCACCCTGGCCTGCCCGCAGGCCACTGCCTGGCAGAACGCGAACAGCAGGGTGAGGTTGGTGTGGATGCCGCGCCGCTCCAGCTGGGCCGCCGCCTGGATACCTTCCCAGGTGGCGGCGATCTTGATCAATACCCGGTCGACATGGATGCCCTGCGCCTGGTAGAGCTCGATGATGCGTTCGGCCCGGGTCACCGTGGCACTGGTGTCGAAGCTCAGACGCGCATCGACTTCGGTCGACACCCGGCCCGGGATGAGCGACAGGATTTCGCAGCCGAAACGCACCAGCAGCCGGTCCATGGTCTCGTCCAGCGGACGGGAACGGAAATTGCTCACGGTGTCCTGCAACAGCCCCTGGTAGTCGGGTTTCTGCACCGCCTTGAGGATCAGCGATGGGTTGGTGGTCGCATCCTGAGGCTTGAACTGCGAGAGCTGCTTGAAGTCACCGGTGTCGGCAACCACGGTGGTGAACTGTTTGAGGGCATCGAGCTGGTTCATGGGGGTCCGATCAAGGGGGCCGGTCGGGTATCGCAACACACAACACCGGAGGCCGGCATGCTTGAATTATGAAAGAAACAAAGTTACATTAATTCTAGCCACTCTGGTAACTTTCCAACCATGTCCTTTGATCTTGTCTTGTTCGGCGGTACGGGCGACCTCGCCTGGCGCAAACTCATGCCGGCGCTGTTCCAGGCGTTTCGCCACGGTACCCTGCCCGAAGGCGGCCGCATCATCGGCATCGGGCGCGACGACCTCAGCGCCGACCAGTACCGCAGCCTGATCCATGGCCGCTTCGACAAGGTCGAGTTGTCCAAGCGCCCCAGCACGGACGAGTTCGCGCGATTTGCCGCCCTGCTCGATTTCGTGCGCATGGACCTCTCCCGGCCCGACGACTACACCGGCCTCGCTCAGACCCTGCGCGCGCGCAATGCCGACACGGTCGTGATGTACGTGGCCACCGCCCCCACGCTGTTCACCACCGTCTGCGAGCAGATCGCGGCTGTCGGCCTTAACACGCCCCACACACGCGTGGTGCTGGAAAAGCCGCTGGGCCATGACCTCGCCTCCAACCGCGCCATCAACAGCACGGTGTGCCGCATCTTCGACGAGAGACAGGTCTTTCGCATCGACCACTACCTGGGCAAGCCGGCGGTGCAGAACCTGTTCGCGCTGCGTTTCGGCAATGCCCTGTTCGAGCCGCTGTGGCGGCGCGAACACATCGCCAACATCCAGATCACGATTGCCGAGGAGATCGGCGTCGAGAAACGCGGCGCCTTCTACGAGACCACCGGCGCCCTGCGCGACATGGTGCAGAACCACGCGTTGCAGCTGCTGTGCGCCATCGGCATGGAGCCGCCGATCAACTCGCATGCCGATGCGATCCGAGATGAAAAACTCAAGGTGCTGCGCTCGCTCAAGCCCTGGAGCGCCGCCTCGCTGGCCACCGACGCCATCCGCGGACAGTACGGCGCCGGCAACATGGCAGGCTCACCGGTGCTGGCCTACCGCGGCGAGGCCGGTGTCGACCCGCGCAGCAACACCGAAACATTCGTCGCGCTGCGCACCGGGATCTCCAACTGGCGCTGGGCCGGTGTGCCCTTCTACATCCGCACCGGCAAGCGCCTGGCCGGGCGTGACGCGCGCATCGTCGTGAATTTCCGGCCTACGCCGCACGCGATCTTCAACTCCAGCATCGGCGACGCCAACCGCCTGGTGATCAACCTGCAGCCGCGCGACGGGCTGGAGCTGCACCTGCTGGCGCAGGGCCCGGACAACCGGCGGAACACGCAGACACTGGCCCCGGTGCAGCTCGACCTGGATTTCGACAAGCGCTTCGGCTCCGAACGCGTGGGCGCCTACGAGCGGCTGCTGCTCGACGTGATCGCCGGGCGGCTGAACCTGTTCGTGCGCAGCGACGAACAGGAGGAGGCCTGGCGCTGGATCGAACCGGTGCTGGACAACTGGAGCAGCGACACCCAGGGCCCGCGCCCCTATGCGCCCGGCACCTGGGGGCCCAGTGCCTCGAGCGCCATGATTGCGCGCGACGGCTTCTGCTGGGCCGAGGAAAGCTGACGCACCGGCCGCCGCCACAGCCATGCTCGAACGCATCAAGGCCTCGCTGCCCTCGCTGGCGCCCGCAGAGCAGCGGGTGGCCAGACTCGTGCTGCAGGACCCGCGCGCCTTCGCCAGCCTGCCGGTGACCGAGCTGGCCGACCGCGCCCATGTCAGCAAGCCCACCGTGGTGCGCTTTTGCCGTAGCGTGGGCTACGACGGCCTGTCGGATTTCAAGCGCAAGCTGGTGGGCAGCGTCAGCGAAGGCGTGCCCTTCATCCACCGCAGCGTCGACGCCGACGACAAGACCGGCGACATCATGGTGAAGGTGATCGACAACACGGTGGCCGCATTCCTGAAATACCGCAACGACGCCAGCACGGCCGCCTTCGAAAAGGCCGCTGCCGCGCTGGTCGCCACCTACCGCGCCGGCAAACGCATCGAGTTCTTCGGTGTAGGCAACTCGGGGGTGGTGGCCCAGGACGCGCAGCACAAGTTCTTCCGGCTGGGGGTGAACGCCATCGCCTACAGCGACGGCCACATGCAGGTGATGAGCGCCTCGCTGCTGGGCCCGGGTGACTGCGTGGTGGTGATCTCCAACTCCGGGCGCACACGCGACCTGATGGACGCCTGCGACATCGCCCGGCGCAACGGCGCCACCACGATCGTGATCACCGCGTCCGGCTCACCGCTGGCCGGCAGCGGGCACATCCATCTGTCGGCCGACCACCCGGAGGGTTTCGACAACTACAGCCCGATGGTGTCGCGCCTGCTGCACCTGCTGGTCATCGACATTCTGGCCACCTGCGTCGCGCTGGGGATTGGTGGTGAGACGGTGCAGCCGCGGCTGCGGGAGATGAAGAGCAATCTGCGGAGCAAGCGGTATACCTGAGCTCCGGTGTCCGGATTCTGCTGGTCGGCGTGGGCGGTGCTGGCACGCCGAAGAGGCTGGGGCGGGCGCCGCCGCGGCTGTCCCCCGCGACGGCCTAGGGCCGTCAGCTCCTCCTTTACGCCGCGGCGGCGACCGCCCCAGCCTCTCCGGCAGCATGCGTGGTGGGTGGGCCACACAAATTACCCTGCCTTGCTGCGCTTAGGAGCGGCATGGCGGCTGGTTGCAAGCGGACAGGCAGTCTCGGCTCGACACCGCACCGCGGCAGGCGGGGTTTTCTCGGTGGCACTCTGGCGCCGCTACGGATCAGGCCGGTGGGCACTGCGACCGGCGGCGTAAAGGAGGAGCCTGGAGCCGCAGGCGGAAGGCGGAGGACAGCCGCTGGGCGCAGTGCCCGCCGGCCTGAGCCCGCACAAACAGACGCGCGAAAAAGCCCCCCCGAGAGTCAATCAGCAGGAAGAGGCATCGACTGCTCCACCAGCCCCGCATGCAACGCCGACCCCAGCGGCAGGATCTCGTCGTTGAAGTCGTAGCGGCTGTTGTGCAGGAAACAGGAACCGACGCCGTTTTCCTCGCCCTGCCCGATGCGCAGGTAGGCGCCGGGCTTGACCTGCAGCATGAACGAGAAGTCTTCGGCGCCCATGCTCGGCTCCAGGTCGCGCACGACATGTTCGGCGCCGAGCAGCCGGGTGGCCACCTCCGCTGCGAAATGCGCCTCCGCAGGTGAGTTGATCGTCGCCGGGTAGCTGCGCTCGTACACCACACTCGCCGTCGCACCGAAACCCATGGCGATGGCGCCGCAGAGCTCGGTCAGGCGGCGCTCGACCATGGCCTGCACGCCGGCACTGAACGTGCGCACCGTGCCCACCAGGGTCACCGTATCGGGAATCACGCTCATCGCCGACAGTTCGCCAGCCCGCATCGCACACACGCTGATCACGGCCGAGTCGATCGGGCGCACGTTGCGCGACACGATGCTTTGCACGGCGGTGATGATGTGGCCGGCCACCAGCACCGGGTCGACCGTGTTGTAGGGGTGGGCGCCGTGGCCGCCGCGGCCGGTGATGGTGATGGTGATGCGGTCGGCAGCGGCCATCATCGGCCCGGGGTTGATGCCCACGGTGCCCGGGCGCATGGCCGGCCAGTTGTGCATGCCGTACACCGCATCGACCGGGAAACGCTGGAACAGCCCGTCTTCGATCATGGCGCGGGCGCCGGCGTAGCCTTCCTCTCCGGGCTGGAAAATCAGCACCGCAGTGCCGTTGAAGTGGCGGGTTTCTGCCAGGTAACGCGCCGCCCCGACCAGCATCGTGGTGTGCCCGTCATGGCCGCAGCCATGCATCAGGCCGTGGGTGGTGGATCTCCAGGCGAAATCGTTGTGCTCGGCCATCGGCAGCGCATCCATGTCGGCACGCAGGCCGATCATCTTGCCGCTGTTCGACTGCTGGCCGCGCACCACCGCCACGACACCGGTCTTGCCGATGCCGGTGTGCACCTCGTCCACGCCGCACAACTGCAAGGCCTGCGCCACGCGGGCCGCCGTGTAGTGCTCCTCGAAACCCAGTTCGGGATGGGCATGGAGGTCTCGGCGCAAGGCTGTCAACTCGGGATGGAACTGCGCGATATGGGCAAACGCGCGGCCGCGCGCCTTCCAGCGGTGGCTGATGTCGGTGTTTCTCATGTCTTTCCTCGGAGTTGGCGCACCATCGCGCTGCGCCAAGCAGCCGGGCTACCTGCTACGGACATGGCGCACCGGCCCATACCAGGCCGTGGTGCTGCTGTCGGTGTTGTCGGTGTCGGTCATGATGCCGATGGACACCAGCGCGCCGGGCGCCTCGCCAAATGCCTTCTCGAAATCTGCCCGCACGTCGCGTTCGTAGTCCAGCCACTGGTTCAGCTTCTGCGGGCCCGACTCCATGACCAACTTGCGGATGCGGCTGGTGCGCTTGCTGGTGATCACCGTGCCCGGCGCGGCACTGCTGTCCCACACATACATCAGCGTGGCGTAGGGCATGGGTTCGCCGGTCAGCGCATGGGCGAGTTCGGACAGCATCGCATCGCGGGCAGAGAACTTCGAGCGGTCGCCCTCGAATGCCAGAACGATGCGCACGGGCGCATCTTCACGGTCACGGTCGCTGAGGTCCGCGTCGTCGACGAGTTTGGGCACCTTCCAGGAGAAGCGCATGCGGCTGAGTTCCTCGGGCGGAACATGCACCACCTTGCGCAACATGCTGATGGACGAGGTGGCCGACACCGCCATGGCGTGGCGCCCGTTCATTTGCATGTACTGGTAACGGTTGGCACGCTTGCCAGGGAACTCCTGGTGCTTCCACCCTGTCGACGCGCCCCTGGTTTCGGTCACCGAGGCCTGGGCCCAAGGGCTGGCCGAGGGGTCATCCCCCGCCGCACGTGGGCGGTCTGTACCAGGCTGGGTGGCACAGGCTGCCAGCAAGGCAGCCACCAACAGCAACCAACAGCGGCCAAAAGCAGGAAGGAATGACACAGATCGCATGGTGATGGAAGCATCCATAAAAAAACCCCGCTGTGGCAACACAGCGAGGTTTCTTGATTGTCAGGCTCTCACACTGGCATCAAGCCAGCGCGGGAATCAGAACACGTGACGCATGCCGACCTGGAAGCGATTCAGGTCCGACTTTTCGCCGGCAGTGCCGAGCTTGGCGGTGCCGTCGGTGAAGAACACGTACACGTTGGTACGCTTGCTCAGGTTGTACACGCCACGGATGTTCAAGGCGCTAGCCTTGGTGCCGCCGTCGGTCTTCTCGGATGCGTACTCGAGGTCGAGGCTCATGGGGCCGAGCGGGACGCCGACGCCAAGAGCGTAACCCTTGTCATCCACAGTCAGGCGGCTGGCACGCTGAACGGAAGCGCTCAGACGGGCAACACCCAGGTCATAAGCACCGGCCAGGGCCCAGGCCTTGGTGGTGACGGCAGCGGGGTTCGTGGATTCGTAGGCGAACTGGACGTTGATCGGGCCGTTGACAAAACCGGCACCCAGGCTCCAATAGCGGCTGGCGCTCGTGACGGCGGTACCGTCTTCGCCCGGCGACCAGACGAAGGTACCGGTGAAGCCACCCATGGTGGGGGTCAAATACTTCAGGGTGTTGTTGGTGCGGACACCGTCGGCAGCGACACTGCCGGAGTTACCGAAACCGGTAGCGCTGGAGCGGCTCCAGGCGTCATAGTTGGCGTAACCGCCGGTGACAGCCCAGGGGCCGTCTGCAGCGATGGTGGTCTGGCGACCCAGACGCACTTCACCGAAGCCGCCAGCCACGCCAACCCAGGAATGACGGCCAAACAGTGCACCACCTTGAGCGCTGGTGCCGGTGTCAATGTTGAAGCCGCTTTCCAGCATGAACTTGGCCTTCATGCCGCCGCCGAGGTCTTCGGTACCCATCATGCCCCAGCGGTTGCCGGACATGTTGCTGCCGTTGACATTCAGGCCCGGGTCTTGCCGGGTTTGACCGGTTGCGGCGGTATAGCCGGCGTTGGGCTTGAGGGTGTTCTGGCCAACGCTGGCGTCCAGACGGCCGTACAGGGTGACGGTCGACTGGGCGGAAGCGGCACCTACGGCGGCCAGGGCAGCCAGTGCAACGAGGGTTTTTTTCATTTCAAGTTTCTCCAAGGTTAAACATAGGGCTCCGGTAGAGAGTTCGGATCCCCGGGCCAACCTCCTGTTTCAGGAAGTTGGGTCTATTGCACCAGAGGCGTCCGGGTTTGGCAAAGAGTTTGGCCTGAATTTTGTTGTGTAAAGTTTTTTTCGTTGCAGTGCTGCAACAAAAGCAGAACCCAGACTTTTTTTGCCTGCCAAGCTTGAAAAAACAGGGGGTCGATGACAGGGTTTTGTTGCCATGATCGGCCCCGAGCGACGGACCCGGCCCACAATGCGGGTTTACCCGTATGACTCGACCGTCAACACCACCTTTCGCCTGGGCTACACCATGACCACCACATCCCTGGATGCCCTTCTGGGCAGCGCAGACGCAGCACTGCGCACCCTTTTTGCCACACCCCACGCCTCGCGCGCCTGCCCGACCCTGCCCGGCCAGGCCAGCGAACTGAGCGCCGACGAAAAAGACCTGGCCGGCGCGCTGATGCGGGTCAACCATGTGGGAGAGGTCTGTGCGCAGGCGCTGTACGCGTCGCAGGCATTGGCCACCCGCAATTCCGCGCTTCGGCGGCACTTCGAACGTGCCGGCGCCGAGGAAACCGACCACCTGGCCTGGACGCAGCAGCGCCTCGACGAACTGGGTGCCCACCGCTCCCTGCTCAATCCCTTGTGGTATGCAGGCGCTTTCGGGCTCGGCCTGCTGGCCGGGCGCCTGGGGGATCGGGTCAGCCTGGGTTTTGTGGTGGAGACCGAGAAACAGGTGGAAGCCCACCTGCAGGGCCACATGGACCGGCTGCCGCCGAACGACCACGCCTCACGCGCCATCGTGGCCCAGATGAAAGACGACGAGGCTCGCCACGCGATGGAGGCGCGCCAGGCCGGCGCCGTGGAATTGCCCCCCCCGGTGAAGGGGCTGATGCGCCTGGCCGCCAAGGTGATGACGACGGTGGCACACCGGATCTAAACCTCAATGACTCAGTAGTTTTGCGAGGGTGGCGATGATGCCGCCTATGACAAAACCCAACATCCACTTTATTTGACTGACCTCGGTCTTGAGCACAGCGAGATCGGTCTTGATCGGGGACAACGCGGCATCGAGATCCTTGATCGTGACCAAATCCTCCTGCGCCTCGGCAATCACCCGAACAACAGCCTCAGCCTGCTCGGCGGTGAACCCGGCCGATTTCAGCTTGTCCGCGACCCGCAAGGCGTCAAATGTGATGGTCGCCATGACACGAATCTACCTTAAATCTCCGACAAATCAAAACTGGTGGTGATCGCCGCCGTCTTGCCCAGCATGATGGTGGCCGAGCAATACTTGTCATGGCTCATGGCGATCGCGCGCTCCACGGCGGCAGGCGCAATGCCCTTGCCCACCACCGTGAAATGCATGTGGATCGCCGTGAACACCTTGGGGTCGGTGTCGGCCCGCTGCGCGGTGAGCTTGCACGAACAGTGTCGGACATCATGCCGCCCGCGCTTGAGGATCAGCACCACGTCGTAGGCCGTGCAACCGCCGGCGCCTGCCAGCAGGGTCTCCATCGGACGGGGCGCGAGGTTCTGCCCGCCGTTCTCGGGTTTGGCGGCATCGGGCGCGCCGTCCATCATGAGGGTGTGGCCGCTGCCGGTTTCGGCCAGGAATCCCATGCCCGAACGTGTGCCCGTGCCGCCGGTCCAGCTGACTGTGCATTCCATGGTGCGAGGCTCTCCTGTGGTTGAGGGCCGAACTATAGCCCTGCAGCCGCGTCCTGCGCCGGGGAGCTGGCGCTTATCATCCCCCGGACCCACCTCGCATCCCCATGAAAAAAACAGCGCTGACCCCCTCCGATTACCTGCAGAAGATCCTGACCGCCCGCGTGTACGACGTCGCCGTCGAGTCGCCGCTGGAGCCGGCCCGCAACCTCAGCCGGCGCCTGCACAACAAGATCCTGCTCAAGCGCGAGGACCAGCAGCCGGTACGCAGCTTCAAGCTGCGTGGCGCCTACAACCGCATGGTGCAGTTGTCCCCCGAGCAGCTGGCCAAGGGCGTGATCTGTGCGTCGGCCGGCAACCATGCCCAGGGCGTGGCCCTGAGCGCCCACAAGCTGGGCTGCCGGGCGGTGATCGTGATGCCGACCACCACACCCCAGGTCAAGGTGGATGCCGTCAAGACGCTGGGCGCCGAGATCGTTCTGGCCGGCGACAGCTACTCCGATGCGCACGCCCATGCGCTGAAGCTGCAAGGCGAGCAGGGGCTGACCTTCGTGCACCCCTTCGACGACCCGGACGTGATCGCCGGCCAGGGCACCGTGGGCATGGAGATCCTGCGCCAGCACCAGGGCGAGCTGCATGCGGTGTTCGTGGCCATCGGCGGCGGCGGGCTGGTATCGGGTGTGGCCAACTACATCAAGGCGGTGCGCCCCGACATCCGGGTGATCGGCGTGCAGATGAACGACTCGGACGCGATGGCGCAGTCGGTCAGCGCCGGAAAGCGTGTGACGCTGCAGGATGTGGGGCTTTTCTCGGATGGCACCGCCGTCAAGCTGGTGGGCGAGGAGACCTTTCGCATCGCGAGCGGCCTGGTCGACGAATTCATGACCGTCGATACCGACGCCGTCTGCGCCGCCATCAAGGACGTGTTCATCGACACGCGCAGCATCGTGGAGCCGGCCGGTGCCCTCGCCGTGGCTGCCATCAAGCAGTACGTGGCCACCCGCAAGACCCGGGGCGAGACCTATGCCGCCATCCTGTGCGGCGCCAACATGAATTTCGACCGCCTGCGTTTCGTGGCGGAGCGCGCCGAGGTGGGCGAGGAGCGGGAGGCCCTGTTTGCCGTGACCATTCCCGAAGAGCGCGGCAGTTTCAAGCGTTTCTGTGCGCTGATCGGCGAGTTGCCGGGCGGGCCGCGCAACGTGACCGAATTCAACTACCGCATCAGTGACTCCGCACGCGCCCATGTGTTCGTGGGCCTCACCACGCAGGGCAAGGGCGAGAGCACCCGGATCACCGCAAACTTCAACAAGCACGGATTCACCGCGCTGGACCTGACACACGACGAGCTGGCCAAGGAGCATATCCGCTACATGGTGGGCGGCCAGTCCGCGCTGGCCCGCGACGAACGGCTGCTGCGCTTCGTATTTCCCGAACGCCCCGGCGCCCTGATGAAGTTCCTGAGCCTGATGCGCCCGGGCTGGAACATCAGCCTGTTCCACTACCGCAACCAGGGCGCCGACTACGGGCGCATCCTGGTCGGCCTGCAGGTGCCGGCGGCAGACGACCAGGCATTCGCGGGTTTTCTCGACGAACTGGGGTATCCCTACGTCGAAGAAACCGGCAACCCGGCGTACCGGTTGTTCCTGCAGCAGACATGACCACGCAGGCTCCTGCGCTCTCCAACCTCCACCAGGGGCTTGGGCGATCGAGCCGCTTCGGGTGCTTGCGCCTATTTCCGCGTCGCCCCGTGCCTGTGTGTTTGCTCTCGCGTCGCCCCAGGCCTGTGGGAGCCGGGTGCGGCGCTCAAGTGGGGCGGTCGGGCGCTGAACGCGCCGACTGCGCTGCGGTGCTCGGTCTTGCGGCCCATTGCGCAACTCACTGCGCGCCCTTCGGCCGCTCCGTTCAGACAAGCGCCATGAAAGTGTTGACGAACGCGCTTCGCGCTGGCCGCAAGCCCTCCGCTCCTCGCCGCCCCACAGGCGCGCCGCACCCGGCCCCCACAGGCCTGGGGCGACGAGCTCTTGGTGGGGGTGGCGTGCTTCGCGCGGTGTGCTGCCTCACTTCGGGGTTGCTGGTCTGCTCGCGTGCCGAAGGTAGTGCTCCACTGTTGCTGCACTCCAGCGTCGCGGCAGGCGGTGCCCGGTGGGGGCGCGTTCGGCGGCGCGCCGAGGAGCGCAGACGCCGGGGCGGTGCGCGCAGCGCACTTCGTCCTCATTCTCATCGCCACTGTCTGAACGGAGAGAGCGAAGCGAACGCAGTGAGTTTGGCGATGCGCCCCGGCGGCGAGCACCGCAGGTCCGTCGGCGCGTTCAGCGCCCGACCGCGTCGCTGTTCGCCCCCACCGGGCACCGCCTGCCGCGACGCGCGCCAACGCCAAGGTAGTGCCGGCATCACGAGCCATCAAGGTAAGCGGCAACGCCAAGGTAGTCCCGGCATCACGAGCCAACAAGGCAAGCGGCAACGCCAAGGTAGTTCTGCCTCGGCAATCGAAGCACGCCAACGCGAAGGTAGTGCTGACCAACCCCATCGCATGCACAGTTGCTGCACACAGGAGCCATCCCCATGAGCGCATCGCTTGAAGGCAAACTGGTCGTGGCCATCTCGTCACGGGCCCTGTTCGATTTCGAGGAGGAAAACACCATCTTCGAACAAGGCAACGGCCAGCCCCGCGACCGGGCCTACATGGCCTTGCAGCTGGAACGGCTCGACATACCGGCCAAGCCCGGGGTCGCGTTCTCGCTGGTGCGCAAGCTGCTCGCCTTCAACCAGCCACACACTGACGGTGCCAGCGCGCCGTCCCAGCCAGTGGAAGTCGTGATCCTGTCCCGCAACGACCCTGTCTCCGGCATGCGGGTGTTCCGCTCCGCCAGCCACTACGGCCTGTCCATCCAGCGCGGCAGCTTCACCCGGGGACAGCCACCCTGGCGCTACCTCAAGCCCCTGCATGCCAACCTGTTTCTCTCGGCGCATCTCAGCGACGTCCGGGCTGCACTGGATGCCGGTGTGCCGGCGGCCCAGGTCTACCCGCAATCGGCGCGGGCCAGCGAAGCCCACCCGCATGAAGTGCGCATCGCCTTCGACGGTGACGCGGTCCTGTTCAGCGACGAGGCCGAACAGGTCTACCAGCGCGAAGGGCTGTCGGCTTTCCAGCGCCACGAAACCGAAAAAGCCGCCCAGCCGCTGCTGGCCGGCCCCTTCAAGCCCCTGCTGGCCGCGCTGCAGCGGCTGCAGCAGGAGGGCACGGCCGCGATGCGCATCCGCACCGCACTGGTCACGGCGCGCAGTGCCCCGGCGCATGAGCGCGCCATCCGCACCCTGATGAACTGGAACATCGAGGTCGACGAAGCCATGTTCCTCGGCGGCCTGCCCAAGGGCGAATTCCTGCGCGAATTCGAACCCGACTTCTTCTTCGACGACCAGACCGGCCATATCGAATCTGCCGCGCGCCACGTTCCCTCCGGGCATGTGGCCAGCGGCATCTCCAACGCTTCCGCCTGAAAGGACTGCCCACCATGGTGTTGACCGACAAATTTGCCGGCTTCTGGGTCTTCGTGAAACGGGTCATCCACCTGTCCACCCCCTACTTCCAGTCCGAACAGAAATGGAAGGCGCGCGGCATGTTTGCCGCCATCGTGGCGCTCAACCTCGGGTCGGTCTACATGGCCGTGCTGTTCAACGACTGGTACGGCCGCTTCTACGACGCCCTGCAGCAAAAGCAGGAGGCCGTCTTCTGGACCGAGATCGGCACCTTCAGTTACCTCGCCTTCATCGCCATCGTGGTCGCTGTCTACCGCTTCTACCTCACGCAGCTGCTGGAGATGAACTGGCGCAAGTGGATGACCAGCTACTACATCCAGCGATGGCTGCAGGGCAATGCGTTCTACCGAATGGAACTCAACCGCTACAGCCCCGGCGATCTGGCAGCGCCGGACAACCCGGACCAGCGCATCTCGGAGGATGTCAACGGCTTCACGGCGCAGACGGTCGGCCTGAGCATGGGTTTTCTCAATGCCTGCGTCACCCTGGTGAGTTTTGTCGGCATCCTGTGGGGCCTGTCTGGCAACTTTGCCTTCACTGTCGCCGGGAACCAGTACACGATCCCGGGCTTCATGGTGTGGATGGCGGTGCTGTACTGCCTGGTCGGCAGCGTATTGACCCACTACATCGGCCGGCGTCAGATCCGGCTCAACTTCGAGCAGCAGCGCCGCGAAGCGGACTACCGGCACCACATGATGCGGGTGCGCGAATACAGCGAGTCGATCGCGCTGGACCGCGGGCAGCCGGTGGAACAGGACCATCTGCATACCCGGTTCCTGTCGGTGTTGTCCAACTACCTGAACCTGATCAAGGCCCAGAAGAACCTGATCTGGTTCACCACCTTCTTCGGGCAGGCCGCCGTCATCTTCCCGATGATCGTGGCCGCCCCGCGCTTTTTCAGCGGCGCGATACAGCTCGGCGACCTGATGCGGATCAATTCCGCATTCGGCCGGGTGCAGGACTCGCTGAGCTGGTTCGTGGACAACTACAGCAGTCTGGCCGCCTGGCGCGCCACGGTCGACCGGCTGACCAGCTTTGACGATGGCATCGCCGTCGCCGGGGCGGCCAATACGCAGCTCTCGCAAACCAGTTCGAACGGTCTCTCGGTCGAGGACCTCGATGTGGCCCTACCAGACGCCACCCGGCTGTTGGCAGGAACCACGCTGCGGGCAGAACCGGGCGACCGGATCCTGCTGCGCGGGCCGTCGGGCAGCGGCAAGTCGACCTTGTTCCGCACCCTGGCGGGCATCTGGCCGTATGCCCGCGGTGCCGTGGCCCGGCCGGACAACGCCATGTTCATCCCCCAGCGCCCCTATTTTCCCCACGGCCCGCTGCGCGAGGCGCTGGCCTACCCCGAGCCTGCCACCCGGTACACCGATGCCGCCATGCAGCAGGCGCTGCAGGATGCCCTGCTGCCGGGCCTGGTGACCGAGCTCGACCGGGCCGACGCCTGGGGCCAGAAGCTGTCGGGCGGCGAACAGCAACGGCTGGCCATTGCCCGCGTCCTGCTCAAGCAACCGGCCTGGGTGTTCGCAGACGAGGCCACCAGCGCACTGGACGAAGCAGCGGAAAAAACCCTCTACGAGCGCCTGCTGGCCATGGTCGGCCGTACGGGCGGCGGGCTGGTGTCGATCGCCCACAAACCCTCGGTGGCCGCCTTCCACAATGGCAGCTGGCAACTCCAGCCGCAAGCGGATGGGGCCCCCGCCCGCTACGCCATCAACGCGACGAACTCGCGCTGACAAACGCTGCGAACCCCCGCGCCCGCAAGGCGCAGGCCGGGCAGCTGCCGCAGCCATAGCCCCAGGCGTGGCGCTGGCTGCGGTCGCCCAGGTAACAGGTGTGGGTGTGCTCGACCACCAGATCGACCAGCCCAGGGCCCCCGAGGGACTCGGCCAGTGCCCACGTGGCGGCCTTGTCGATCCACATCAACGGGGTCTCCACCAGAAAACGCCGGTCCATGCCGAGCGACAGGGCCACCTGCAAAGCCTTCATGGTGTCGTCCCGACAATCGGGATAGCCCGAGAAGTCGGTCTCGCAGACGCCGGTCACCAGCACCTGCAGCCCGCGCCGGTAGGCCACGGCTGCGGCGAGTGTCAGGAACAGCAGGTTGCGGCCCGGCACGAAGCTGTTCGGGAGACCATTGGATTCCAGCGAAAAAGCCATTTCCCTTGTCAGCGAGCCCTCACTGATCTGACCAATGACAGGGACATCGAGCAGGTGGTCCTCGCCCAGGCGCAGGCCCCAGGCAGGGTAACGTGCACGCAATTCGGCCAGCACAACCCGGCGGGCATCGAGCTCCACCCTGTGCCGCTGGCCATAGTCGAAGCCGATGGTCTCGACCCGCCCGTACCGGGTCAGGGCATGGGCCAGGCAGGTGGTGGAATCCTGGCCGCCGGAGAACAGAACGAGCGCCGAGGTGTGCATGGGCGCCATGGTATGAGAAGCACCGGCCCCTGCGTCAGAGCTTCTCGTTCTTCTTGATCTTGCTGGGCGTGTAGGTCAGCTCTTCCTTGGCCAGCACCCCCGGGGTGGCCTGGGGATTGTTCTGGTTGAGCGGCGCATTCCGGACCTGGTCCTGGAGCTGGGACATCTCGACCACGCTACCGCTGGCACGCCACATCGAGCGCAGGAACTCGAGCATGCGCTTGGAGATCGGCTCTGGCGGCGGATCCTCGACTTTCTGCGGCTGCGGACGCTTGATGGTCCAGTCGTTCTCGGGGCGCTCGGCATTCGGACTGCGCTGCACCGGATCCTGCACGCTGCGAAAGACGGCCTCGCTGGCCTTGGCCTGCTGCAGGGCTTCCTCGCTGATGCTGCTGATGACGCCCGGCTCGCGGACCTGCTCCGGCGGGTTCACCGGGGGCACCGGCACCACCCTGGTACCGGGCGACGGCTCCAGGCTGGCGCCGGCGGGGCGCACACCTGGTTGACTGTCGACGGAGGGGAGTTGCATGATGTCCAGAACCTTGTTCACACTGCGGGTTTAGGCCCGCTCGTAACCCCTTAACGGCAGAACTGGACGGGAATTTAGCCCTTTTTTCAGGCTTTGACGCGATTTTTTGCTCAAAAGCAGGCGGCGTGCCCGTCACGACGGGAATCGCTGGCCGCGACATAACCGTCTTCCAGATCCTCCGACAGCTTCCAGATGAACTGGCCGGCGCCGAAATCCATGTAGGAGTCCTGGTAGGCCTCGATCTGGTGGCCCCGGTCCCGCAAACCCTGCACCAGCGCGGGCGCCATGGTGGTTTCGCATTCGATCGACAGTCCGGTGCCGACCTTCCAGCGTGGCGCATCACACGCAGCCTGGGGATTCTGGCCATGGTTGAGCATGCGCACCAGCGTCTGCAGGTGCCCTTGGGGCTGCATGTTGCCGCCCATCACGCCAAAACTCATGCGCGGCCGGCCGTTCTGCGTGAGGAAACCCGGAATGATGGTGTGAAACGGCCGCTTGCCGCCCGCCACCACGTTGGGGTGCTGCGGATCCAGCGTGAAGCAATGCCCGCGGTTCTGCAGGCTCACACCGGTGCCCGGCACCACGATGCCGCTGCCAAAACCCATGTAGTTGGACTGGATCAGGCTGATCATCATGCCGTTCTCGTCGGCGGCGGTCAGGTAGATCGTGCCGCCGCGCGGCGGTGTGCCATGGCTGAAATGGGTGGCGCGTTGGCGGTCGATCAGGCGCACCCGCTCCGAGAGGTAGGCGTCCGAGAGCAGGTCGGCCGGCTTGACCTGGGTCATGGCTTTTGCGTCCGCGACCCATCGGTAGGTGTCGGCAAACGCCAGTTTCATGGCCTCGATCTGCAGGTGCTGGGACTCCAGGCTGTCGACTGGCAGGCTGGCCAGGTCGAGCTTGTCCAGCATGCCCAGGGCCATCAACGCGGCAATGCCCTGGCCGTTCGGCGGGATCTCGTGCAGCGTGTGCCCGGCATAGTCTTTCTGGATGGGTTTGACCCATTCCGGCTGGTAGCCCGCCAGGTCGGCGAGCGTCATGCTGCCGCCATGGGCGGCCGCGTGGGCCACCAACTTTTCGGCGATTTCGCCCCGGTAGAAGGTCTCGCCGTCGGATTCGGCGATCTTGCGCAGGGTGGCTCCCGCCTCGGCGAACACGAAGCGCTCCCCCGGCAGGGGCGCGCGGCCGCGCGGCATGAAGGCCTGCGCAAAGCCGGGCAGTTCCTGCAGCAGCGGCACTGCGCGCGCCCACTTGTCGGCCACGATGGTGGCAACGCCATGGCCGCGTTCGGCCAGCTCGATCGCCGGCTCCAGCAGGTCGGCAAACGGCAGCTTGCCGAAACGCTCGGACAGCGCCACCCATCCCGCCACGGCGCCCGGCGTGGTGACCGTGTCCCAGCCTCGCATGGGCATCGTGTCGCCGTGGCGCTGCGCGAAATAGGACGGGCTCCAGGCTGCGGGGGCGACCCCGGATGCGTTCAGGCCGTGAACCTGCTGACCGTCCCAGAGAATCGCGAAGTTGTCGCTACCCAGGCCGTTGGACACCGGCTCGACGATGGTCATGCAGGCGGCAGCGGCAATCGCGGCGTCCACCGCATTGCCGCCTTTTTGCAGCATCCGCAGGCCGGCCTGGGCGGCCAGGGGCTGGGAGGTGGAGACGACGTTGCGCGCCATGACGGGGCTGCGCACGGTGGGGTAGGGATTGGTCCAGTCGAATGGCATGGCGTGGGCTCGAAAAGGGGGGTTCGGCGTGCGCGGTCGTATGACGCACGGCTTGGGACATTATCGGCCTGCCCGGCGCCGGGCTGGCGCGCCTGCCGGACTCCGTTGACAGCGCCGCCCATCATCCATACACTGGTGTATTGACTTTTCAGAGCCTGACCATGACCGAACTCGCCGTCCGACGCCTGCTGATCGACCTCGAAAGCCCCTTTCCCGGCCGCTGGAACGGCGGCGACGCGTTCCGCTCGGCGCTGTTCAACGCGCTGTCGATGAGCTTCCCGGCCGGCGAGCAGTTCTTCATGGACTCGGTGCGCGCGGGGCTGCAGCGCCTGCCCGAAGCCGAGCGCGAACGCATGGCGCGCGAGGTGCAGGGTTTCATTGGCCAGGAGGCCACCCACCGGCGCATCCATGCCCTGTTCAACGACAACCTGACACGGCTGGGCTACGACAACGAAATCGAGCGCCGCGCACTGCGCCGGCGCGAGGCGCACAAGAACAACGACCTGCGCAACCAGGTCGCGGCCACAGCGGCCACCGAGCATTTCACCGCCATCTTCTCCGACTGGCTGCTGCGCCACCCCGAGGTGCTCGACGGTGCGCAGCCGCGGCTGCGCATGCTGTGGCAATGGCACTGCGCCGAAGAGTCCGAACACCGCAGCACGGCGTATGACATCTACCAGGCCATGGGCGGCACACATGAGTGGCGCATCCGGGTGTTCAAGTACATCACCTACACCTTCCTGGGCGACGTGTTGCGCCAGACGATCCGCAATCTGCGCCACGACGGCAGCCTGTGGCGCTGGAGCACCTGGCGCAGCGCCATGCACACCCTGTTTGCGCGTGACGGCATGATCCGTGGCAACTACCCCCTGTGGCGGGACTATTTCTCGCGCGACTTCCACCCGGCCCACCAGGACGCCAGCCGCTCGCGCGACTGGCTGCAGGCCAACACCGCCCACTACAGCGTGGTGGGGCAGGCCCGCTGATGCTTTCGCTGCCAGTGGGCATCGTGCTTGTCGTGGCTGCCCTGTATGGCGCCTTCCTGTTCTGGTATGGCGGGCGGGGCAGGCCGCTCACTTCCGATGAGATCGAAACCCGCATGCGCCAGCTGGCGGAACTCAACCTGGATCCCCATGGGCAGGCACTGCTGCAGGACGTGCGCGACCTGCTGTCCCAGGATGACGGGCGCGAATTCGTGATGCAGAACCTGGTGCGTTACCGGCCCAAGGCCCTGTACCCGCCCGGCCATGACTTCGGCGACGACCCGCGCGCCGCCGACCGGCGCTATGGGCGCGCGATCCTGTGGCCGCTGCTGCGCCGGGCCTGCGTGCTGGTGTTCGTGGCCCGGCGCAGCGGGCGCTTCATCGACCCGCCCGGCGCCGAACCCTGGCACTATGTGGCCATGGTGCGCTACCGCAGCCGGCGCGACTTCCTGGATTTCGCGCTGGAGATCGAACGCGACGACATCGTCATGCACAAATGGGCCGCGATCGCCACCACCCATGTGTTTCCGGTGCAGCCGCTTGTAAGCCTGGTGCTGGTGCGCAGCGCGGTGCTGGTCGTGCTGTGCCTGGGCGGCCTGGCGGCATGGGCGCTGCTGCGCTGAACCACGACAACCGATACACGCACAACAGGAGCCCCGGCCCGGCGCGCCGGCCTGCACCGAGGAGACACCACCGCCATGAACCTGCGCAAAGGACTCGCCATCACCGCTGCGTTGCTGGCTGCCACGGCCGCGCTGGCCTACCTGAACCGCCTCACGCTGCTGCAGTACTCGCTGGGCTGGTACAACACGGTCATGTTTCCGCGCGACGAACACCGGCCGGTGCCCTGGCAGGCCGGGCCGGCACAGGCTGCGCAGGCCGTGGCGCAACGCCCGCCCAACATCATCGTGATCCTGGCCGACGACATGGGGTTCAACGACGTGACCACCTACGGCGGCGGGCACGGCGCGCAGGGTGTGCCCACGCCCCACATCGACGCACTTGCGCGCGACGGTGTGCGCTTCGACAGAGGCTACGCCGGCAGCGCGGTCTGCACGGTCTCTCGGGCCGCGCTGATGACCGGTCGCTACCCCTGGCGCTTTGGCGTTCAGTTCACGCCCACGCCGGGCGCCTTCGCCGCGGTGGTTGGCGGACTGGGCAGCAGCGACCCTCTCATGCCACGGTCCATCATCGACCGCGAACGCGCCCGCAAGGCCAGGGGTTTCGACGACCTGGGCATGCCGGCGTCCGAACAGACACTGGCCGAGCTGGTGAAGGCCCGCGGCTACCACACGATCCATATCGGCAAATGGCATCTCGGACAGTCGAAGGAGCTGCGCCCCAACAACCAGGGCTTCGACGAAAGCCTGAACCAGGAAGGCCTGCTGTACTGGCCGAAGAACTCGCCCGACGTGGTCAACGCGGTGCAGGACTTCGACCCGATCGACAAGTTCCTGTGGGGCAATGGCCGCGAGAGTGTGAGCTTCAATGGTGGCAAGCAGTTCAAGCCCGCGCGCTACCTGACCGACTACCTGACCGACGAGGCCGTCAACGCGATCCAGGCCAACCGCAACCGGCCCTTCCTGATGTACCTGGCGCACTGGGGCGTGCACTCTCCGCTGCAGGCCGCCCGCGCCGACTACGACGCGCTGACCCACATCACCGACCACCGGCGCAGGGTCTACGCGGCGATGGTGCGCTCGGTGGACCGCAGCGTGGGCCGGGTGGTGGAGACCCTGCGCGCGCAGGGCCTGGAAGAGAACACCATCATCATCTTCACCAGCGACAACGGCGCGCCCGGCTACATCGGCATTCCCGAGGTGAACAAGCCGTTTCGGGGCTGGAAGATCACGCTGTTCGAAGGCGGCCTGCGGGTGCCCTATGTGGCCAAATGGCCGGCGCGCATCCCGCCCGGCACCCAGTATGCTGCGCCGGTGTCCAACATCGACATCCTGCCAACCCTGGTGGCCGCCGCCGGCGCCAAGCTGCCGGGTGACCGCGTGATCGACGGCGTGAACCTTCTGCCCTACCTGGCGCCAGGCGCGCCGGCGCAGGCCGCGCGCCCGCTGTACTGGCTCGACGGACACTACCGCACCGTGCAGGACCAGGGCTGGAAACTGATCGTGTCGCAAAGACCCGCAAAGTCCTGGCTGTTCAACCTGAACAACGACCCCACCGAACGCCACAACCTCGCCGCCAGCGAGCCACAGCGGCTCGCGCTGCTGCGCACCATGCTGGAGCGGCACCATGCCCAGATGCCACCACCGCTGTGGGAGCCGTTCCTCGAGGGCCCGATCTTCATCGACAAGACCCTGGACCAGCCCAAGGCGCCGGGGGATGAGTACACCTACTGGGTGAACTAGACGCCGGTCTTCCATGCCACGCCTGCCCTTCCGCTTGCGCCGCCGCTGGATCGTGTCCGGGCTGCTCGCAGCCGCGGCGGCCGGCGGCCTGGGCGCGTGGGGCTGGTACGGGCGGCAGGCGGCGCAACTGGCCGGGGCGCAGCGCCTGCAGTGCCCGATGCCGCCCGAGGGCGCCGGCACGGCTCACCCGGGCATGGTCTGGGTGCCGGCCGGCAGCTTCGACTACGGAGACACTGTCTACCCGGAAGAGCAGCCGGTGCGGCGCATGGCGGTCCAGGGATTCTGGATGGACCGCACCGAAGTCACCAACGACGCGTTCGAACAGTTCGTGCAGGCCACGGGCTACATCACCGTGGCGGAACGGCCGGTCGACCCCCGGCTGCATCCGGAGCTGCCACCCGAGATGCGACTGCCGGGCGCGGTCGTGTTCGAGATGCCCAACGCGGTGTCGGGCACAGGGGACATCCGCCAGTGGTGGCGGTATGTGCCGGGCGCGAACTGGCGCCATCCCGGCGGCCCCGGGACCGACATCCGCGGGCGCGGCGCTTTCCCGGTGGTGGCGGTCACCCACGCAGACGCGCTCGCCTATGCCCGCTGGAGGGGGCGCGCCCTGCCGACCGAGGTGCAATGGGAATGGGCGGCCCGCGCGGGGCAGCCACCGGGCGCCAACCCGCATGCGCAGCCGCGCGAGGCCAACACCTGGCAAGGCCTGTTCCCGGTCGTCAACTCCGCGGACGACGGATTCGTCGGGCTTGCGCCGGTGGGGTGTTATGCCGCCAACGCCGCAGGGCTGTCCGACATGCTGGGCAATGTCTGGGAAATCACGGCCGACAGCTTCACCGCTGACCATTCGGCACAGCCCGCAGGCGCGGTGGCGCCGGTGGTGCGGGTGGTGGCTGGCGGCCAGCGCGTCATCAAGGGCGGCTCGTACCTGTGCGCGCCCAGCTACTGCATGCGTTACCGTGCGGGGGCCCGCCAGGCGCAGGAGGGTGACCTCGGCGCCAGCCATGTCGGCTTTCGCACCATCCTCAACGCGCCCGGCCCATGACCCGCAACCCCCGTTCGCCCACCACCCGCCTGCGGCGCCTGCGACAGCTTGTGGTCGCCGCGGCCGTGCTCCTGCTGGCCACCGTCGGCCTGCTGTACGCCAAGTCCGAGGCGATCGTGCTGGGTGCCGAGGGCTACATCTATGGCTACCCGCTGGTGATCATGGACGCCACCCGGGCCCATGCCCAGGACACCCTGGGGCCCGCGAACCAGCTGCTGCGGGTGCGCAAGTTTCCGCAAGCGCAGTTCAAGGCGGTCGTGCGCCCGAACCTGGACACCCTGTACACCACCGCCTTCATCGACATGGACGCCGGCCCCTGGGTGTTCGAGATGCCGGCGAACGACCAGCGCTACGAGGTCATGCCCTTCATGGACGCGTGGACCAACGTGTTCGCCAGCCCCGGCACCCGTGTGAGCGGAACGGCGGGGGGTCGTTTCCTGCTGGCCGGCCCGCGCTGGAGCGGCACGCTGCCTGAAGGCCTGCAGTTGCTGCGCGCCCCGACCCGCTGGGTGTGGTTGATCGGCCGCAACCAGACCAACGGGCCGGCCGACTTTGCGCGCGTCCACCAGTTGCAGGACCGGCTGCAGCTGCGCAGCCTGGCCGACTGGGCAGCAGGGCGGACGCTGCCGCAGGCATCCTGGACACCAGCCGCGCACCCGCCCGCACCGCCGGTGCGGCAGATGCAGGACATGGACGTGGCCAGTTTCTTCACGCAACTGGCCCGGCTGATGGTGGACAACCCGCCTTCGGCCGCCGACGGGCCGATGCTGGCCAAGCTGGCACGCATCGGGGTGGTCCCCGGTGCCCCTCCCCGATGGAGCCTGACGGACCGTTGGGCCATTGCCCTGGGCCGTGCGATCGCCGACCACACGGTGGCCCGTGAGCTGGGCAAACGCCCCATGGTGCGCGGCTGGATCACGCCGCCAGCCATGATCGGCAACTTCGGCACCCACTACAACATCCGGGCGGTCGTTGCGATGATCGGGCTGGGCGCCAACCTGCCGACCGATGCGATGTACCCGGCAGCGTCGGTCGACGGCAACGGCGAGGCGCTGCATGGCCGGCACCGCTACCGTCTGCATTTCGCCAGGGGCAAACTGCCGCCGGCGCATGCGTTCTGGTCTGTCACGGCCTATGGCGGCGATGACTTCCTGATCGACAACCCGCTTGGGCGCCATCTGCTGGGCGACCGGGACCCTCTGCGGTTCAATGCGGACGGTTCGCTCGATCTCTGGATACAGGCCGAGGCGCCGGACGCCGCGCGCCAGGCCAACTGGCTGCCGGTGAAGGCCGGCGAACCCTTTTTGATCAACGCCCGCCTCTACTGGCCCAGGCCAGAGGCGCTGGACGGCCGCTGGGGCATGCCCGGCATCGAGAAACTGGACTGAACCATGCAGATGCAGACCGTACAGATCCTGGGCGCCGTGGCGGTGCTGACCATTTTTGCCGTGGCCGAACTGCTGCAGAAGCGCTTCTTCGCGCCCGAAGCGACGCGCGAGGACAACCGGCTGGACATCGTGGTGACGCTGATGTTCCCGCTGATCTCCCTGGGCGTGCTGACGGTCTCCACCGGCCTGTGCGCGCGCTGGATGCCGGGCATGCAGGGTGCCCTGGCGGACTGGCCCTGGTGGCAGATGCTGGCGGTGCTGCTCTTGGCCGATGACCTCACGCAGTACTTCTGGCACCGGCTCAGCCATACCTCTGCGCTGTGGCCCCTGCACCGGGCCCACCATTCGGCAGCCTACATGAGCGTGCGCATCGTCTACCGCAACAACGCCTTCTACTACGCGTTGATGCCGGGCCTGTGGTTGTCCGGCGGGCTGGTCTACCTGGGTTTCGGCTGGGTGTACGTCGGCTATACCGTCGTGAAGCTGGCCGTCATCATCGGCGCCCACTCCGCCGTGCGCTGGGACCAGTGGCTGTACCGGCACCGCGCATTGCAGCCGCTGGCCTGGCTGGTGGAGCGCACGATCTCGACGCCGGCCACGCATTTCGCCCACCATGCGCTGGTGCAGGACGACGGCATCGGCCACTACACCGGCAACTACGGCAACCTGCTGTTCCTGTGGGACGTGCTGTTCGGCACCGCGCATATCTCGCGCAGGTACCCGCCAGCCTATGGCCTCACCGATGACCGCCGCCATGGGCCGGAAGCCTGGCTGACGCAGTTCACCTACCCGATCAGGCGCTCGCGCCGTGCAGAGACCGTGCTGGGCACAGGGACACACCGGCCTCCGGCCGCCTGACCCAACAAAATTCACGATCGCAGTACGCGCGCGACAAGCACACAACCGCCACCGGACCGCCAGCAAGGCACATCGCTGGGCTTGGCTCGGGAAGGGGACTTGGAATAAGTGTGAAGGCAAAGTCGTCGACAGCAGAATCACTTTCAGGCGCTGACGCGCTGAGCACCCGGAGAGCGACCATGAATGCAACCGTCGAACAGAGCTTGATGTCGAAGATTCGCACGCTCACGCCTCAGCAGGTGGCCGAGGCGGAAGACTTTGTGGAGTTCCTGGCCAGCAAGCGCAGCGCGCTTGATCGGCTGCTGGCCATCGCGCCAGCATTGGAAGCGGCCGGCGCGGCAAGCCACCATCGCCCAGCGCTCCAGCATCCAACTCTACAGCAGCACGGCGCTACTTGAAGAACCGGCCGACGTGCGCACGCGGCCGTCAGCCGCCAAGCGGCTGGCCTTGATCGACAAGACCGCCAGTGCGGTGCTGGCCGATTACGTCGACGCCATCGAACTGGTCGAACCCGTCACCGTGCCGCGTGTGGTGGTCGGCGATGTCGATGATGACCAGGTCATTGCCGCTGCTGTCGCAGCGCGCGCCGTTCTGATCGTCTCGGGAGATCGCAAACATCTGCTGCCCCTGGGCAGCCATCAGGGCATCGACATCGTCGAGGCGGCTGAGGCGATCAGACGGATCGCGGCGGGCGCCTGGGACAACGCCCGCGCAGAGGGGGCGTTGGACCGATAACCCCTGGCCAACTGCAGGGCTGCACTACGCTATTTCACTGCAGCCTCCATCGAGGCCAGGAAGGCGCCAAAGCGTCCCAGCCACTCGGCCAATGGCGCTCCACTGGCAGCATCTAGGCCGGTGCCGCACCTGCAGGCCTGGAAGCGGCCGGCGCGGACGCGGAAACATGATCACGGATCAGGTACTGGGTGATCAGGCCCTTGAGGTAGTCCTTGGTCTGCGGCGGATTGGTCGGCCGGCTGAGCGCCTGGCTGCTGCCGACAATGGCCAGATAGAACAGCGCCGCCAGATCGGATGCGATTCGCGCATCGCCGGTCAGGCGCAGAAACTTGCTTTCGAACACCCGCAGGCGCAACCCGTCCACCTCCAGCAGCATGCGCGCCACATGCGGGTCGCGCCGGCCCAGGCCGCGCAGGGCGAGTTCGAAGCGCATGTTCTCCAGGTTGGTGCCGCCGTGGGCCAGCGCGGCATCCAGCAGCCGCTCCAGATCGACCTGCGGGTCTTCGTGGGAGGCTGCCTCCAGGGCGCGGCCGATGGCGGTTTCGCGCGCATGCCAGCGCGCCAGCAGTGCCGACACCAGCTCGGCATGGTCCACGAAATGCCAGTAGAAGCTGCCGCGCGTGACACCCAGTGCGGCAGCCAGCACCAGCACGCGCACCTGGTCGAAACCTCCCTCGACCACGGCCTGAAAGGCCGCGTCGAGCCAGTCGTCGCGCGACAGCTTTGGGGTCTCGTTCGCGGCAGGTGCAGGTTTGCGGGTTTTCTTGGCGGCTGCGGTCTTGACCATGCAGTGGTTCCCTTCCGACGGGGATTGTCGGGCGCTTCGACGCGCAAACTGGTGGCTTGGCGAAAACCCTGTGTCACCCCGGCAACAACCGTGCTACATTGCCACCGCAATACACAAGTGTACGGTGATTGTCACCGCTTCGCACCATGCCCTCGATCAAGACCCTGCTGATGCCGGCCGTGAGCCAATGGCTGCTGTCGCGCGAGCGCGTGCTGGCGCTGCGGGCCCGGGCCGAAAAAAAGCGTCTGGCCACGGGTGCGCGCCATGTGCTGCACTATTTCCACCAGGTGGACGACCCCTACAGCGCGCTGGCGGCGGCCAGCCTGCCGCGCCTGCTCGAGCGCTACGACATCGAACTGCAGGCCCATGTCGTCGGGCCGCCGCCCGACAGCGCGGCCCCCGAGCGGGCGCGACTGGTCGCCTACAGCCGGCGCGACTCAGTGCTGCTGGCCCGTCACCATGGGCTCGAATTCCACGATCCCGGAGGCCAACCCTCCAGCGAGGCCGTGGCGCAGGCCGCGCAGCGTCTGGTGGCGGCCATCGGGACCGGGCGGTTTGCCGCCGTCGCCGGCGCCGTGTCTGCAGCCCTCTGGGGAGGCACAAGCCTGTCCAGCGAACTCAGCGAACTGCCGCAGGCCACGGCGGATGCGACGGCATCGCACCAGGCCGCCGCGCAGCGCCTGCGCCAGCAGCACGGCCACTACCTGGGTGCGACCTTCCTGTACGCGGGCGAGTGGTACTGGGGCATCGACCGCCTGCACCACCTGGAGCAGCGACTGCAGGCCCTCGGCGCCCAGCGCCCCGCAGTGCGGGGCGCCCTGTTTCCACCGGCCACCGACTGGGACGCACCGGTGCGGGTCTCCCGACCGCAGCCGATCGACTTCTTCGTCTCGCTGCGCAGCCCGTATTCGGCCATCGTGGCCCCCCGCGTGTATGCGCTGGCGCGCCATGCCGGCGTGCCGTTGCGGCTGCGTTACGTGCTGCCGATGGTGATGCGCGGGCTGCCGGTACCCCGTGAAAAGCGCAGCTACATCACGCTGGATGCCGCCCGCGAGGCCCACCTGCGGGGCATCCCGTTCGGCCGGCTCAACGACCCGGTGGGCCGCCCCACCGAACGCGGGCTCGCGCTGATCCCGCTGGCGCAGCGCAGCGGCCGCGAAGAAGACTATCTGCTGTCCTTCATGCGCGGGGTCTGGGCCGAAGGCATCGACGCCGGCAGCGACCGGGGCTTGCGCCGCATCGCCGAGCGCGCCGGGCTTGGCTGGGACGATGCCCGCGCTGCGCTGCGCGACGAGGGCTGGCGCAGCGTCGCCGAGGCCAACCGCGAGGCGCTGTTCGCGCTGGGCCTGTGGGGCGTGCCCTCGTTCCAGGTCGGCGATGTGGCGGTATGGGGCCAGGACCGCCTGTGGGCAGTGCAGGATGCCCTGATGCAGACGGGCGCGCCAGTGCCCGCAAAGGTGGCACCTTGAGCGCCGCCCGGCTCCTCCCGACGCGCACGCAGCGCGGCGCGTGGCGTGAGGGCACCTCAGTGACCCATCGCTTGCTGCGCCTCCTGCTGGCCGCCGCCCTGGCGGGTGCGGCCACGCTCTCGCTGGCTGCCAACCGGCCCAATATCGTGGTGCTGGTCGCCGACGACTGGGGCTTCACCGACGTGGGTGCGTACGGCGGCGAGATCGCCACACCGCATCTGGACGCGCTGGCCCGCGCCGGCACACGCTTCTCGAATTTCCATGTGGCGGCCTCCTGCGCCCCCACGCGCTCGATGCTGCTCACCGGCGTGGACAACCACCGCAACGGCGTGGGCAACCTGCGCGAGACCATGCCGCAGTCGCACCTCGGCAAACCCGGCTACCAGGGCTCGCTGACCCCGCGCGTGGTCACCGTGGCCAGCCTGCTGCAGGATGGCGGCTACCGCACCATGATCGCCGGCAAGTGGAACGTCGGCTCCGAACCCTACAACCTGCCCCACCGGCGCGGCTTCGACCAGTCGATCGTGCAGGGCGACACCGGCTCCGACAACTGGGAACCCGCCAAGCGCTACCTGCCCCATTCGGCAAAGGTCGAGTGGTTCGAGAACGGTCAGCCGGCGAAGATGCCTGCGGAGTTCTATTCCTCGACCTATTTTGTCGACCGCACCATCGACTATCTGCGTAGCGGACAAGGCAGCGGCAAGCCCTTCTTCGCCTATGTCGGCTTCCAGGCCAACCACGTGCCGCTGCAGGCCCCACGCGCATTCATCGACAAGTACCGCGGCCGCTACCAGGATGGCTGGACCGTGCTGCGCCAGCAGCGGCGCGACCGGGCGGCCGCACTGGGGCTGATACCGAAGGACACCCCGCTGGCGGTGATGCCCACCACCCGCAACTGGGACAGCCTGAGCGACAAGGAAAAACGCTACGAGGCACGGCGCATGGAGGTCTACGCCGGCATGGCCGACGCGATGGACCACGAAGTCGGGCGGCTGGTGGCACACCTGCGCCAGAGCGGGGAATTCGACAACACCGTGTTCGTGTTCCTGTCGGACAACGGCAGCGAGGGCTCGGACTATGCCGACGCACAGATCTGGCTGGCCACCCAGTATTCCCAGGACATCGACCGGCTCGGGGGCAAGGGCGGCTACGGCATCGTGGGGCCCAGCTGGGCCAGTGCCTCCGCCTCACCCCTGGCAACCTACAAGTTCTATGCGGGCGAAGGGGGGTTGCGGGTGCCGCTGATCATCTCGGGCGTGCCCGGCAGCCCCCCCAACCAGATCCATCACAGCCTGACGCATGTGAACGACATCGTGCCCACGCTGCTGGAGCTGGCCCGGCTGCCGCACCCCGGCACCACCTACCGCGGGCAGGCCATCGAGCCGCTGGCCGGGCGCAGCCTGCTGCCGGCGCTGCGCGGCGAGCCCGGGCCGATCCACCCCGCCGACCACGCCATCGGGTACGAACTCTCCGGCAACCAGGCCGTGTTCAAGGGCGACCTGAAGCTGGTCCGCAACATGGCGCCGGTGGGCGACGGGCAGTGGCACCTGTACGACCTGCGCCAGGACCCGGGCGAAACCCGGGACCTGCGCGACAGCATGCCCGAGGCGTTTGCCGCGCTGAAGGCCGACTACGAGGCCTACGCCCGCAGCCATGGCGTGCTGCCCATGCCGCAGGGCTACGACCCGGTGCGCCAGGTGCTGATCAACAGCTTCGTCAACTACTGGATACCGACCTACCGCAGCACGGCGCTGGGCGTGCTTGCCGCGCTGGCGGCCATCACCATCCTGTGGGTGCGCAGGCGCCGGCAACGGCACCGGACGCGGTGATGCGCAGCGCCGGCTACCTCGACACACCCTGGCCGTGCGAAGACGGCGGCCCGGGCCGTCTGCAGGTGCCGCCCCATGGTGCCGGCCTGAACCTGCAGGCCGGCGAACGCCTGGCCTGCACCACCCGCAACACCCTGCTGTCCACGATGACGCTGCTGGGGGCGCCCGGCGAGGTCTACCTGCTGACCCACTCGGCCCTGCGTGCCCGCTTAGGGCTGCCCACCACGGCCCGAGTCGAGCGCATCGACCCGCACACCCTGCAGCCTGTGGAGCGCTCCCCGCGCCTGCCCGGCGGCCCGATGTGGCCGGGGGGCATGGCCCTGCACCGCAACGGCCTGATCTACGTCGTGTACGGCCGCTACCTGCACCGGCTCTCGCGCCAGTGCGCGCTGCAAGGCTCGGTGCGCCTGCCCGTGGACGCCGCCTACAACTCCTTCGTGCTGCTGGACAACGGCCTGCTCGTCACCAAGAACCTGTCGGACAGCGCGCCTGCGCGCCTGTCGGTCATCGACCCCGACGCGCTGGCGCCGGCCGCTGCCGACACCCTGTGCCCGGAGCCTTCGGTCGCGCGGCTGAGCGCGGTCGGCAACACTGTCTATGTGGTGGGCGTGCGGTCGGTGATGCGCTACCACTGGAGCGACACGCGGGCGCAGCTGGTGGCCGACCCCGACTGGCGCTGGGACTACATCGGCGCGACCGGGCAGAGCTACGGATGGGACGCTGTCATCGATGGCGACAACGCCTGGTTCATGGACAACGGCCGGCACCGCTATGTCAGGACCATGGTCGGCGCTGGCGTAAGCCGCACGCCCAACCGCCTGCTGCGCGTCTCGCTGCAGGATGCGCGCGACCATGAAGCCCTGCCGGTCTGCGGCCTGGCGGGCGGCAGCATCACCAACCCGCCGCTGGTGGATGTGGCGCGCAGCATCGTGCTGGCGTATGACTCGGCCAACCGGGTACTGCAGGCCTGGCACAGGGCGCCGCAGACCGGCGCGCTCACGGCGCTGTGGCGCAGGCAGCCGTTCGGGTGTGCCAGCCACATGCTGCTGTACCCCGACACGGGCGAGGTGGTCATCAACGACTACCGGCGCCTGGGCGAGGAGGTCGTGGTGCTGGACATCCGCACCGGCGCCGAGCGCGCGCGGGTGCGCACCGGCGGCCTGACCCAGGGCGTGGTGTTTCCCTCCACCGGCTGGTCCCGCGACTTCTACTGGAGCTCCATGGGCCGCCTGGCCCGGGTGTATGTGCAGTGAACACGTCAGCGCGCAGCGCGAAGGACTTCCCATGACCGCCAGGACCATCCTGATCACCGGCGCGGGCAGCGGCATCGGCCGCGACACCGCATTCGCGCTGGCGGCGCGCGGGCACCGTGTCATCGCCACGACCTGCAGCGAGGCCCAGGCCGATGCACTGCGCGAGACCTGCCGCAACCGTGCGCCGGCCATCGAGGTGATGAAGCTCGACATCACCTCGGCCAGCGACCGCTCGCAGATCCTGGAGCAACCGCTGGACGTGTTGCTCAACAACGCGGGCGTCGGCGAATCCGGTTCCCTGGCCGAGGTCGACGTGGACCGCATCCGGCAGGCCTTCGAGGTGAACGTGTTCGCCACGCTGGAGCTGACGCAGCTGGCCTTGCGCGGCATGATCGCGCGGCGCAGGGGCACGGTGCTGTTCGTGAGCTCGATCGCCGGCCGGGTTCCGATGCCCTTCCTGATGCCCTACGCGATGACCAAGTTCGCCCTGTCCGCCGCCGGCGCCGGCCTGCGCGCCGAGCTGGACCAGCTGCGCTGCAATGTGCATGTGGCGCTGATCGAGCCTGGCGCCATCCACACCGGTTTCAACCAGGCCATGGCGCAGCGCAAATACGCCTGGATGGACGAGACGTCCTACTTTCACGCGCAGGCGGCCAGGATGCAGGCTCGGGAAAAACGCACGTTCGCCTGGCTGGAGGCCCGTGACACACGGTCCATCGTGGCGCAGATCGTGCGGGCCTGCGAGGCAAGCCGGCCGAAGCTGCGTTATGTCGCGCCCTGGGCGCAGGGCGCGATGGTGCGCCTGGCCCGTATTTTCGGAGTGTGAAGACCATGCGCAAACTGTTGCTCCCGCTGGCCATCGTGGCCGGGATCCTGGTGGGTGGGGCCTATGTCTTTCGCGCGCCGCTGAGCGTGCTGGTCGCCGAACGGATAGCGCCCGGCCGGATCGCTGCGGACGTGATGCCGGGCCTGCCCGACGGCCTGCATGTGGCCCTGTGCGGCGCAGGTTCGCCGTTTCCGGATCCCCAGCGCGCCGGCCCCTGCACCGTGGTGGTGGCCGGCAAGCGCCTGTTCGTGTTCGACGCGGGCAGCGGCAGCGCGCGCAACATCGGCCGCCTGGGTTTCGTGCTCGGCCATGTCGAGGCGGTGTTCCTGACCCATTTCCACAGCGACCATATCGACGGCCTGGGCGAACTCATGCTGCAGCGCTGGGTGACGACCAGCAACACCGCGCCGGTGCCGGTCTACGGCCCCCCCGGGGTGGACCAGGTGGTCGCCGGGCTGCGCCAGGCCTATGCCCAGGACCAGCACTACCGCGTCGCCCACCATGGGGACGCCACCGTGCCGGCCAGCGGTTTCGGAGGCACGGCCCGGCCGTTCGGACTGGCGCTGCAGATTCCGACCGTGGTGCTGAAGGAGGGCGATCTGGAAATCACCGCCTTCAGCGTCGACCATGCGCCGATCCATCCGTCGGTGGGTTACCGCATCCGGTACAAGGGCCGCAGCGTGGTGCTCAGCGGCGACACCCGCAAGTCGGCCGTCGTCCAGCGCGAAGCCCTCGGCGCGGACCTGCTGGTGCACGAGGCCCTGTCGGAGGAACTCGTGGCCGTGCTCGAACGCAGCGCCGGTGCGGTCGGCCGGCCCCGGCTGAAGAAGATCTTCAACGACATCCAGAACTACCACACGACGCCGGAGCAGGCGGCCGAAGTCGCACGGGACGCGGGCGTGCGTTTCCTGCTGCTCAACCACATCGTGCCGGCGCTTCCCTTGCCCGGCATGGAGGCGGCCTTCCTCGGCAAGGCTTCGGACATCTTCGACGGCCCGATCCGGGTCGGCACCGACGGCGACTTCATCAGCCTGCCTGCCGGCTCCACCGAGATCCTGTTCGACAATCGCTTCTGAGACGCCCGCCCATGCAAAAGCTGCCAATCATCACCGACATCCTGCGCACCCCCGAGGCGCGTTTTGCCAATCTGCCCGACTTTCCGTGGACGCCACGCTACGTCCGTATTGCGGAACTGCGGGTGGCCTGCATCGACGAGGGGCCGCGCGATGCGCCGGTGGTGCTGCTGATGCACGGAGAGCCGGCCTGGTCTTTCCTCTACCGCAAGATGATTCCGGTGCTGCTGGCCGCCGGCCTGCGCGTGGTGGCGCCCGATCTGGTCGGGTTCGGCCGCTCCGACAAGCCGGCGCGCAGGCGCGACTACTCCTACCTCAACCACGTGACCTGGATGCGCGCCTGGCTCGAGGAGATGGACCTGCGCCACATCACGCTGTTCTGCCAGGACTGGGGTTCGCTGATCGGCCTGCGCCTGGCCGCCGAGATGCCCAAGCGCTTCGACCGCATCGTGCTGGCCAACGGAGGCCTGCCGACCGGCCTGGAGCCGGTGCCCAGGGCGTTCAGGATCTGGCGCGCGTTCGCGCGGTTCAGCCCCTGGTTCCCGATCGGGCGCATTGTCAAGGCCGGGTGTGTGCACGGCCTCACGCCTCGGGAGGTGGCGGCCTACGATGCGCCGTTTCCCTCCAGAAGATACCGCGTCGCCGCGCGGCTGTTTCCCGGCTTCGTGCCGACCAGCCCGGACGACCCGGAGCGCGCCAACAACGAGCGGGCCTGGGCCGTTTTCGAGCGCTGGGACAAGCCCTTCCTGACGCTGTTCAGCAACCGCGATCCGATCACGCGTGGCGGCTACAAGGTCTGGCAGAAGCGGGTTCCGGGCGCGCAGGGCCAGCCCCACGCCATCACCCGCAATGCCGGCCATTTCCTGCAGGAAGACCGCGGGCCGGAGGTGGCTGCGGCGATCGTCGTGTTCATGGAATCCACGCCGCTGGCCACCTGATTTGCTGGCGGGGCCTTGCCTTCGGCGCACGGTGGTGGTTGGCGGGCGTATCGATGCCTTCGGCGCACAGTGGTGGTTGGCAGGCGTATCGTTGCCTTCGGCGCACGGGGGTGGTTGGCAGGCACGTGGGGCGTCTGCGCCGGACGGACTCCAATCGCGCAGATGCCGTTTGTGGCGCACCATGGGGCTGGCGCGACCGCCGTGGCATGTGCGCGTGACTCTGTGGCATGCGCGAATAATTCCGTCCGCCCGGCGCAGCCACCCCACGCGCCCAAGATGCCTGGCGTGCTGGCACAGGAGCTACCTCTTCTTTTGCCGGCATGATGGGCACGCAAGCGCCAGGGTGCGGTTCCCCACTGCAGGAGCACCAATCCAAGCCTCGCGGGCGTGCCGGGTGGCCGCGCCGGGGCGCTGGAGCTCATTCGCGCATGCCACAGAGTCACGCGCCCAGACCACGGCGGTCGCGCCAGCCCCATGGCGCGCCACAAACGGCATCTGCGCGAGCGCGCAAGCGCCCCGGCGCGGACGCCCGGCGCGCTAGCCAACCGGCCACGATCGCGTGTACAAGCCAACCAGCCAGCATCACGTGCACAAGCCAACCAGCCAGCATCACGTGCACAAGCCAACCGGCCACGATCGCGTGCACAAGCCGACCGGCCACCATCACGTGCACAAGCCAACCAGCCACCATCATGTGCACAAGCCAACCAGCGAAGCAGCAGCGCACCACTGCACTACCATTGCCGGCATGACAGTCCAACTCCACACCTCCCTGCCCGCAGGCGCCGTCCCCATCACCGTGGTGGACGGCGCCGGTTTCCCGAAACTGGCTGCCGCGCTGCCGGCGGCAACCCGCAACTGGCTCAAGACGACCGGCTTCTCGGGCGCTGCAGACAGCCATGCGCTGGTGCCTGATGGCCAGGGGCGGCTCGGCCAGGTTTTTGCAGGTGCCGCCCGGGCCGACCAACCGTTTGTGCTGGCCGCCCTGCCCACGGCACTGCCAGAGGGCGACTACTGCCTGTCGGGCCAGGGGCTGGCCGTGCCGGCCGAACAGGCCGCACTCTCGTGGGAACTGGGCAGCTACGAGTTCGACCTGTACAAGCCCCGCCGCCGCGCGCCAGCGCGCTTGCACCTCTCGCCCGGCCCGGATGCGCAGCGCGGCATCGCACTGGCCACAGCCATCGCCGCGACCCGCGACCTGGTCAACACGCCCGCCGAGCACATGGGCCCCGAGGAGCTTTCAGGCGCGGCCCGCCTCGTGGCCAGGCAGCACGGCGCCCGGTTCCGCGAGACCGTGGGCGACGCGCTGCTGAAGAAGAACTTTCCGGCCATCCATGCGGTTGGCCGCGCCAGCAGCCGCGCGCCACGCCTGATCGAGCTGAACTGGGGCCGAGCGCGCGACCCGCTGGTGTGCCTGGTCGGCAAGGGCGTGTGTTTCGACAGCGGGGGCCTGGACATCAAGCCGCCCGAGGGCATGCGCCAGATGAAGAAGGACATGGGCGGCGCCGCCAATGCGCTGGGGCTCGCGGCACTGGTGATGGCGCTCAAGCTGCCGGTGCGCCTGCAGGTGCTGCTGCCCGCAGTGGAAAACGCCATCTCCGGCAACGCCTACCGGCCCGGTGACGTGTTCAAGACCCGCAAGGGCCTGCACATCGAGATCGGCAACACCGATGCCGAGGGCCGCGTGATCCTGTGTGACGCACTGGCCTACGCCGCCGAGGGCCACCCGGAACTGATCATCGACCTGGCCACGCTCACCGGCGCCGCCCGTGTGGCGCTGGGGCCGCAGCTGCCCGCCCTGTTCTGCCGCCGCATGGACGCCGCCCGCGAGCTGGTCGACCTCGGCCTGGCGCTGGACGACCCGCTGTGGCACATGCCACTATGGGCGCCCTACAAGGGCGGCATCGAGAGCAGCATCGGCGACATCGTCAACACCGGGCGCAATGCGATGGCCGGCGCCATCAACGCGGCATTGTTCCTGGAACACTTCGTGCCCGAGCAGCAGGACTGGCTGCATATCGACCTGTTTGCCTGGAACGACGCCGCCCGCCCGGGCCGGCCGGTCGGCGGCGAGGCGCAGACCCTGCGCACGCTGCTGGCCTACCTGGAAAAGCGCTTTCGCTGAAACAAAACGAAAAGAACCGAAACCGCAGCGACACCCGCCGCAGCCGCTGCGCCGGCACCATGACGGTCATGTTCAACCCGGTCACTGAAAGGACCTCCGTCATGAAAACCTGGATCAAACGCACCCTGATCGGCGCCCTTGGCGCCACCCTGCTGGTGGGCGGGCTTGCCGCCTGCAGCTCGCACGGCCGCCACGGCGGCGAATGGAGCGCGGAGCGCATCACCGAAATGCGCGGCAAGGTGGTCGACAAGATCGGCAAGAGACTTGCGCTGGACGCCACCCAGAAACAGAAGCTCGATGTGCTGGCCGACCAGATCATCGCCTCGCGCACGGCCTTCAGCGGCAAGGACACCGACCCGCGCGCCGAGCTCCAGGCCATGGTGGCCGGTGCGAAGTTCGACCGGCCGCGCGCCCAGGCGATGTTCGAGCAGAAGACCCAGGCCGTGCAGGGCAACGGCCCGAAGGTGATCAGCGCATTCGCCGACTTCTACGACAGCCTGAACCCGCAACAGCAGCAGGAAGTGCGCGAGCGCATGCAGCACCGTGGCGGCGGCTGGTGGGGCCGGGGCTGACAGGCCGCCAGCGGCAGGGCCGGTGCACCATTGCGGCATGGGAAAATCCGGCATGCACCGCGTCCTGCTGATCGACGACGACGAACAACTCGGCGCGCCGCTGGCGCGCTACTTCCAGCGCTTCGAACTCGACCTGACCCACGCACTGCGCCCCAGCGAGGGGCTGGCCCGCCTGCACGGCGGCGCGTTCGACGCGGCCATCCTGGACGTCATGCTGCCCGAGATGGACGGCTTCGAACTCTGCCGCACCATCCGCAAGGACAGCGACATCCCGATCATCATGCTTACCGCCCGCGGCGAGGTGATGGACCGGGTGGTCGGCCTCGAGCTCGGTGCCGACGACTACCTGCCCAAACCCTTCGAGCCGCGCGAGCTGGTGGCCCGGCTGCAGACGGTGCTGCGCCGCCGCCGTGCGCCGGTTGCGCCACCCGCTGCGGGCGCATCCCCGGACACAGGCATGCTGCAGTTCGAAGGCCTGACCATCGACCCGGCGCGGCGAAGCGTCGAGCGCCAGGGCCAGCCGGTCACGCTCACCGGCACCGAATTCGAGCTGCTGCACCTGCTGGCCGCCGAGCCTGGCAAGGTATGGAGCCGCGACGACATCCTCAACCACCTGCGCGGGCACGAGGCCGAGCTCTACACCCGCGCCGTGGACATCGTCGTCAGCCGCCTGCGCAGGAAGCTCGAACCGCTGGACTGCATCAAGACCCTGCGCAATGCCGGGTACGCGCTGGCGCTGCGCAGGACGGCCCGATGAGCCAGGCCCACCCGCCCACCGGGGCTGCAAAAGGCACCGCGCTCTGGTACCGCCGGCTGCGCGATGCACTGGGCCATTCGATCAAGCTGCGCCTGCTGCTGGTGTTCCTGCTGCTCGCGCTGGCCATGGCCTTCACCTTCATCAGCGGGGCACAGCGCGCCTTCACGGTGGGCTGGCGCGAAGCGGCCCGGCCGCTGCTGATGGACTATGTCGATCGCCTGGTCGCCGACGTCGCGGCCGGCGGCTCGCCCAGCGTGGAACGCGCCAGCGCCATCACGCAGCGCCTGCCGCTGACCATCACCATCCAGGGCCCGCAGGTGCAATGGCGCTCGCACCCGCCGCGCGCCGGCGAGGAGACGGCGCCGGACAGGCCCGCGGACGATGTCCGCCGGGACCGGCAGCGCTGGGGCGGCGACAAGGAGTGGCAGCGCCTGTTGACGCGCAGCACCGCCGACGGCCACCGGATCAGCATCGGCATCAACGAACAGGCCTTCGAGCGCCAGACCCATCTGATCGGCTACACCCTGACGGCCCTGCTGGTGCTCACGCTGCTGGCCTTCCTGTACCTGCGCCACCTGCTGCGGCCGCTGGACGCCATCGGCGCAGGCGCGCGGCGCTTCGGCCTGGGTGACTTCAGCCAGCCTATCCCGGTACGGCGCCCCACCCGGCCCGATGAGCTCGGCCAGCTCGCCGGCACCATCAACACGATGGGACAGGACATCCGCGAGATGCTCGATGCCAAGCGCGCGCTGCTGCTGGCCATCAGCCACGAGCTGCGCAGCCCGCTGACCCGCGCCCGCCTCAACACCGAACTGCTGCCCGAGACCCCCGAGGTCGCACCGCAGCGCGACGCGCTGCTGCGCGACCTGCAGGAGATGGCCAGCCTGATCACCGACCTGCTCGAAAGCGAGCGCCTCGCCGTCCGCCACGCCGCGCTGCACCGCGAGCCCGTGGTCCTGCCGGCGCTGGCGCGCGAAGTCATCGCCGAGCTCAGAGGCCGGTACCCTGATGCCGCCCCGGTGCTGCTCCATGCCGCTGCCGGCCTGCCCAGCCTGTCGCTGGACCCGACACGCATGCGCCTGCTGCTGCGCAACCTGCTCGACAACGCACTGCGCCACGGCGCCGGCGCAGCGCAAGCACCCGAGTTGCACCTGCAGCCTGATGGCGCCGGCATCCGCATCACCGTGCGCGACCATGGCCCCGGCGTACCGGAGGCCCAGTTGCCGCACCTGGCCGAACCCTTCTTCCGCCCGGACAGTGCACGGTCCCGGTCCCATGGCGGCGTGGGTCTCGGCCTGTACCTCTGCAAGCTCGTGGCCCTAGCCCATGGCGGGACCTTCGCCCTGCGCAATGCCGGGCCGGGGCTGGAGGTCACCGTGCGCCTGGGGTAGCCTGAACCGCAGTGACACTGGCAGCCGCCAGCCGCCACAAGGCAAAGACATGCCGGAGGCCGCGTGGTGTGCTTGATGGCTGGCGCACTACTGAATTACACTGGAGCAGAGCAAGTAATTCAAGAAAGGCTGGTTTGTCATGCAAAGCACCATCACTGCCAGAGGCCAGACTGTTGTGCCTGCTGCCATCCGGAACAAGCTCCATCTCGGTCCTGCAGATCGACTGGAGTGGATTCTGGACGAGGGCGCCATCCGCGTGGTGCCCGTGCGGTCCAACCCGATAGACGCCTTCAGGGGACAAGGCAAGGGCGGCGCTACTGCCCGCCTGCTTGCCGGACGCAAACAGGACGCCACGCGGGAATGACGCGATACCTGCTGGATACCTCGGCCCTGTTGACCTTGCGGGACAACGAGGCTGGCGCCGACCGCGTCGCCGAAGTGTTGCGCCTTGCTGGCGCCGGCTCCGCCAAATGCTTCGGCTGCTTCATCACCTTGATGGAGATTCATTACCGCGTATGGAAGGATGAAGACAAGGCCGCGGGTCAACTGGCCTACCGGCAATGCCTGGCACTTCCGATCGAGTGGGTGCCCCAGAGTGAACCGCTGCTGATCAAGTCCGCCGAATTCAAGGCCCTGTTCCCGCTATCGATTGCAGACGCATGGATTGCGGCCTGTGCGGCAGAACAGGGCGCGGTCTTGTTGCACAAGGACCCGGGGTTCAAGCCCCTGCCCGTATTGCAGGAATTCTTGCCGCTCAAGTCCAGGCGGTCCGTGCGGTAGTTGCGCGCGCCGGACGTACAGGTCGAAGTTCCCGAAGCGCCATTGTTCAAGCACTGCAACAGCGTTGACCGCCAATTGCGGCGAATTCGCCACAATTATTGACTGTTACAAAAAACATGACAACTAAATCGCTGCTCGTGAGTCATAGCTCCAGTGACACTGCTGGAGAATATTGGCATGGTGCAAAAGCGATTGAGCGAGGCAGCAAAG
>Ga0247831_1000237_pt1 | contig 123498 bp, 110 predicted proteins | sample LaCruzMarch2015__9_FD_192406 | JGI IMG/M metagenome (GOLD analysis project Ga0247831, IMG submission 192406) | Freshwater microbial communities from meromictic Lake La Cruz, Castile-La Mancha, Spain - LaCruzMarch2015_1m | ecosystem: Environmental > Aquatic > Freshwater > Lake | place: Spain...
ATCACTTCGACCGGCTGGGTCTGCCCAGGCTCTCATGACCTCAACTTCTCGAACCGCCCGGTGCGGACCCGCATGCCGGGTGGTGTGGCAGGGGCGCAGCCGATAATGGCTGCCCCCTATGCCGATTGGCTTGACGCTTACAGCGCCCTTATGCCCATCGACTCGAGATAACGCCACGTATCGTCATAGTGCGCCGGCAGCCGTGTCGGATCCAGGCGATCACCCGGCGGCACAAACAGCACCATCCCCTGCCGTGCCCGCGTGAGCAGCACGCGATACGCGTTCTTGAGATAGCTCCGATTCTCCGGGCTGTGGATGTTGACCCACCGATCGCCCCGGAAGTCGTGGCAACTCCAGCCGCCATCCTGGGCCTTCGCCCGAAAGTCCCCGTCCCAGGTCACGCATGTCCAGTCGAGTTCGAGGCCCTGGACCTGGAACTCGGTCGCACAGTCCTCGAGATACCAGCTCGAGCGCACGTCGTCCCGGTCGTTCAGAAACCACTGTACCGGGTCGACGCTCACGCGAATGTCGATCGCATAGGGCTTGAGGCGCATGGCCTTCGAGGAGGCGAGGAGACCGTATTGCTCGTTACCGCGAGCCCGCTCCCGCACCCAGGCCTTGGCCTTGTCGAGGTCGCGTGTGATGACGATGGGGTAGCGTTCCTTGAACGATTGGTACGCCGCCGCGGCGCCCTCGAGGTCGCAGTCGAGCAATGCCTTGACGAAGGCGGAGACGCGCTCGGCGCGGAACGAGCGCATCGACACGTAGAGGTGCAGCGCATGCTCGTCAAGATGCACGTTGGGACGCTCGCGGATTGCAACCATTCGGCGATGCCGGCCTCCCCGGTATGAATTTCCTGGCCGCCGCCGACAAGGCAAACAATCACGGCCCAATCCATGTGGCGGTCCATGTACTTGATCAGGAACTCGGGCTCGGAGTGCGCGAAGTTGTCGATGCCCTTGCGCTGCTTCATGAAGTTCGCGGCCTTGGTACGGTTCCAGGCGCGTTGGGCCTCGTCAAAGATCACGACATGGTCTGCGGGTGGCCCCGGGTGGCGCAGCGCCTCGTCGCGGAAGTGGTGGACGTTCTGGATGAAAGCCTTCACGGGCTTGCCGGCGTTGGCCTTGGTGGTTCGCTCGCCGCGGGCCTTGCGCCGTTCGACATCGTCGCGGGTCAGCGCCTCGCGCAGCACGGCGACGAGCGGACCATTGCCGGAGAGGAAGACGGCGTGCGTTGGGGCTTGGGTGTCGCGTCTTTGGGTCGCGAGGTTCAGCCCCACCAGGGTCTTGCCGGCCCCGGGTACACCGGTGACGAAGCAGATGAGCTTGCGTTTGTGCGTGCGGGCTTCTTCGACCAGCGAGTCGAGGCGCAGGGAGGTGAGCCGCAGGTTGGTGGCCTCGGCATCGTGGCGGGCGATGGCGTGGACGGAATGCTGGGCGTACAGGGCGCGGGCGGCCTCGACGATGGTTGGAGTGGGGCGGTAGGGAGCGGCGGTCCAGGTGGCGGCATCGTGCTCAGCCGCGGCAGGGTCATGGACCGAGGATTGCAGGGTTTGCAGTTGCGCGAGCAGGGTGGGCATCGCGTCAACCGGGACTGCGATGGCGCGGGCTACGCCGTCAGGGGCGAACTCACGCAGAGCGGGCAGGTTGGTTGCCGGGTCCTCGATGCCAACGTTGTGCCCGCGCTGCCCGGTGGCGACCAAGATCGGGACAATCCGGCGCGAGTGACTCGCAGCGTGGAAGTTCTTGAGATCGAGGGCGTAGTCCCAGGCCTGGTCAAGTGCGGCGCGTTCGACGCGACTCTGTCCAACCTTGAACTCGATCACCACGACCAACTCGCCGAGCAGCAGCACTGCGTCGATGCGCCGGCCCATGCGGGGGATCGTGAACTCAAGAAAGACGCTGCCTTCGCGGTAGTCGGCGAGCCAGGACTTCAGCAGTGCGATCTCGGCGAGCCAGGCTTGCGTCTGTGCGGGCTCGACGGCATGGTCGCCACTGGCGCGGGTGAGGGCGCCGAGGATGGTGTCGGGGGTTGTTCTGAGGAAGGCGGGAACAAGGTCGTTGTACCAGGCGCGCGGCAAGCGGTTCGCGAGGGCGGGCGTCATTGCACCAGGATAGCAGACCGCCAAAGCATGGCGGGGACGCACCAATCGGGCATTCGTCTCGCAGGTTCTCACCCTGTGCGGTGGCAATTTCGAACGTTGGACCTCAATGTATCCACGTTGCTACAATCCCGCGCGGAGGTGCACCATGACCATGACCACACTGTCGAGCCGCGAGTTCAACCAGGACACCAGCAGGGCCAAGAAGGCCGCCAAGGTCGGTCCGGTGTTCATCACTGACAGGGGCAGGCCGGCGCACGTGCTCTTGAGCATCGAGCAGTACCAGGCCCTCGCAGCGCCGGCCGCAAGCATCATCGATCTGTTGGCTTCACCGGGGGCCGAAACCATCGACCTTGTTGCGCCGCGTGTTCGCAAGCTCGCGAAACCTGCGGATCTTTCGTGACGTTCCTGCTCGACACCAATGTCGTTTCGGAACTGCGCAAGGCCAAGTCCGGCAAGGCGCATCCCTCGGTGACTGCGTGGGCTGCTGGCGTGCCTGTCGGCAGTCTGTATGTGTCCGCGATAACGCTTCTCGAACTGGAAATGGGTGTTCTTCAGATCGAACGGAGGGATGTCGCGCAGGGCAGAGTCATTCGTACCTGGCTGGATGGCCACGTGCTTCCCGCGTTCGCCGGCCGGGTGCTCGCTGTCGATACCGCCGTGGCACTTCAGTGCGCTCGCCTGCATGTGCCGGACCGGGTAAGCGAACATGACGCGCTAATTGCCGCGACGGCGATTGTCCATGGCATGACGGTGGTGACCCGCAACCTGGTCGATTTCGAGGCGAGCGGTGTGCCGTTGATCAATCCGTGGCTGCCGTAATCCGAGTCCGTCCCGAGCCCCGGCGCTGGCAGCCATCTGTTGCTGCAGGGTGCTCGCCTTGCGGCACGGCGCCCGGAATTCACCCCACCTTCCAGCGGTTCTCTCCGCGTCAGCCGTTCGAACCAATCACCGCGCGCAGTGGTCGGCTGTTTGTATTGGATCCAGGCGGAAACAACACCGTCGAAGAAGACGGTGCCCACACCGCAACCTTTTGCATGCACACCGCAAACAGGCTGCCCTGTTGCCAACGCTCCAGCCATCGCCGCGTGGCGGGCCAGGGTGCCGTGTGCCACCACGCCGGGTCCACGCCGGCGAACTGGCGCACGAACGGAAAGATGGCGGCATCCGCCCAGCTCGGCAACTCGCCGCCCAGGTGGTCCTGCCCGGCAAGAGCCGCCTCCAGGGGGGCGATCAGGCAGGCCACGGCGTCGTCGCGGTAGTCGGCCTGCTTGCGCTGCGGATGCCGGTTCGCGTACTTGTAGCGGTCCAGTGCCTGCTTGAACTCCCGGTCGTTGGTGTCCACCCATTGCTGGTGCATCGCGGCATCGCCGCGGGTCAGCCAGCCGTCGGGGTCGTTGTGGCGCAATGCCCAGCGCATGATGTCCACGCTCTGCACCAGCACCGTGCCGTCTCCGGGTTCGAGCACCGGCACCGTGGCAGCTGGCGATACCGCCAGCAGGGCGGCGGGCTTGTGTTTCAGGTCCACCTCGCGCAGCTCCACCGATACACCTGCCTGGCACAGCGCCAGCCGTGCCCGGATGGCGTAGGGACAGCGCCGGAACGAATACAGGATGGGCAGTGCGGCAGCCATGGGGGCCGTCAGGATACCAGCAAGGACCCGCCCGACAGCCGCCCCGGCCAGGCGGCAGCCGGCTGCGCATACCCCTGCCGCGGTATCGACCGCACGGACGATGCACACTCTGGGCATAACCTGCCCGAGCCCACCCATGTCCGCAGCCACCTTCGACTTCGACAACACCTACGCCCGCAGCTTGCCCGACGCCGGCGTCCGCTGGAAACCGGCCCCGGCCCCGGCGCCGCAGCTGCTCTACCTGAACGATGCGCTCGCTGCCGAACTCGGGCTGGACGCCGCCGCCTTGCGCGGTGACGCCGGCGCGGCGCTGTTCGCCGGCAATGACCTGCCGGCCGGCGCAGAGCCGCTCGCCCAGGTGTATGCCGGGCACCAGTTCGGCGGCTTCTCTCCGCGGCTCGGCGACGGCCGCGCGCTGCTGCTCGGCGAGCTGGTCGACCGTCACGGCCGGCGGCGCGACATCGCGTTCAAGGGCTCGGGGCGCACACCCTATTCGCGCGGAGGCGACGGCAGGGCGGCCGTGGGCCCGATGCTGCGCGAGGTGCTGATCGGCGAGGCCATGCACGCGCTGGGCATCCCGAGCACCCGGGCACTGGCGGTAGCCGCCACGGGTGAGGCGGTCTACCGCGAGACGCCGCTGCCCGGCGCGGTGCTGACGCGGGTCGCGGCCAGCCACCTGCGCGTGGGCAGCTTCCAGTACTTCGCGGCGCGTGGCGAGTTCGACGCGCTGCAGCGCCTGCTGGACTACGCCATCGACCGGCACGGGCTCGAACCGGAGGCAGGCGCCCCGCAGGCCTCCGGCCACTGGTGCGAGCTTCTGGAATCGGTGGCCCGGCGCCAGGCGCGCCTGATCGCGCAATGGATCAACACCGGCTTCATCCATGGCGTGATGAACACCGACAACATGACGATCTCCGGGGAGACGATCGACTACGGCCCCTGCGCCTACATGGAGGCGTACGACCCGCGCACCGTGTTCAGCAGCATCGACCATGGGGGCCGGTATGCCTACGCCAACCAGCCACAGGTGGCGCGCTGGAATCTGTCCAAGCTGGCCGAGGCGCTGCTGCCGCTGGCGCCGGGCGTGCAGGAAGAGGGCAACACCACCGCCGTGCAGGCTGCGGTGGAGCAGGCTACCGCGGTGATCGACGCTTTCCCGCAGTGGTACGGGCAGGCCTTGTTGCAGGGCCAGCGCGCCAAGCTCGGCCTGGCCCATGCGACAGCAGCCGACGACGACGCTGACCGCGCACTGGCCGACGCCTGGCTGCTGTTGCTGCACGGGCAGCAGGTGGATTTCACGCTGGCCTGGCGGCGCCTGTGCGATGCCGCTGGCGGCGACGCGCAGGCGCTGCGCGTGCTGTTCCCGGATGCCGGGCCGCTCGATGCCTGGCTGGCGCAGTGGCATGCACGCTGTGCGGCGGACGATGCCATGGCTGCAAGCGGCCCCGCATCCGGGCCGGCGGCCCCCTCGGCTGCGCGGGCCGCCCGCATGCGCCGTGCCAACCCGTTCGTGATCCCGCGCAACCACCGGGTCGAGGAGGCCCTGGCCGCAGCGTCCGCCGAGCCAGCCGACCTGGGCCCGTTCCGCCGCCTGCTGGCCGCGTTGCAGCAGCCCTTCGAGCAGTCGCCCGCGCTGGCGCCCTATGGCGAGCCGGCACCGGCAGCGATGACCTGCAACTACCGCACGTTCTGCGGCACCTGATTCGGTTCGTGGCGCAGCAGCGCCTTGGCCGCTTCGATCCGCAGTGCCAGGGGTGCCGACGCATCCTGCATCACGCGCGTCAGGAATTGCCGGGGGTCCGCGTCGGGGATCGGCGCTCCAGGATGCGCGATTCCCTGTGGGCCTCCGACACCGTACGCAGCGCCGATGGAAGCCGGCACCAGCTGCGAGGGCCGGGAGAGCCGGTCCAGCACCACCTCGAATGCGAAGGGCTCGATCATGCGCAGGCCCTGCAACAGCGCAGCCTGGCCGTCCTCGCCGGGCGGAATATCGAGCCAGGGTGTGTCGGCGAAGATCGCAACCAGGTCCACCGCCAGGAAGGCCGACCAGTTGCCGGTCTGCTCCTGGAGTGCGGGGACCAGCCGGGTATGGACAAACGGCTCTGCCGGCGATGGCGGGGGCGCGGGTTTCAGTCGTACGCGGCTGGCGTCAGCATCGGCGAGATAGCGCCGCTGCAGGCCCTCCAGGAAAGCGTGCCCCCGCGCGGCCGCCACCGGCTCCCCGAGCGAGAACCAGAGCTGCAACGCGTCCAGGCCCGAGACCGCGATCGCCGGCGCGGGGAGGTCCAGCTCGTTCTGTACACCGTGCCAGACGCGCGCCAGCACCTCCCAGCCCGGCGGTTGCACGAGTTCCAGCACCAGGGCACGCACCGTGCCCGACGGCGACACCAGCGCGCTGTCCTGCGCTCCGGCCGCGCTGCCGGGCGGTGCAGGCAGCAGGTACAGGCGGGCGAGTTCGGCGCGCAGGCGGTCGTGTTTTTCGGTTTCTGCCATCGTTGCGGATTTTCCCTCGGAAGTGGCCTGCAGTTGCAGTCTGCTGCTTGCGAGCGCGATGACAAAGTCATCGCGACCGACATGGCCCAGGAAACGGTGACCTTTCTGCCGCCGGGTCTGCAGGAGCGGCATCCAGTTGGTCATGCGCAAGGGGTCGTGGGTGCCACACCGTTATGTGTCCGAAATGCCAAATTGTTGGCATTGCGGTGGCGCCGACCCGGCGTACTATCTATCCATCGAAATAGCACGGCCATCCAGAGCCGTGACCTCCAGGGCGCGGCGACGCGCACTTGCAGGGGCAAACCGGTCGAAAGGCCGGGACGCAAAATTTCAGGGCCCTCTCCATTGGAAGGGTAGCCAGTTGCCAAGATGACGCCGACGCGGTCGGCAAAGGAGGGGAGTCGTGCGAGCTTGTCAGTCGGGCCATCCCCATGCAAGGGGTTTCAAGCAGTCCTTGGCAGCGTGTCTGCTGGCAAGTGGCAGCCTCGCAGCAGCAGCCGACTGGTCGCTGGCCCAATGGCCCGGCGCGCTGCCTGCCAGCGGCTTCGGTTCCACCCACCTGGTTGAATTGCGCCAGGGCGGCGAGTTCTCCCGTCGCATGGCCAGCATGCGTCTGGGCGGTTACGAAACGGCGCAGGGCCAGCAGGTCGATTTCTCCCGCTGGTACACCACCCGCTGGGCGGACACGCACGTGGGCTGGATGACCCAGATCGATCCGCACTGGGGCCTTTTGTGGGGCTTCGGCACTGGCGAGCAGGCGCCCAAATACCGAATTTCGCCCAGTGTCAAGCTCGGCCTGCTGTTCACCACCCGGCCCACCCGCGACAGTCATTTCTCCTTTCGCTGGACCGCCACGCTGGGCGGCCATCTGCAGGAACGCGCCTGCACCGCCGACTATGGCGCCATCGGTGGCGTACAGCAGGTGAACTGCCGCCTTGCCGCGTCGACGCTGGCGCCCGCCGACACCTTGCAGTACCTGGTGCGCGAGTCCTCGCGCGAGCGACGCACGCTGTCCGTCGAATACCGCCTTCAGTTCTGACGGATGCATACGGCATTCACTTTCATCGTCTGTTCCCACTTTTCCAGCCACTACAGGAGCTTTGCCATGACCCTTCTCAACCGCCGATCCACAACCCTCCATACCTGTGCCCTGGCGCTGCTGCTGTGCGGTTCGGCGAACGCACAGACCCTGCAGCCGTGGATGAGTCCCGACGTGGGGGCTGCGTGGCGCGCCGGCTTCAAGGGGCAGGGGACCACCATCACGGTCATCGATGACTTCGGTAGCGGCAACCGGTCTTCCGGCAATCTGGGCACCGGTGTGCAGAGACTGCGGCATGGCGAGTGGACGCTGCGGGAGGCCGCCATGGTGGCGCCTTCTGCCGCGGTGCGCAGCCAGGACTTCACCAAGGGCACCAGCGTGCCGCTGGCGACGGGCTTCAATGTGCTCAATCTCAGTTATGGCATGTATGCCCGCAGAGGCCTGAATGCGAACCAGATCGGCTGGAGCGCCCAGGAGCGGTCCATCATCACCGACGCCGCCAAGGGCCTGGCGGTGGTGTCGAAGGCTGCCGGCAATGATGCGGTACCCATCGGTTCGGCCAACGCGAGCGGCAATGTCGACTACCTCAACCTGGCGCTCAAGGGCACGGCGTCCGCTATCTACGTCGGCGCACTCAGCAGCAACGGCACGCCCACCCGGCGCGCGAGCCTGGCGTCCTATTCCAACACGGCCGGGGCGGATGTGGCTGTCCAGCGCCAATTCCTGGTGGTGGGTGTGGCTGGCAACAACACCGGTCTGTACGGCACATCGTTCGCGGCACCGGTGGTCACCGGCTATGCGGCCATCCTGGGCAGCAAGTTCAGGAGCGCCACACCGACCCAGGTGACCAACCAGCTGCTGGCGACTGCGCGCACGGATACGCTCACCAACTACACCCCCAGCAGGTTTGGCCGGGGTGAAGCCAGCCTGTCGCGCGCATTGGCGCCGGTCGCGATTCGCTGACCGGCACTGCTCCCTGGGTTGGGTGGCGCATCGGGCAGCACCTGGACCGCGTTGCGGGGGAGCCCTCGCAGCTGTGGTGGGCTTGCCAGGCGAGGCCCGTCACAGCCGCCCGTAGAAGGTCATCCTGGCACTCTCCGACAGCGCTGCGCCGGGGTCGTCCATGCCGAACTGCACGCGCAGGTTGGCGCGCACCTCGGACGGGACGTTGGGGTTGGTTGCCGGCTCGCCAAACGGGTCGCCCGGCGCCAGCGCCGGCACGGCGAACAGTACGATGCTGATCCCGAACTGGCTCGGGATCGCGATCATCTGCAGGTGCCGATGGCCGGTCAGCCTGACTACGCCCTTCGTGGCGAGTCCAGGATCAAGTGGAGCTGCTGTGGCAGGCAACGCGTGTGCAGGTCGTACTGCTCCACCACCTGCTCCCGCGCCCGCTGCCCCAGCGCGGCATGGCCCGCCGGGTCCGCCAGCACCGCCACTACCTGCTGCGCGAGGGCGGCCGGGTCGAAGAAGTCCACCAGCAGCCCGTTCTCTCCGTGGGTGATCACCTCTTCCACCGGCCCGGTGCGGCTGCCCACCACCACACGCGCCATCGACAGCGCCTCCAGGCAGCTCCAGGACAACACGAAAGGGTAGGTCAGGTAGACATGGCAGGCCGACACCTGCATCACCCGCAGGTAGTCGGCATAGGGCAGGCCGCCCAGGAAATGCACGCGGTCCATCGGCAGCTGCGCGCCCACCTCGGACAGCATCACCTGGCGCCAGTTGCCGCCGGCCCTGGGCTTGGCGCCATAACTCACGTCGTCCCGCCCGACGATCAGGCAGCGGGCGTTCGGGCGGCGGCGCAGGATCTCGGGCAATGCGCGCATGAAGACGTGAAAGCCGCGATAAGGCTCCAGGTTGCGGTTGACGAAGGTGATGACCTCGTCGCCCGGCACCACGCGGATGTTGTCGCGGCTCAGGCGCACCTCGGCGCCGCTGGCCGGTGCGGCCACCGCGGTGTCGATACCGTCGAAGATCACCTCGAAGCGGTCCCGGTACAGCGCCGGCAGCTGTGCGCGCTGCCACTGCGTGGGGGTGTAGCCGCCGTCGCAGGCATGCAGCGCATGCAGGTGCACCGAGTTTTTCATGCGCAGGCGCGCGCGCTCGGCCACGCTGTCGTGGGCGAACTCGGGGTCGAAGTTGTAGTCGGCGCCGTCGCTGGCGTAGAAGAACTCGGCGAACATCAGCAGGCGGGCTGCGGGCCACACGTCCTTGCAGAACAGCGCCTCGCCCCAGCCCGGGTGGGCCACGATGGTGTCGGGCACGAAGCCGCGCGCGCGCAGCTGTTCCATGGCCTGCGCGCAGGCCAGGCCGCGCACCACCTTGGTCTCGAAGTCGCGCGCGGCCTCCACCTCGCTGGGCTTACCCGGGGGCTTCGGGGTGTAGCGCAGCAGCTCCACGCCGGGGATGGCACGGTTCTGGTTGATGGCCAGCGCCACCACCTGGTGGCCCAGCCGCACCAGCTCGGCCGCGGCGTGCACGAACTGCCCCGGAAAATTCTGGTGGATGAAGAGAATGCGCTGGCGGGCCATGGCTGGGGAAAGGTGCGGCGGATCAGCGGTCGGCCATGTTCCGATGGAGCAGCGAGAGTGGGTGGCAGATTCTACGAGACGGGTCGCGCTGGCCTGCCTGGCCTGCTTGGGAAGAGGCGGCGACATCCGCCTTATCGTCGAGGCCCGCGAAGCAGGCACCCAAGGTGTCAAAACCCGTTGCAGCAGCGTAGATCGCCTCCCAAGGCAAGGCCGCGCCAGGCCATATAAGAAAATAAAAATTACATTTTTACGCAATATTGAAATACGTATTTTCCAAATTGTCATGCCAAAGCGCAGTGCGTCCACCGAGTTCCTGCCGCCGTCTGTGGAGCATCAACTCGCGCAGTTGGGGGCAAACCTGCAGATTGCGCGCAAGCGCCGCGGCGAGTCCCGCGCCGCATGGTCGTCACGCCTTGGCGTCACGCCGCCCACACTGTTGCGCATGGAGCGCGGTGACCCGAAGGTGTCCATGGGTGCCTATGCGACCGCGCTCTGGCTCATCGGGCGCTCCGACCAACTCCCCCAGGCAGCCGCGCCGCATCTCGACTTCGCTGCCGCCGAAGCAGAGGCACGCAAGGTGGTTCGCACCCTGCCCGCCCGCGCAAAAAGCCGATGAGCAAGACCCGACCACCTGGGGGCGCTGATGCAGGCAGCGCCGTCCGCGCGCGGGACTACATCCCGCGGGACCGGATGTTCCTGTTCTGGCTGCGCGACCCCGCGGCGCCGGTCCTTGTGGGCGCGCTCTACGACCTGGGCCTGGTTGAACACGCCACGATGACGCTGGCGCGCCTGGCGGGACTGGATCCTGCGCAAACCCGGCCCATCGACCTCGGTGGGGGGCGGGGCCATGCCATTGCCATCCGGCGTTTCGACCGCCAGTGGACCGGTGACAACGGTCCTGCCCGGCGTGATCACGCGATGTCACCGCGCAGTGCGATTTGCGCCACCGACAGCGACTTCAGCTACCCCAACTTCGCGCTCCATTTGCGCCGGTACGCCGCTGCGCAGGATGCCCCGGCCATGGAGCGCACCGTGTTTCGTCGAATGGTCTCCAACATCCTCATGGACAACACCGACGACCATGAGAGGAACCATGCGCTCGTCTTCGGTGACTCCGCCGCCCCCCGCCTGGCGCCGGCGTTTGACATGCTGCCCATGTGCCAGAACCGGGGCTACCAGCAAATCGGTGTCGGGGTCAAGGGATCCGAGTCGAGCCTTGAGAACGCGATGAGCGCCCACAGGGCGTTCCGCCTCTCGAAGCAGCAGGCGCAGGCGGAAATCAGCGCCGTGGCGCGGGTGGTGGATGGCTGGCGCATGCATTTCGAGCGTGTGGGGGTGGGCGCCCGGGACATCGAGTTGCTCAGTGCCAGCATCGACGGGCACTTCCTGGCCGACCAACGCAAGTGGGCGGTGCGGCTGGGCGGTTAGCCTGAAAACCTTGCTGGCGGTCGGCATTTTCCGAAGGCGGGTGGTGACAATAGGCACACACCTCGCTAGACTTGCCAAATGAAGTCGCTTCGATGGAGCCCGGTCAAAAATGAACAACTGAGGCAGTCCCGGTCGATCACCTTCGAACATATGGTCGTTGCGATTGAATCGGGGGGGCTTCTTGATCTGGTGGCCCACCCGAATGCCGACAAGTATCCCCATCAGAGTGTGATGGTGGTGGTAAGTGACGGTTACGTTTACCTGGTGCCTTTTGTCGAAGAGGGCGACCACTATTTTCTGAAGACCGTCATACCAAGCCGCAAGGCGACACGTGACTATTTGAAGACAAGAGGTGAATCAGATGTCGAAGATTGATGCCTATGAGGCAGAGGTTTTGTCTGCCTACGAGCGAGGAGCCCTGAAGTCCGTGGCTTCACGCGCCGAATTGACGAAACTTAGGGCAGCGGCCCGCGCCACGGCAACCAAGGACCGTCGCGTCAATATCCGCTTGTCGTCCGGGGACCTGCAGGACATTCAGGTCAAGGCCATGGAGCAGGGCATGCCCTACCAGACGCTGATTGCCAGCGTCTTGCACAAGTACGTGTCGGGGCGGTTGCTGGAGGCGGTAGAACCGTCGTCTTCAGCGTCAACCCGGCGCAAGCGAGCCGCGTCCGCATCGAAAGACGCGGCATGAATGGCCATGTAGCGACGGCCATGCCAGCCTACCCAGAAGGCAGCCGCAGCATCAGCGTCATGGCGTGCGTCGGCGACGGCTGGAATCCGTATCTGGTCGACCAGTGCAACTGGGCATTGCGGCTGGGCGCGCAGGGAACTCAAAGGCGGCCATAAAACGTCATCCTCGCGCTTTCCGACAGCGCCACCCCCGGTTGCGCGTTGTAGGCCAGTACCGCCAGCATGCGTGTCAGCGGGCCTTCGGTCGGCGTGACCCGGTGCATCGCATTGCGCCCGCGAAACAGCACCAGGTCGCCTTCGTCGATGGCGAGTTGCTGCACGGGCATCTCGCCGTCCAGCGCGCGGCGCACGCCCTCGTAATTCATGTCGCCCCGGTCGGCGTCGCGCAGGCCGCCCACATACTCGAACACGCCGCCGGCCTGCGGCTTCTGGATCAGCAGCGTGATCGCGAATTGCGAGTTGTCGAAATGCCAGCCGAGCTCCTGCCCGGTATGGGCATAGTGCAGGTTGATGGAGGACAGGCGGTCGGCATAGGGGTGGACAGCAGTCTCGCCGAGCACCCCGCACAGGAAGCTGCGGAACGCGGGTGCGTCATAGACCCCCCGCAGGGCCGAGTCGGGTGGAATGAGGTCGTCGGTGATGCAGCCCTTGGACGACACCACCGCGCGGTTGCGGGCATGGTCTGCGGGAAGCGCATCGTCTTGCGGCTTCAGATAGACGTTGTGCCGGCTGGCCGCGAAGAACGCGCGGTGCGCATGGGTTTCGCCCTCCTGCCGAATGGCGGCGATGGCGGGTGCGCGCAGGAAGTGCCGCAGCACCAGCACGCCGTGGCGGTCGAGCGTCGCGCGGCATTGCGCCACATAGGCGGCGTCATCCAGCGGGTGCTTGTCGAGGTCGATGATCGCGGCAAGAGATTGCATCGGAGGTGTCCTTGGCAGGGCAGGTTGGTCGGTGGGTTCGGCGTGCTGACGGAGCCGGCTCAGAATGGCCGGCCACGCCAGCGCAGGCGGTGGAAGTCGTCGACACTCGGGTGCTTGGCAAAGCGCGCAGCCAAGGACAGCGGCCCGGAGGTGATGGCGAAGTAGTCGTAGTCGCCGGGCCGGTCGGCCGCGCGCAGATACTGGAAATGCAGCCGGAACTTGGCGCGCTTGAGTGCCGCGTACGCCGGCGCGTCGAACAGTTCGGCAAAGCGCGGGTTGAGCAGCTTGACGCCGGCACCGGTGTCCGCGTCATGCGGAACGCCGCAGGCCGTGATGGGGTGCGTCAGCGCGAAGCAGCAGCCGTCCGGCGGTGCCGAGAAATCCACCCACTGCAGGCCGCAGGTGGCGCCCAGCCGGCGCAATTCTTCGCGGAAACCGGTTGCCATCGGCAGCAGGCCCAGCAGCGGAATCCACTGCCCCAGGGTCAGCAGCGCCAGCCGGGTGCGGCCTTTCGCGAGCGCCGGGTCCAGCTGCAGCGCGCGCGCCACGATGCTGGTGGCCATGATGGCCCCCGAGCTGTGGCCGACCACCAGCACTTCGTCGTCGGTCTGCGCGCGCATGCGCTGCACCAGTTGCTGCGCGAGCTCGTCCAGGCGCTGCTCGAGGTCGGGCACTTCGGCCCGGGCCTGGCCCGCGGTGAAGGCGTAGCTGCGCATCATCCAGTACATGCTGTAGCGGGCCTCGATGCCGCGCCCCGCCAGCCACCATCCGGCGGCCAGCAGCAGACCTGCCGCCACACCGGCAGGGATGTTGTGCGATGCGCCGGCAAGCAGCCAGCCGCCGCCCAGCGCCAGCAGCGGCGTGCCCAGCAGCAGCGCGCAGACCAGCAGGAAAGGCGTGAACACCGCCACCGCCGGCGGCCAGGACAGGCGGAACATCTTCCACCAGGCGCCATGGCGCAGGTAGAACAGCGTGGAGGCGATCACCTGGCGCCACAGCGCGGCCGTGCTCTTGGGCCAGTGGTGGCGCACCACGTCGTCCCAGCGCATGAATTCGTAGTGGGTGTCCACCGTTTCCTGGCTCTCCTCGGCATGGAGCTGCCAGCTCGCGTTGCCCGATGGCATGCGCTGGCGGGCCCCCACGGTGCGCCGTGTGCCCGTCTGGCTGCATTGGCGGATGCTTTCATCGCGGTACAGGCTGTGGTAGTGCGCCGCTCCCTTGGGATCAAACCCGCTGACATAGAAGACACAACGCCGCGCGACATCACCCATGGTGCCGGCCACTCAGAAGATCGACTTGTTGTGCAGCCCCTTGGACAGCACCAGGTCGACGACCGGCTGTTCGCGCTTGTTGGCGCGCCGGCAGTGGTCCTGCTGGAACAGGTTGGTGACCCATATCACCACCCGGGCCCAGCGGCGGTGGCGCTCGCGCCAGGCATGCGAGGAAACACTTTCCCAGGCATAGCCATTGAACACGGCCGCGTTCACGAAGTGGTCGAGCGCCCGCACGCCGGCGCGGCCGCGCGCCACCGGCCCGAAGAAGCCCACCACGCAGATGATCAGGTAGCCCAGGATGGCCAGGGGCACCACCACCGTCATCAGCGCAAAACCGGCCAGCCGCTCCTTCATGCCTGCGCCTCCCGGGCCGTGTCCCGGCGCGTGATGCACAGGCGCACGCCGCTTTCCGAGCGGATCGTCAGGCGACCCACTGGCCGGGGCGTGTGACCCGGCAGGGGCGCGAGGCGGAATTCACGCACGATGCCGGCCAGGATCAGCGTGGCCTCCTGCAGCGCGAAGGCTGCACCCAGGCAGACCCGCGGGCCCATGCCGAAGGGCAGGTAGGCGTTGCGCAGGGCGTCGCGGCTTTCCTCGCGCTCGAAGCGGTCGGGGTCGAAGTCGTCCGGTGCCTGCCAGCGCTTGCGGTGGCGGTGGATCAGCCAGGGCGACACCACCACCGAGGCGCCTTGCGGCACCTGCTTGTCGCGCATCGGGCAGGCCTGCGCGGATTCGCGGGCAATGAAGCCCACCGGCGGAAACAGGCGCAGCGCCTCTCGGAAGACATTGCGTGTCAGGGGCATCTCCTTCATGTCGGTCTGGGCCGGCGCACGCTCGCCCATTGCGGCCAGCGCTTCGGCATGCATGCGTTCCTGGATGTCGGGCGCATTGGCAATCAGGTAGGTGGCCCAGCCCAGCGCGCTGGCCGAGGTCTCGTGGCCGGCCAGGAACAGCATGGCCACCTGGTCCACCAGCTCGTCGAAGCTGAAGGGCTGGCCCGTCGTGCTGTCGCGCGCCGCCATGAAGGCGCCGAGGATGTCGTGGCCCTGCGCCGCCCCGCCCGCCAGCCAGGCCTGGTGGCGCGGCCGGATCAGTCGCTCCAGCAGGGCGCGGATCTCGGCCGCCGCGCGCCGGCTTCGCGCCACGTTCCACGGCCACACCAGCCAGCGCAGCCCGAAAAGGGACGGCAGCATCAGCTTTGGGGCCAGATCCTGGTAGCGCGCGAAGGCCTCGAACACCTTGAGCGCGTCGGCACCGGCCAGCGGCTGCGAGAAGATGGTGCGAAAGATGATGTCGGCGGTGACATGGGTCATCTCGATCTCGATGTCGATCTCCTGCCCGGCGCGCGCGATCGTGTGCATGCGCGCCATCATGTCGGCCGCCGCCGCCGCCATCACCGGAAAGGAGGCATCCAGCCGCGCCTGCGCGAACGCCGGGTTCATCATCTCGCGCTGGCGCCGCCATACGTCGCCATTGGTGGTGAAGATGCTGTCGCCCAGCAGTGGGCGCAGCGCGTCGGCCAGCAGCGCGCTCTTGGGGAACTGCGCGGCCTCGTCGCCCATGACCCGGCGCACCTCGGCCGGGTCGTTGACCATGTACAGGTCCACCCCGGGCAGGTGCACCTCGCCCATCTGCATCCGGTAGGCGCGCTCGGACAGGCTGTGCAGCCAGGAGTGGCGCGCGCTCAGAAACAGGCCCCACACCGAGGCAAGCTTGCCGCGGGGCTTGGGGTAGGCGGGACAGAAGTGGCTCACGAGGGCGTCTTTGCGGAATCGGCCTGCCGGGTGCCACCCTGCAGGGGGGCGGGGCCGGCCGTGAAACGGAAGTAATCGTAATCGCCCGGCAGCGGGGCGGCCATCAGGTACTGCAGGTGCAAGCGTCGCTTGTTGCGCTTTAGCATCGCGTAGTCGGCCGGATCGAACAGGGTGTGGAACCGCGGCGACAGCATGCGCGGCTCGAGCGCGGCGACGTCCGCACGCACCACCTTGCAGATGCGCAGCGGGTTGACCAGCGCGAAACTGCCCCAGTCGCCAGGCGCGGAGTAGTCCGTCCAGCACAGGCCGGTGGCACCGGCCAGCACCGCCAGTTCGCGCCGGAAGGCGCTGGCGCGCGGCATCAGGCCCAGCAGCGGCACGCACTGGCCCAGCGTCAGCAGGGCGAGCATGCGTTCGGCTACAGCCAGGTCGGCGGCGTCGCCGTGTGCGCGGCATTTCTCCAGCACCCGTGCCAGCACGCTCACCGCCAGCATGCTGCCCACGCTGTAGCCCACCAGCAGCACCTCGTCGCAGTCGCGTGCCTGCACGCGGCGGAAAACCCGCTCTGCCATGGCGTCCAGGCGTTCTTCCAGTGCCGGCAGCCGGCTGCGGGCCCACAGGTCGGCGAAGCGGTAGATGCGCAGCAGCCAGGAGGTGTGCAGCTGCCGCTCCAGCCACAGGGCGCCCCACCAGACTCCAAGGCACACCACTGCCCCCAGCGCCAGGGCTGGCAACTGCCGCCCGCCCGGTGCGGCCGCGGTGCCCGCCAGCAGGGCGGCTGCGCCGGCGCCCAGCAGCAGCCCGCCCAGCAGCGCCAGCAGCCAGAACAGCGCGGGGTAGGCCAGTGCCACCAGCGTGCGGGGAGTCTGCTTCCAGACACGTACCAGGGCCATGCCGGAGGACAGCGCCGCCACATACGCCAGCACCGAGCCTACGGTCACCCCGACGACGCCCTTGGGCCACTGGGCGCGCACCAGGTCGTCCCAGCCCATGAATTCGATGTCGCTGAACACTGGTTGCGCCCCTTGCGGCTCGGCCGGCTGGCATTGCACCCGCCAGTGCTGGGCCGGCGGCGCGTCGGTGCGCTCGCGCGGGCCCACGTGGTAACGGTCGCCGCTGGCGGCCTGCTGGGCCAGCGCCCCTTCCTGGTAGAGCCGGTGGTAATACGCGGCCCCCTTGGGATCGAAGCCGCTGAAGAAGAAGACCTGGCGCCGGCCGACGTTCACTGGAGTACCTTCGCCCTGCGGGCTGCGGCGCTGAGCACCTTGGGACGGCCCGGCGGTGTTAACTGGATTACCTTCGCCCTGCGGGCTGCGGTGCTGAGCACCTTGGGGCGGCCCGGCGGTGCTCACTGGAGTACCTTCGCCCTGCGGGCTGCGGCGCTGAGCACCTTGGGACGGCCCGGCGGTGCTCATGCCAGCCCCTCCAGCCAGGCGCAGGCCGATTCCAGCCCGCCGCCGGCCACTGCTGCGGCCTGGCGCCGGCAGGCATCGGCCACTGCGGGGCTGGCCAGCAGGCTGCCGAGCTGTTGCGCCATCGCGCCGGCGTCCGGTGCCTGGCTGTGCAGGCGCCGGCCTGTGCCGAGCTGCTCCAGGCGCATCGCGTTGTCGAACTGGTCATAGGCCTGCGGCCACACCAGCTGCGGCAGGCCGGCCCGCAGGCCCTGGGCGCAAGTGCCGATGCCGCCGTGGTGCACCAGCGCGCGGGCCCGGGGGAGCAGGCGTGCGAACGACACATAGGGCGCGGCCCAGAGCGTGTCTGGCGATCCCTGTGCGTGCAGTTCCTGCGCATGGCCCAGCAGCACGCCGCGCAGGCCCAGTTGCGTGCAGGCTGCCGCAGCTGCGGTGAAAAACCCGGACGTGCCCTGTTGCGCCGAGCCCGGCATGAACACCACCGGCGCCGGGCCGGCATCCAGGAAGGCCTGCAGCGTCCCGCCGTCGCCACCCTCCGGTGTACCCGTGGTGGGTTCGTCGTACAGAGGGAACGCACCGCAGCGGACCGGGACCGGCCAGTCCGGCTGGGCCGGCGCAAACCATCCGGGAAACAGGGCCAGGCCGCCCTGCGGCGCATGCACCCAGCGGTCGAACACCGCACCCTGTGCTGGCGCCAGGCGGGGCAGGCCGAGTTCGCTGCGCAGCGCGTCCAGCGCGGGCCTGACCAGCGGGTCCAGCTTGGCGCGGTCCAGCAGGCGCCAGACGGCGCGCCGGGCCCAGGCGGGTACCGCGCGCGGAACCTGCCATTGGGCGATGGTCAGCGGGTCGCGCACGCTGCGCAGCAGCGTGGGCGAGGTGTAGGTGCTGCACAGGCGCAGGCCCAGTGCTTCCTGGGCCACGCGGGCACCCATGGCCAGCGGGCTGGCCAGCACCAGCGGCGGCCGCCCGCCGGTGCCGCTGCACAGAGCGCGCAGCGCCTCGTAGGTCGGGCGCAGCGCGGGGCGCAGCAGGTAGCGCCACATCACCCCCAGGCCGTCCACCGGATGCCAGAGCTTGGGGTGGGAGATGGTGTCGTGGTAGTCCTGCTCGGCGCCGACCGGCACGAAGCCCAGCCCGGCCTGGGCGACCTCTGCCGCGAACGACGGGTTGGTCAGCACCGTGGCGGTGTGGCCACGTGCGCGCAGCGCCTGCCCCAGGCCCAGCAGCGGGTGCACATCGCCGCGGCTGCCGAAGGTGACCAGGTAGACCTGCATGCCAGTGTCTGCCGTGCGCTGTCAGGGCCGCGCCAGCAGCGGGCGCACGGCGCGGCGCCATATCGGGACCTGCGCGCCAGCGGTGTTGCGGGCATCGCGCAGGGCCACCAGTTCCTGCAGCGCGGCCTCGGGCGTGCAGCGCTGCCGGCTGGACAGGCCTACATACACCGGGTAGAGCAGCAGCGCGGCGGCCACCAGTTCGTCGCGCAGCAGGCGCCGGGTCCGCCGGGGATGCGGATGGCGGTCGGTGGTGAGCCCCCAGCCGGCGTAGAACGGCAGGCCGTGGCAGACCACCGGCTTGTCGCGCAGCAGGGCCTCGAAGCCGGCCAGCGAGGTCATCACATGCACCTCGTCCACCAGCGGCAGGATCTGGGCCATGGCGCCACCCTGCAACACCTCGTCGGCCCACTGGCGGGCCTGGTCCTCGTGCGCGCCGCGCCGGCGCAGGCCGGCCTCCACGTCCGGGTGCGGCTTGTAGACCAGCCAGGCACCGGGGCGCTGCTGGCGCACGGCCTGCAGCAGGCCGATGTTGGTGCGGATGTCGACGCAGCCGGCGGCAATCGACGCGTCGGTCTCGACCTGGCCGACCACCAGCACGACCGGGCGTGGTGTGTCCGGGCGCTGCCAGGGCGTGCCGGCCAGGTTGTATTTGCTCAGGCCCGATGCCACCACCTGGGTGCGGAAGTCTGCCGCGCGCTGCATTAGCGCCGGCGGGAAGGTGCCGGTCTGCAGCAGCACCTCGAGATCGCTGGGCGTGCGGGCGTCGAAGTAGATGCCGCGCGTGTCGAGCACCCAGGACAGCGGCCGCGTGAGGTCGGCGCCCAGGCCGACCGAGCGCAGGAAGCCGTCTTCCAGCCGCACCACACGCACCTCGGCTGCCAGGCCCTGCGGGCGCTCGGCGGCGCCCCACAACAGCAGGTCGGTGTCGATGCCGGCACCGGGAGACGGCTGCGCGGCGAACTGCACCGAGCCATGGCCGGTGAAGTCCCGCACCAGCGCTCGCTTGCGCAGCGAGAAGCCGCAGGCCATGACGCGTGGGCGCCAGGTGATCGCGGGTGTCTGGGCCAATGGCTCTGCGTCCATGGGGCGGCCCGTGGCTGGCGCTGCCGCGGGCTCGGGTTGGTCTTTGGGCGACCTGGCGGCGCTCACCCGAGCTGCTCCAGGAGCTGTTCCACCTGCGCGAAGTGCGCGTCCCAGGTGGGCATACGAAACCCCTGCATGCGCTGCAGCTGCGCGTCGCGCCGCGGGGAGGGCGAGGCCGCGTAGTCCCGCACGGCCTGCATCCAGCCCGGGCCGTCGAGCGGGCTGAGGTAGTCGGGCACCAGGCCGGCGATTTCACGGAACACCGGCAGGGTGCTGGCGACCACCGGGGTGCCCATCAGCAGCGCCTCGACCAGCGGCATGCCGAAACCCTCGGCGAAGGACGGGAACAGCAGGGCCCGTGCGTAGTGCAGGTACTGCGCCAGCGTGGCGTCCGGGCAGGCCGGCACCTCGTGCACACAGCCGCGCAGCGCTTCGCAGCGCTCCAGCATGTCGACCACGTTCTCGCATTCCCAGCCGCGCCGGCCGATCAGCACCAGGTGCGGCGCTGCGGAGCCATGGTGCTCGACCAGCTCGCGCCACAGGTTGAGCAGCAGCAGGTGGTTCTTGCGCGGCTCGATGGTGCCCAGCACGACGAAGTAGGGCGCGTCGATGGGGGGCGGCGCACCGGCGGGCAGGCGCAGTGGTGCCGGTGCCAGCGACGCCACCACGGCCGGCGGCATGGGCAGGCCCTGGGCGCTGGCCCAGCGGCCCAGCAGGTCGAGCGTGCTCTGCGAATTGCTGATCAGCCCGCTGCGGCCCTGCAGCATCACCTGCAGCCGGCGCTCGTGGGCGGCGCGTTCGCCCGGGCGGCAGTACTCGGCGTGGGTGATCGGGATCAGGTCATGGATGAAGTAGATCGGGCGCTGCCGCGTGGCCTGGAGCCACTGAGCGAAGCCCGGCGCCTCCATGCCTGCGTGGCCGAGGTAGAAGGCAGGCTGGCCGCCGGCGTCCTGCGAGGGCCAGGGCGGCACCAGGGCCCGGGTGATGGCGCGGTTGACGCGGCGGCGAAAGTTCGGCTGCGGCTCGCGCAGGATGCCGAACAGCTCCTGCGAGGATGAGGGCGAGAGGATGCGCCGCCAGCTGCCCTTTTGCACCACGGCGCGGGCCCGGCGGCCCCAGTGGTCGGCATACGCCAGGCACACCCTGTCCACCCCCGTGGGCAGGTGGCCCTGCGCCAGACGCGAGAGCAGCCGGCTGATGTCGATCAGGAGGTCGCCTTGCACCGGTTCAGCCGCTCTTTACTGTCATGTGTGGGGTATTCTAGGGGGGCCATGCAGCGCCTTGTCCCTCCCAAACCCGGTGTCCGCTCCCGGGCGGCCCTGCTCGGCGGGGTGCTGGCGCGCGGCGGGCTGTCGCTGCTGAACCTGCTGCCGCGCCAGGCCTACACCGTGCAGATGGGGGTGTCGCGCATCGGCGGGCGTGGCGTCTTCCTGGTAAATGCCCCGGAGACCGTGCGCGCCGTGTTGGTGACAGAGGCGGCAGCCTACCCCAAGCACCGCTTCATCGAAGACATCCTGCGCCCGCTGATCGGCGTGAGCCTGTTCAACGCCAACGGGGCCGCCTGGCAGCAGCAGCGCCGGCTGGTCGACCAGGCCTTCGCCCAGGCCAACCTGCGCCGCGCTTTCCCGCTGATGCAGGCCGCCGTGAGCGAATTGCTGGAGGGGCTGGACCCCCTGGCGGCCGCCGGGCAGACCTGGCGCGCCGACGAGGCCATGGCCCGGGTCACGGCCGACATCATTTTTCGCACGATTCTGTCGACCCCGCTGGACCCGGCCCAGGCGCAGACCGTGCACGACGCCTTTCGCAGCTACCAGGAGAATGCGCAGCGCGTGATGGCGCTGAGCGCACTGGGCCTGCCGACCCACTGGCACCGCTGGCGCTGCCGCAAGTCGGGTGCGACGATCCGCGCATCATTTGCCGGCCAGGTGCTGGCCCGCTACCAGGCGACAGAGCGGGGCGATACCGGCCTGCCGCAGGACATGCTGGCCGCCCTGATCGCCGCGCGCGACCCCGACACCGGCGCCCGGCTGACGGCCGACGAGGTGGTCGACCAGGTGGCCACGCTGTTTCTGGCCGGCCATGAAACTTCGGCCTCCACGCTGGCCTGGGCCATGTACCTGCTGGCCTGCGCGCCGGAACTGCAGGCGCAGGTGCGCCAGGAGGTGCACAGCGCCTGGGGCGAGCGGATGCCGGAGTTTGGCGACACCCGCCAGCTCGCGCTGACGCAGGATGTGTTCAAGGAGACACTGCGCCTGTACCCGCCAATCGCCTTCTACCTGCGCGAAGCGGCGCAGCCGGGCGGCTGCCTGCGCGACAAGCCGGTGGGGCAGGGCGACATGGTGGCGGTGTCGCCGTGGATCGTGCACCGGCATGAGGGGCTGTGGGAGCGGCCGGATGAGTTCGACCCGGGGCGGTTTTGTACCGAGGCGGGCCTGGCGTCTGCCCGTGTCGCCTACCTGCCCTTCGGCATGGGGCCGCGGGCGTGCCCGGGGGCGGCGTTTGCGACGCAGGAGAGCCTTCTGGTCATTGCGCAGATCGTGCGGCGGTATCGCATCGAGACGGTGGAAGGGGCGGAGCCGGTGCCGGTGGCGCGGTTGACGTTGCGGGCGTTGGGGGGGGTCAGCCTGGTGCTCAAGCGCAATTGGTAAATGGGGCCAACCGGCCTTCCGAGCGGTTCGACAGCAGGGCATGCCAGCCTACCCGTTGGGCAACCGCAGCATCAGCATCATGGCGTGCGTCGGCGACGGCTGGAATCCGTAGTGCCTGTAGAACTGCGCGGCGCGGTCGTGCAGCGCGTGAACCAGCAAAGTCCGCACGCCTGCGTCCTTTGCCACCCGGGTGCTTCGCAGCACGGCATCCCGCAGCAAGGCGCCACCCAGTTGCAGTCCTTGGGCCTGGCGATCAACTGCCAGCCGTGCCAGGACCATGACGGGGACAGGGTCCGGCATGTTGCGCCGGATGGCACTTGTGGCCTGCTCGTGCGCCACAGCGCCCGCAGCCAGGGCGTAGTAACCAAATACCTGCCCGGATGCGTCGGCCACCACAAAAGTACGGCTCGTACCAAGCATCTGGTTGGGTGCCGCGCGCTTCAGCAGCCAGTCGTCCAGCGACGGCTCACCACATCCAAAACCAGCCAGTCGATGATGTTGGCCGAGCGGCTCGGGAGCACCCATCTGCGGCTTCATGCCCTCCTGGCCTTGGCGCGGGGCGTCCTTGCCGGGGCAACATCCCAGGGAGAATGGACCGCCATCAGCCGTTCAAACCCTGGGTTGTGCGCCGAGGGCGCGTCCAGCAACGCGTTGAACTGTGCGAAACGCTCTGGATCCAGGCGGAAGAAGATCTGGTCCAGCAGCACCGACTGCGCTTTGTCGCAAGCGGCGTCGAGCATGAAGTCGGACCGATTCTTGCCCAACAGCGCGGCAGCCTGGTCGATCAGGTCACGTTGTTCGGCGCGGGCGCGCAGGTTGATAGGGGTATCGCGCATGGAGGTTCTCCCTGTACCGGTTTTTACTGTGCAGAGATGCTAGCCGCCTTGTACATCGATTGTCAATACAAACAGGAGCAAGCCAGCCAATCTCGGTAGCGGCGCAGTGCCAGCGCAGCTGTTCAAAAAGAAAATTACGGATTAGACTTTAGCCAACAATTGGTATCCATATTTTCTAACCTGCATGCCAAAGCCTAGTGCATCGGTCGAATACCTGCCGCCCGCCGTCGAGAAGCACCTTGCGGAACTGGGCGCCAACCTGCTTGTCGCGCGCAAGCGGCGAGGCGAATCCCGTGCCGCCTGGTCGTCCCGCCTGGGCGTCACGCCGCCCACGCTGTTGCGCATGGAGCGTGGTGATCCCAAGGTGGCGATGGGCGCCTACGCGACTGCGCTTTGGCTCCTCGGGCGCTCCGACCAGCTTCCGCTGGCGGCAGCCCCGCATCTGGACTATGCGGCGGCGGACGCAGAGGCCCGCAAGGTAATACGCGCGGCGCTACTGCCGAAACCACGGAAATGAGCACAGCCCGCATGCCCGTGTCAGCCCCTGCCGGCAGCACCGTCCCCGCGCGGGACTACACGCCGCAGGACCGTATGTTCGTGTTCTGGCTGCAGGATCCCGCGGTACCGGTGCTGGTGGGCACGCTGGACCTCAGCCCGCGGCTGCACGGTGGCATATTCCGCTATGCGGACCACTGGCTGCGGGACGGCTTCTCCCTGAGCCCGGACCTGCCCTTGAAGCCCGGCGAATTCCAGCCCGAGCCCGACCACCTGCCGGGAGCGATCGACGACGCCCGGCCTGACCGGTGGGGCGAGCGGGTGATCCGGCATATCGAAGCGCCCCGCAGGCTGTCCATCCTGGAGTACCTTTTCTTCGCCGGCGATGACCGGTTCGGTGCGCTGGGCATCTCGCTGTCGCCAGATACTTACCTGCCGTGCGCCGGCGGGCCAGCGCCGCAGCTGCGGGACGTGCCCGCCATCCATGCGGTGGTGCAGGCGATCGAACTCGGCCACCCGGTGGACGAGGCGCTCTATCGCCTGATCCGCCCGGGTGCCACGCTGGGTGGCGCAAAACCGAAGGCCTTGGTGGAGATTGACGGGCAGACCCACATCGTTAAGTTTCCGGAGCGCGGCGAGATATACGACGTCGGGCTGGTCGAACACGCCACGATGACGCTGGCACAGTTGGCGGGACTGGAGCCGGCGGCAACCCGCCCGATCGCGCTCGGTGGGGGCCATGGCCATGCAATTGCCGTGCAGCGCTTCGACCGCCAGGGGCAGGGTGGTAGCAGCCCGGTCCGGCGCCGTCATGCAATGTCGCTGCGCAGTGCGCTGCGCTCCACTGGCAGCGACTTCAGCTACCCTGAATTCGCGCTGCATCTGCGCCGGTATGCCGCAGCGCAGGATGCGCCGGCCATGGAGCGCACCGTGTTCCGGCGCATGGTCTTCAACATCCTGATGGACAACACCGACGACCATGAAAAGAACCATGCGCTTGTCTTCACCGACGCAGTGTTTCCGCGCCTGGCGCCGGCCTTCGACATGCTGCCTACGTGCCAGAACCTGGGCTACCAGCAGATCGGTGTCGGGGCCAGAGGGGCCGAGTCGAGCCTGGAGAACGCACTGAGCTCCCACAAGGCATTCCGCCTGTCGAAGCAGCAGGCGCTGGCGGAAATCAAGGGGGTGGCGCAGGTGGTGGACGGTTGGCAAGGGCACTTCCAGCGCCTGGGGGTGGGCGAGCGGGACATCGAGTTGTTGCATGCCAGCATTGATCGGCGTTTTTTGCGGGAGCAGCGGGAGTGGGCGCTGCGGTAGGGGGCCTGCGCGACATGCCGGTGGGGCAGGGTGACATGGTGGCGGTGTCGCCGTGGATCGTGCACCGGCATGAGGGGCTGTGGGAGCGGCCGGACAAATTTGATCCGAGGCGGTTTTGTACCGAGGCGGGCCAGGCGTCTGCACGTGTCGCCTACCTGCCCTTCGGCATGGGGCCCCGGGACTGCCCGGGGGCGGCGTTTGCGACGCAGGAGAGTCTGCTGGTCAATGCGCAGACCGTGCGGCGATATCGCATCGAGACGGTGGAGGGAGCGGCGCCGGTGCCGGTGGCGCGGTTGACGTTGTGGGCGTTGGGGGGTGTGAGGTTGCGGTTGGGGTGGGTGGGGACGGCCGGCCCCGCGGCATGATACGTTTATAGACTCTCGGAAGACGGCGCCATGCCTTCGAATCGAAACGCTTGTATGTTCCAGTCGGTGGGTTCACGCCCGGGTTCCGTGCCTGCCGAGACCTTGCCGTGGGCTTCCCCGGTTTGCGGCGTATCTTTCCTGGAGATGGCATGACGACACCCTTGAGCCGATCACGACCATGGCGGCGGTTGTTTGTCTGGATGATGTCTGGCTTGGTCGTTCTGACCGCTGCGCGGGATTCCGGCGCTGCAGGCCTGGAGCCAGACATCGGGCGTTACCGGTACCAGGACTACGCCCCCTATGGGCGTGAGGCACGCGGCACTTTCAAGTTCGGGCAATGGGCAACAGTACCCGCTGATGCGCAAACGACGATGGTGCATTGGGGTGATCCCAAAAGGTGGAACGAGGCGAATGTGGAGGAACATGCAATCGTTGTCCACCCTGTTGATGGACGCCGGTGGGTCTGGGTTCGCGCCTACAAGGACCAAAAGGTCAACCGGCGTTATGCAATACAGACAAGTCGCGCCGAGTTGATCCGCAACGGCAGGGTTGAAGATGTGACGCCTCCCGTCGGCATGGAAGGGCAACCCTATGCCCTCGCTGAATTCGATGGTCCGTTCACGGTAAGGGTCTGGGGAACGGTAAGCCAGGATCCTAGGGTCTGTGCAACCCGATCCGGCCCGCCATCCGCCGACACCAAGGAGGACGGCTGCGATCCAATGAAGCGCCGCCGCTGGTTCTGGCAACACACGATCACGCCGCTCGAATCGGTCGAAAACCCGTGCTGGGTGGGTTCTGGCGCCAAAGCGCGTGCAGTATTGCGCCAGGATGAAGTGTGGTGGGATTCGAACGGTGGATGGTCGCGCGGAGCAGGCAATCTGGACGGCGCCGGAATTCCCGATGGCACCGGACTCCGGTACGAGGGAATGCAGACGATCGCAAAGGGCGCCGGTTTCGTCTGGACAGGGTCGAACGGAAATTGCCTTTATCTTTCTGTTGAACCGGGTTCCGATCCCGCGGCAGCATCCACGAAATGACGGTCGGACCGATCTGTCCGGACCGCGCCGTCAGGAGTCGGGTTGCTCTTGTGCAGGTTGCTGTTTCGATGACGGGCGCCCGTAGATAATCGGACCCATGACCCGTAAAGTATTCAGGATCCTGGGAAGCGTTGGCCGTCCTTTCTGGCTTGTAGTCGTCATCCCCACCACCCTCGCCGCCATTTATTTTGGAGTCGTGGCGTCCGATATCTTCATTTCGGAATCCCGGTTTGTGCTGCGCAGCCCTCAAAAGCAGGCAAGTTCCGGAATCACTGCAATTCTGCAAGGGTCCGGCTTCAGCCGGTCCCAGGATGATGCCTACTCGGTTCACGATTTCATGCAGTCGCGTGACGCCCTGCGGGAGCTTGAACGCGAATTCGGGCTTTCCAAGTCCTACGGGGCTTCTTCAGTGGACATCGTGTCGCGTTTCGCGGGGATTGATCCGGACGACAGCTTTGAAGCCCTGCATCGCTACTACCAGAAGCGTGTGAGTCTGGAAATCGATGGTGCGTCGTCGATCACCGTCCTTCGGATCAGCGCCTTCAGCGCCCAGGGAGCGCACCAGATCAATGAGAAACTGCTCGAGTTGAGCGAGAAACTGGTCAACCAGTTGAACGAACGTGGCAGGCAGGATCAGATCCGCTTCGCTTCCGAGGAGGTGGCCCTTGCCGAGGACCGGGCCAAGGCGGCCGCGCTTGCCGTCTCGAACTTCCGTACGCAAAAGGGTGTGTTCGATCCGGAGCGGCAGTCGGCGGTTCAACTGCAACTGGTCTCCAAATTGCAGGACGAACTGATTGCGACAAAAACACAGCTCGCGCAGGTGATTGGGCTGACCCGGGACAATCCGCAGGTGGCCTCCTTGCAGATGAAGTTGAAAGCACTTCAGGCGGAGATCGATGCCGAGAATGGCAAGGTTGCAGGAGGCGTGCGCTCCTTGTCGATGAAGTCTGCAGATTTCGAGCGTCTCGCGCTTGAACGGGCATTCGCCGAGAAGCAGTTGGGGGTGGCGCTCACGTCGCTGGAGCAAGCGCGCAACGACGCGCTTCGCAAGCAGCTGTACCTGGAACGAATCGTGCAACCCAACCTGCCGGACGTCGCTGTCGAGCCAAGGAGATTGCGCAGTGTCCTTGCGACCTTTGTTCTGGCCATTGTTGCCTGGGCTGTGGTGAGCATGCTGGTTGCGGGTATTCGCGAGCATCAGAGTTAGCGGGTTCGATTCATGAAAGCCAAGGAACCCCTGGGCCGCGCGTTCGCCATCCAACTGCGGGTGATCGGTGCCTTGCTTATGCGCGAAGTGATCACCCGTTATGGTCGGCATAACATCGGCTTCTTCTGGTTGTTCGCTGAACCCATGCTGTTCACGATCGGGGTGGTTGCACTTTGGTCACAGATCCAGGGCGGCCATGGCCTACGCCTGCCGATTGTTGCCTTCGCGGTCACTGGATATTCGTCTGTCCTTTTGTGGCGCAACATGCCGAACCGGCTGGTGGGTGCAGTGGCGCCCAATCTGGCATTGATGTACCACCGCAACGTCAAGGTCATCGACATGTATGCGGCGCGCATTGCCCTGGAGGCTGTTGGCGCGACTGTGTCCTTCATTGTCCTGAGTACGTGCTTCACCCTGATGGGATGGATGCAGCCGCCGGAGGATGTCGGTACAGTGTTGCTCGGTTGGTTCATGCTGGCATGGTTTGGCGCCGCGCTGGCGATACTGATCGGCGCATTGAGCGAACGTTCCGAAGTCGTCGAAAAGATCTGGCACCCTGTGACCTATTTGACCTTTCCGCTGTCTGGTGCCGCATTCATGGTCGACTGGTTGCCTGTCGCAGCCCAGAAGGCTGCCCTGTATCTGCCGATGGTTCACGGCATCGAAATCCTGCGGGAGGGTTATTTTGGTTCGACTGTGCGGGCCCACTACGACCTGGGCTACATGGCAGGTTTCTGCCTTGTCCTAACGTTCCTGGGTTTGCTTCAGGAGCGTCATATCAGTCGCAGATTGGCGCCCGAATGATAGAACTGCGCGGCGTGGTCAAGCGCTATCCGATGCGCGACGGATCCAGGGTCATCCTCGATGGCATCGACCTGCGCGTCGAGCGTGGCGAGAAGATCGGCATCCTTGGGCGCAATGGTGCGGGGAAGTCCACGCTGATTCGGCTCATCAGCGGAGCTGAGGCACCGACATCCGGGTACATCGGTCGCGAGATGAGCATTTCATGGCCGCTGGCCTTCAGCGGCGCGTTCCAGGGGGCCTTGACCGGCCTGGACAATCTGCGATTCATCTGCCGGATCTACAACGTGCCCATTGCCACTGCAATTCCCATGGTTCAGGAGTTCTCGGAGTTGGGTGCCTACCTCAACGAACCGGTGCGGACATACTCGTCCGGGATGCGGGCGCGGCTCGGCTTTGCACTTTCCATGGCAGTGGAATTCGACTGCTTTCTGATCGATGAAGTCATTGCGGTCGGAGACAACCGGTTTCACCAGAAGTGCAACGTGGAGTTGTTCGAGAAGCGCAAGGAAAGGGCCATGATCATTGTTGCCCATCAGCCGGACACCATCGCGGCCCACTGCGACAGGGCTGCAGTCCTGAGGGCAGGCAAGTTGCATGTTTTCAAGGATGTCGCCAGCGCCTACGATTTCTACCAGGAAGAGGTCTGAACCGTGAACGATCGGGTCATGGTCCATGCAGTGCAGAACACGAAGGCGGCCCTTTTGCCCCTGACCCCCCGTGAGGCATGGATGGAGGGACTCATAGAACGGCTGCCGCGCCGCCTGATTCCTGTCCGGCTGGTGCCAGGTCATCAGATCGAGGTGGTGAGCGAGTCCCGTGGCGAGTACAAGTCACTGGGTGATGCCCCCTATTTCGATCTGCAGTTTGCCGCAGGCGATCTGGAAGGTGCATGGCTTTATGTCGAAGGCGCCCTGGTACGCAACAGCGGCAGTCGCCAGGCCCGTCTCGAGGGCAAGATGGCAGGCGGACTCGGCAGCACCTATACATGGCCCATCACGACCAATCTGCGGGGCACCATCCGCGAAGTCATACTCTTGCCGCGCGGTATACGGCAATTGCGTTGGATACCCACTGCATCCCATGGATTTTTCTCCCAGACACCGTTGCTGGTGCACAAGATCGGTGGCATTGAAAGCGGGTTGCGACGCTGGCACCGCGTTCTGGTTACATGGGGAAAGTCGCGTCGCCATGCGGAGTCAGGCAGCGAGCAGCTGTCGCCGTGGCGTGCGCTGTTCGATCTGCAGTGGGCCTACCGCCAGACTGCAGTGATCCGTGCAGCGGCGGCACGCGGCGATGACTACCCGGCGCTGCTTGCGCGGCAGGAACGCATGGCAAAACAGCAGATCGCCCGAAACCAGGCCCGTCTGCGCGCCATGGTGCACCCGCCCACCTTCACGTTTCTGGTTTCTGTCGTGGACAGCGATCCAGACGCCTTGATGTGCACGATCGAATCGTTGCGCAAGCAGATCTATCCACATTGGGAGCTTCTGCTGGTAGTCGGGTCGACCCAGTTGCAGGCCGTGTGCAACGGCTCGGATCTGGATGAGCCGAGGGTCAGATGGGTGCGCAGAGAGTCCGGTGCCGAGGAAGCAAATGAATTGAACGACGCTTTGGGCGCGGCGCGGGGCGACTTCGTCGGCATGCTGGAGATGGGGGATTCGTTGCAGGCCGCAAGTCTGTTGGAGGTCGCTCTTGCGTCCGTCGCGAGTCCTGAATCGGATGTCGTGTACGGCGACGAGGACAGCCTCGACCGGTATGGTCAACGGGTGCTTCCCCGATTCAAACCCAGCTGGAATCCCGATTTGCTGTTGTCGACCAATTACGTGGGGTTACCGGTCTTTTTCCGGAGGGCAACAGTTCGAGCCGCTGGTGGCTTCAGCTCCGCCGCCACGGCGGCCGAAAGTTATGATCTTTTGCTGCGCCTGATGGAACTGCAACCGAAACTCAATGTGCTGCATGTACCCGGCATCCTCTGCAGCCGGCGGCATCGGTTCGCTGCAGTTGAATCACAGCCGGGTGAATCCGAATCGACTCCCTCGGATCGGGTTCGGCACGCTGCCGAAATGCGCGCCTTGAGTGCCCATCTGGCGCGGCAGAATGCGGCCGTATCCCCAGGCTTTGCGCCCGGCTATTTTCGCGTGCGCCATGCAGTGCCCACTCCTCTGCCTCTGGTCAGCTTGATCATGCCGACCCGCGACAGATACGATGTCCTGCAAAAGTGCATATCCAGCATTCAGAGCCGCACTAGTTACCCTAACTGGGAACTGCTGGTGGTCAACAACGGTTCCTCGGACATGCAGACCATCCGGTACCTTGAATCGCTGACCGAGGATTGCAGGATCCGGGTGTTGGATCGCGACCAACCTTTCAACTATGCCGCATTGAACAATTACGCTGTTGGCTTCGCCAAAGGCGAGGTCCTGGGCCTCCTGAACAACGATCTGGAGGTCCTCGAGACCGACTGGTTGTCTGAAATGGTTTCCCACGCCGTTCGGCCTGCCATCGGCGCTGTGGGTGCCAAACTAGTGTATCCGGATGGCATGGTCCAGCACGCAGGTGTCATCCTCGGCATCGGTGGTGTGGCAGCCCATGTTCACAAGTTCATTCCCGCAGATGCACCAGGATACTGTGGCCGGGCCCGTATCGTGCAAAACCTCTCTGCTGTGACGGGGGCCTGCCTCATTGTCCGCGCCAGTCTGTACAGGGAGGTGGGCGGCATGAATGAAGCCCATCTGGCAGTGGCGTTCAACGACATTGACTTCTGTCTGAAGCTGCGTGCTGCCGGCTACCGAAACCTGTATACGCCGCATGCTGTTCTCGTTCACCACGAGTCCATCAGCAGAGGGCGGGACGACACTGCGCAAAAGCGTGCGGTGTTTGAGCGCGAGTTCGCGTACATGCAGCAAACCTGGCGGGGCCAGCTGGCGCGGGATCCGGCTTACAACCCGAACTTGTCTTTGGAGTTTGCAGATTTCACCTTCTCGAGTCAGCCATGGGTGGGGCCGCATGAGCATTAGAAGATTGATCGTCGTTCTCGGCATGCACCGCAGCGGCACCAGCACGGTCGCCCGCGCCTTGCAGACGATGGGGGTTTCGCTGGGCGACAAGTTGATGAACGCCGTGGATGATGACAACCCGAAGGGTTTCTTCGAAGACACCGACATCTATGGACTGAATGTCGAGATGCTCAAGGTTCTGCAGATCGAATGGTTTTCGCTGGGCCCCGTCGAATCGGCCCATGTGGAGATCCTGCGAAGCAAGGGTTACCTTCTGCGGGCAGTGGAAATCCTCACCGCCAAAATGGCCGACGCCCCGATCTTCGGCTTCAAGGATCCCCGGATCGCCAAACTTCTGCCCTTCTGGAAGGATGTGCTGGCGCACTGCGCTGCCGATGTCTCCTATGTGGTCGCGGTGCGCCATCCGCGCAGTGTTGCGCGCTCGCTGGCCAAGAGAAACGGCTTCGACATCGATCGCGGCTATCTGTTGTGGCTTGATCATGTGCTGCAGATCCTCACTTTTGTCGGGCGCAGCCGCTCCGTATGTGTCGATTACGACAAACTTCTCGAAGCACCGGCCAATGAGTTGCAAAGAATTGCGCAGGCTCTGGATTTGACTCTGGAGCCCCATGCTGCGGAGCTGTACCAAGGTGACTTTCTGGACCGGGATCTGCGGCATACGACGTATTCGCACGAAGATCTTCGGCTGGACGGTGAGTGTCCGCCACTGGTGCGGGATGTGTTCGGCGACCTCGCATCGTTGACGTCCGGTGCAGTATCCCCGGTCAACCCGCAAAGCCTCGAGAGCTGGCTTCTTGAGTACGAGCGTATCAAACCCCTGGTCGCCTACCTGGACCGGATGGCGATTCGCAAGACGAGCGACGCGCAGGAACTGAAAAGGCTCGCGGACGAGGTGGCGGCGCTTACCGCGGAGACCGTCGCGCGCGGGCATTGGGGCCTTGGTCTGGAGAAGTCACTCGCAGAACGGGATGCGAAAGTCGGGGAGCTCACGAAGTCGCTGGCGGAGTCCTCCATGCTGATGCAGTCGCAACAAGAACAAGCTGCCAGCCAGGCGCGTGCCCTGGGCATCATGCAGAAGCGGTTTGCCGAGCTTGAGCTCGTCCACAAGAAACTGCTGGCGTCCCAGGATTCGATTGTCAATGCGAGCAGTGTTGAGCGGTCGGTGCTGCTGAATCGGATCGAGATGGCCAGGCACTCGCTGCAGGCCGCCGAACAGGACCGGCTGGAAATGCTGAAGGAACAGTCGGTTCGGGATCAGGCACTCGCGTCCGAGAGGATCCATGCGGCAAACTCCGAGTTGGAGCGGACTGCTGCCCAAGTCGCACAGGTGCGGGATCTGGAAGCCAAGTGGGCTGACCGCCTTGCCGAGCAGCAGGCGATTTTTCGCAAGGCGTTGCAGGAGTTGCGCCAGCAACTGGACCATGCCCGTCAGTTGGCTCGCCGACACGAGACGGCTTTCGAGGATATGAAAACTGCCGGTGCCAAGCTGTCGCAAGATCTGCATGAGCAGCTCCAGGCCGCGCGGGAGGAGGCGCGCGAGGCCCATAAGCTGTGGGCGGATCAGCTGTCCGAGCGTGAGCAGGCGTCTGCCAATGAACGGTCACGTATGCTTCTTCAACTCGAAGAAAAGCGATTGACACTCACTGCGCTGAGTTCGCAGACGGGGCTGTTGACCGCGGATCACGTGCAGACGGTCCGGGACCTTCTCACGTCAATGGCCAATATGCGCACCGAACTCGCACTGACACACGAACACTGGTCCTCCCGGGTCGAGCAGGAGCAATCGCGGTTCAAGTCGGACATCGATGTGTTGCGGCAACTTCTCGACCATTGCCAGACAGCCGCCCATGACCATGAACAGGCCTGGATTCGCCGCCTCGCCGACTGTCAGCAGCAGGTCTTGAGCGCGCAGACATCCGCCGGCGAGGAGCTCTTGCAACTTCATCAGTCGCTGGCCCTGGCGCGTGCCGAAGTGACTGGCTGGAAGGCCGCCTATGCTTTCCAGATGCAAGTGCACTCCGTGATGGAGGGCAATATTGTTTCCCGGATGACGGCGCCCCTTCGCAGGCTTCTCACTGGTGCCGATCTGCAATCTCCAGCCGTCTACAAGACGCTGGGTGGCCTGTCCGCCCTGGAACTGTCCCTACCTGATTTTTCCCGTTCCCCCAATGCCATGACAAACAAGATACCCACCAGTCTGGAAGATCTCTTCGCCTTGTACGACGAACCCTTTGTGCATGCAGCGTACCAGTGTGTTCTGCGGCGCGGCCCCGATCCAGACGGAATGTCCTATTACCTCGGTCGCCTGCGCCGCGGTTATGACCGGCTCGACGTGCTTTGCCAGTTGCGTCTGTCCAACGAGGGTAAGTCACGGACGCCTGCGGTCCCCGGACTGGATGATGCGATCAACTCCTATCGTTCTGCCAGGCCATCAGGCATCGGTGCTGTCCTGGCGCGCAGGGCCCTGAAACACAAGCGCATGTTCAACGCGTTGGACAACAGCCTGCATCAGGTTGCACACACCAATGCCGCACAGTTGGCGCGCATGGAAGCTGCAGTGGCGAGCGTCATCTCGACACTGGAACGCCAGGCAGAGGCAAGCGCCATCGCAATGACCTTGATGCGGTTTGACAAGCTCGAGTTCGACAAGTGGCAAGTTGCCACAAGCCTTTCCCAACTGGATGGCCAGTTGTTTCTGGACAGGTTGTTCGGACTGGCTCTGGGGCGATCCATCCAGTCGCATGAGGCAGCTCACTTTCTGCACCTGCTGGGAATGCACGTCAGCAAGGCCCACATCGCGCAACAGGTTCTGGCCAGCGCGGAGTCAACGCGCTGGCAGTCCTACAGATCGGGCTCCGAAGGTGGGGGCGTGCATGCCAATCCCGACGCGGGTGCCGACTCCGCACCTGCGGCACCCGTTCGGGTAAGTGCCGGCATTGCGGAGACGATCGATTTTGCTGTGTCTGACGACCCATTGGCGACGATCGTCATCCCGGTATATGGCCAGATCAACTACACCTTGATGTGTCTGCGTTCGATTCAGATGCACCCGCCCGGGATTCCTTTCGAGATCATTGTCGTGGACGACAAGTCGCCAGACCATACCCTCATCGAGCTTTCAAGGGTTCGTGGCATCACGGTCGTTGCCAATTCAGAGAACCAAGGATTCATCCGGTCCTGCAATGCGGGCGCGAGCAAGGCACGCGGACAGTACATCTGCTTCCTGAACAACGACACAGAGGTACGCCCCGGGTGGCTGGAAGCCCTGACCCGGACTTTTGACGACTTCCCCTCGACAGGCCTGGTGGGCTCGAAGCTGGTGTACGCCAATGGCGCATTGCAGGAAGCCGGAGGCATCATCTGGCGCGATGGAAGTGCCTGGAACTATGGCCGCAACCAGGACGCGGCACTGCCCGAATACAACTATGCCCGGGAAGTCGATTACTGTTCCGGGGCATCGATCATGATGCCGAAGAAGCTCTTCCTGGAGATGGGAGGGTTCGATCTTCGTTACGTGCCTGCCTATTGCGAAGATTCCGACATTGCCCTGAGAGTACGTTCCAAAGGCCTGCGCGTGATTTACCAACCGCTTTCGGAGGTGGTGCACTACGAAGGAGTGACTTCTGGAACAGATGTGTCCCAGGGTGCCAAGGCGTACCAGGTTGCGAACTCCCGGAAACTCTTCGAGCGCTGGCAGGACATCCTTTCTGCTTACCAGGAGCCCGGCCTGGAGGTGGATCGTGCCAAGGACCGGGCGGCGCGTTGGCGTGTGCTGGTGCTGGACCATTGCACACCCACGCCCAACGAAGATGCCGGGTCCGTGACCGTCGTCAACACGCTTCTGCTGCTGCGCGAGATGGGTTTCCAGGTGACATTCATTCCGGAGGATAACTTTCTGTACCTGCCGAACGAGACACGTGCGCTTCAACGCATGGGCATCGAGATGCTGTACGCGCCGCATGTCACTTCCGTTCGCCAACACCTGGCCCAGGACGGTGCGCGTTATGACCTGGTATTCATGTTCCGCCCCGCCGTCGTCGAACGCAACCTGGATCTCGTCCGTACGCTGGCGCCAAAAGCCAAGGTTCTGTTTCACACGGTAGACCTGCATTTTCTGAGGATGGCCCGGCAGGCAGAGTTGCAGAACGACGCCCTGCTCGCAGAAGACGCAAAGCTAATGAAGGCCCGCGAGTACCGAGCCATTCGTGGCGTTGATGCCAGCATCGTGCACAGTACCGCAGAACTCGAACTATTACGCCAGGATCTGCCAGATGCGTCCCTGCATGTGTTTCCCTTGATCCTTGACACGCCGGGTTCCAGTGTGGGATTCGCAGACCGCCGCGACGTCGTGTTTGTCGGCGGATACCAGCACGCCCCCAATATTGACGCCGTCCAGTTCTTCGTGACGAGCGTCATGCCGGAGTTGCGCAAGCTGCTTCCAGGCGTTCGCTTCTATGCCGTGGGCAGCAAACCTCCTCAAGAGATTCTCGACCTGGCTTGTGGTGATGTGGTCATCACCGGATTTGTCGAGCATCTATTGCCGCTGCTCGACAGGATGCGGGTCTCTGTTGCGCCACTTCGTTACGGAGCAGGCATCAAGGGCAAGATCGGAACAGCGATGGCAGCTGGGCTGCCGGTGGTTGCGACCACCCTGGCAGTCGAAGGCATGGATCTCACCGATGAGCAACATGTTCTGGTTGCTGATGATCCGGTCTCGATTGCCAACACGATCGCGCGTTTGTACGCAGACGGTGACCTTTGGCAGAAATTGAGCGTGCAAGGGCTGGAGTTTGCCGAGCGCACATGGGGCGGCCGGGCGGCTTGGAGCCACCTAGCCGGAATAGTCCGCGAACTCGGGATGCCGGTGCAGATGTCGCGGTTTGCGCTGACCCTGCACGGTGCAATGGCCCCCAGGATGCCGGCCAAGAATCTGGTAGACCAGATTGAGCCTATCGCGATTGTTCGGTCACGGAAGGCCTACGAAACAGCGATGAACGGCCAGGCTCTGGCGGCGATCCGGGCAACGGGTGAAAAACTCCTAGCTGCTCACCCCGGGGGCCAGGCTTTCGCGGTTTCGGCTACCTGTGTTCCGTGCGAAAAGAAGGTCGGCTTGCTGGTTGACATGCAGTCGGGGGGACAGCTTTCAGGTTTGAATTGGCTGCCCAACTGGCGCGAGCGTCTGGAATGCCCGGAGTGTCACATGAACAACCGGCAGCGGCTTATGGCGACGCTGGTGGGCCAGGTATTGCGTCCCGTCGCAGACCGGTCGATGGATGTCTATTTCATGGAACAGGTCACGCCCATCTATAAATGGACCACCGGGCACTATCCCCAGCATCAGATCCTGGGAAGTGAATACCTTGGTCATCAGTATCGTGGTGGTGAGGTGGTGCGGGGAATTCGCCACGAGGATGTGACGCAGTTGAGCTTTGCCAACGAATCCCTGGACCTGATCGTCAGCAACGATGTCTTCGAGCACGTACCTGTTCCGGCCTTGGCTTTTTCTGAATGCGCGCGCGTTCTGCGCGCAGGCGGATGCATGCTCGCTACCATTCCGTTCCACGCGCAGATGGATAAGTCCGTTGTCCGGGCCCGGGTGGTCGAAGGCGAGGTCGAGAACATCCTCGCGCCGATGTTTCACGGCAATCCGGTATCCGCAGAGGGATCGCTGGTGTTCACCGATTTCGGTTGGGACTTACTGGACAGCATGCGTTCCAGCGGATTTGGTGATGTGTCCGTGCAGATATTTCTGTCGGAGTCGCTGGGCCATCTCGGCAATGGCGAAATAGTTTTCAAGGCAAGCAAATCATGATCGAATCCCGGCTGGACGAAGGTGTTGTGAACATCCTTGGCGAAATCCTGTGGCATGCGGCAACAGCGGACGCCAGCATCCGTGATGTCAGTGAGGCCCACACTCAGGAAGTGCTCAGGCAGGCAGATCTTTACCTCGGTGCGACCCCTGCAAACGGCCCCATCCGGTTTCTGGAGGTAGCGGCCTATGCCCACATCACAGGTTACATGCTTTCCAGTCAACGAGGCTGGCAGAGCACCGTGGCGGATATCTCTGTGGAGACACTGGCCTTGGGCGCGAAACATGCGCAGTCCAACGGGCTGGCAACGGAGTTGGTGCGCAGGGTCGCAGTGGACTTTCACCAATTGCCATTTGCCAACGACACCTTCGATGTCGTCTACATCAGTTCGGCGCTGCACCACACCTTGCGCTGGAAAACCGTTCTTGCCGAACTGGTCAGGGTGACAGCACCGGGTGGCATCCTCGTCATGCAAAACGAGCCCTGCCAGCGGGACTTCTGTTTCTACAAGTTTGCTACCAATCGCGCTCATGACTTTCGGCCCGTCGAGAAGCTTCTTGATCAGCAGGGCATCCTGAAAACGGTCGCCGAGCCTTATCCGGGCAGTCGCCCGGAGTCGCTTTTCGGAATGATCGAGAACCAGAAAATGCCGGTCGACCAGATTTTGGACACTCTCCTTGCGGACTGCTCGATGCTGAGCCTGGCAATAGATTCCGAATCATGCCTGTCCGATTTCGACCGGACCCTTTTGACGGCTCCGCGCCACCGGGAGCACATCCGCAAACTTGCGGAACAGGGGCTGCTGCATCGGGTGGAGGTGGCGGGCCACGTCATGGGCCCGACCGATCTTTCGCTGGGTATCCGACTTCCGACCTCCGCCGAGATAGGGGACATGGCTGATGTGGTCTCGGCTCGAATCGTCGCTTTGCCTCCAGTGGGAACCCCCCACTATCCGGTGGCTGTCGCAGCGATTTTCGGGGGCGCTTTGACCGCGGTGGTGCGCAAACACAATGGGCTGTGCCGCGCTGCGGAGCTGGGTGACCTGCTCTACAACAGCGGCGTGCGGAAGGGCGTGACGATCGGTTATCCCGCCAGCCTGACGAAGGTACTGGATCTCGCACAAGACCTGGTTCCAGACATCCAGGTTGCTGATCCGCAAGCCATCCAGCGACACTTTGCCGCTGAGGAGTGGCTGATGCATGCCAACGATGACCTGAAGTACCTCGTCCTTCTGGGGCCTGTGGGCCGAATTGCGGTCCGGTCCGTGCAGATGGAAGGCGCTCTGGTCGTGTTGCTCAGGGTCTATGCCAATCCGGTGAAGTTTCCTTTCAGGCTGGAAATGGTCGCCAATGGCACGGTCATCGCTTCAGTCGACGTGCACCAGCAGGAATCCTTTCTGCTGCGTGGCGAACTTCCCCGACACGAATCAGAGCAGGATTTGCGCTTGCAGGTATGTCATATGGATGGCCGCGTGATAGAAGGGTCGGTGCCCGTGACGGTGCCTGCTGTCAGGATCGTCTGCATACCCGAGGCAACGGTCTAGTGGCCCCTTGCAATTGGCCGCCGCATCGCGCTCTTTGCAGGTGTCAAGGCTTGACTGCCTAACCCAACAAGTTGGAAGATCGAACCATGTTAGCAACTCACGTCTCGGAGTCCCTATATCGGCTCGCAGCACAGTTTCAGGCGGCACTTCCCTATCGGCATGTCTGTATCGACAACTTCTTCAGTGATTCGGTTGCTGATCAGGTCGTGAGTGACTTTCCCGCCTTCGACCAGACATCCAAGACCAATGAATTCGGACTGCAGGGACTGAAGGCTGTCAACGAGAGTCTGTCGTCGGTGTCGCCGTTCTACGCGCAATTGACTGCCTATTTGGGTTCAGACGACCTTCACCGCCACATCGAAATCATCACGGGTATCCAGGGCCTGCGCTGGGGGGGGGAGTCCATGTATGGCGGAGGCACCCATGAAAACGTGCACGGCGGTGAACTCGACGCCCATGTAGACTTCAACTACGACGACCGCACCAAGGAGCATCGCCGACTGAATCTGCTGATCTATCTCAACAGGGAATGGGAAAGGAGCTGGGGCGGTGACTTTGAGCTGCACTCGAATCCCAGGAATCCGCTTGAGAATCAGGCCAAGAGTTATCTGCCCATGTTCAACCGTGCCGTGCTGATGGAGACAAACGAGCACTTCTGGCACGGATTTCCCAAGATCGATTTGCCGGCGGACAAGCGGCATCTGTCACGCAAGTCCATCGCCTTGTATTTCTACACGAAAGACCGGCCAGCCGCCGAAGTGCATGGCGGACACGGCACTTTCTACATCCAGCGGCCATTGCCGGAGTCCTTCAAACCGGGCGTCCAACTGACTCCCGAGCTATGCAAGGAAGTCGGTTATCTGGTTGCGAAGCGCGACGCGTTCATGGAGTTGGCCCAGCAGCGCGAGATGCAGGCTTCGGCGCGGTTCAAGGCGTTGGAGTCGTTTCACGACTTCGTACTTTCGAGATTTCGCGTCCCGACGATGGGGTGGGCCAGGCAGGACGGCGATGTCGAAGGGTACTATCCGGACGACTGGTTGGGTGCACATGCATCTGGCCTATTCGTTGCAGAGCGAAAGATTCGTTCCGTCAAACTGAAGTGTTATGTCCCGGAGCATGCGGTTCTTCCGATGTTGGTAGGCCTTTCCATCGACGACTCCCATTGCCGGCAACTTGTCGAAGAAGCGGGCATTCACGAGTTCGTCGTCGGGGTGGCGATTGAGGCTGGTGGGCAGATGATCTTCTCCTATGCAGCGTCGACCACCACATCCGGCGTCAAGGCCGGGATCAACGGAGACGCCCGCGAAGTGTCTGCGCTGATGGTGAGCATCGCGTTCGAATGACATACAGCAGCGCGCCGCAGCGGTCGAACGGGTGCCAGAAGGAGCGGTGGTTTTCATGAAGATTTTCCTGGTCGGCGCATCCGGCTACATCGGAACCCCCCTGGCACATGCGCTGGCGTCGCTGGGCAAGTTGGTAGGAACATCCACCGCAGGTGGCCCGGGGCTCATTGCCCTGGATCTCCGATTGGCAGATCAGGGCGACCTGCTGGAAATAGACCAGGGAGATGTCGTGGTTTTCGCCGCTGCGATTTCTTCACCGGACGTCTGCCGCAACGAACCTGAACTGGCCCGTCGTGTCAACGTGACGGGCGCGCGGGAGCTGTTGTCCGTTGCCGTGCAGAGGGGCGCTCGGGTCATTTTCTTTTCCAGCGACACGGTCTATGGCGAATGCATGGGTCCCGTCGATGAATCCACACCCTGCAATCCGGTAGGCGACTACGCGGGCATGAAGCATGAACTGGAACGGTCGTTCGAAGGCTGCCAGGAGTTCAAGGCATTGCGCCTCTCCTATGTGTTTTCCCGGGAAGACAAGTTCACCAGGTACCTGGAGGGCACGGCTGCGAAGGGCGGGGTAGCGGAGGTCTTCGACCCGTTTGATCGGGCCGTGGTGCACCGCGATGATGTGGTCGATTGCGTTGTGGGCTTAATCACGCGCTGGGACGCCATTCCGCAGCCTGTCATCAATTTGGGGGGGGCCGATCTGATCTCGCGCAGAGCCTATGCAGAATTGGTCCGTGATCATGCATTGCCGGGCCTGCGATATACCGTGGTGACACCGCCTCCCGCCTTTTTCGAAAGTCGTGCGCGTGTCATCAACATGAAGTCCCCGCTGTTGCAATCCGTTCTGGGGCGCCCTGCGACGCCTTTTGCAGAGGCGATCCGGCGGGAATTTGAATCCATGGAACTGAAATGAAAAAGACAGCATTCATCACCGGGATCACTGGTATGGTCGGATCCCACCTCACCGACTTCCTTCTGGAAAAGACCGATTGGGAGATCTACGGGCTGTGCCGTTGGCGCAGTCCTCTCGACAACATCTCCCACCTGCTCCCGAGGATCAATGCGAAGGACCGGGTGCATCTTCTTTATGGCGACCTGCGTGATTACCTGTCGATCCACGAGGCCATGAGGCGAGCCCAACCTGACTACGTGTTCCATCTGGCGGCCCAGAGTTATCCGAAGACCAGTTTTGATTCTCCGCTGGATACTCTCGAAACGAATGTACAGGGCACTGCCAATGTCCTGGAAGCACTGCGCAAGAACGAGTTGCAGGCAGTTACGCACGTCTGCGCGTCGTCGGAGGTCTTTGGCAGGGTGCCAAAGGAAAAGCTGCCGATAGATGAAGAATGCACTTTTCATCCCGCGTCCCCCTATGCAATCTCCAAAGTGGGAACCGATCTGTTGGGACGCTACTATGCAGAAGCCTATGGCATGACCGTGATGACCACCCGCATGTTCACACACACCGGGCCTCGGCGTGGCGATGTGTTCGCGGAGTCGACGTTTGCGAAGCAGATTGCCATGATCGAGGCTGGATTGATCCCGCCGATCGTGAAGACGGGCAATCTCGATTCGCTTCGGACTTTTGCCGACGTGCGTGATGCAGTACGTGCGTATTACCTGCTGGTGACCGTGAGCCCCATTCCTGCGGCCTACTACAACATTGGCGGCACCTATACCTGCACCATTGCAGACATGCTCAAGACTCTCGTGGCCATGTCGACAGCCAAGAACATCCGGATCGAAACCGATCCGGAAAGGCTTCGGCCCATCGATGCCGATCTGCAGGTCCCCAACACTGAAAAGTTCAAGGCGATCACCGGATGGGAGCCGGTGATTCCATTCGAGCAGACCATGCGTGACCTTCTCGAATACTGGCGAGGCAGAGTCGGTTCAGGTCAGGGTTTTCTGACGCGCTGAACACCACTATGATCATCCGGTCCCGCGCACCGTTGCGCCTCGGTCTCGCCGGTGGGGGCACCGACGTTTCACCCTACGCCGATACCCATGGCGGCTTCGTTCTGAACGCCACGATAGACAGGTATGCCTACGCGGTGATCAAGACGCTGGACCACCCGGTTGTACGGTTCGTTGCAACCGATCAGCAACAGGTGGAGGAATGTGACACCGCTGAGCCCATGTCTTTCGCCTCCGGCCTGGCCTTGCACAAGGCGGTGTACTCCCGGATCGTTCATCAGTTCAATGGCGGGCGCCATCTCGCGGTCGAACTCAGCACGTTCTGCGATGCGCCGGCCGGCTCCGGGCTGGGGTCGTCTTCCACCCTGGTGGTCGTCATGATCCGGGCCTTTGTCGAGTTGCTCAACCTCCCGCTCGATGACTACACCATCGCGCATCTCGCCTATCAGATCGAACGCGTGGACTGTGGCCTCCAGGGTGGTCGACAGGACCAGTATTCCGCAACCTTTGGCGGCTTCAACTTCATGGAGTTCTATGCGGGAGAGCGGGCGGTAGTGAACCCGTTGCGCATCAAGTCATGGATCATCTGCGAACTGGAGGCATCCTTGCTGCTGTTCTACACCGGCGTGTCGCGCGAGTCTGCCAAGATCATTGCCGACCAGAGTGGCAATGTCCGTGCCGGCCACGCGAACGCCATCGACGCCATGCACGGGATCAAGCGGGAGGCCCTTGTCATGAAGGAATGCCTGCTTCGTGGTGACTTCGAGGGATTGATCGCCTCGATGCAGGCCGGGTGGGAAAGCAAGAAGAAATCTGCACGAACCGTCTCCAATCCCCATATCGAACAGATCTATGATGCAGCCTTGGCGGCGGGCGCCAGCGCCGGCAAGGTATCCGGCGCAGGGGGAGGTGGCTTCATGATGTTTTTTGTGCCACCGGACCGGCGGATGGACGTCACCCGGGCACTCTCGCAGTTTGCCGGTCAGGTCAGCAACTGCCACTTCACCAAGAACGGAACCCAGGCATGGAGAGTCTGATGCGCGACAGTGTGGTACGTCAGCTCTCCGGCGCACGCCGGGTGATGGACGACATGCTGCACAACGCCAATCTGCTGGATGCGGTCGTTGCAGCTGCAGTGTCCTGTGTCGACTGCCTTAAATCCGGTGGCAAGATTCTCTTGGCTGGCAATGGTGGAAGCGCTGCGGACGCCCAGCATATTGCCGGTGAGCTCGTCAGCCGCTTTGCCTTCGACCGCCCTGGACTGGCGGCGATAGCGCTCACGACCGACACCTCCATCATGACCGCCATAGGCAATGACTACGGATACGAAAAATTGTTCGCGCGGCAGGTGCAGGCACTCGGCAACGCCGGCGACATCCTGATCGTCTATTCGACTTCCGGGCAGTCGGCCAACATCCTGGCCGGTCTGCAGGAGGCCCGCCGCAAGGGTTTGCGAACGATCGGGTTCACCGGCAACCGGGGCGGGCCCATGCTGGTTCTGTGCGACGTCCTTCTAGAGGTGCCGTCACCGGATACGCCCAAGATCCAGGAGGGACATCTGGTGCTGGGGCATTCGCTGTGTGGCCTGATAGAGACTGCCATCTTTGGCAAGGGCGTGTGATGGAGGCGATCGTGCTGGCTGGCGGTTTCGGCACCAGGTTGCGGGAGGTGGTCGCCGATGTTCCCAAACCGATGGCGCCCATCGCTGGGCGGCCGTTTCTGGAGATCCTTTTGTCGGTGTTGGCAAAACGCGGGTTTACACGTGTTGTCCTGTCCCTGGGTTACCTCGCCCATCAGGTTGTCGGGCATTTCGGCTCCACTTTTGCAGGCATGGAACTGGTCTACGAGGTAGAGGTCTCGCCGTTGGGTACAGGTGGCGCAATACGCGGGGCGGCACGCCACTGCCTGCAGGATCATTACTTTGTCTTCAACGGCGACAGCTTTCTCGACATCGACATCGCGAGCCTGGAGGCCTATTGGCAGGCGCACCATGTCCCGACCATTGTGGCCCGGGCGCTGCCGGATACGCAGCGATTTGGTCGACTGCTGGTCGATGGTGAGCGCATCGTGGGCTTTCTTCCGAAGGGAGAAGCTGGTCCGGGCTTGATCAATGGGGGTTGCTACGTGTTTGGAAGGGACGAGTTGTCAGCTTGCTCCATCGACAGCCCTTTCTCCATCGAGACAGACTATTTCCCTGCCCAGGTTCAAGCAAGACGTTTTGACTGTTTCGTCTGCCACGGGCACTTCATCGATATCGGTGTGCCCGCGGACTTTGCCAGAGCCCAGGTCGAGTTGGCACAGGTTGGGCGTTGACGGTGCACAAAGCGCTGTTCCTGGACCGCGATGGTGTGGTCAATGCGGATCGGGGTTATGTCTACCGCCGAGAGGACGTCGTTTTCATTCCGGGCATCTTCGGTTTGTGCCGTGTGGCAAAGGCCCGGGGATTTCTCTTGTTCATCGTGACGAATCAGGCCGGGATCGGGCGTGGCTACTATTCGGAACGGGACTTCGAGGAGTTGATGGGCTGGATGTGCGGCGTGTTTGCGGATCAGCATGCCGCAATCGACAGGGTGTACCACTGCCCGACGCATCCTGAGCACGGTATCGGAGCCTACAAGGTCGAGTCCCCGTTTCGAAAGCCCGGGCCCGGCATGATCCTGCAAGCCCGTGATGAGTTCAACCTTGATCTGCCGGCCTCATGCCTGGTGGGGGACAAGGGCACCGACATCGAAGCCGGACTCGCCGCAGGCGTGGGACGGAACTTCCTGCTGTTGGAGCAGACGCAGGCGGTCGCGCGCGCCGGCGGCGCCTGGATCACGGTGACTGATCTCCACCAGGTGGAAAGCCTGTTGCCTTGACGACCACCCCTCTGTAAGCGGTATCTGCCCATGCGTCAAAGAGTCGCCTTCTGCCATATCCACAAGACTGCCGGTACAACGATATCGACTTATCTCAGGAGCAACTACCCGCCGGAGGAGGTGTTTCCCGCGACCGGACTGCAGGAAGTAACGCAAAAGCAGATCGACCAGATCAACGACTACGCCCTCATTGCCGGGCATTTTCCGCTTTCGTTCCTGCGCTCGTTCCTGGCGAGTGACTGGAAGATCGTCACGGTGCTACGAGATCCGGTCAAGCGATTTGTTTCGCATCTGGCTTTCGATCACCAACTGCGGCATGGTGGTTCACCGCATGTCCCGCCCCTGGACATCGCGGGTCTGGAGGATGAAGTGGCCGCATTCAGCAACTTCCAGACGAGGTTCCTGGGGGGCTGGTTATCGCGCGACGAATGGCGCTACCTGGTTGCGAGCCGCAAGGCGATCACCTACCACCTTTCCGGTGCATGGCATCAGGGCACCATCGAGAGCGCATCCCGTGTTGCCATGGAGGAACTCCAGCAGATCGACTGGATTCTCGACGACAACCGCGTCCTGCAGGGACTCCAGAGAGTCGCACTCGACTGCCACTTTTGGCCATTCGAGTACCTGCCACACAGCAACAAGGGTGACTATCTTGGCGTTGACGAAACGCCGGGCGGCGAAGCGCTGCGCGCCATCGCACCCGCGCACAACCTGATCGACGTCGAGTTGTACGAGGCTGCGCGAAACCTTGTCGTCCAGGATTTGATGGCACATGAAATAATCCGTCTGAATGCCAACTGGATGGCGCGCTACACGCCTTCGCGGTCTTGTGTTGTCGCGGCCGATCACGGGTTCATGGGGACTGGTTGGACCGGGCCTTACCATTCGCTGGATGGCAGTGCCTTCAGATGGTCCGATTCATCGCTGGTGCAGGATTTGTATTTTCCCCTGACCATTGCCGGGCACCATGAATTCGAGTTGTCAATTTTTCTTCCGGACTGCAGGCCTGGATTCAGCATATCTATTGAGATGGCAGGTCAACGGTGCGAGCCTGCGGTGGAGCAGGCCGATGGCGACCAGATGACGTTCATCTTCCGGCCAGATTTCGTGATCGGTGACGTCGGGCGCCTGCAAAGGGTGCGCATCCTTGCGGATTGCCGCTCTCAGGTCCGGCCGCCAGGCGGATTGCCCAATGCAGGGTTTATCTCCAACGGAGCGATAGCCCGGCTGTTGGGCTGATGGTGCCCCGCTCGCAAAATCCGCTCTTGCCCTAACCGGCTTGTTTCACTCCACACCCAGTGTACGGGCCGGTGCGACCTGATCGGGGCCTCGTAGGCCTAGGATTGCTTGATCGCGGTGCACCCGAGTTCGACAGTTAACGTCACTTTCAGTATGCCGGCTACGATGAATTCAATAACTAAGGAGTCGTTTTTGCGTTTTCTTGTGGGGGCACGTTTTGTTTGTTCGATTTGGTTTCTCCCCGCACTTGAAATAGCTTCTGATGTAGAGGAGGCATGTATGTCGAGGTAACCACCTCCAGTCCCTGCCGCTACGTGCAGCTCGTTGAGTCCTTTCGCGACGATGACGGGTGCGTCAAGAAGCGCACAGTTGCCACCCTGGGAAGGGCTGATCAAATCAGCGGTGAACTTGATTCGGTTATCGACGGTCTTCTCAAAGTCGCTGGCCGCGAACCTGCCAAATTGGCGCCGGCAATCGCGGCTGCATCCCTTGCCTTTGAATCCTCCCGTGCCTTGGGCAATACGGCAAACTGCTGGTAGTCACCAACGTCAAAGATATGGCGCCGGCAAAGATAATCGAGCGCTACAAATCGCTGGCAGATATTGAACGCGGGTTCAAGTTGCTGAAATCCGAATTGGAAATTGGGCCGGTATATCACCGCCTACCAGAACGCATTCGAGCCCATGCATCGATCTGCTTTATGGCGCTGATATTGCACCGGGTAATGCGGATGCGGTTGATGTCCCAGGAAGTGGTGTAAGTTTTGGATGTTCATCCATGCGCGAAGGGCGAAGCCCGTAGCGCTGGTAGAGCATGTGAGGGGCCATCCGAATGAGGGTGGTCATCGTGGTTCCGGATATGGTTGAGGTGCGACCCAACAACCTGATCCTTAAAGGAAATCACGATGACCACCGCTACTATCGCACTTGCCGAGCTCGCCGAGAAGGGAGCCGACATTGATGTGCTGCGCCAGATGGTGCAGTTCATGGCCCAACGCCTCATGGAACTCGATGTCGACGCCCGCTGCGGCGCCGGCTACGACGAGAAATCTGCCGAACGCATCAACAGCCGAAACGGCTACCGCGAGCGGTCCTGGGATACCCGGGCCGGCAGCGTCGCGCTGAAGATCCCCAAGCTGCGCAGCGGCAGTTACTTTCCCGAGTTCCTGGAGCCCCGACGCACCGCCGAGAAGGCCCTCACCGCAGTGATCCAAGAGGCCTACATCCAGGGCATCTCTACCCGCTCGGTGGACGACCTGGTCAAGGCGCTGGGCATGAGCGGCGTCTCCAAGAGCCAGGTCAGCCGGCTGTGCGGCGAGCTCGATGAGCGCGTGGGTGCGTTCCTCAATCGCCAGATCGAGGGGGACTGGCCGTACCTGTGGATCGACGCCACCTACGTCAAGACCAGGGAGGCCGGGCGCATCGTGAGCGTGGCCGTAATTGTGGCTGTGGGGGTGAACACGGACGGCCAGCGCGAGGTGCTGGGCCTGAAGGTGGGAGCCAGCGAGGCCGAGCCGTTCTGGACGGAGTTTCTGCGCAGCCTGAATCGGCGCGGGTTGCGCGGGGTGAAGCTGGTCATCAGCGACAGCCACGAGGGAATCAAGGCGGCCGTCTCCAAGGTTCTGAAGGCCACCTGGCAGCGCTGCCGGGTGCACTTCATGCGCAACGCGCTGGCGTACGCGGGCAAGACGCACAGGCGCATGGTCTCGGCAGCCATCGGCACGGTGTTCGTGCAGGAGACGGCCGACGCGGCCAGGGCGCAGTGGCGAACGGTAGCCGACCAGCTGCGTGCCAAGTTCCCCAAGCTGGGATCGGTGATGGACGAGGCTGAGAACGACGTGCTGGCCTTCATGACGTTCCCGCGGGCGCACTGGACGCAGATCTACAGCACCAACCCGCTGGAGCGGCTGAACGCCGAGATCAAGCGGCGCACCAACGTGGTGGGCATCTTCCCAAACGACGCCTCGATCGTGCGACTCGTCGGCGCCATGATGCTGGAGCAGAACGACGAGTGGAGTCTGAACCGGCGCTACATGCAGTTGGAAGGCCTACAAACCCTCTGCGATACTGTTCCGACTCGGCTGCCCGCAGTGGCTCGCTGAGTACCGTGTATCTCAGCCTGTCCGGGCTGTGGACTTACACCATCTCCAGGGACACGACCGACCGTCTTGCGGTCGATGCCTGTCTTACGAGCAATCTCGCGTTGTGGTGTGTTGCGCTCCAGCAGTGTTTCTATGGTGGCGCGTTGGTTGGACTTCAAGACATTCACTCCTTGGCCTTCCCTCGGGGGAAGACCGGATCAATGTCCTGCCAACAGGTGCCGGCGGCGCCGGCGTTGAACCCCTATCCCCGATCAGTTCAGGTGGGGGAGTTTGAGGTGGCCACAGACGGGGGAATTTGGGTGGCCATCAGGGCTCCCATCCAGCGCTTCGAGGTCAACATTGCTGCCAAAGCCTCCTTTTTTTCCAAATATCAAAAAGGCTGCGCCTGATGGGCCCCCCCCCGCTACAGAAGCATAGGGTGCACCGATCAAGAGGTCGTCAAATCCATCGCCATTGACATCGCCGGCCCCGCGGACGGCCGCGCCAGCATTGGAGCCCGCGCCGAAACCCGACAGCTTGAATCCATTGTTGCCATCAAGACCCGATAGGTTGAGTGTGGCTGCAGGCGGCGGGGCCCGCCCAAAAACCACGTAACTGGAACCCGCGCCGTTGGATCCACCAGGGTCGGCGCTGCGGGCTCCGATCACCAGATCGTCCAGGCCATCGCCATTGATATCTCCAGCTTCGCCCACGGAGTATCCCGCCGCATCGAGCGGAGCGGCACCCTCGAGGCGGAAACCGTTGCCGCTGGCGAGCACGTCGAGGCTCATCTGGGCAGGAAACGGGTCCCGCGACCCGAACACCACGTAGGCGGCGCCAGGTGGCTGGGCTGGCCCGAAGTTCTGTGAGCCAACGATCAGGTCGGCGACTCCGTCTCCGTTGAAGTCGCCAATACCGCGAAGTGACTTACCTGTGGCATCACCGGCATCCGCACCGAGCAACCGGAATCCGTTGCTGCCGTCGAGACTGGTTAAGTTGAGATCCGACGCAAAGCCGGCGGCTCGTCCGAAGACTACATAGGCGGCACCTGAGCCGGAAACATCGCCAGATGCCGTTGGGGCGCCAAGCAGGAAGTCCGAGAATCCGTCTCCGTTGACATCGCCCGCGTCACTGACCGCCTGACCCGCATTGTCAAATGTGGCCAGCCCAAAAACTGTCAGGCCGTTCATTCCATCGAGACTGGTCAGTGTATTGGTGGTCGGATTCGGCATGATTCAAAACGGTACGATACCCTACTGAATCGAGTTCATCGACTAGGAAGTTCCAGGTGAAAGGTACCGAGACGGTGATTTTTCGCATTTGTGGCGATGTAAAGCGCTGGATATGAAGCCGTTCCCCGCGTTTGCCCGCGATTGGGGCTGGTTCTGGTTGTTGTGGCCACCTTCCTGGTGGGCAATCCTCAGTAGCTCCAAGGACTTCACCTCTGGTGGTGTGTTGGGAAGCCGGGTGCTGAATGGGGTTGGCCTACATGTTTGGCGCAAGAGACTTGCCAACAAGCTCTGCTCGCGACGACGTGCCCGGATGAGGGCGCATTTACCGTCCGAAACTACCCGACAGTGGGATCAGACCGGTTACATGCGAATCGATGATTTTCTGGAACTGGACCAGTGGGCTGGCCTGTGCGGCGAGTTGCTGCATGCGACTTTTCAGATGGCCGAGATGACGCAGCCGCCGGCAGTGACCCGACGAGCCTATCTGGATGCGAACACCTGCCAGCACAGGTATCCGAACCTGCTGCAACTCATCACAGATGATCGCTTGATCGGTTTGTTGCATTACGCAGCGGGTTACCCCGGCCGGCCTGTTGTCGCGGTTCAATGTGTGCATTCGGCACTTGAAGATCCCACAGGGCAAGCTGATCCACAGACCGAATGGCATTCCGACACTTTTCACAGCGCGGCCAAGGCTTGGCTGTTTCTGCATGCAGTTGGTGCCGAGGATGGCCCTTTCAGTTATTGGTCGGGGTCCCACAAGACAACTGCGCAGCGGCTGCAGTGGGAGCTCGCCGCGAGCGAAACGGCCGCGAGCCATCCCAATCGTCTGCATGCTCGCGGTTCTTTCCGTGCGTCCGAGGAGGATCTGGTGGCTATGGGCTACGGTGATCCGATGGTCGCAACAGTGCCGGGCAATACCCTGATCATTGCCGATACCAGTGGCTTTCATAGGCGCATGCCAAGTCCCCGCACCACCGTGCGGGTCGAAGTTTATTTCAGCTTGCGGCGCAACCCATATTGGGCGGGACTGTTTCCCAGCCTTTTGGGCTGGCCGGTACTGCGCGCCCGATGGGCTGGATGGCTATTCGCCTGGTATGTGTGGCTGCATGCGCGGGGGACGCCCTCGTGGATACCGCGGGAGGCGCCCGGGCTGACGGATTCCGAAAAGCAGGGCTTGCGGGCTTCAGCGCCGCTAAACTCTACGCTGAGATGACTTGGTCTTTACCCGCACTGCACCCGCTCGAGTCCGAATCCATCGACATCCTGCGCGAAGCAGTGGCCGGCGCCCGCAAACCGGTCATGATGTATTCCATCGGCAAGGACTCCTCGGTCATGCTGCATCTGGCGCGCAAGGCCTTCTACCCGGCACCGCCGCCGTTTCCGCTGCTGCACGTGGACACCACCTGGAAGTTCCGCGAGATGATCGCCCACCGCGACCGCACCGCGGCCGAGGCTGGCATGGAGCTCATCGTGCACACCAACCAGGAGGGCCTGCGCGCCGGCGTGACGCCGTTCACCCACGGGTCGAGCTACTACACCGACGTCATGAAGACGCAGGCACTCAAGCAGGCGCTCGATGCCCACGGCTTTGACGTGGTGCTGGGGGGGGCACGGCGCGACGAGGAAAAGTCGCGGGCCAAGGAGCGGGTGTTCTCGTTCCGCTCTCCCGGCCACCGCTGGGACCCCAAGGCCCAGCGGCCCGAGTTGTGGAGCCTGTACAACACCCACACCCGAGCGGGCGAGACGATCCGGGCCTTTCCCATCTCCAACTGGACCGAACTGGATGTGTGGCAGTACATCGCCCAGGAGCGCATTCCGATCGTGCCGCTGTACTTTGCCAGGCTGCGGCCGGTGGTGCAGCGCGCGGGCACGCTGATCATGCAGGACGACGACCGCCTGCCGCTGGCGCCGGGCGAGGCGCCGCAGATGCGCCGGGTGCGTTTTCGCACCCTGGGCTGTTATCCCCTCAGTGGCGCCGTCGAGAGCACCGCTGACTCGCTGGAGGCCATCATCACGGAAACCCTGCAGGCGCGCTCCTCGGAGCGCCAGGGCCGGCTGATCGACACCGACCAGCCCGGCTCGATGGAGAAGAAGAAGCAGGAGGGGTACTTCTGATGGAGCCGGGCACCCGCAGGCCCACCCTGCGTTTCATCACCTGCGGCAGCGTGGACGACGGCAAGTCGACGCTGATCGGGCGCTTGCTGCACGAGTCGAAGAACATCTTCGACGACCAGTTGCAGGCACTGGCCGGCGATTCGCGCCGCCATGGCACCCAGGGCGAGAAGATCGACTTCGCGCTGCTGGTCGACGGACTGCAGGCCGAGCGCGAACAGGGCATCACGATCGATGTGGCCTACCGCTTCTTCGCCACCGATCAGCGCAGGTTCGTCGTGGCCGACACGCCGGGCCATGAACAGTACACCCGCAACATGGCCACCGGTGCGTCGACCGCGCAACTCGCCATCCTGCTGGTGGATGCGCGCAAGGGCCTGCTGACCCAGACCTGGCGCCATTCGCGCATCGTGGCGATGATGGGCATCCGCCATGTCGTGCTGGCGGTCAACAAGATGGACCTGGTGGACTGGTCGCAGTCCGTGTTCGAGCGCATCGATGCCGACTACCGCGCATTTGCGGCCGGGCTTGGTTTTGCAGCGATCCAGTCCATCCCGTTGTCGGCGCTGGACGGCGACAACATGCTGGTGCGCAGCGCCCGCATGCCCTGGTACGCGGGGCCGACCCTGATGGACCACCTGGATGCGGTGGATGTTCCCGAGGCGCGCGAGGCCTCTGCGTTCCGCATGCCGGTGCAGTGGGTGAACCGCCCCAGTGCCGACTTCCGGGGCTTCTGCGGCACAGTGGCGCAGGGTGAGGTGCGTCCCGGCGACGTGGTGCAGGTGTTGCCTTCGGGTGTCTGCACCCGGGTGCAGGCGATCGTGGTGTGGCAGGGCGAGGCCGCGCAGGCCGGGCAGGGGGACGCGATCACGCTCACGCTGGCCGACGAGGTCGATGTGGGACGCGGCGACGTCATCGCCGCCGCCCAGGCGCCGCCGGAGGTGGCCGACCAGTTCGAGGCCCGCCTGTTGTGGATGGGCGAGCAGCCCCTGCTGGCCGGGCGCTCCTACCTGCTCAAGCTGCACACCCGCGAGGCGGTGGCCACCGTCACCGACATCAAGTACCGGGAAGATATCGACACCGGCGCGCATCTGGCCGCCCGCTCGCTGGCCATGAACGGCATCGCCATGGTGACGCTGGCGCTTTCGCAGCCGGTGGTGTTCGAGCCGTATGCGGTCAACCGCATGCTGGGGGGCTTCATCCTGATCGACCGGCTGAGCTTCGACACGGTGGGCGCCGGCATGCTGGTGTTTGCCTTGCGCCGGGCGTCCAACATCCACTGGCAGGCGCTGGAGGTGAACAAGGCCGCCCGGGCCGCCCGCCTGCACCAGACGCCGCGCTGCATCTGGTTCACCGGCTTGTCCGGCTCGGGCAAATCCACCATTGCCAACCTGCTGGAGAAGCGCTTGCATGCCGAAGGCCTGGCCACCTACCTGCTGGATGGCGACAACGTGCGCCACGGCCTGAACCGTGACCTGGGCTTCACCGACACGGACCGGGTGGAGAACATCCGCCGTGTGGCCGAGGTGGCCAGACTCATGGTCGATGCCGGGCTGGTGGTGCTGGTGTCCTTCATCTCGCCATTTCGTGCCGAGCGCCAGATGGCCCGGGGCCTGTTCCAGGACGGCGAGTTTGTCGAGGTGTTTGTCGACGCGCCGCTGGCCGATTGCGAGGCCCGCGACACCAAGGGCCTGTATGCCAAGGCCCGGCGTGGCGAGCTGAAGAACTTCACCGGCATCGACAGCCCCTACGAGGCGCCCGCGGCGCCGGACGTGCATCTGCGCACCCAGGGCACTGCGCCGCAGCTTCTGGTCGATGAACTGGCGGCCAGGTTGCTGCAAGGCCGCTGAGCAATAATCACCGGATAACGAGATCGTCAGGGTGTGATGCAAGTCAAGAACAGAGTCTCCTCAGGGCCCCGCCTGCGCGAGGGCAGAGCCGGCGGCTGGGCGGCAGGTCTGGCGGCCATGGCGGCGCTGGTGTTGTCGGGCTGCTCGACGCAGAACATGCCCTGGCTGCCCTCCGCCGGCCCGAGTGCCGCACAGATCGATCCCGCGCGCAAGGAGGTGCCGGAGGCGCCGCGCATCGAGGGCATCCAGGTCGTCGAGCTCAATGACGGCATCGCCCGCCGTCTGCTTTCGGCCCGCAAGCAGGAATTGTTCTCGGATGCGTTCCCGCTCCGGCCCCCCACGGGTTATGTCGTCGGCACCGGCGACGTGCTCGAGGTGTCGGTCTGGGAGGCCCCGCCGGCCATGCTGTTCGGTGGCGGCGCAGCCGAACTGCGCGCCGGCCCGTCCACCACCCGGGTGACCAGTTTCCCCGAGCAGATGGTCAACAGCGACGGCGCGGTCAACATGCCGTTTGCCGGCCAGATCCCGGCCGCCGGCCGTACGCCGCAGCAGATCGAGGCCGAGGTGGTCCGCCGGTTGCAGGGCAAGGCCAACCAGCCGCAGGTGCTGGTGCGCGTGATCCGCAATGTCTCGAGCAATGTCACGGTGGTCGGCGAGGTCACCTCCAGCACGCGCATGCCACTGACTGCGCAGGGCGAACGCCTGCTCGACGCGCTGGCGGCCGCCGGCGGTGTGCGCCAGCCGATCAACAAGACCACGCTGCAGATCACGCGTGGCCAGCAGGTACAGGCCCTGCCGCTGGATCTGATCATCCGCGACCCGCGCCAGAACATCGTGCTGCAGGCCGGCGACGTGGTCACGGCCATGTTCCAGCCGCTGAGCTTCACCGTGCTGGGCGCGACCGGCCGCAACGAGGAACTGCCCTTCGAGGCGCAGGGCATCTCGCTGAGCCAGGCGCTCGCGCGGGCGGGTGGCCTGCAGGATGCGCGGGCCGATGCGCGCGGCGTGTTCATCTTCCGGCTGGAGGACGCTGCTGCGCTGCCATGGCAGGGCAAGGTGGTGACCACGCCGGACGGCAAGGTGCCGGTGATCTACCAGCTCGACCTGAAGGACCCCGCCAGTTTCTTCGTGGCGCAGAGTTTCCCGGTGTACAACCGCGATGTGCTGTATGTCTCGAACGCGCCGGCAGCCGAGCTGCAGAAATTCCTGAACATCGTCACCTCCATCGCGGCGCCGGTGCTCGGGGTGATCAACGTCACGCGCTAGGCCTCCATGATCAACGAAGGCCTGAACGAATTCAGCGGAAAGCGTGTGCTGATGCTGCAGGGCCCGGTAGGGCCCTTCTTCGCGCGCCTGGCCACCGACCTGGCGCTGGTGGGGGCGGTGGTCTTCAAGGTCAATTTCAACGGTGGTGATTGGTTGTTCTCGCAGGGTGCAACCTTCTCGCGGGTGTTCAACTTCCGGGGCCGCTCCGAGGATTGGCCGCTGTACTTCGGCGATCTGCTGGTGCGCCTGAACATCGACATGGTGTTCCTGTTCGGTGACTGCCGGCCGATGCATGTTGCTGCCCTCAAGGTGACCGAACGCCGCCGCATCCATGTGGGCGTGTTCGAGGAGGGCTATCTGCGCCCCGACTACATCACGCTGGAGCGCGACGGCGTGAACAACAACTCCAGCCTGCCGAGCGACCCACGCTTCTATCTGAGCCAGCCGGTCCGCAACTGGCCGAGCGCGCAGCCGCTGGGCAGCACCTACGGGCAGGCGGCCAAGTGGGGCATGCTGTATTTCGCGGTGGCCAGCCTGGCCCGGCCCTGGTTCCTGCGCTACCGTCACCACCGGCGACTCGGTTTCTCCGACGGGCCCTCCTGGGTGTTGTCCTTCTGGCGCAAGCACTATTACCGATTCACCGAGCGCAAGGTGCTGCCGCGCCTGCTTGACGAGTTGTCTGGCCGGTTCTTCCTGGTCTCGCTGCAGACGCGCGGCGACGCGCAGATGTCGGTGCACTCCAGTTATGACTCGGTCGACCAGTTCATCGAGCATGTGCTGGGCTCGTTCGCCCGCTGTGCGCCGCCCGACACGGTGATCGCGCTCAAGCACCACCCGCTGGACCGCGGTTATTCGGACTACACCGCCCTGATCGGCCGACTGACCCGCACGCTCGGCCTGGAGGGGCGCTGCTTCTACATCCATGACCAGCACCTGCCCACGCTGCTGGAGAACACCTGCGGCGTGGTGGTGGTGAACAGCACGGCGGGCCTGAGCGCGGTCGGCGAGGGAGTGCCCGTCAAGGTGTGCGGGAAGGCGATCTACGACATCCAGGGCCTGACCTTCCAGGGCGCGCTGGACAACTTCTGGCAGCACGCGCACCTGGCGCGCCCGAACCCGACGCTGTACCGGGCCTTTCGCAGTTACCTGATCTCCCACACCCAGCACCAGGGCAGCTTCTACAAGCAGTTGCCAGGGGTGTCCTACCACAGCGGCGTGATGTGGGCCAACCACGGTTCTACCGCGCCCCACCATGAAGCGCCCGCGAGGCGGGACCGTGGTGGCGCGGCTCAGGGTAAACCTTGAGCCGGACAACCGGCGGGGGCTGCCTAGAATCCTGGGTCGTGCACATTCCGTGCCCCGATCCCCGCAGACCCGGCCCAAAGGACCCCCCACCATGACAAGCAAGCATCCCGAGGGCGCGCGCAAGACCCAGCGGGTGATCAAGAAGTACCCGAACCGTCGCCTGTACGACACCGACGCCTCGGCCTACATCACGCTGGCCGAGGTGCGCCAGCTCGTGATGGACGTAGAACCCTTCGTGGTGTCCGATGCCAAGACCGGCGAGGACCTGACCCGCAGCATCCTGATGCAGATCATCCTGGAACAGGAGGCGCATGGCTCGCCGATGTTCACCACGCCGGTGCTGTGCAACATCATCCGCTTCTACGGCCACACCATGCAGGGCTTCATGGGCGGCTACCTCGAGAAGAACATGCAGACGCTGGTGGAGATGCAGACCCGCATGGGCGAGCAGTCCAAGGCGCTCACGCCCGAGATGTGGACGCAGTTCATGAACATGCAGGCGCCCCTGATGCAGGGCATGATGGGCAGCAGTCTGGAGCAGTCCAAGACCCTGCTCACCCAGATGCAGGAAGCGATGCAGAAGCAGACCGAACAGGTCCTCGGAAGCTTCGGATTGAAGCGTTGAGGCCCCGCGCCAGCCGGCCATGGCCGACAGGCGTGACAATACGGGGATGAGCGACGTACTTTCCCCGGCCGCCAAGGCACCCACGGTGGGCTTCATCAGCCTGGGCTGCCCCAAGGCCCTGACCGATTCCGAACTGATCCTGACGCAACTCAGCGCCGAGGGCTACCAGACATCCAAGACCCTCACCGGGGCCGACCTGGTGATCGTCAACACCTGCGGTTTCATCGACGATGCGGTCCGCGAAAGCCTGGATTCCATCGGCGAGGCGCTGGCCGAGAATGGCCGGGTGATCGTGACCGGTTGCCTGGGTGCCAAGTCCGGTGCCGACGGCGCCAACCTGGTGCGCTCCGTGCACCCCAAGGTGCTGGCCGTTACAGGCCCCCATGCCACGCAGGAGGTGATGGACGCCGTCCATACCAACCTGCCCAAGCCGCATGATCCCTTCATCGACCTGGTGCCGAATTCCTTCGGCGTCGCCGGCATCAAGCTCACGCCCCGGCACTACGCCTACCTCAAGATCAGCGAAGGCTGCAACCACCGCTGCACCTTCTGCATCATCCCGTCCATGCGGGGTGATCTGGTGTCGCGGCCGGTGGGCGACGTGCTGTCGGAGGCGCGGGCCCTGTTCGAAGGCGGCGTGAAGGAACTGCTGGTGGTCAGCCAGGACACCTCGGCCTACGGGGTGGACGTGAAGTACCGCACCGGTTTCTGGGACGGCAAGCCGGTCAAGACCCGCATGCTGGAGCTGGTGCAGGCGCTGGGCGACATCGCCGAACCCTTTGGTGCCTGGGTGCGCTTGCATTACGTCTATCCGTACCCAGGTGTGGACGAGGTGATCCCGCTCATGGCTTCCGGCCGTGTCTTGCCCTATCTGGATGTGCCCCTGCAGCACAGCCACCCCGATGTGCTCAGGCGCATGAAGCGCCCGGCCAGCGGCGAAAGAAACCTAGAACGCATCCAGCAGTGGCGTGCCGCCTGCCCCGAGATCGTGGTGCGCAGCACCTTCATTGCCGGTTTCCCGGGCGAGACCGAGGCCGAATTCAACCACCTGCTGGAGTTCATGCGCGAGGCGCAGATCGACCGCGCGGGCTGTTTCGCCTACAGCCCCGTGGAAGGCGCCACGGCCAATGCCTTGCCCGGCATGTTGCCCAACGAAGTCCGCGAGGAGCGGCGGGCGCGTTTCATGGCAGTGGCCGAGGAGGTGTCGGCCCAGCGGCTGCAAAGGCGCATCGGTGCCACCATGCAGGTGCTGGTGGATTCCGCCCCGGGCCTCGGCCGCAAGGGCGGGGTCGGTCGCAGTTATGCGGATGCGCCCGAGATCGACGGTGTGGTGCGGCTGCTCCCGCCGGAGAAGATCAGCAAGACCTTCAAGGTCGGTGATTTCACCAAGGCCAGGATCGTCGGCACCCAGGGGCATGATCTGGTGGCGGTGCCGGTTTGACCCGTCATCCGCCCAGAGCAGCCAAAAAAAAGCCGCTGGCAGTGCAGCGGCTTTTCATGCCAACCCATTTAACATGGTGCCCAGGAAGGGACTCGAACCCCCACGAAGTTACTCGCTAGTACCTGAAACTAGTGCGTCTACCAATTCCGCCACCTGGGCATTTCAGGAAAGAGGAGAGTGTATCAAAAATATCGGACCCACCAGCGGACTGCTGGATGAAGTTGAAGGAACCATACAAGGCCATCGCGATGGCCATGGTTTCGTGTCGCGTGACGACGGAGAGTCGGACATCTATCTGCCGCCCAACGAGATGCGGGCCGTGCTGCACAAGGACCGTGTCAAGGTCCGCATCGTGCGCAGCGACCGCAAGGGCCGCCCCGAGGGGCGGGTGGTCGAGATCGTCGAGCGCCCGCGCCAGCCCATCATCGGGCGCCTGTTGCAGGAGGGCGGTGTCTGGCTGGTCGCCCCCGAGGACAAGCGCTTCGGGCAGGATGTCCTGATCCCCAAGGGCGCCACCGGCACGGCCAAGCCCGGTCAGGTGGTGGTGGTCGAGCTCGTCGAGCCACCGGCCCTGTATGGCCAGCCCGTTGGGCGTGTCAAGGAGGTGCTGGGCGAGATCGACGACCCCGGCATGGAGATCGAGATCGCGGTGCGCAAGTACAGCGTGCCACACGAGTTCTCCGACGCCTGCATCGCACTGGCACGCACCCTGCCCGACAAGGTGCGGCCGCAGGACAAGAAGCACCGCGTCGACCTGACTGACATCCCGCTGGTCACAATCGACGGCGAGGACGCGCGCGACTTCGATGACGCGGTGTATTGCGAGCCTGCCACGCAGGGCCGCGGCAAGACGGCGGTGAAGGGCTGGCGGCTGCTGGTGGCCATTGCCGACGTGAGCCACTATGTGGAAACGGGTTCGGCCATCGATGTCGACGCCTATGACCGCGCCACCAGCGTCTACTTCCCGCGCCGGGTCATTCCGATGCTGCCCGAGAAGCTGTCCAACGGCCTGTGCTCGCTCAACCCCGAGGTCGAGCGCCTGTGCATGGTGTGCGACATGTTCGTCTCCGCCAGCGGCGAGGTCACGGCCTACCAGTTCTACCCGGCCGTGATGTGGAGCCATGCGCGTTTCACCTACACCGAGGTGGCGGCCATCCTGGCCAACACCAAGGGCCCGGAGGCCGTCCGCCGCAAGGACCGCGTACCCGACCTGCTCAACCTGCACGATGTGTATGGCGCGCTGCTGGCCTCGCGCAACCGGCGTGGCGCGGTCGACTTCGAGACCGTCGAGACCCAGATCGTGTGTGACGACAGCGGGCGCATCGAGAAGATCGTTCCGCGCACCCGCAACGACGCGCACAAGCTCATCGAAGAGGCCATGCTGGCGGCCAACGTGTGCAGCGCGGACTTCATCCTGCAGAGCAAGCACCCGGGCCTGTACCGCGTGCATGAGGGCCCGACGCCCGAGAAGAAGGAGATACTGCGCAGCTACCTCAAGGCCACCGGCGTGGCCTTGAGCATCAGCGACGACCCGACACCCGGCGAATTCCAGGCCATCGCCGCGGCCACGCGCGAGCGGCCAGACGCGCAGCAGATCCACTCCATGCTGCTGCGATCGATGCAGCAGGCGATCTACACGCCGACGAACAGCGGGCATTTCGGCCTGGCGTTCGAGGCCTACACGCATTTCACCAGCCCGATCCGGCGCTACCCCGACCTGCTGGTGCACCGCGTCATCAAGGCCATCCTGGGCAAGACTCGCTACCAGCTGCCGGTGCTGCCGACGCCGGGAGAGGCGCATGCCAAGCTGTCCCGACGCCTGGAAAAGGGCCTGGCGGGCCGAGTGGCCGAGCCGGGCCACCAGCCGCGCAAGCTCAGCGCCGAGGGACAGGCCTGGGAGGCCGCGGGCCTGCACTGCAGCGCCAACGAGCGCCGCGCCGACGAGGCCAGCCGCGACGTCGAGGCCTGGCTCAAGTGCAAGTACATGCGCGAGCACCTGGGCGAGGAATATGGCGGCGTGGTCACCGCTGCCACCAGCTTCGGCATCTTCGTGACGCTGGACGCGATGTATGTGGAGGGCCTGGTGCACATCACCGAACTGGGCGGCGAGTACTTCCGCTTCGACGAGGTGCGCCAGGAACTTCGCGGCGAGCGCACCGGCATCCGGTATGCCATCGGCAGTCGGGTGCGGGTGCAGGTGAGCCGGGTCGATCTCGACGGCCGGCGCATCGATTTCCGCCTGGTGCGCGAGGGCGACGACCTGCTGGCGCGCGCCATGAAGGACAAGGGCGCCACCGGCCGGGATGCGCCAGTGCGCAGTTCGGCACGCGATGACGTCGCACTGGAAGCTGGCGCCGGTGCACGCCGCGGGCGCAAGCGGGCGGAGTCCTCGGCCAATGGCGGCACCCGGAAGGCTGCGGGCGGAGCTGCGCGGGGTACGGCTGGAAAGTCCACTGCAAGCAAGCGCAGTTTCAAGACACGGCGTTGATCACAATGGCGACTGGCCTGTCACACAAGGAGCACTGACTATGACCAAGCTTTCAAGAGTTGCCGTGGTGACCGGAGCCGGTACCGGCGTCGGCCGGGCCGCTGCGCTGGCGCTGCTGCGGGACGGGTATTCCGTGGTGCTGGCCGGTCGCCGGCTGGAGCCGCTGCAGCAGGTGGCACACGAGAGCGGCGCAGCCGCGCGGGCGCTGGCCGTGCCCACCGATGTGGCGGACGCCGCTGCGGTGCAGGCCCTGTTCGAGTCCGCCGTGGCGGCCTTTGGCCGCGTCGATGTGGTGTTCAACAATGCCGGCGTTGGCGCGCCGCCGGTGGCCCTGGAAGACCTGACGCTGGCCCAGTGGCGCAATGTCGTGGACATCAACCTCACCGGCATGTTCCTGTGCATCCAGCAGGCCTTCCGGGTCATGAAGGCGCAGTCGCCCCAGGGCGGGCGCATCATCAACAACGGCTCGATATCGGCCTATGCGCCGAGGCCGAACTCCATTCCCTACACCGCCACCAAACACGCCGTGACCGGCCTGACCCGGTCTGCCGCGCTGGACGGGCGCAAGTACGACATTGCGGTGGGGCAGATCGACATCGGCAATGCGGCCACCGAGATGGCCCAGCGCATGGCCACCGGCGTGCCCCAGGCGCATGGAGCGATCGCCATCGAGCCGCTGATGGATGTCGATGTGGTCGGGCAGTCGGTGCTGTACATGGCCAATCTGCCGCTCAGCGCGAACGTGCTGTTCCACACCGTGATGGCCACCAAGATGCCCTTCGTCGGGCGCGGTTGAGCCGGCGCTGGCGCAGCAGGCTGCCTAGTCGCTTGCGCTCAGCCGCAGCCCGGCGGCTGCAGGCAGCGTGCCAGTTCCCCGGCCACCAGCGGGCTGCCGCAGGGCCAGGTGTCGGCACACAGCCCGTGCTGCCAGGCCACTTCGCAGGCTGCGGCGTGGGGCGGCAGCCCGAAGGCCAGTGCAGCGCCCAGCGCCCCCGCCAGCACATCGCCGGTGCCGGCCGTGGCCAGACGCGCATTGCCGGTGGGGTTGAGGTGCGGCAGCTGGCCAGGGCTGGCGATCACGGTGCCTGAACCCTTGAGCATTACGGTGCAGTCGTAGTCTCGAGCGAGCTGCCGGGCGGCCGACAGCCGGTCCTGCTGCACCACGCGGCTGTCGGTGGCGAGCAGGCGCGCCGCCTCCAGCGGGTGCGGCGTCAGGATGGTCGGCCGTCCGCGCAGCGCACGGTGGCGCAACTGCTGCTGCAACTGGGTGTCGCCCGCGAGTGCGTTGAGCGCATCGGCATCGAGTACCAGCCGGGCAGCGCCTGCCAGCACGCGCGGCATTTCTGCGCGCACGGCGTCCCCGCCGCCACACCCGCACACGACCGTGCAGCGGCCCAGGTCGAAGTCACGGGTGGCACGCAGCATCAGCTCTGGCTGGCCGGAAAGGGCGGCCGCCGACAGTGACGGATCCAGTGCGGCCAGGTACGCGCGCCCGGCACCGTAGGATAGCGCGGCGCTGGCAGCCAGCAGCGCGGCACCTGCCATGCCCGGCGCGCCCCCGACCACGGCCACGTCACCGTAGCTGCCCTTGTGCGACGCATGCGGTCGTGCCTGGCGGTCCGGCCTGCCCCCCACCGTGGCGCATGGCGCAGCAACCCCAGCATACGGGGCATCTTCGGCGCGCACCTGCAGATCGTCGAACCAGACCCGGCCGGCCGCGTCCCGGCCCATCGCGGTGAACAGTCCCGGCTTGAGCGTGAGCAGGCTCAGCGTGTGGTGCGCCTGCACATGCGGTTGCGCGCCGTGCCCGGTGTCGGCATCCAGGCCGGTGGGCAGGTCGATGGCCAGGACCGGTGTGCCGCTGGCGGTCATGTGGTTGATCCAGTCGGCCATCCGGCCTGCTGGCGCCCGGGTGGCGCCAATGCCCAGCAGGGCGTCGATGCAGAGGTCGGGTGCCGATGGTGGTGTGGTGGCGAAGACCACGCCGGCGTCGCGGGCGCGTTGAAAGGCGGCAGCGGTGTCGCTGTTGGTGGTGGCGGCGTCGCCCAGCCAGGTCACCACCGGTGTCTTGCCCATGCGTTGGAGCTGCGCGGCGGCTTCCAGGCCATCGCCACCGTTGTTGCCGGGGCCGGCAGCCACCCAAACGGTGCGGGCGTGGGGTGCGATGGCCAAGGCCAGCCGGGCCACCGAGAGGCCAGCCCGTTGCATCAGGGTGTGGGGCGCGACGCCGGCCAGCGCGAGGGTTTCGATGCGGCGCGTGGCCGCCACGTCGAACAGGGGCCAGCGCAGGCGTGCATCGACGGGATGAGGGCGTGGGGGCACGGGGGTGGCGCCGGGTGCTGTCAGAACGTGAAGGTCTCGCCTTCGCGCGCCAGCCGGATGTCGAGGCCGGCCGCTGGAGCCGCTTCGGCTGCCAGCGCCTGCGCGAAGACCGCCTCCAGCGCGTCGTCGCTGCGGGTCGGCTCGTGGTGGGTGCAGAACAGCACCCGTGCACCGGCGCGCCGCGCGTAGTCGATGCTCGACGCGAAGCTGCCGTGGCCCCAGCCGCGTTTGCCCGGGTACTCCGCGGCGGTGTAGGAGCTGTCGGCGATCAGCACATCGACGCCCTGCATGGCGCGCACGATGGCCCGTTCCCTTTCGTCCAGAAACTGCTGGTACTCTGCGTGGTCGGCATCCCCGGGCGCGTAGATGTTCTGGGGCGGTTCATGGTCGCCGGTGAAGAACACGGATTTTCCGCCCGCCTCGATGCGGTAACCGAAGTTGATGACCGGGTGGTTCAGCATGAACGGGGTGATGGTGGCCGAACCGATCTGCAGGGATTCCTCGGGCATCAGCGTGACGTATTCGATGCGGGCCTTGAGCTCTGCCTCGCGCACGGGAAAGTAGCTGTACTGCAGCTGGACAGACATCGCCTGTTCGACCCCGTTGCCGGAGATCGGGTCGAAGGCGCCATGCAGGCGCAGCATATTGCCCGGGATGAAGTTCGGCACGAAGAAGGGCAGGCCCTGGATATGGTCCCAGTGGGTGTGCGACAGCAGCACGTTGGCCGTGAGCGGCATCTCGGCCAGAAGGGTCTGCGACAGCGGGAAGATGCCGGTGCCTGCGTCCAGGATCAGCAGTTCGTTGTCGTCGGTCCGGATCTCGATGCAGGTGGTGTTGCCGCCATAGCGCACGGTCTTGGGGCCGGGGGAGGCGATCGAACCGCGGACCCCCCAGAAGCGTATTTTCATGGTGGAATCCTCAGGCGCTCGCCAGCAGGCGGGACTGCTCCAGCACCGGCTCCAGGTCCCCCAGGGAGGCAATGACCTCATCGAGCGACCCGCCCAGGCGCTGCGCGATGGCCGGCGGCAACTCCGAGACGAACGGGTTGCCGGCCGAGCCGAACTGCAGCTTCTTGCAGATCTGGTTGGCCGCGAACACGCAGGCGATCGTGCCGGTGTCCGGCAGCGCGGTGCCGAACTGGTTGCGGATCGTCTCCACCAGAGGGGCCGGGAAACGCCAGCGCTCCGCCAGAAGGGCCCCCACGGCGGCGTGGTCGGTGCCCCACAGCTGCAGCATGACCAGATGCAGTGAACTGCCATCGCGGCGGGCAGTTTCAAGCGCTTCTTGCAGGCGCTCCGGCATGGAGCGGGCCATGACGATCTTGCCGAAGTCATGCAGCAGTCCGGCCACGAAACACTCCATCGGGTCCGCGCCCGGCACGCGGGCGGCCAGCTGGCGGGCGATCGTGGCGGTGGCCACGGAATGCAGCAGGCAGTCCTGCCAGTCGAAACCGGCGGATCGCCCGGTGGGCAACATGCCGATCGCCGCCATGCCCAGCGCCAGGTTGCGGGTGGCGTTGAAGCCCAGGAACACCACCGCGAGCCCGACCGAGTTGATCTGCCGCGGCAGGCGGAAATAGGCCGAGTTGACGACCTTGAGCATCTTCAGCGTGAGCACGGGGTCCTGGTCGATGACGGTCACCAGTTCCTTGGCAGTCGAGTTGTCCTCGCGCGCCAGCTCCAGGATGCGCTGGACGCCTTTCGGAAATGCCGGCATGCGGTCGATGGCCGCTGCCAGCTCCTGGGCAATGGATGGGTTCATCGTCTAAGACGGGATATCGTGGAGACCCATTGTGTCAGTGAAACGGCGATGCCTGTGCACGTGCCGGGTTCACGCGCGCAGCCGCTCCAGCCCGAACCCGCCCATGTCGATCTCCGGCGTGAGGCCCAGCACCATGTCGGCCAGGGCCCGTGACGAACCGCAGGCCAGCGCCCAGCCACTGGAGCCATGCCCCAGGTTGAGCCACAGGCCTGGAATCCCGCTGGGCCCGACCAGGGGCGGCCCGTCGGGCAGCATCGGCCGAGCGCCTTTCCATACCTGGGCGTCCTGGGCGCTGCTGGCAGCGCCCGGGAACCAGTCGTGCAGCACCTTGTACAGCGTCTGCACTGCGCCGGGCCGCCTGTCGGCCAGGTTGCCGCCCAGCTCGGCGCCGCCCGCCACCCGCACGCGCTGCCCCAGCCGCGTGATGGCGACCTTGTAATGCTCGTCCATGACGGCACTGCGCGGCGCGTGCAGCGGCTCGCGGATCGCGGCGCTGATCGAATACCCGTGGACCGCCACCAGCGGGATCTGCAGGCCCAGCGGCTGCAGCAGCCGGGCCGACGCCACGCCCGCGCACATCACGGCTGCGTCAAAGGGCTGCGCCATCGCCTCGCCCTGCAGCGACAGCGAGATCGCGCCGGACGCCTGCACTGCGCTCACGGTGCTGCCGAAGCGGAACTGCACGCCCAGCCGCTGCGCCTCATTCTTGAGCAACAGCGCGAATTGCCGGCAGTTCGCGACCTCGTCCTGCGGCAGCTGGATCGCCCCGTTCAGGCGGGTTTCGGTGTTAAGCCCCGGTTCGAGGCGATGCACCTGCGCAGCGTCCACCAGCGCGAACCGGACACCCGCATCGCGCAGCAGCTGCAGGCCGGGCTCGGCCAGCTGGCGCTCGCGCTCGCTGCGCAACAGCACCAGGTAGCCATCGCTGCGGTCAAACGCGAGGCGCAGCTGCTCGGTGATGGCATGCAGCCGCTGTCGGCTGTAGACGGCCAGGGCCTGCATGCGCGCACGGTTGCTGCGGTAGACGTCCGCACGGCAGGCCCGGTAGCAGCGCCACAGCCAGGCCAGCTCTGCCATGCCGAGCGGCAGCGCGAAGCGCATGCTGGCGTGGCGGCGCAAGAGCTGGGCCAACACCTTGGCGGGCATGCCTGGGGCGGCCCAGGGGGCGACGTATCCGGGCGCGATCACGCCGGCGTTGGCGAAGCTGGCCTCTTCTGCAGCCGCGCCGCGGCGCTCGAAGACCGTGACCTCGTGGCCGTCCCGGCCCAGTTCGAATGCAGTGGTGACGCCGATGATGCCCGCGCCGATGACAGCTATTTTCATGAATCCCCTGTGTGTTCCTGCCAGCGCGCCGCGACGGGGGCTTGACCCCGGCGCGTATCAGGCGGCCTGCAGCAGGCGTTCGATCTGCCGGGCGACGTTGAGTACGCCATCATCGCGCATCGCGCACTGCCACACCATGAGGCCGACCGGCAGCTCCCCGGGCGCGTGGCAGGGGATCGAGATGGCGCAGCCGTCCAGCATGTTGACCATGCTGGTGTTGCGCAGCAGCAGGCCATTGACCCGGAAGAACGCCGCGTCGCGCTCTGCGCCGGGCGCCAGGTCCGCGATGGGCGGCGCCACGAGGGGCACCGTCGGGCACAGGAGCGCTTCGAAGCCGGCCAGGCGCGCTTGCATGCGCGTGATCCAGTCGGCCCTTGCCTGCAGCAGGTCGACATAGTCGGCCGCGCCCATGCTCGCTCCTCGCTGGATGCGAAGCGCAACCCGGGGGTCGTAGGCGGCTGCGTGCGCGGCCAGGAGCTTGCGGTGCCAGGCGAAGCTCTCGGCTGCGGAGAAACCGCCGGTGCTGTTGATGCCGGCCAGCTCGCCCAACTCGGGCAGGTCGATCTCGGTGATGGTCACGCCCTGGCTGCGCAGAAGCTGCAGCGTGCGCTGGTAGGCGCATGCCACGGTGTCGTCCAGATCATCCTGCAGCAGCGTGCGCGCCACCGCCAGCCGGTAGGTGCTCAGCGGTGCATCACTGCGAACCACCGGTTGCGCGCCGAGGATCTCGTGGGCCAGCATGGCGTCCGCGACAGAGCGGGTGAGGGCGCCGACCGTGTCCAGCGTGGTCGACAGCGGCACGGCGCCAGTGGTCGGCACCCGCCGGGCGGTGCTCTTGAAGCCGACGATGCCGTTCAGCGCGGCCGGGATCCGCAGCGAGCCACCGGTATCGGACCCCAGGCCGACGTAGGCAGCGCCGGTAGCCACCGAGACCGCCGCACCGGAGGAGGAGCCGCCGGGGATCAGCGGTGCGCCGCGGCTGGCGGCATTGGCCGGGGTGCCGTAGTGCGGATTGATGCCTACGCCCGAAAACGCGAACTCCACCATGTTCGTGCGGCCGGTGATGACACCGCCGGCTGCGCGCAGGCGCGCCACGGCTGTGCAGTCTGCGGCGGCTGCCGGTGCCTGGGCGAGCACGGTGGAGCCTGCGGCAGTGGTCTGGCCCTGCAGGTCGAACAGGTCCTTGACCGTGACCGCCAGGCCGCCCAGCGGCAGTCGCGCCAGGCGAGGGTCGGCCGCGTCAGCGCGGGCCTGCGCAAACATCGTGCGGACAAACACATGGGCGCAGCGCTCCGACTCGCTGACGGCGATGCAGGCATCCATCTCGGCGGTGGATGTGGTCTGCCCGCGGTGCATCCGCGCACGGGTGGTGGAGAGATCGGCCAGGGGGAGAGAGGGCATGTCGTAGGGGTGTCCTGTGTTACATTCGCTGGGTTTTGCCAAGCGCCCCAGGGGGGGCTTGGCGGAACAAATCGCAAACCGGCCCCATCAAGGTGTCCGCGTCGCGGCAACCTGCTGGACTGTGCCAGCTTCTGGTGCCGGGGTGGCGGGTAGCGGGCCGGATTTTAGACCCAACCTTTGGAGCTCACCATGTCAGTCACCATGCGCGAAATGCTGGAAGCCGGCGTCCATTTCGGACACCAGACCCGCTTCTGGAACCCGAAGATGGCCCCGTTCATCTTCGGTCATCGCAACAAGATCCACATCATCAACCTGGAAAAGTCGCTGCCGATGTTCCAGGACGCGGCCAAGTTCGTGCGCCAGCTCACCGCCCGTCGCGGCACGGTGCTGATGGTCGGCACCAAGCGCCAGGCCCGTGAGACCGTGGCCGCCGAAGCCCAGCGTGCCGGTGTGCCCTTTGTCGACCAGCGCTGGCTGGGCGGCATGCTCACCAACTTCAAGACCGTCAAGACCTCGATCAAGCGCCTCAAGGAAATGAAGCTGCAGCAAGAGGGCGGCCTGGACAGCATGAGCAAGAAGGAGCAGCTCATGTTCGCCCGAGAGCTCGAAAAGCTCGAAAAGGACATCGGCGGCATCCAGGACATGAACGCCCTGCCAGACGCCATCTTCGTGATCGACGTGGGCTACCACAAGATCGCCGTGGCCGAGGCCAAGAAGCTGGGCATCCCGCTGATCGGCGTGGTGGACTCCAACCACTCGCCCGAGGGCATCGACTACGTGATCCCCGGCAACGACGACTCTGCCAAGGCGGTCACCCTGTATGCGCGTGGCATTGCCGACGCCGTGCTCGAGGGCCGCGCCAATGCGGTCGACGACGTGGTCAAGGCCGTCTCGGCCGAAACCTCCGATGAGTTCGTCGAAGTGGACGAGGCATCGGCCTGAACCCCCTGGCGCTACCAGAAAGGGGCATTGATGCCCCTTTTTTCGTATCGCCTCCCCTAAAATTTTGTCGAATCATGTACGGAGAGAAATGATGGCTGCAATTACTGCGAGCATGGTGGCGGAACTGCGCGGCAAGACCGACGCCCCGATGATGGAATGCAAGCGCGCCCTGACCGAGGCCGATGGCGACATGGCCAAGGCGGAAGAGCTGTTGCGCGTCAAGCTGGGCACCAAGGCTGGAAAGGCCGCAGGCCGCGTCACCGCCGAAGGCGTGGTGGCCACGGCGCGCGAAGGCGATGCAGGCGCCCTGATCGAGGTCAACTGCGAGACCGACTTCGTCACCAAGAACGATGCCTTCCTGGCGCTGGCCTCTGCCGCCGCGAGCCTGGTGGCCCGGCATGACCCGGCCGACGTGGCAGCCCTGGGCGCTCTGCCGTTCTCGCACGACGGTTTCGGCCCTACCCTGGAAGATGTCCGCAAGGGGCTGGTTGGCAAGATCGGCGAGAACATGAGCTTCCGCCGCTTCAAGCGTTTTGCGTCCGGCACCAGGCTGGCCTCTTACCTGCACGGTACCCGCATCGGCGTGGTGGTCGAGTTCGAGGGCGATGAAGCCGCCGCCAAGGATGTCGCCATGCATGTGGCCGCCATGAAGCCTGTGGCCCTGTCCAGCGCCGACGTGCCCGCCGAACTGGTGGCCCGCGAGCGCTCGGTGGCAGCCGCCAAGGCTGCCGAAGACGCCGCCGCCGCCACTGCCGCAGGCAAGCCGGTGCAGTCACCCGAGATCGTGGCCAAGCGCATAGAGGGCGGGGTGCAAAAATACCTCAAGGAAGTGTCGCTGTTTGACCAGTCCTTCGTGAAGAATGACAAGCAGACCGTGGCCCAGATGCTCAAGGCCGCGAACACCACCGTGAAGGGCTTCACCCTGTACGTGGTTGGCGAAGGCATCGAAAAGAAGGTGGACGACTTCGCTGCCGAGGTGGCTGCCCAGGTGGCCTCCGCGCGGCAGTCGGCCTGAGGCTTGCGAGTGGCCACAGGCCCCGATGGTGGGCCCGGGCCTTGTGTTGAAATTGATCCAGGAGATGTCCATGTCCGATGCCAAACCCGCACATAAACGCATATTGCTCAAGTTGTCGGGTGAGGCACTGATGGGCGATGACCAGTTCGGCATCAACCGCGACACCATCGTGCGCATGGTGGACGAAGTGGCCGAGATTACCCGCATGGGGGTCGAGGTCGCGGTGGTCATCGGTGGCGGGAACATCTTTCGCGGAGTTGCGGGCGGCTCGGTCGGCATGGACCGAGCAACAGCCGACTACATGGGCATGCTGGCGACCGTGATGAACGCGCTGGCGCTCGGCGACACGATGAACAAGGCCGGCCTCACGGCCCGCGTGATGTCGGCCATAGCGATCGAGCAGGTGGTCGAGCCCTACGTCCGCCCCAAGGCGCTGCAGTACCTGGAAGAGGGCAAGGTGGTGATCTTTGCAGCCGGCACCGGCAACCCGTTCTTCACCACCGACACCGCAGCCGCACTGCGTGGCGCCGAGATCGGCGCCGAGGTGGTACTCAAGGCCACCAAGGTGGACGGCGTGTACAGTGCCGACCCCAAGAAGGATCCGCACGCGACCCGCTACAGCAAGATATCCTTCGACGAGGCGATGGCCAGGAATCTGGGGATCATGGACGCCACTGCCTTTGCGCTCTGTCGCGACCAGCGGCTGCCGATCAAGGTGTTTTCGATCATCAAGCACGGGGCCCTCAAGCGTGTAGTGATGGGCGAGGACGAAGGTACGCTGGTCTATGCGTGACAATGGGCACCTCGTTGCAGACGGCGGGTGAAGTTTATTGCCAGAAGACTGTCGGAGTAGATGATGGACATCGCTGAAATCAGGAAGAACGCCGAAGCCCGTATGGACCAGTCCATCGCGGCCTTCAAGACCAACTTGACCAAGATCCGCACCGGGCGGGCCAATCCGGCCCTGCTGGATTCCGTGCATGTGGACTACTATGGCTCCAGCCTGCCGATCAGCCAGGTCGCGAACGTGTCGCTGCTCGATGCCCGCACGATCAGCATCCAGCCCTGGGAAAAGGGCATGGGCGCCAAGATCGAGAAGGCCATCCGCGAGAGCGATCTGGGTCTGAATCCCTCCTCCATGGGCGACCTGATCCGCGTGCCGATGCCCGCCATGACCGAGGAACGCCGCCGCGAGCTCACCAAGGTGGTGCGCGGCGAGGGCGAGAACGCCAAGATCGTCGTGCGCAACCTGCGCCGTGACGCCAACGAGGCGGTCAAGAAGCTCGTCAAGGACAAGCTGGCGTCCGAGGACGACCACAAGCGCTCCGAAGTCGACATCCAGAAGGTGACGGACCGCCATATCGCGGCCATCGACCAGCTGGTCGCGGCCAAGGAGCAGGATCTCATGGCGGTCTGAGCCCGCGCTCCCACCGCAACCCACCGCCCATTGGCATGAGCAGCGCTGTTCCGAACCATATCGCGATCGTCATGGACGGAAACGGACGCTGGGCGACCCGTCGTTTCCTGCCGCGGGCAGCCGGTCACAAGGCCGGTGTTGATGCCCTGCGCCGTTGCGTGCGGGCCTGTGCATCGCGCGGTGTGACGGTCCTGACAGTGTTCGCCTTCTCGTCCGAGAACTGGAGCCGCCCCAAGGAGGAAGTCTCCGGGTTGATGGAGCTCCTGGTGATGGCGCTCTCGCGCGAGGTTCCCCAACTGGTGTCCGACGGCGTATGCCTGCGTTTTCTGGGAGAGCGCGCCGGCCTGTCTGCCGCAGTGCGATCCGGCCTGGTACGTGCCGAGGCGGCCACCGCCGGCAATTCCCGCCTGTTTCTCAACGTGTGTTTCAACTATGGTGGCCGCTGGGACATCGTCCAGGCGGCCAACCGGCTGGCCCAGCGCGGGGAGGCCGTGACGGAGGAAAGCCTGGGTGCCGAGATGCAGATGGGGCAGCTGCCCGAGCCCGACCTGATCATCCGCACGGGCGGCGAGCAGCGGCTGAGCAACTTCCTGTTGTGGCAGGCAGCCTATTCCGAGCTGTACTTCTGCGATACCTTGTGGCCCGAATTCGACGAGAGCGCACTCGACAGTGCCATCGCGGCGTTCAGCCTGCGTGAACGGCGCTTCGGCAAGACATCCGAGCAGCTGCGCGAGCCTGCGCCCAGCCAGCAGGCTGCCTGAGGCAAGCCGCATGCTCTGGCAACGCGTTGTCACGGCAGTCGTCCTGCTGCTGGTCTTGCTGCCGGCGCTGTTTTACCCATCGCCGGCGCCGTTCTCCCTGGTGGCCATGGCCTTCATCGCTGCCGGCGCCTGGGAGTGGGCCCGGCTCACGGCCTACGGACCGCTGGCCGCCGTGGCCACTGGCGCACTGACTACCCTCGCCTGTGCGCTGGCCTGGTTGGCTGGCCTGCTGGAACATTCACTCACCGGCCTCTGGGTGGCCGCGGCGCTCCTGTGGGTGCTCGGCGGTGCGTGGCTGCTGCATGGCGGACCGGCCGCGCTGGCGGTGTTGCCAAAGCCGCTGCGCCTGGCGCTGGGGGTAGTCTTGCTGTGCCTGGCCTGGCTGGCGGTGGTGCAGGCCCGCTCGCTGGGGATCAATTTCCTGCTGTCGGTGATGGCGCTGGTCTGGGTGGCAGACATCGGTGCCTATTTCGCAGGGCGGCGCTGGGGTGGCCGCTGGATCCGCCGCAAGCTGGCGCCCGCGATCAGCCCGGGCAAGAGCTGGGAAGGGGTTGTCGGTGGCATGGTCGGGGCGCTGGTGTTGTCCATGGTCTGGCGCTGGGCCGATGTGCATTGGCAGGCGGATGCGCCGAGCATCTTCACCCACCTGGCCCGCACGCTGGAGTGGCTGGCCGTGCCGGCGCTGCTGGCGCTCACCGCGATGAGCGTGGCGGGCGACCTGCTCGAGTCCCTGGTCAAGCGGGTGGCGGGTGCGAAGGACAGCAGCACCCTGCTGCCTGGCCATGGCGGGGTGCTGGACCGCCTGGACGCCTTGCTGCCGACCCTTCCCCTGGCGCTGCTTTTTCATGCACTGTGATCGGGCCCCCATGACACACCGCAAACGCGTCGCTGTTCTTGGTTCCACCGGATCGATCGGGGTGAGCACGCTGGACGTTCTGGCACTGCATCCGGGCCAGTTCGAGGTGTTCGCGTTGACCGCCGCCACCCGTGTGGACGCACTGCTGGCGCAGTGTGTGCAGTTCCGCCCCACCTACGCGGTGATGACCTCGCCAGCCCACGGGGCTGACCTCGCGCGGCGATGCGCCGATGCCGGGTTGCCCACGCGGGTCCTGTGCGGGCCGGATGCGCTGGGCACGGTTGCCGGCGACGAGCGGGTGGACATCGTCATGGCCGCCATCGTCGGAGCGGCCGGGCTGGCGTCGTGCATGACCGCTGCGCTGGCCGGCAAGCGCCTGCTGCTGGCCAACAAGGAGGCCCTGGTGGTCGGGGGCGAGGTGTTCATGGCAGCTGTCCGCAAGGGCGGCGCCAAGCTGCTGCCCATCGACAGCGAGCATTCCGCGATCTTCCAGTCGCTGCCCGACGATGCCGGCATCTGGCCGCAGGTGATCGACAAGCTGCTGCTCACTGCATCGGGCGGACCCTTCCGGACGCGCGACCCCGCCACCCTGCGTGACGTGACGCCCGAACAGGCCTGCGCCCATCCGAACTGGGTGATGGGGCGCAAGATCTCGGTCGACTCGGCCACCATGATGAACAAGGCGCTCGAGGTGATCGAGGCGTGCTACCTGTTTGGCGTGCAGCCGAGACAGATCGAGGTCGTGATCCACCCGCAAAGCATCATCCACTCGATGGTGCAATACCGCGACAACTCCATCGTGGCGCAACTCGGGACTGCCGACATGCGGGTGCCGATCGCCTATGGCCTCTCGTGGCCGGCTCGCATGGCATCCAACGCGCAGGCACTCGATTTCGAGGGCCTGGCAGGGCTGAGCTTCGAGTCCTTCAAGTCCCCGGAGCACCAGGCGCGGTTCCCCGGATTGCAGTTGTCCTGGCAGGTTCTGGCGGCGCCAGTCGGGACGCCGGCGATCCTGAACGCCGCCAACGAGGTGGCAGTGGCCGCATTTCTTGACCGCCAGATACGTTTCGACCAGATCCACGCCGTCAACGAACACACCCTGGCCACCGTGCAGGCGGTCCACGCGACGACCCTCGAGGACCTGCTGGCCCTGGACGCCCAGGCGCGCCTTGTCGCGGGAGAATTCGTCCGCACATGGAGGCATGCCCGAGATGACTGAGCCCAGGAATACCTGCAGCGACCGGTCTGCCATGCGGGGGCGCGCATGTTGACAGTGCTTGCGTTCCTGCTGGCCTTGGGCGTGCTGATCGCCGTCCACGAGTACGGCCACTACCGTGTGGCCGTGGCCTGCGGTGTGCGTGTCCTGCGGTTTTCCGTCGGTTTCGGCCATGTTCTGTGGCGCTGGCAGCCCAAGGGCTCCCCGACCGAGTTCGTGCTGGGGGCCTTCCCGATCGGCGGGTATGTGAAGATGCTCGACGAGCGCGAGGCGCCGGTGGCCGAGCATGAGCGCCACCAGGCCTTCAACACGCAGCCCTTGCGCAAGCGCGCGGCGATCGTCGCGGCCGGCCCGCTGACCAACCTGCTGCTGGCCATCGTGCTGTACGCGATCGTCAACTGGAGCGGCATCGAGCAGCCGCGGGCCGTGTTGTCCAGCCCGGTGGCGGGTTCGATGGCGCAGCAGGCGGGGGTTGTCGGCGGCGAACTGGTGCTGCGTGCCGGCCTGGACGGTGACGCCCCGCAGGAGGTGGCTTCGTTCGACGATCTGCGCTGGATGCTGGCCCAGGGAGCCCTCAGGCAGCGTGACGTGCTGCTGGTGCTGGGCTCGCCGGAGGGCGGGGCCGCCACCCGCGAACTCGTGCTGCCCCTGAGCCAGAATGACTCGCAGGATGTCGATGCGCAGTTGTTCCGCCGGATCGGCATCGTGGCGCCCCTGAGCCGACCGGTGCTTGGCGAGATCATGCCCGACGGTGCAGCCAAGGCTGCCGGCCTGCGCCAGGGCGATCTGGTGCTGCGCGTCGGCGCGACCGATATCCAGGACGGCCAACAACTGCGCGAACTGATCCGCGCCTCGGCGCACACCGGCAGCAGTGTGGCCACTGCCTGGACCGTCGAGCGGGAGGGCCGTCGCATGGAGCTCATGGTCCGGCCCGAGCCGGTGGAGACGGGCGGGCAGTGGACGGGCAAGATCGGCGCGTTTGTCGGTGCACCTCCCGAACGGGTGACCGTGCAGTACGGTCCCCTCGACGGCCTGTGGGCCGGCGCGGTCAAGACCTGGGAGGTATCGGCGCTGACCGTGCGCATGCTTGGGAGCATGCTGATCGGCGAAGCCTCGCTGAAGAACCTCAATGGCCCACTCACGATCGCCGATTACGCGGGCAAGTCGGCCAGCCTGGGTCTGGCGCCCTACCTCCTGTTTCTGGCGCTGATCAGCGTCAGTCTGGGGGTTCTCAATCTGCTGCCTTTGCCGGTCCTCGATGGCGGACACCTGATGTATTATCTTTGGGAGGCAGTGACCGGAAGCAGTGTGAGCGACGCCTGGATGGAGCGCCTGCAGCGCGGTGGCGTCGCCATCCTCCTCTTCATGATGAGCATTGCCCTATACAACGACCTGGCCAGGATACTCGGCTGATTCCTCCCGGGGTCGGCCCGCCACCTACTCGACCGCTTCTGACAAGACAACATGCAATTCAAACGTATTCGCAGAGACCTGCTTTCTGTGGCCATGGCCCTGAGCGTGGCAGCCGGTTCCGCATGGGCGGTCGACCCTTTCAAGGTGCGTGACATCCGGGTGGAAGGGCTGCAGCGGGTAGAGGCAGGGACCGTCTTTGCATCCCTGCCGGTGCGCGTGGGCGATACCTACGACGATGAAAAAGGCGCGGCCGCGATCCAGGCCCTGTTCGGCCTGGGCTTGTTCAAGGATGTGCGCATCGAGGTCAATGGCGACGTGCTGGTGGTGATCGTCGAGGAGCGGCCGACGGTCGCCAGCGTCGAGTTCAGTGGCAACAAGGAGTTCGACAAGGACGTTCTGCGCTCGGCGCTCCGGGATGCAGGCCTGACCGATGGCCGACCGTTCGACCGGGCCTTGCTCGACCGCGCCGAGCAGGAGATCAAGCGCCAGTACATCAACCGCGGCCTGTACGGCGCGGAGGTTGTCGCGACGGTCACCCCGATCGAGCGCAACCGCGTCAATGTGGCCTTCACCATCACGGAAGGCGCCCAGGCCAAGATCAAGGAGATCCGCATCGTCGGCAACAAGGCCTTCACCGAGTCGACACTGCGCGGGCTGTTCGACCTCGACACCGGTGGATGGCTGAGCTGGTACACCAAGTCCGACCAGTACGCCCGTGCCAAGCTGAATGCCGACCTCGAAACCCTGCGTTCCCATTACCTGACCCGCGGCTACCTGGAGTTCCGCATCGAATCGACGCAGGTGGTGATCTCGCCCGACAAGCAGGACATCAACATCGCCATCAACATCGTCGAAGGCGAGCGCTTCGTGGTGGCGGCGGTCAAGCTCGAGGGCAACTTCCTCGCCAAAGAGGACGAGTTCAAGCCGCTGGTGACCATCAAGCCGGGCGAGGCCTACAACGCCGATTCCGTGGTCCGGACGGTCAAGGCCTTCACGGACTTCTTCGGAACCTTCGGATATGCCTTCGCGCAGGTGGAGGCCAAGCCCGAAGTGGACCGCGTCAACAACCGGGTGACGCTGGTCTTGCAGGCTGAACCGTCCCGCCGGGCCTATGTGCGCCGTGTCAACGTGGCAGGGAACAACCGCACCCGAGATGAAGTCGTCCGCCGCGAATTCCGGCAGTTCGAGTCGGCCTGGTATGACTCCGACAAGATACGCCTCTCCCGCGACCGTGTGGACCGACTGGGTTTCTTCAGGGAGGTTTCCATCGACACCCAGGAGGTGCCGGGTTCCCCCGATCAGGTGGACCTGACGATCACCGTCGTCGAGAAGCCCACCGGAAATCTCACCCTGGGTGCTGGTTATTCCTCCGGCGAGGGTCTGGGCCTGTCCGGCGCCATCCGCCAGGAAAACGCGTTCGGGTCCGGCAATTCGCTGGGCGTCCAGCTCAACACCAGCAAGGTCAACCGCACGGTGGTGTTCAGCACCACCGACCCCTACTTCACGGTCGACGGCGTGTCCCGCTCCGTCGACGTCTACCACCGAAGCGTCAGCCCCTACACGGACACCGACAGCTACAAGCTGACCACCAGCGGAGCATCCCTGCGTTTCGGGGTGCCGTTCACAGAGTCCGACATCGTGTATTTCGGTGGTGGTCTGGAGCGCACACGGATCGTGCCCGGCACCAACCTGCCTGGGGCCTATGCCAACTATGCCAACCAGTTCGGCTTCTCCAGCAACTCCTTTCCCCTGACCATCGGCTGGGCGCGCGATTCCCGTGACAGCGCGCTGGTGCCCAACAACGGTGTCTACCAGAAGCTGAATGCGGAATGGAGCATCGCCGGTGATGCGAAATACCTCACCACCAGCTACCAGTACCAGCAGTATTTCCCGCTCAACCGCCAGTTCACGCTGGCATTCAACGGCGATGTCGGTTTCGGCAAGGGCCTTGGCGGGCGTCCGTACCCGCTGTTCAAGAACTTCTACGGCGGTGGTCTGGGCTCGGTGCGCGGCTTCGAGCAGGGGAGCCTGGGTGCGATCGACGCCACGACCGGCGCCTCGCTGGGCGGCACCCGCAAGCTCAATGCGAACCTGGAACTGCTCGCGCCGTTCCCGGGCGCCGGCAACGACCGCACCCTGCGCGTGTTCACTTTCTTCGACATCGGCAACGTGTACGGCGCCGGACAACCGATCCGGCTCAGCCAGTTGCGGGCCGGCGCCGGTGTGGGCATCAGCTGGGTGTCGCCGGTGGGCCCGCTGCGCCTGGCGATTGCCCGCCCGGTGCGCAAGTTCGCTGGCGATAAAATCCAGTCCATTCAATTTCAGATCGGAACCTCTTTCTAATGAAGCCCCTCTTTCGTCATGGTTGTGCCCTGATCGCTCTGGTGGTTGCCAGTGTGGCCATGCAGGCCCAGGCCCAGGAATTCCGGGTCGGCTTTGTCAATACCGATCGCATCCTCAAGGAGTCCGCGGCAGCCAAGGCGGCCAGCGCCAAGCTCGAGCAGGAGTTCTCCAAGCGCGAGAAAGACCTGATCGACCAGGGAACCGCCCTCAAGGCGCTGGCCGACAAGCTGGAACGCGATTCCCCCACCCTGTCCGAATCGCAGCGTGCTGCGCGCCAGAAGCAGCTGGTCGACCAGGACCGCGACCTGCAGCGCAAGCGGCGCGAGGCCCAGGAAGACCTCAACGCCCGCAAGAACGAAGAGTTGCAGGCAGTTTTCGAGCGCGCCAACCGGGTGGTCCGCCAGATCGCCGAAACCGAGAAATACGACCTGGTGCTGCAGGAGCCGGTGGTCTACATCAACCCCAAACACGACATCACCGACAAGGTGATCAAGGCGCTCAACACCGCAGGCCGTTGACCATGACCCGGACGCTGCGGATGTGACTCTCTCGCTGGGCGCCATCGTCGATGCCCTGGGGGGCGAGTTGCATGGTGACCGCGCGCAGGCGATCCGCGCCCTGTCCACGCTGGCGCTGGCAGGCCCCGATGCACTGGCCTTTGTGGCGAATGTGCGTTATCGCCAGCAACTCGCTGCTTGCCGTGCTGCCTGCGTGATCGTCGGGCCGGAACTGCTCGATGAAGCCCTGGCACGCGGCGCATGCATCGTGGCAGCCGACCCCTATGTGTATTACGCCCGCCTCACCCAGCTGTGGAAGCGGGCTGCCGGCAGCCTGCCGGCAGCGGGTGTGCATGCCAGCGCCGTGGTGGACCCACTTGCGGTGGTTCACCCGCAGGCATCCATCGGCCCCCTGTGTGTGGTCGAGAAGGGCGCCCGCATCGGTGCCGGCACGGTGCTCAAGTCGCGTGTCACGGTCGGAGAAGACTGCGTGGTTGGCGAGCGCTGTATCCTGCATGCGGGCGTGGTGATCGGCGCCGATGGGTTCGGTTTCGCTCCCACCGAGAGCGGTTGGGAAAAGATCGAACAGCTGGGCGCCGTTCAGATCGGCAATGACGTGGAGATCGGCGCCAACACCTGCATAGACCGGGGCGCCCTGGCCGACACGGTGGTCGAAGATGGCGTCAAGCTCGACAACCTGATCCAGATCGGGCACAACGTGCTGGTGGGGCGGCATACCGCCATGGCCGCCTGTGTCGGTGTGGCAGGTTCTGCCACGATCGGCGCGCACTGCACCATTGGCGGCGCGGCGGTGGTACTGGGCCATCTGGAGCTGGCCGACCGGGTCAACATCTCTGCGGCATCGGTGGTCACGCGCTCGATTCTCAGGGCGGGCCACTACAGCGGACTGTTTCCGATCGACGACAATTCCCGCTGGGAGAAAAATGCCGCGGCGCTCAAGCGTCTGCACGACCTGCGTACCCGTGTGCAGGCGCTGGAAAAGCGCACCAACCGATCGAACACCCCATGATGGACATCCACCAGATTCTCAAGCAGCTGCCGCACCGTTTCCCGTTCCTGCTCGTCGACCGCGTGCTCGAGCTCGAGAAAGGCAAACACATCCGGGCGCTGAAGAACGTGACCATGAACGAGCCGTTCTTCACCGGGCATTTCCCGCACCGGCCGGTCATGCCGGGGGTGCTGATGCTGGAGGCACTGGCGCAGGCAGCAGCCTTGCTGGCCTTCGACACGCTGGGCGTGACTCCCGACGACAAGACGGTCTACTACTTCGCCGGGATCGACGGCGCGCGCTTCAAGCGCCCCGTCGAGCCCGGCGACCAGCTCATCCTGCATGCGGAGCTCGACCGCATGCGCTCGGGTATCTTCAAGTTCAAGACGCGTGCCATGGTGGGCGAGGAACTGGCCGTCGAGGCCGAGCTCATCTGCACCATGCGCTCGATCGCCTGACCCCGCGACGGCCCCCGCAGTGCAGAAGATCCATCCCATGGCCATTGTCGATCCGAAGGCGGAGCTCGACAGCAGTGTTGTCGTCGGCCCCTACACCGTCGTCGGCCCCCACGTGAGGGTGGGTGCCGGCACGACCATCGGGCCACATTGCGTGCTCGAGGGCCACACCACCATCGGGCGGGACAACCGAATCTTCCAGTTCAACTCCCTGGGCGCGATTCCCCAGGACAAGAAATATGCCGGCGAGCCCTGCGAGCTGCGCATCGGCGACCGCAACACGGTGCGCGAGTTCTGTACCTTCAACATCGGGTCTCCGGGGGATGCGGGGGTCACCCAGGTCGGGGACGACAACTGGATCATGGCCTATGTCCATCTGGCGCACGACTGCCAGGTGGGCAGCCACACCATCTTTGCCAACAACTCCCAGCTGGCCGGCCATGTGCACGTCGGGGATTGGGTGATCCTGGGCGGATTCACGGTGGTGCACCAGTTCGTGCGTCTGGGGGCGCACAGCATGACGGCCATGTGTTCACTGCTGTTCGCCGATCTGCCGCCGTTCGTGATGTGCCAGGGCCAGCCGGCAGCGGCGCGCTCGATGAACTTCGAGGGTCTTCGCCGGCGGGGCTTTTCGCCCGACCGGATCGCCTGCGTGAAGTCCATGCACAAGGCGATCTACCGCGAGAACCTCGGCCTCTCCGACGCACGCGCCCGGATCGCGGGGCTGGCGGCGGCCCATCCGGAGGCAGCCGGCGACATTGCCGGGATGCTCGCCTTTCTGGACCGCGTCGACACGGGCCGCGGCATCGTCCGGTAAGCCGATGAACATGCAGGTGGCAGGCCCTGGTGCAGCAGGCGGCCGGGGCTGGCCGCAGCTGGCCATGGTGGCGGGTGAAACATCCGGGGACCTGCTGGCGGGGTTGTTGTTGCAGGGCCTGCAGGCCCGCTGGCCGGGCCTCTCGGCGGCTGGCATCGGCGGACCGCGCATGGTGGCCCAAGGGTTTGACGCATGGTGGCCCAGCGAGCGGCTGGCGGTGCGCGGGTATGTCGAAGTGTTGCGCCATTACCGCGGCATCGTCGCGATCCGGGCGCAACTGCAGCAGAGCCTGTTGCGGCAGCGCCCGGATGTGTTCGTGGGCGTCGACGCGCCGGACTTCAACCTTGACCTGGAGCGCCACCTGAAGCAGGCCGGCATTCCCACCGTGCATTTTGTCTGCCCCTCGGTCTGGGCCTGGCGCGCTGACCGGCTGACCCGCATCCGCGAAAGCGTCGACCATGTCCTGTGCCTGTTTCCATTCGAGCCGGCCCTGCTGGCATCCCATGGCTTGGCGGCGACCTACGTCGGCCATCCGCTGGCCGGCGTGATCCCGCTCCAGCCGGACAAGGCCCAGGCCCGGCGTGCTCTGGGGCTGGCGCAGGACCGGCCGGTGCTGGCCTTGCTGCCGGGCAGCCGCGCCTCGGAAATCCGTTATCTCGCCGGCCGATTCTTCGCTGCGGCCGGGCTGCTGCGCCGCGAGCGGCCGCAATTGCAGTGCGTGGTTCCCGCCGTTGCAGGCCAGCACGCCGCGATCGAGGCGGCAGCCCGTGCCTGCGGCATGGCCGATCATGTGCAGATCGTCGCCGGGCAATCCCACCAGGTGCTGGCGGCCTGCGATGTGACGCTCATCGCCAGTGGAACCGCGACCCTGGAGGCAGCGTTGTTCAAGCGCCCCATGGTGATCGCCTACAACATGCACTGGCTGTCCTGGCAGATCATGCGCCGCCAGCGGCTGCAGCCCTGGGTCGGCCTGCCCAACATCCTGTGCCGCGAGTTCGTGGTGCCGGAGCTGTTGCAGGACGAGGCCACGCCGCAGGCGATGGCGCGCGAGGTCGGCCGCTGGCTGGATGATCCGGTCCGCACGGATGCCGTCGGGCAGCGTTTCATGCAACTTCACCAGGATCTGCTGCGGGACACCTCCCGAATTGCCACCGATGCGATCGCGAAAATCCTCCAGCAGGCCTGAGCAGGCCCATTTCGCCTGGGACCGCACGGGCCTGGTGGCGGGCGTGGATGAGGCCGGCCGCGGCCCGCTGGCCGGTCCGGTGGTGGCTGCGGCAGTGATCCTGGACGAGCGACACCCGATTGCCGGGCTCGCAGACTCCAAGAAGCTCACCGCCCGTCGGCGCGAGAGCTTGTTCGACCAGATCCGTGCCCGGGCCCTGTGTTGTTCGGTGGCTCTGGCCAGCGTGGAGGAGATCGACCGGCTCAATATCCTGCAGGCCACCATGCTGGCCATGCAGCGCGCGGTGAACGGCCTGCGGCTCAAGCCTGCCAAGGTGCTGGTGGATGGCAACCGCTTGCCGGTGCTAGATGTCGTGGGCGAGGCCATCGTGCGCGGTGACGCGCTGGTGCACTCCATCTCTGCGGCCTCCATCCTGGCCAAGGTCCACCGGGACCGGCTGTGCCTGCAGATGCACGAAGCCTTCCCGGACTATGGGTTCGATGCCCACAAGGGCTATGGGACGGCCCAGCATCTGGCCGCCTTGCGTGCCCATGGTGCGAGCCCCTTGCACCGGCGCAGTTTTGCCCCGGTGGCGGAGGTCTGCCGTGACCCACGCTAAGCCGTTGCAACCGGTGCCCGTGGCGTCGCGGGACAACCCGCTGGTGCGGCAGTTGCGCCGCCTGGGTGAGCAGGGCACAGCCTATCGCAGGCTGGGTCAGTTCTGGGTCGAGGGCGATCACCTTTGCCGTGCCGCCATCGAGCGTCAACTGCACCCCGCAGTCCTGGTGGTGGCCGAATCGTGGTGGGGCCAGGTACCGCCGGGCTGGATCACCCGAGCGGCCCGCACGGTGGTGCTGGCCGACAGGCTGTTTGCGGACATCAGTGCACTGCAGTCCCCTGCGAAGGTGGGCTTCGTGCTCGACCTTCCGCCGGCCCATGCCATGGCGCACGACGTGCCCACGGTCGTGCTCGACCGCGTGCAGGACGCGGGCAACGTCGGCTCCATTCTGCGCAGCGCCGCAGCGTTCGGGTTTCGCCAGGTGCTGGCGATCCAGGGCACGGCCGGTCTGTGGACGCCCAAGGTGCTGCGCGCTGGCATGGGAGCGCATTTCGGGCTGTTGCTGGCCGAGGGTTTGTCGACCGACCAGGTCCTGGCGCTGGCGCTGCCTTTGCTCGTGACGAGTTCGCACCAGGGGGCGGACCTGCCAGACGCGCGGTTGCCTCAGCCCTGCGCGTGGGTGTTCGGCCATGAAGGGCAGGGCGTGGCGGCTGCCCTGCTCGAGCATGCACGGGTGCGGGTGCGCATCCCCCAGCCCGGTGGCGAAGAGTCACTGAACGTGGCGGCTGCGGCAGCGATTTGCCTCTACAGCAGCGCGCCGGGCGCGGGCCGGTGAGGCCGTGCCCGCCCAATGGCGGGCAGGAGCGCTGGCTATAATGCAGGGCTTTCCAGAAAGCATCCGCCCCGGGCGATTTCAAGCCGATTTCCCTTTGACGAGCCGCAACCAGGGGTCTGGTCTTGCAGGCGCTTGGGCGTACCCCGTAACACACCCGGAGAACCCAGTGCTCTTGTCTCTCAAGGGAAGTCATCCCCCCGCCATCCTGGCGCTCGCAGACGGCACGGTCCACATCGGAGATTCCATCGGCGCCCCCGGCTCCTGCGTTGGTGAAGTTGTCTTCAACACCGCGATGACGGGCTACCAGGAAATCCTGACCGACCCGAGTTATTGCCAGCAGATCGTCACCCTGACCTACCCGCACATCGGCAACTACGGCACCAACGGCCAGGACGCGGAATCCGACCGCGTGCAGGCCGCCGGGCTGATCATCAAGGACCTGCCCCTGGTGGCATCCAGTTTCCGCAGCGAGGCCACGCTGTCCCAGTACCTGTTGGCGCAGGGCACGGTGGCGATCGCCAACCTCGATACCCGCGGGCTCACGCGCCATCTGCGCAGCCAGGGAGCCCAGAACGGCTGTATCCTGGCCCTGGCGCCGGGTTCGGCGGTCGACCAGGCCGCCATCGAGCGGGCCGTTGCGGCTGCGCGGCAGGCGCCGTCCATGGCCGGTCTGGACCTGGCCCGTGTCGTCAGCGTCAAGGCTTCGCATACGTGGACGCAGACCGAGTGGTCGCTGGAGGGGCCCGGGGGCAAACCCGGCTTCGGCGTTCAGCAGCAGCCGCGTTTCCATGTCGTGGCCTATGACTTCGGTGTCAAGCGCAACATCCTGCGCATGCTGGCGCAGCGCGGCTGCCGGGTGACGGTGGTGCCTGCCCAGACCCCCGCCCGTGAGGTGCTGCCACTGCGACCCGACGGCATCTTCCTGTCCAACGGCCCGGGTGACCCGCAGCCGTGCGACTACGCCATTGCCGCGGCACGCGAACTCATCGACGCCGGGCTGCCGACATTCGGCATCTGCCTGGGTCACCAGATCCTGGCGCTGGCTTCGGGCGCGCGCACCTTCAAGATGAAATTCGGCCACCACGGCGCCAACCACCCCGTCAAGGACCTGGATACCGGCCGGGTCAGCATCACCAGCCAGAACCACGGCTTTGCCGTCGACCAGGAGTCCCTGCCGCCGAACCTGCGGGCCACGCATGTGAGCCTGTTCGATGGCACGCTGCAGGGCCTGGCCCGCACCGACCGGCCGGCCTTCTGTTTCCAGGGCCACCCCGAGGCATCCCCCGGGCCCCACGACATTTCCTATCTTTTCGAGCGTTTCGTCGCCTTGATGGACCCGCAGAGCCGGAGAGAACATGCCTAAGCGCACAGACATCAAGAGCGTCCTCATCATCGGGGCCGGGCCGATCATCATCGGCCAGGCCTGTGAATTCGACTATTCCGGCGTGCAGGCCTGCAAGGCCTTGCGCGAGGAAGGCTTCAAGGTCATCCTGATCAACAGCAACCCGGCCACGATCATGACCGACCCGGCAACGGCCGATGTCACCTACATCGAGCCGATCACCTGGCAGACCGTCGAGAAGATCATCGCCAAGGAGCGCCCGGACGCCATCCTGCCCACCATGGGCGGCCAGACGGCGCTGAACTGCGCGCTCGACCTGTGGCACCACGGCGTGCTGAACCGCTACAAGGTCGAACTGATCGGCGCCAGCCCGGAGGCCATCGACAAGGCCGAGGACCGCCAGAAGTTCAAGCAGGCCATGACCCGCATCGGCCTGGGTTCCGCGCGTTCCGGGATCGCCCACAGCCTGGAAGAAGCCTGGGCCGTCCAGAAGACCGTGGGGTTCCCCACCGTGATCCGTCCCAGTTTCACGCTGGGCGGCACCGGTGGCGGCATTGCCTACAACGCCGAAGAGTTCGAGACAATCTGCAAGCGCGGCCTGGAAGCCTCGCCCACCAACGAACTGCTGATCGAGGAGTCGCTGCTGGGCTGGAAGGAGTTCGAGATGGAGGTCGTCCGCGACAAGGTGGACAACTGCATCATCGTGTGCTCGATCGAGAACCTGGACCCGATGGGTGTGCACACCGGCGACTCCATCACGGTGGCGCCGGCGCAGACCCTGACCGACCGCGAGTACCAGATCCTGCGCAATGCATCGCTGGCGGTGCTGCGCGAGATCGGTGTCGATACCGGTGGCTCGAATGTGCAGTTCGCGATCAACCCGGCGGATGGCCGCATGGTGGTCATCGAGATGAACCCGCGGGTGAGCCGCTCGTCGGCACTGGCCTCCAAGGCCACCGGCTTTCCGATCGCCAAGATCGCCGCCAAGCTCGCCGTGGGCTACACCCTGGACGAACTGCGCAACGAGATCACGGGTGGCGCGACGCCGGCCAGCTTCGAGCCCAGCATCGATTACGTGGTGACCAAGATCCCGCGTTTCGCCTTCGAGAAGTTCCCGGCAGCGGATTCGCGGCTCACGACGCAGATGAAGTCCGTCGGCGAGGTGATGGCGATCGGCCGCACCTTCCAGGAGTCCTTCCAGAAGGCCCTGCGAGGGCTCGAGGTCGGCGTCGATGGCATGAACGAAAAAACCCAGGACCGGGAGGTGCTGGAAAAGGAATTGGGCGCACCCGGCCCGGAGCGTATCTGGTACGTCGGCGACGCCTTCGCCCAGGGCATGAGCGTGGATGAAGTGTTCGCCCTCACCAAGATCGACCCCTGGTTCCTGGCGCAGATCGAGGAGATCGTCAAGATCGAGCTGGAGCTCGAAACACGCTCGCTGGACGTGCTGGATGCGCCGACCCTGCGCGCCCTGAAGAAGAAGGGTTTCTCCGACCGTCGCCTGGCGCGCCAGCTCAAGACCACCGACACGGTCATCCGCGAACTGCGGCGCTCGCTGGGGGTGCGCCCTGTCTACAAGCGTGTGGACACCTGTGCGGCCGAGTTCCCGACCAACACGGCCTACCTGTATTCGACCTACGAGGACGAGTGCGAGGCGCTGCCCACCGCACGCAAGAAGATCATGGTGCTGGGCGGCGGACCGAACCGCATCGGGCAGGGGATCGAGTTCGACTACTGCTGCGTGCACGCGGCACTCGCCATGCGCGAGGATGGCTACGAGACCATCATGGTCAACTGCAACCCCGAGACCGTCTCGACCGATTACGACACCAGCGACCGGCTTTATTTCGAGCCGCTCACGCTGGAGGACGTGCTCGAGATCGTGGACAAGGAAAAGCCGTTGGGCGTGATCGTGCAGTATGGCGGCCAGACACCGCTGAAGCTGGCGCTGGATCTCGAGGCCAACGGCGTGCCGATCATCGGCACCAGCCCCGACATGATCGACGCTGCCGAAGATCGCGAGCGCTTCCAGAAGCTGCTGCATGGCCTGGGCCTGCGCCAGCCTCCGAATGCCACGGCCCGTACCGAGCCCGAGGCGCTCGAGAAGGCGGGCGCGCTGGGGTACCCGCTGGTGGTGCGTCCCAGTTATGTGCTGGGCGGGCGCGCCATGGAGATCGTGCATGAGCAGCGCGATCTGGAGCGCTACATGCGCGAAGCGGTGAAGGTCTCGCACGACTCCCCCGTGCTGCTGGACCGCTTCCTGAATGACGCTATCGAATGTGACGTCGACGCCCTGTGTGATGGCGAGCGGGTGTTCATCGGCGGTGTCATGGAGCACATCGAGCAGGCGGGCGTGCACAGCGGTGATTCCGCATGCTCGCTGCCGCCCTATTCGCTCAGCAGTGCCACGGTGGCCGAACTGAAGTCCCAGACGGCCGCGATGGCCCGTGCGCTCAATGTCGTCGGGCTCATGAACGTGCAGTTCGCCATCCAGCAGCTGCGTGACGCGCAGGGTGTCCTGAACGACACCATCTTCGTGCTCGAGGTGAACCCGCGTGCGTCGCGCACGGTGCCTTTCGTCAGCAAGGCCACCGGCATCCAGCTCGCCAAGGTGGCCGCGCGCTGCATGGTGGGGCAGTCCCTGGACGCGCAGGGCATCCGGGGCGAGGTGCATCCGCCTTACTTCAGCGTGAAGGAAGCGGTGTTTCCGTTCGTGAAGTTTCCGGGCGTGGACACCATCCTGGGTCCCGAGATGAAGTCGACCGGCGAGGTGATGGGGGTGGGCAAGACCTTTGGCGAGGCGTTTGTCAAGTCGCAGCTCGGCGCGGGCACCAAACTGCCGCGTTCCGGCAAGGCCTTCATTTCGGTCAAGCAGAGCGACAAGGCGCGGGCCGTGCAGGTGGCCCAGGGCCTCAAGGCGATGGGCTTCGATCTGGTGGCGACCAAGGGCACTGCTGCCGCGATCATGGCCGCAGGGATCGCCTGTCAGGTGGTGAACAAGGTCACCGAGGGCCGGCCGCACATCGTGGACATGATCAAGAACAACGAGATCGCGCTGGTCGTCAACACGGTGGAGGAGCGACGCAACGCGATTGCCGACTCGCGCCAGATCCGCACCTCCGCCCTGCTGGCGCGTGTGACCACCTTCACCACGATTGCCGGGGCCGAAGCGGCCGTCGAAGGCATGAAGTACCTGGACACACTCGATGTGGTGTCGGTCCAGGAGATGCACCGGCAACTCGCGGCATAATCCGCAGTCCTCGCCGGATCAGGGCCTGCGCCTTGGCGCGGGCATGGTCCGGGTTCCTCCATTTCGAGTTTGCTTCATGCCAACCATTCCCATCACCCGCCGCGGCGCTGACAAGCTCAAGGCTGAACTGCACCGCCTCAAGACGGTCGACCGTCCGGCGGTCATCGCTGCCATTGCCGAGGCGCGGGCGCAGGGCGACCTCAGCGAGAATGCCGAATACGATGCCGCGAAGGACCGCCAGGGTTTCATCGAAGGCCGCATCCAGGAAGTCGAGAGCAAGCTCTCCATGGCGCAGGTGATCGATCCGAGCACGCTGGAGGCCGATGGCCGGGTGGTGTTCGGCGCAACCGTCGAACTGGAGGACGAGGACTCCGGCGAGGTCGTGCGCTACCAGATCGTCGGCGAAGACGAGGCGGATCTCAAGCTCGGTCTGGTCAACATCAGTAGCCCGATTGCGCGCGCGCTGATCGGCAAGGAACAGGGTGACACCGCAGAAGTCGTCGCGCCGGGGGGCGTGCGGCACTACGAGATCGTCGCCGTCCATTACCTTTGAGGCAGTCGTTGGTCTGGCCTGTCTGGCTTGCGGCATTGTGGTGGGGCAGCCTCACCACGGTGGGTTTCGGTGTCGTGCCCCTGCTGTTTGCAAATCTTCCCACCCCGGCCCTGGCCGGTGGCATGGCCGCCCGGTTGTTCGAAGTGCAGACCTGGGTGACTGCGCTGCTGGGCGTGGGCCTGCTGATGGCTTCACGCAGCCCGCGCGATCCGGCGCTGGCGCGCCGGGCGCAGGCTTCCACGGCGTTCATCCTGGGGGGAGTGGTGCTCGCATTGTTGGTGCAGTTCGGAGTGGCGCCGCGTATCGTGGCACGCGAGAACCTGCCGCTCTGGCACGGCCTGGGCACCGCCATGATGGCGGCCCAGTGGGTCTGTGCGACTGTGGTGTTCTGGCGAATGGTGCGGCCGGAGCCGGCGCATCACGCCTGATTGCGCTTCTTGATGCTGACCTTTTTCGGCTTGGCGCGCTTGATCTGCCCGCCCGGTGTGAGGCGCTGGTTGCCCAGCACCCGCAGGGTGCGGACTTCGGGGCGCTGTCCGCCACGCTTGCTGTACTTGAGCACCTTCACGTCGCGCGGGCCGGGCTTGCGGTCCTCGTCGTCGGCGCGCTCCTTGGCCGGCATGGGGCGCCACAACACGAGCAGCTTGCCGATGTGCTGGATCGGCGCGGCAGACAGATCTTCGGCAAGTGCCAGGAACATGGCCTCGCGCGCGGCACGGTCGTCCGAGAACACCCGGACCTTGATCAGGCCGTGGGCATCCAGGGCCCCAGAGATCTCCTTGCGGACGCCTTCGGTCAGGCCGTCCGAGCCCACCATGACGACAGGGTCCAGGTGGTGGGCCTGCGATCGGTGTTCTTTTCGTTGGGCGGGGGATAGTTGGATCAGGGGCATCCACCTATTATCGGCGCAATGAAAACCCGAACCAAGAGCAAGAAGGTCAACCGGGCCTGGCTCAACGACCATGTCAACGACCCCTACGTCAAGCTGGCCCAGCGGGAAGGCTACCGTGCGCGCGCGGCCTACAAGCTCAAGGAGATCGATGAATCCCTGCACCTGATCAAGCCTGGAGACCTGATCGTGGACCTCGGCTCGGCACCCGGGGCCTGGAGCCAGTACGTGCGCAACCGCCTGTCGCCCAGGACTGCCGTCGGTGGCGGGGCGGCAGTGGGCGCCCTCAATGGCACGATCATCGCGCTGGATATCCTGCCGATGGAGCCTGTGGAAGGGGCGCTTTTCCTGCAGGGCGACTTTCGCGAACCCGAGGTGCTGCACCGGCTGGCAGCAGCGATGGCAGGCCGGCTTGCCGATGTGGTCGTGTCAGACATGGCGCCCAACCTTTCCGGCATCGAGTCGGCCGATGCCGCACGCATCGCCCACCTGGTCGAACTGGCCCTGGAGTTCAGCCAGGCCCACATGAAGCCGCAGGGGGCGCTGGTCGTCAAGGTGTTCCACGGCAGCGGCTACAGCCAGCTGGTCAAGCTCTTCAAGGAGTCGTTTCTGGTGGTCAAGCCGATCAAGCCCAAGGCGTCACGGGACAAGTCGTCCGAGACCTTTCTCGTTGGAATCGGCCTCAAGACGCCCCCGTCCGTGCCAGCCTGAATGGTGGCGCATGTTGCAAAACATGCAAATTCCCTTGTCTCAACTACGGTTGAACCCAATTTTTTCGTCTTTTGCGCAACTTGAAACGCCTAAAATGGGTCGCAAGTATGTCCTGTCTGTCTCGTCGCCCCTGGATCGGAGCCCCGCTTGAATAATCAGTGGTTTTCAAAAGTAGCTGTCTGGCTTGTCATTGCCTTGGTGTTGTTCACTGTCTTCAAGCAGTTCGACACCCGGGGTGTCGCAAATGCCGGGTACATCGGTTACTCCGACTTCCTGGAGGAAGTCCGCGCCAAGCGCATCAAGAGCGCCGTCATCCAGGAAGGCCAGGGCGGCACCGAGATCGTCGCCATCACCAACGAGGACCGCAAGATCCGCACCACCGCCACCTACCTGGACCGCGGTCTGGTGGGCGACCTGATCGCCAACGGCGTGAAGTTTGACGTCAAGGCCCGCGAGGAGAGTTCCCTGCTCATGACCCTGCTGGTCAGCTGGGGCCCGATGCTTCTGCTGATCGGCGTGTGGGTGTACTTCATGCGCCAGATGCAGGGTGGTGGCAAGGGCGGCGCCTTCAGTTTCGGCAAGAGCAAGGCCCGCATGCTTGACGAGAACACCAACCAGGTCACCTTTGCGGACGTCGCTGGCTGTGACGAGGCCAAGGAAGAGGTGAAGGAGGTCGTCGACTTCCTCAAGGACCCGCAGCGCTTCCAGAAGCTGGGCGGGCGCATCCCGCGCGGGCTGTTGCTGGTCGGCCCCCCGGGAACCGGCAAGACACTGCTCGCCAAGGGCATTGCCGGCGAAGCCAAGGTTCCGTTCTTCTCCATTTCCGGTTCCGACTTCGTCGAAATGTTCGTGGGCGTGGGTGCTGCCCGCGTCCGTGACATGTTCGACAACGCCAAGAAGAATGCGCCCTGCATCATCTTCATCGATGAGATCGATGCCGTCGGGCGCCAGCGTGGCGCCGGTCTGGGTGGCGGCAACGACGAACGCGAGCAGACGCTCAACCAGATGCTGGTCGAGATGGACGGTTTCGAGACCAATGTGGGCGTGATCGTGGTCGCCGCGACCAACCGGCCGGACATCCTCGATGCGGCCCTGCTGCGGCCCGGCCGTTTCGACCGCCAGGTCTACGTGACGCTGCCGGACATCCGCGGCCGCGAGCAGATCCTCAATGTGCACATGCGCAAGGTACCGCTCGGCCAGGACGTCAGCCCCAGCGTGATTGCCCGCGGCACGCCCGGCATGTCGGGCGCCGACCTGGCCAACCTGTGCAACGAGGCGGCGCTGATGGCGGCCCGTCGGGGCGCACGCGTGGTCGAGATGCAGGACTTCGAGAAGGCCAAGGACAAGATCCTGATGGGCCCCGAGCGCAAGAGCATGGTCATGCCCGAGAGCGAGCGTATCAACACCGCCTACCATGAGTCCGGCCATGCACTGATCGGCAAGCTGCTGCCCAAGTGCGACCCGGTGCACAAGGTCACGATCATCCCGCGTGGGCGGGCACTCGGCGTCACGATGAGCCTGCCCGCCCAGGACCGCTACAGCTACGACAGCGAGTACATGCTGAACCAGATCAGCATGCTGTTTGGCGGGCGCATCGCGGAGGAGGTCTTCATGAACCAGATGACCACCGGCGCCAGCAACGATTTCGAGCGTGCCACCCACATCGCGCGCGACATGGTCACCCGCTACGGCATGACCGACGCACTCGGCCCGATGGTGTACGCGGAGAACGAGGGTGAGGTCTTCCTCGGCCGCTCGGTCACCAAGACCACCAACATGAGCGAGCAGACCATGCAGAAGGTCGACGCCGAAGTGCGGCGCATCATCGATCAGCAATACGCCCTGGCGCGCAACCTGATCGAGGAGAACAAGGACAAGATGCACGCCATGGCCAAGGCCTTGCTGGAATGGGAAACCATCGACAGCGACCAGCTCGACGACATCATGGCCGGCAAGACCCCACGCCCGCCCAAGGACTGGACGCCGCGTACCCCTGCTGCCGGTGGCGGCACGGGCGGCACGCCGCCGGTCGCACCTGACCCGGCGCCCACGGCCGCCTGAGCGGTTCCGCTGGATGGCGCACGGGGGCTGCACACCGAGGCAGTGCCTGACACAGGCCACACCCGCATGATCTGGCAGACAGCGAGGTTCCGGGTCGACCTGTCGGTGCCGCAGGTCATGGGCATCGTCAATGTGACGCCGGACTCCTTCTCCGACGGTGGCAGGCATGCCACGCCCACCGTGGCGCTGGCCCATTGCGAACGGCTCCTGGCCGACGGAGCCCACATGCTCGACATCGGCGGCGAATCCACCCGGCCCGGCGCCTTGCCGCTTCCCCTGGATGAGGAACTCGCCCGTGTGCTTCCCGTGGTTCGTGGCGCGGTGAAGTTCGGCGTGCCGGTGTCGGTCGACACCTACAAGCCCGAGGTGATGCAGTCCGTGCTCGATCTGGGTGCGGACATCATCAACGACATCTGGGCCCTTCGCCAGCCGGGCGCAGCGGCAGTGGTGGCCGCCCATCCTGGCTGCGGTGTCTGCCTGATGCACATGCACCGCGAACCCGCCACCATGCAGGCGCAGCCGATGCAGGGGGACGTGGTGCCCCAGGTGCTGGATTTCCTGCAGGAGGCAGCGCGGCGGCTGCAGTCGCTGGGCGTGGCCCGTGACCGTATCGTGCTCGATCCCGGCATCGGCTTTGGCAAGACCGTGGCCCAGAACTTCAGCCTGCTGGCCCGTCAGCGCGAGTTGTGTGCAGCCGGGTATCCCCTGCTGGCGGGCTGGTCCCGCAAGTCCTCGCTGGCAGCGGCGACCAGCACCTCACTGTCCAGTCTGGCCACCATGGATGTGCAGGCCCGCATGGTGCCCAGCGTTGCTGCGGCATTGCTGGCGGTCGAGCGTGGAGCCCGGATCGTGCGGGTGCATGATGTGCGCGAGACGCTCCAGGCGCTGGCCGTGCTCCGGGCGCTCCACTGACGGCGACAATGCAGCCTGCAAAGACCCAGAACCACAGAGGCACCCGATGACGAGAAAGTACTTTGGCACCGATGGCATCCGCGGCACGGTGGGCCAGCCGCCGATCACTCCGGACTTCGTTCTGCGCCTGGCGCATGCGGTGGGTCGTGTGCTCAAGCGCTCGGAACAACGGCCCACGGTGCTGATCGGCAAGGACACCCGCATCTCCGGCTACATGCTCGAAAGCGCACTGGAGAGCGGTTTCAACTCCGCCGGTGTCGATGTGGTTTTGCTCGGCCCCCTGCCGACACCGGGTGTCGCCTACCTGACGCGGGCGCAGCGCGCTTCGCTGGGGGTGGTCATCAGCGCCAGCCACAACCCGTTTCCTGACAACGGCATCAAGTTCTTCAGCGCGCTGGGCGCCAAGCTGCCGGATGCCTGGGAGGCCGCCGTCGAGGCCGCCCTGGGCGAGGAGCCGGTGTGGGCCGACTCGGCCAATCTGGGCAAGACCCGGCGCCTGGAGGATGCGTCCGGGCGCTACATCGAGTTCTGCAAGAGCACCTTTGCCAATGACCTCACGCTCAAGGGCGTGCGCATCGTGGTGGACGCTGCCCATGGAGCGGCCTACCAGATCGCCCCCAAGGTGTTCCACGAACTGGGTGCCGAGGTTTTCTCCATCGGCTGCGCGCCGGATGGCCTGAACATCAACCACGAGGTCGGAGCCACCCACCCGCAGGCGCTGGTGGAGGCCGTCGTCAGCCACAGGGCGGATTACGGCATTGCCCTGGACGGCGACGCCGACCGGCTGCAGCTGGTCGATGCGCAGGGCCGCCTGTACAACGGCGATGAGCTGCTCTACCTGATGGCCGACGACCGCCTGGGCCGCGATGAGCATGTGCCTGGCGTGATCGGCACACTGATGACCAACATGGCGGTCGAGGTGGCGCTGAAGGCCCGCGGGGTGCAGTTCGTGCGGGCCAGGGTCGGGGACCGCTATGTGCTCGAGGAACTCGAGAAACACCGCTGGATCCTTGGTGGCGAGGGCTCCGGCCATCTGCTGGCGCTCGACAAGCACACCACCGGCGACGGCCTGATCTCGGCCTTGCAGGTCCTGCAGGCCTGTGTGCGCAGTGGTCGCACGATGGCGCAGCTGCTGGCCGAGCTGAGCCTTTTCCCGCAGACCCTGATCAATGTCCGGCTGCGGCCCGATCAGGACTGGAAAACCAACACCCGCCTGGACGCCGAGACCCGTGCCGTGCAGGCGGAGCTCGGTGATTCTGGCCGGGTCCTGATCCGCGCCAGCGGCACAGAGCCCCTGCTGCGCCTCATGGTCGAGGCCCGTGACGCACGGCAGGCGCAGGCCTGCGCCGAGCGACTGGCGCTGACCCTTCAGGCCTGAGTCCCCCATGCCCGCGCCGCAGGACATGCAGACGCTCACGATTCTCCGGGCCGACTACGCCAATGCCGGGCATGCCCGGGCCTTGGTCGATCTGCTCGACGCCTATGCGCGCGATCCGGCCGGTGGTGGCCATGCCCTGGAGAGCTTCACCCGCGACCACCTGATCGCCAGCCTGGCAGCCCTGCCGCAGGCCTTCAGTGTCCTGGCTTTCGACGGCGATAGGCCGGTCGGTCTGGTCAATTGCCTGGAGGGGTTCTCCACCTTCGCCTGCCGCCCCCTGGTCAACATCCACGACCTGGCCGTCCTGCCCAGCCATCGGGGCCGGCGGGTTGCCGAGCAGATGCTGCAACTCGTGGAGCAGATCGCCCGCGAGCGCAAGGCCTGCAAGCTGACGCTGGAAGTGCTGTCGGGCAATCACAGCGCCAATCGTCTGTACAGCCGCGTGGGTTTCGGCGCCTACCAGCTCGATCCCGCCATGGGGCAGGCGAGCTTTCTGCAGAAATGGCTGGACTGATGCCCAACCGGAGTCCGAGGAGATTCATCTGATGTCAGCATCGCTCCGGCTCTTGTCCTCGATGGCCACGCGGGAGGTGCTCGCCGGCCTGGCAGCCCGCTACCAAAGCCTGACCGGTTGCGAGGTGCGCCTTGAGAGCGCCGGTGGTGTCGACGTGGCCAGGCGTGTCGCGGCCGGTGAGGCTGCGGATGTGGTGGTGCTGGCGGCCAAGGCCATCGACGAACTGATCCAGGGGGGTCGCCTGCTGGCCGACAGCCGTACCGACATCATGCGTTCAGGGATCGCCATCGCGGTGCGCGCCGGCGCGGACCTGCCCGACATCTCCACCGAATCGGCGGTGAAGCAGGCGGTGCTGGCCGCGCCCTCCATCAGCTACTCCACCGGCCCCAGCGGGGTGTATCTGGTAGGGCTCTTCGAGCGCTGGGGCATCTTCACGCAGATCCAGCCCCGGATCGTGCAGGCGCCCCCCGGTGTTCCCGTGGGCACTCTGGTGGCGCGTGGCGACGTGGCTCTGGGTTTTCAGCAACTGAGCGAACTGATGCACCTGCCCGGCATCTCCGTGGTGGGGCCGATGCCGCCCGAGATTCAGTCGATCACCACGTTTTCCGGTGCCGTAGCCACCAGCTCGGCACAGGCTGCCGCAGCGCGTGGCCTGCTGGCGCAGATGGTCGCGCCGGAGGCCGCCGAAACCATCCGGCGCCAGGGCATGGAGCCGGCCTGAACTGAATCCGGTACACGGGGCGCATTGTTGCCGCTCCTGGTGCCTGTTTCGCCCGCTACAGGCCCGCCAGCCCGAGCGAACACGGTGTCTTCTGCCAAGCCAGCAGCTCCTCGCGCAATAGGTGGGCCGATTGCGGGTAGGTCTCGGCCCAACCGGGCGGGCATGTCAGGACCAGGCGACGCGGCTGGCGTGGGTCGCGCGCAAACAGCACCCCCTGGATGTCCGGGTCCCTGCGGGCGTGGCACAGGATGATCGCCAGCCGCAGGGCCATGAGTTGCTGCACGAACGACTCGTCCTCGAAGTCGGCTTCGAGCTTGCGCAGCTTGCCGCGTTGCCCCAGCACCAGCAGGCTCAGGCGGTGCAGCTCGGCCTGCGAGAAGCCCATGGCGTCCGCGTTGTCCAGAATGTAGGCGCCGTGCTTGTGGTAATCGCTGTGCGAGATGGGTGTGCCGATTTCATGCAGTTGGGCGGCCCACTGCAGCTTGCGGGTTGTCCGCCCCTCGTCCGGGCCGGGCCGCCCCGAGGCCGCATGGCGGTCGAGCTGGCGGAAAAGGCTGACCGCCACACGCCCCACGCGCTGGCCATGCACGGCGTCGACATTGAACTTGGTGGCCAGGCGCTGGACGGAGGCTGAGCGCACGTCCTGGGTGTCGTTGTCGCCGCCAACCAGATCGCACAAAAGCCCATGACGAAGTCCGCCGGTGGCAGCCTGCATCTCGTCGATCTTCAGCAGGTCGAAGATGGCGCGCAGGATGCTCACGCCCCCGCCGATCACCGCGCGCCGATCCTCCTTCATGCCGGGCAGTCGCAGACGATCGGCGCTTTGCGCCTCCAGCAGCCGCGCCAGCAGCCAGTCGAGCCCGGCCTGACTGACGGAGGCTGCCGGCCAGCCCGCCGCGGCCAGCACATCGCCAACGGCGCCGATCGTGCCTGCCGAGCCATAGGCCATGTCCCAGCGATCCCTGCGGTAGGCGTCAAATGCCTCGTCGAGAACTGCCTTCGCGGCGATCTCGGCCATCTGGAAGGCTTTCGCGGTGAACTGGCCCTCGGGGAAATACCGGGTCGACCAGGCGATGCTGCCCACACGGTAGGACTCCATGGTCTGCGGCTCGAACCCGTGGCCGAGGATCAGTTCGGTCGAGCGCCCGCCGATGTCGGCCACCAGACGGCGCTCGGCGGTTTGCGGCAGCATCTTGGCCACACCGAGGTAGATCAGGCGTGCTTCTTCACGCCCGGAGATGACGTCGATCGGAAAACCGAGGATTTCATTGGCGCGGGACAGGAACGCGTCGCGGTTGCGTGCCTCTCGCAGTGTCTGGGTGGCCACGGCGCGCACCTGCTGGCGCTGGAAGCCGGCAAGCCGCTCGCCAAAGCGGGCAAGGCAGTCCCAGCCGCGCTGCATGGCCTCGTTGCTCAGGTTGCGCTCGGCATCCAGCGCACCCCCCTGGCGGATGGTTTCCTTGAGGTACTCGGTGCGTTCGAACTGGCCATGGTCGAACCGGACGATTTCAAGGCGAAAGCTGTTGGAGCCGAGGTCGACGGCGGCAAGGCGCGTTCCGTGTTGCATGGGTGGGAGCTGGCTGTTTTTGGCAGCATAGCACCCGCCGGCCGTGCGTTTGCGTTCCGGGGCTGCGATCGCGCTCAAAACACTTCCGGCACGATAAGCTCGGGCGGCACGGGCCGCCGGGTGTAGTCCTCATGGCGCTCCCGGGGCGGAAGCACCACGGCTGGGTGCGCGACCTCCTCGTAGTGCATCTGGCCCAGCAGGTGGTGGATGCAGTTCAGGCGGGCCCGCTTCTTGTCGACGGCCTGCACCACCCACCAGGGCGCCTCGGCAATGTGGGTGCGCTCGAACATGATTTCCTTGGCCCGGGTGTACTCCTCCCAGCGACGGCGCGATTCCAGATCCATCGGGCTCAGCTTCCATTGCTTGAGCGGGTCATGGATGCGGCCCAGGAAGCGCAGGTGCTGCTCTTCGTCGGAAATCGAGAACCAGTACTTGATCAGCTGAATGCCGGAACGCACCAGCATGCGCTCGAACTCCGGGACCGTACGAAAGAACTCCTCGTACTGTTCGTCGGTACAGAAGCCCATGACGCGTTCAACGCCGGCCCGGTTGTACCAGCTGCGGTCGAACAGCACGATTTCCCCCGCCGCCGGAAGGTGCGACACATAGCGCTGGAAGTACCACTGCGTGCGTTCCCGTTCGTTGGGTGCCGGCAGCGCCGCCACACGGCACACGCGCGGATTGAGGCGCTGCGTGATGCGCTTGATCACGCCACCCTTGCCGGCTGCATCGCGGCCCTCGAACAGGATCACCACCTTGTGGCCGGTCCGTACCACCCAGTCCTGGAGCTTGACCAGTTCCCCCTGCATGCGGAACAGCTCCCGGAAATAGCGCCGACGTTGTTCGCGGTAGGCGTCCGACGCGGGGTCGAGCGAGCTGCTCTCCAGCGCGTCGACATTGTGGTCCTCGAGCTCGAGTTCCAGTTCCTCGTCGTAGCCGTCGGCAAGCTCACGGCGAATGCGCAGCACCAGATCGTCGTCGCCAGGGTTCACGTCAGGGTTCCTGCAGGTCGAAAGCCCTGGACTTTAGGGCCATTGGGTGACAATCCGATGACAGCGTCCTTCGACGACGACCGGTCGACCTTTGCGGACCCCCCTCAGATCCGACCAACCTCGGTCAGTCCGTGGTCGAATGCCCGGTGACTGGCCCGCGCGGTCGTGAGCCCATACACATCCTCGACGTGGCGAATGACGCTTGCCCACCCCAGCCGCTCAACCCGTTCGCGTGCCATCTGGCCGAGGCGCTTTCGAAGATCCTGGTCGTGCGCCAGTTGGATAGCAGCCGCCGGGAAATCTTCGGCCCGGCCTTTGGGCACCAGCAGCCCGCTTTGGCCGTGAGTGATCAGCTGCCCGGCGGCCGCATCGTCAAAGGCCACCACAGCCAGGCCGCTGGCCATGGCTTCCGGCGTCACGTTCCCATAGGTCTCGGTCAGGCTGGGGAACAGGAAGATGTCGCTCGAGGCGTAATGCGCGGCGAGGGCATCGCCGGTGCGAAAGCCGGCAAACACGGCAGCAGGGCATTGGGACTGCAGGGCCTGCCGTGCAGGACCATCTCCGACAACGACCAACCGCACCCTGGGGCAGACTTCCTGCAGCCCACGGAATGCCGTGGCCAGCACGGAGAGGTTCTTTTCCGCTGCCAGACGGCCGACATGCAGTACGACGACATCATCGTCGCTGGCGTTCCAGCTGGCGCGAAGCGCGCGATCCCGCCGCGCCGGCGAAAACAGCTCTGTGTCCACACCCCGGGCGACGACCGACAGTGCGCCGAATCCCTCACGCGAGAGCTGGGTGCGCAGCGTATCGGTTGGTACCATCGTGCTATGGCAGCCGTTGTGGAAGCGGCGCAGATAAGCCATGATGGGGCGGCGCAGCCATCCTGCACCGTAAAAGCGGCTGTACGCCTGAAAGTTGGTCCTGAAATCGGCGCAAACAGGCAAGTCCAGCTGGCGGGCGACGCGCAGCGCAGACCATCCGAGGGGCCCCTCGGTGGCAATATGCACGACGTCTGGCCGTTGTTGACGCCAAAGGGCGCGAAGCAGCCGGTGATGGGGCAGCCCCATGCGCAAGTGGCCGTACATCGGCAGGGCGACGCCGCCGGTGAGCACCGTTTCGCCATCCCCTTCCGATGTTCCGGTATCGACGGCCGGTTGCCGGGGCCGGATCAGTTGCACGGCATGGCCCCGCCCGCGCAACCCCATGACCACCCGACAGACCGTATTGGCCACGCCATTGACTTCTGGCGGGTAGGTCTCGGTGACCATCGCGATGCGCAGGCCACGGAAGTCCAGGGAGCGGCCTTCGCCGTCGGCCGGAGGGGTCAGGTTGCATGTCATAGGGCCTTATCGTCGGCGCGCTAAGCAACAGTTTCATGACAGCCGCTGTGTCGGCAGCCGTCACAACAGTTTCATTTGCGACAGTCACCATCGGGCCACGTGCGAAGCGCGGGTTGTGCCCCAGCCTCGACGTTGGCCCGACTTCCTCCACATCCAAGACAAGGATCCGGCATGCAAGACTTTCTCCAAGAGCTCAAGACCCAGCGTTGGGACGACCACCGCTACTACCACCACAATCGCGTCAACCAGGCATTGCATCTTGTCAGCGCGCTCAGCTTCCTCCTCGCGTATTTCTGGCTATTCATCGACCCCGTGGTCGCTGCATTGATCGCCTGGCTGGTTTCCATGACGACCCGCCAGGCGGGTCACTTCTTTTTCGAGCCCCACGACTACGATGTGGTCAACCAGGCGACGCATGCGTTCAAGGAGGACATCAAGGTCGGATACAACCTGCGCAGAAAAGTCGTCTTGATGGGGCTGTGGGCAGGCTCGCCCCTGCTGGTCTGGTGGAACCCGACCGTATTCGGGCTGCTGCAGACCCCGTCGGATTGGGAGGGGTATGTTCGCAATGTCGGCGCATGCTGGCTGGCGCTGGGCGTGGCAGGCCTTCTCTTTCGCGCGGCCCAATTGACGATTCAACAGGGTTCGCGTGTTGCCGTCGTGTGGGTCACCAAGATCCTGACGGACCCGTTTCACGATGTCCTGCTGTATTACCGCGCGCCCTTGTACCTCATGCGCGGCGAAATGATGGACCCGATGCACCACGTCCGCCAAGGGTAGTCGGGATCAGGTCCGGTGCAGCAGTGCCTCCTTGAGGATGCCGCGCCGGATTCCTCGGTTGGATACGCGGGCAGGCGCATCCCACCAGCCATCCGACTGCATCTGGAGCGTGGCCGCGACAAAACGATTGCACACCTCCAGGAAGTCCTCGTCGGTGTAGTTCAGGCTGAATATCATCCGCCCCGTGCCCACCCAACTCAGCGCAAGACCGTGCAATCGCAAATAGAACTGCAGCATCCAGTTGTAGCGGGATGGCCGGGTATAGGTGACGGTCCAGACAGTGGACATGTTGGCGACCTGCACTGGTACACCGGCGTCCTTCAGTTTCTGGTTCAACATGCCGGCCCTGTCGTTCCATCGGGTGTCGAGACCTTCGTACAGTTCCTTCATCGCGGGACTCCGCAACCGCTCCAGGAAGACCAGCATGGAGGCCATCACATAGGGATGGGCATTGAAGGTTCCTCGCGCGAAGCAGATGTCGCCTGGCCTGTCGGTGCGGTAACGCTTCATCAGGTCGGACCGGCCGCAGATCACACCGACTGGCAACCCGCCGCCCAGGGTTTTGCCGTAGGTCACAAGGTCGGCCTTGACGCCAAAGTACTCCTGTGCCCCGCCTGGTGCGAGCCGGAACCCCAAAAACACCTCGTCGAATATGAGCACGATTCCGCGCTCGGTGCAGACCCGCCGCAGTTGCCCCAGCCAGTCGGCATAAGCCTTTCTGTCGAATCTGGCCTGGCGACTGCTGTCCACCAGGGTCGAGTCACCGGGCGCAGATGCGTTCGGATGCAAGGCCTGCAATGGGTTCACGAGCACGCAGGCGATGTCGCGTCGGGTTCTCAGAACGTGCAGCGACCGTTCATGCATATCGCGCAGCGTGTAGGTGGCCTGCGCCGGCATCGGGTTGCCGGGACCGGGCTGAACGTCGTCCCACCAACCATGGTAGGCGCCGCAGAAGCGCACGATGTGCCGGCGCCCGGTGTGATACCGCGCAAGCCGCACAGCTTGCATGACAGCCTCGGTGCCGGACATGTGGAAGGATACATGTTCATGCCCGGAGATGTCGCGCAGCCCTTGCAGGTTGCCCAGCACCACCGGATGGTAGCTGCCCAGCACCGGGCCCAGCGCACGGACGCGTTCTATGCCTTCCTCCATGCAGGATTTGTAGAAGTCGTATCCGAACAGGTTCACGCCGTAGGAGCCTGCGAGGTCGTAGAGGCGATTGCCGTCGAGGTCGCGGACCTGAACCCCTTCACTGGCATCGTAGAACGCGCCAACGCCCAGGTGGGCACGCAGGTACTGGCTGTACTGGAACGGCACGCGGTAGGTGCCGGTGAACTGCAGGTCCGGCAGGCTCTCTCGGGCCTGCGCCGTGGCCGCCAGGGTGTGGGCGAATCGTTCACGGTAGAGGGCTGCAAGCCGTCGGAAACCCGCTTTGCGCCGCGCCACCACGGGGTCTTCGGCACCATCGGACGCGAAGAAAGCCTGCTCGTCGTACGAGTAGCCAGGCAGCCAGCCCGTGATCCGCTTGGCCCAGCGGACGTGTCCTGCCAGCGAGGGATGCTTCGCGCGCGACAGGGCCAGCCTGCGCCACGCTGCCGGAACGCTCCAGCAAGCGACGCCCGCTGCGGCGGCGGCCATCAGCGTCAAGTTCCATTCCGGTGTGTCCATTTATTGCTCCGAAGTGCGGTGCCCCTTTTGTATTGCTATTCCGTGACGACCTCATGAAACTCATCTCGACGATTCGCGCAGTGCTGCAGCACGAAGATGTCAACTTCCTGCTGACCAACCGGGTTCCGCGGCATTTCCTGACGAGGGCAGTCGGCTGGTTCAGCCGGATTCGCAGTCCGCTGCTTGCCCGGGTATCGATCTCCATCTGGAAGTTGTTTACCGATCTCGATCTGGCGGAAGCAGAGTCGAGCGATTTTCCCAGCCTGCATGCCTGCTTCACGCGCGCACTGCGCCCGGGTGCACGGCCCGTCGACACGGATCCCTCCACAGTCACGAGTCCCAGTGACGGCATTGTGGGAGAGTGCGGTCTGATCCGGGATGGCTGCCTTCTGCAGGCCAAGGGCATGCAGTACCGGCTGGCCGAGTTGATCGCATCAGAGCCGGAGGCGGAACGTTTCATCGGCGGTTGCTTTGTCACCCTGCGCCTGACGTCTGCCATGTATCACCGCTTTCATGCGCCAGCGGACATGCATGTGGATCGCGTGGACTACATCAGCGGCGATACCTGGAATGTCAACCCCATTGCGTTGCGGCGCATCGAGCGATTGTTCTGCCGCAATGAGCGAGCGGTCATCCATGGGACGGTGGCGGGCACCGGAGCCCGCATCGCGCTGGTCCCTGTCGCCGCGATTCTGGTGGCGAGCATCCGATTGCACTTCGCCAACGTTCTCCTTCACTTGAAGTACCGGGGGCCGAATCACATCGTCTGTGATCACGATGCAGTTCGCGGCCAGGAACTCGGATGGTTCGAACACGGCTCGACCATCATCGTGCTGGCACCGCGCGGATTCACCATCCGCGAAGAGATCCAATTGGGAAAATGCATACGGATGGGAATGCCATTGATGCGCACTCCACCGGAGTCCTCCGCACCTCGCATCGAGCGTCATTGAAGTGACATCAAACTGCAACACCAAGGCGTCACTTGTCAAGTACAGTTCCGGAGAAGGTGTGGCACCATAGAGCTCGCATGGCCGGACGACGACTTGATCGCTTCGGGCCTGGATCATTCGAATGCCGATGCCCGTCTCCACCTATTTTCACTGAATACCAGGAGCCCCCCGTGCAGATCATCAAGCAAGTTCGCCAGTACGTCGCTGCCAATCCCCTGGACCCATCCGCACAGATCCTGGCCCGTCTGGTCCTCGCCCTCGAGGCCGAATCCGACCTGGCCATATCCGATATCTACCGACTGGACTACGACCACTTCCAGATGGCACTGAAGGTGCTCGAGGAATGGCGTATCGACAGGTACTTCGCCGGCAAGGCCAAGTTGTTCGACATTTCCCTGCAGGCTGTCCAACTGCGGCAGGCGGAGAATGTCGCCTGACCCTGGTCTTAGCGGCCAGGCGTTCCCGCTCCGGTGACTGGTCCAGGGGGTAGGCGTTTCGCTGACAAGCCCAGCCTGTCATTATTTCGACACATTGGCGGCACATGCTCTGCAGGCAATGACTGCAGGACTCAAACCATCTTCACGATCGCAAGGGCATGGGCAGGCGCTTGCGCAGGAAGATCCGTTGGGCGAAGAGCTTGCCTGGCCTCTGGCGGACGCGGCTGTCGCTTCCAGCGCACCGTCCGGCGGTCCAGGCAGAGCCTCGGATGCGAACGTCTCGGCACTGATGGCAATGGTGTGTCTGGCTCTGCCGGTCAGCACTCTCGCAAGCACCATGGGTCTGGAGATGGACGGCGTTTCCCTGGTGCTCTCTGCCGAGGGCTGCTGGGTCGCGCTGGCGCTTGCCGCCTTGCTGTGCTCCCCGCAGGTTCGAAGGCGCTCGAAAGCATCCTCGGGCACCGCTGCAACCTCGGTTCCGCCCCAGGGTGATGCGTAGTCCGCCGGGGCCAGGTGCCGTGCCCGGGGGTTCGGCCCTGCGCGGCAGCGCGGATGACGGCCTGATCTGCGGATTCCGGTTTGAGCCTGGCTCGCCAGCTGTTTCGATTTCAGCGCTCGATGCCGGGCAATGGATTTCCGGGCCGATCGAGTCCGGTGGCTTCATCTGGGTCCATTTCAACCTCGCACATCGTGCAACGTCGCAGTGGCTGACGCGGTATGCCGACCTGTCGGAAGTGTTCGATGAGGCCTTGCGTGACCGTACGCGCTCCACCCGGGTGGAGATGGACGACGACATGCTGGTGGCCGTCATCAATGATGTGCACTACGCATTCGCGTTCGAGCCAACGGACATTGCCACCCTTTGGTTGCTGGTCAGCCCGCGACTTGTGATCAGTGCCCGCGTGGCGCCGCTGCGGTCCATTGACCGCCTTCGTCATGCTGTCGAGACTGGCAGTACCTTGCGCTCCAGCGTGGACCTCCTCGTGCGCCTGATGAGGGAGCAGGCGGACGTGCTCTCGGGCATCGTGCGGGAAAGCAGCAGCCGAGTGGATGCGATCGAGGACCGCCTGCTGACGGAAAGGCTCGCCAAGCGGCGAGCGAACCTGGGAGCGCTGCGCCGCCTGCTGGTCCGCTTGCAGCGGCTGCTGGCGCCCGAGCCGGCCGCCCTGTTTCGCCTGCTCCAACGGCCGCCTGCCTGGGTTTCGGAAGAGGATCTTCAGGAATTGCGCGAATCCACGGAGGAGTTTCACCGCGTGCTGACGGACATGGGGGCCCTGCAGGAGCGAATCAAGTCGATGCAGGAGGAGATTGCCGGACGCGTCTCGGAGGAAAACAACCGTACCTTGTTCGTTCTGACGATGGTCACGGTGTTGGCATTGCCGGTCAACATCCTCGCGGGCCTCATGGGCATGAATGTTGGCGGCGTTCCATTTGCCGACCATTCTGCGGGATTCTGGATCGTCGTTGGCTTGGCGGCCACCTGCACCTGTCTGGCGCTGCTGTGGGTGCTTCGACGACGCGTCGATTGAGGCTGTCCGGCGCCGGTATCCTTCCGGCCAAATGCACAAGCCCTGGCTTGTGTCACGTTGATGAAATATTTCCTACATAAAGTAGGGTCAGTTGTCTGAGCCTTTGATCCATGAAACACCCATGAGAAAACTCCCCCGCATCCTGGTTGTCGAGGACGAACCGGCGATCGCCGAATTGATCGCTGTCAATCTGCGCCACAACGGTTTTCAGCCGATCTGGGTCGCCGATGGCGAAACCGCTCGCCGAGAAGTGGATGAAGTGTTGCCGGATGCCATCCTGCTCGACTGGATGTTGCCCGGGCAAAGCGGCCTGGCGCTGGCCCGCCACTGGCGCGGTCATGCCCGCACCAAGGTCATCCCCATCCTGATGCTGACGGCGCGCGGAGACGAGCCCGACAAGATCGCCGGCCTCGATGCCGGCGCCGACGACTACATCACCAAGCCCTTCTCGACGCAGGAGCTTCTGGCGCGCATCCGCGCCGTGTTGCGGCGCCGTGCGCCCGAGCAGGTGGCGGACAGCGTGGCCGTGGGCGAGTTGCGGCTCGATGCCGCCACCCACCGCGTCACCTACCAGACCCAATTGCTCAAGCTCGGCCCGACCGAGTACAAGCTGCTGCATTACCTGATGACCCACGCGGAACGCGTGCACAGCCGGGGTCAGCTGCTCGACAAGGTGTGGGGCGACCATGTCTACATCGAGGAGCGGACGGTGGATGTCCACGTCAAGCGGCTGCGCGAGGCGCTGGGTGCTGCCGGGGTGATGGTCGAGACCGTGCGCGGTGCCGGCTACCGGCTCACCGGCCAGCCTTTGTCGCACCAGTAGGCGGCGGCAGTCCGGCACAATCGGGGCATGGTCTGGCGCGTCTTTCGTTTCTTCCTGTTCCAGCTTGTCGGTGGGCTGGCGGGTTGTTTCCTTCCCCTGGTTGGCGACCCCGCGCAAGGTGCGCTGGTGGGCGTGGTGCTTGCCAGCGCCGCCTGGGTGGCGTGGGACCTGCGCCGCGGCGGCGTGGTCCTTGTCTGGCTGCGCGATGGCGACCTGGCCCGCGTTCCTCGGGTGGGGGGCCTGTGGGGGGAAGCAGCGGGGCGCGCCTATCGCCAGTTCCGGGTGCGTACAAAGGCACTGCAGGAGAGCGAAGCCCGTCTGCAGGAGTTCCTGGCGGCCATCCAGGCCTCCCCCAACGGTGTCGTGCTGCTGGACTCCACAGGTCGCATCGAGTGGTGCAACCAGACGGCCGCCAGCCATTTCGGCTTCGATCCGGCGCGCGACATCCTGCAGAAGGTCGGCAACCTCGTTCGGGACCCGGCGTTTGTCGCCTACCAGGCGGCCGGGGACTATACGCATGATGTCGTGATGCCTGGCCCCGCCAGCACCAGCAGCCGGCCAGTGCGCCTGTCCGTGCACCTGCACCGCTACGGCGAGGGTCGCAGGCTCCTGATGTCACGGGATGTCACCGCACTGGAGCAGGCCGAGGCGATGCGTCGCGACTTCGTGGCCAATGTCTCCCACGAGATCCGCACGCCACTCACGGTGCTGAGCGGCTTCGTCGAGACCCTGCAGCATCTGCCGCTGGATCCACCGGAGCAGCAACGCTATCTGTCTCTCATGTCCCAGCAGGCACACCGCATGCAGACGCTGGTGAACGACCTGCTGACACTCTCGCGTCTGGAGGGCAGCCCCTTGCCGCGGCTGGACGAATGGATGGACGTGCGTACCCTTCTTCAGCAGTGCGAGCAGGAGGCCCGCGAGCTCTCCATGCTGATGACACAAATGGGCCATGAACTGACGCTGGAGGTGACACACGATTGCCGCCTGGCCGGCTCCCAGAACGAGGTGCACAGCGCGCTTGCCAACCTGGTGAACAACGCCATCCGCTACACCCCGACCGGGGGGCGGGTGGCAGTGCGCTGGACCCTGCTGCCCGATGGGACTGGCGAGTTTTCGGTCACCGACAGCGGGCCCGGCATCGCCCAGGAACATATTCCGCGCCTGACCGAGCGCTTCTACCGGGTCGACCGCAGCCGTTCGCGCGAGACCGGGGGTACCGGCCTGGGGCTTGCCATCGTCAAGCATGTGGCACAACGCCATGGAGCCGTCCTGCGCATCGACAGTACTCCCGGGCACGGGTCGCGCTTCTCCATCACGTTCCCGGCGTCGCGTGTGGCTGCCACTGTGGCAGCGCTTGCCGCCCCCTGACGACGGCGCTGCTCAAGGGCGCTTGCGACGGTAGAGCAGGATATCGTCACCCTTCTCGGACGGACGACGGATGTTGGCGTGCAGTTCCCAATGCTGTGGGTCGGGGCGCTCGCGAGGGCCCAGGCGGTCGTCCGCGTTCACCAGCAGCCAGGCGCAACGGGGCTGCGCCGAGGCCCCCTTGAGCCGGAAGTTGCCGTGGTACTGGAATGCCGCAATCTGCTCCCTGCGCAGGCCGAGCTCCTGCAGACACTCAGGCTGCCGCACCAGTGTGCCCACATTGCGAACGACCACGGTGTAGCTTCGCACATAGTCCAGCAGGGGCATCCACAAGGTCATCAGCAGCAGCCAGCACCAGGCGGCGCCACCCGCCGGAAGCACGAGGCTTTTCCAGATCGCGGCCCGATGCCTGCCCGCCCGCCATCGCACCAGCCAGGCCCATACCAGCGTCGCCGCCAGCGCGACGAGGAAGGCGGGTAGCGAGAAGCTGGCTTCGAAGCCCGGCGCCTGGCGCATTGCATTGGTGGCTGCCTGCCGAGGAAAGCCGGTCTGCATGCCCACCCAGATGATCCAGATGATGGCGCCGCAGCCGGTGAAGAACAGAAGCGTGAACCAGTCGATGAGTGAGCCAACGCTGCGCTGCAAGGTCGGCAGGGCAAATGCAGCCAGGCCGGCGAGCGCGGGCAGGGCGAGCAGCAACGCGCGGTCCGAGGGGCGGGTGGTCAGGGTGGCACCCAGGGCGACCAGCACGAAGAACAGGGGCAGCAACATGTGCAGGCTGGGTGTCCGGCTGACAATCTGCCTGCGCCAGCGCCACAGCGTCCACAGCATGAGCGGCCAGGCCGGCCAGGTGAACCAGAGCAGCAGCCGGGCCAGGCTGCTCCAGTCGCGGCTGCCGGCATCGCTGGGCAGCAGGATGCGCCAGCGCCACAGGCCCAGCAGGCTGGCCAGCGCGACTGCCAGCAGGGTGCCCAATGCGATAGTGCCAAGCACTCGCCATCGATCCGCGTCCTGACCGGGCGTTCGCGGGGTCAGCAGGTGCAGCAACAGGCTGCCGGTGCCCAGAATGGCCGCCAGCGTCGGTGCGCCGCTCAATGCAAGCCCTGCGAGTCCCCCGACCACGGCCAGCGAGCCGCTCACACGCCAGTAGCCCAGCGCGCACACACCAAAGAAGGCAGTGGCCACAAATGCCAGTTGCGCGGTGCTCGGTGTGATCTCGTGGGAGAGTTGCGCCAGGCCCAGGCAGGCGATCAGCGCCAGCAGGCTGCCATCTGCTATGGCGTGGGCATAGTCGGACGGGCGGGCTTCGCCGCCAAAGGCGAAAGCCAGTGGTTGCGCCTGCGGGCGTCGTGCCAGGTCGTACACCGCGTACCAGGTGGCGACCAGGGCCAGGCCCAGCAGCGCAAAGAAAGGCAGGCGGGCTGCGAGGGCAGGGTCCATCCAGCCGTCCATTGCGCGGATGGCCGCAGCACCCAGCCAGTACGGCAACAGGCCGTCGGCCTCTGGCCGCATGCCCACCAGCGTGGGGTCCATCCAGGAGGTTTCGCCGCGGGCCATGGCCAGCATGTAGCCAAAGGCGCTGATGTCCGCGCTGTTCCAGGGTGCGCGTCCCACGAGGCCAGGCACCACGTAGGCGATGCAGAACAGCATCAATGCCCAGCGCGGCAGCCGCCGGACGGCATCCTGGGCAACGATGGCGGGCGTGGGCCTGTTCATGGAGTCACTGCCTGGCCCGGTGCAACCGGGCCCCACCAACAACAAAGGGCAGCTCGGTTTCCCGGGCTGCCCTGAAGCAGTGCTGGTGCAAGGTTTACTTGGCGGCCGGCTTGCCGAAGCGGTTGCGGAACTTCTCGACGCGGCCGCCCATGTTGTCCACCGACTTCTGGGTGCCGGTGTAGAAGGGGTGCGACTCGCTGGAGGTATCGAGCTTGTACAGCGGCAGGCTGCGGCCGTCTTCCATGGTGATCATTTCCTTCGTGTTGGCGCAGGAGCGCGTCACGAACTTGAAGTTGTTGGAAAGGTCCAGGAAGCAAACGTCGCGGTAGTTGGGGTGGATTCCGTCTTTCATCTCTTTTCCTTCAGTTGCGTCAGCCGCGCCAGGCCTCGTGCAAACCATTGCACGATCAGAACTCCGGGCGTACTTGTCGCGGTAAAGCCGCCGATTATGGCACGACCAGCGGCCCCCGGCCGGTTGTCAGCCGCCCCGGCGCATCTGGTCGAAGAACTCGACATTGTTCTTGGTGGCCTTCATCTGCTTGAGCACCAGCTCCATCGACTCGACCTCGTCCATGTTGTAGAGGAACTGGCGCAGGATGCGTGTCTTCTGCAGGATCTCGGGCGCCAGCAGCAGCTCTTCGCGCCGCGTGCCGCTGCGGTTGAGCTGGATCGAGGGAAAAACCCGCTTTTCGTAGAGGCGGCGGTCCAGGTGGATCTCGGAGTTGCCGGTGCCCTTGAACTCCTCGAAGATGACTTCGTCCATGCGGCTGCCGGTGTCCACCAGCGCCGTGGCGATGATCGTCAGCGAGCCACCTTCCTCGACATTGCGTGCCGCACCCAGGAAACGCTTGGGTCGCTGAAGCGCGTTGGCATCCACGCCGCCGGTCAGCACCTTGCCGGAGGACGGAACGACGTTGTTGTAGGCACGGGCAAGCCGGGTGATGGAGTCGAGCAGGATGACGACGTCCTTCTTGAGTTCGACCAGACGCTTGGCGCGTTCGATGACCATTTCTGCCACATGCACGTGGCGCGCGGCCGGTTCGTCGAAGGTCGAGGCGATCACCTCGCCCTTGACGGTGCGCTGCATCTCGGTGACCTCCTCCGGGCGCTCGTCCACCAGCAACACCATCATGTGGCTGGCGGGATAGTTTGCCGAGATGGCATGTGCAATATGCTGCATCATCACTGTCTTGCCGCTCTTGGGCGGCGCCACGAGCAGGGCGCGCTGGCCCTTGCCGATCGGGGCGATGATGTCGATCACGCGACCGGTGACGTTCTCCTCGCTCTTGATGTCGCGCTCCAGGCGCATCTGCTCCTTGGGGAACAGCGGCGTGAGGTTCTCGAACATGACCTTGTGCTTGTTCTCCTCGGGGCCGCCACCGTTGACCTTGTCGAGCTTGTTCAGTGCGAAATAGCGCTCGCCGTCCTTCGGGGTGCGCACCTCGCCCTCGATCATGTCGCCGGTGTGCAGGTTGAACCTGCGCACCTGGCTCGGGCTGATGTAGATGTCGTCGGTGCTGGCGGTGTAGCTGGTGTCCGGGCTGCGCAGGAACCCGAAGCCGTCGGGCAGGATCTCGAGCACGCCGTCGGCGATGATCTGTTCCCCGGTGCGTGCGCGCTTCTTGATGATGGCGAACATCAGCTCCTGTTTGCGCATGCGGCCGGTGTTTTCGATCTCAAGCTCTTCGGCTTGCTTGAGGACTTCAGACACGTGCAGTGCCTTGAGTTCGTTGAGGTGCATGAAATTGCCAGACAGGGGGGGAGGGTAAGGAAGACGGACAGAACGCTGCGCGGGGGTTGGGGCGCGGGCTAGATGGGTGCCTGCGCCACGAAGTTCACTACCGGAAACTCGAACCGGCAACCCGAGGCTGCCGGCGATCAGGGCGCATTATGACAGCAAAAAGGCCGCGAAATTGCTTCGCGGCCTCGGATCGGCGCTGCAGGCCCGGGTCGGTCAGGCCAGTTGCTGGTCGATGAATGCGGTCAGCTGCGATTTGCTCATCGCCCCGACCTTGGTCGCGGCGAGCTGTCCGTCCTTGAAGATCATCAGGGTCGGAATCCCGCGGATGCCTAACTTGGCCGGGATGTCGCGGTTTTCGTCGACATTCATCTTGGCGATCTGCAGCTTGCCCTCGTAGCCGGTGGCCACTTCGTCGAGGATCGGGGCGATCATCTTGCAGGGGCCGCACCATTCTGCCCAGTAGTCGACCAGCACAGGGTGCTTGGACTGCAGCACATCCACTTCGAAGGAGGCATCGGAGACGTGTTTGATGAGATCGTTGGCCATGGGATTTCCTTGGGTGGGGTGCGGTACAGGTACAGTGCAGAAATTGTGACAGAAACCAACCCCGGGCGCTGCGCCAGTGCGCGCTATGGATGACATAGCCATAAACCATCACACGCTGCGCGCCTGGGCGCGGGTGGCCGATGCGATCCACCATGCAATCGCGCAGCGGGGTGTGCATGCCAGCCGGACTGTCGTGTTGCTGCCCTTCGCCCAACTGATGCCGCTGGCTCGGGCGGCCTGGCTTCAGGTGACGGCTGGGCAGGGCGCCCCGGCGCTGTTTCTTCCGCGCTTCGAGACCACGCTGAACTGGGCGCGGTCCCTGGGCGCACCGTTGCCCGGCGGAGACGACCTGCGCATGGATGCCGCGCGCGACCTGCTCACGGCAGGCACACTGATGGCGCGGTCCGGCCTCGAGCGGCGCCATCCCGAGCTTGCCCGCCCCCTGATGCAGGCGGCCTGGAGCCTGGCACGGGTGGCGGCTGCCGTACCGCCGGCCGGACGCCTGGCCTGGGGCGCACGCATGGCCGAGTCCCTCGACGCCTTGTCCCTCGAACCTGTGCTGGAAGTCGAGTCATGGGTCGGGCGCGTGGCCCTGGCCTGGGCGGCGAGCTCTTCCTACGCCACCGATGTGCTGTTCTCCGCCGATGCCGAGTTGCTCGTCATCGTGGAGGGCTTCCAGCCGGAACCGGTTCCGGCCGCGCTGGCCGCGCAACGGCCCGAGGCCACGCTGGTGTTTCGGCTTGCCCAGGATGCGCCGGCAGCCACCGATGCCTGCCTGCACCGCGCCCTCGATGCCGAGGACGAAGCCCAGCGCAGCGCGGCCTGCGTGTTGGCCCACCTGCAGGCCGGTCGCTCGCCGGTGGCCCTTGTAGCGCAGGACCGCCTGCTGACACGTCGCGTTCGCGCCATGCTGGCCGACGCAGGCGTTGCCGTGCGCGACGAGACCGGCTGGACGCTTTCGACCACGCGCGCAGCGGCAACCGTCATGACCCTGCTGCGTGCCTGCGTCTGGAATGCGTCCTGCGACGCTGTCCTGGAGTGGGTCAAGAACGCGCCCGCGCTCGCCCCCGACAGCGTCGCCCGATTCGAGCGTGATCTGCGCCGCACTGGCGTGTCCGAGTGGCAGCGCGTGGGTCTCGAGGGACTGGTGGTCGATGCCGTGCAGGCACTGCGCGTCGGGCTGCAATCCGCCCGGCCACTGACGCAATGGTTGCCTGCCGTGCGCCAGGCTCTGGCGGCATCTGGCCAATGGAGCGCGCTGTCGGCCGATGTGGCCGGGCAGGCCGTCATCGATGCCTTGCGCCTCCAGGACGGCGCTGAGACCGAGTTCGCGGAGTTTGCACGCGCCATGCCACTGTCGGCCTTCATCGCCTGGGTTGGCCAGGCACTGGAGTCCGGCAGTTTTGTCCCACCGCACCCGACACAGGCCGACGTGATCGTGCTTCCACTCAGCCAGTTGCTGGGGCGCGCGCCGGCTGCGGTGGTGCTGCCCGGATGCGACGAAGTCCATCTGCCCGCCTCGCCCGAGCCGGCCGACCTCTGGACGCCGCGCCAGCGAGCTGTCCTCGGACTGCCGTCCCGCGAGGCGCTCGCCCTGGCTGCACGGCTTTCCTGGGGCAACGCACTGCAGTCCTCGCCGCTGGACATTCTCTGGCGCCAGAGTGCGGGCGGTGAACCCGTGATGCCGGGCGTCTGGCTGCTGGAGTTGCTGACGCGTCGGCCGGAGAACGGGCAGGACTGGCGCACGCAGAGGGAACTGTCGCCGTTGCCATGCCACATGCCGGCGCCATCGGCGGCGGGGGTGCCGTTGCCGCGCCTGTCGGCCAGCAGCTATGAGGATCTTCGGCGCTGCCCCTACCGGTTCTTCGCGCTGCGGCTGCTCGGGCTGCAGGAGCAGGAGGAGCTGGAGGGTGAGATAGACAAGCGCGACTTCGGCAACTGGCTGCACCTGGTGTTGCGTCATTTCCATGAGGGTCTTCGCGCGCATGCAGCGCCGGCCCCTGGGGACCTCGCGGCCCGGCTGGACGCCGCGGCTGATCGTGCCAGCGCAGACATGGGACTGACCGAGGCGGAGTTTCTGCCCTTCCTGTCGACCTGGCCCCGCGTGCGCTCCGCCTACCTTGCCTGGCACCTGGAGCATCTGTCCACGGGGGCCTGCTTCGAGCAGGCCGAGCTGGCAATGGAGCAGCAGATGGGGCCTTTGACGTTGATCGGCCGCGTCGACCGGATCGACCGCCTGGCCGATGGCACCCGCCTGGTCATCGACTACAAGACCGAGTCCCGCAGCAAGACCGAAGCGCGGGTCAGGAACCCGAACGAGGACACGCAGCTCGCTTTTTATGCGGCCCTTCTGGAAGACGACGCCCCGGCGGCTTCCTACCTCAGCATCGTGGAAGGTGAAGCCACCCGGGCCTTTGGCCCTGAAGATATCGGCGCGCTGCGGGACCAGCTTGTCGATGCGTTGCAGGGAGATATGGCGCGGATTGCCGCGGGCGCTCCGATGCCGGCACTGGGTGCCGGTTCCGCGTGCGATTTCTGTACCGCACGGGGGCTTTGCCGGAAGGATTTCTGGGCCTCCGAGCCCCCCACCTCCGGGGCGCCACATGTCTGAGGTCTTGCAGGCACCGGCCTATGAACACAACGGCCGGCCGGTGACGGCCGAAGACTTCTACGCCATCGCCTGTGATCCGCGCCGCAGCGTGGCGGTGGAAGCCTGTGCCGGGGCCGGAAAGACCTGGATGCTGGTGTCACGCATTGTCCGCGCCCTGCTGGAGGGCATGGACCCGCCGCCCGGCACGCCTGCATTGGCCCCGCACGACATCCTGGCCATCACGTTCACCAAGCGTGCGGCCACCGAGATGCGGGAGCGGCTGTACGCGTGGTTGCAGGAGTTCTCGCTGGCTGGTGAAGATGCGCTCGGCCATGAATTGCGCATCCGCGGCATCCGGGCGCGCGACACGCGCATGCTGGGGCAGCAGCTGGCATCCCTGTTCGGCCGCGTGCTGGCGGGCGGGCGCCTGGTGCAGATCCGCACCTTCCACAGCTGGTTCGGCGCATTGCTCAAGGCGGCACCGCTGGCCGTGCTGCAGCGCCTGGAACTGCCGCTGGACTACGAACTGCTCGAGGACGACACGCAGGCCGTCGCGCTGGTGTGGCCGCGCTTCTTCCAGGCCCTGGTGGCCCAGCCGCAGCACCGCCAGGATTACCAGGCCCTGGTGTTGCTGCACGGGCGGTCACAGACGCACAAGGCACTGGCTGCGGCGCTCGACAAGCGCATCGAGTTTGCGCTGGCGGATGCGGCCGGCCAGGTCGACCTGTCTGTCCAGGCGTTTGGCACGATGTTCCCGGCTCTGGCGGTCTTCTGCGCGCCGACAGATGCCTTGCGCGACCCTGCAGTCCGGGCGCGCTGGCTGGAATGGAGTCGGGCGCTGGGGCTGGAAGCCAACCAGACCCCGCGTGCGGCAGCGGACGCGGTGGTGGATGTTTTCATGGCCGCCGAAGCCGCCGAAGCCGACATGCCGGCCCTGCTGGCGCGGCTGCGCAAGGCCTTCTTTGTGCTGGCGGAGGATCGGCTCGACAAGAAGCTCCAGAAGTTCCCCGCCGCCCGTGAGGCCGAAGCCGAACTGCGTGACCTGTGCGCCGCCCAGCGCCAGCACCAGGCCTGGCTCTACCAGCAGCGCATGGCCCGGCTGACCCGCGTCCTGATGCACTGCCATGCGGCGGTCAAGCGCGAGCGCGGCTGGGTCGACATGACCGACGTGGAGCGCGCTGCACTGACGCTGCTGTCGGACCCGGTGCTCTCCGGCTGGGTGCAGGAGCGGCTGGACATGCGGGTTCGCCACCTGCTGATCGACGAGTTCCAGGACACCAACCCGTTGCAGTGGCAGGCGCTGTCGTCATGGCTGGGAAGCTACGCGGGGGCACGGGGTCAGGCACCCAGTGTTTTTCTGGTCGGTGACCCCAAGCAGAGCATCTACCGGTTTCGCCGCGCCGAGCCACAGGTGTTCAGGGCCGCACAGGACTTCATGGGCGATGTGCTGGGCGGCGACCGGCTGAGCTGTGACCACACCCGGCGCAACGCAGTGGGCGTCATCTCCATGGTCAATGCGACCATGCAGGCCGCCAGCGCCGCGCAGCAGTTCGACGGTTTCCGCCCGCACACCACCGACTCCCGGTCTGCCGGTCTGGTGGGCTGTCTGCCGCCGATTGCCCGGCCCGGGAAGCAGCGCGCCACCGACAGCCCAGCCGATGCCCCCTGGCGCGACAGCCTGTGCATACCGCGCGAGGTGGCCGAGGAGACCTTGCGCACCCTGGAGGCGCGCCAGGTGGCGCAGTGGGTTGCCGCGCAGGTGCAGTCGGGCTTGCCGTCGGGTGACATCATGGTGCTGTCGCGCCGCCGTGCCGGCCTGCAGCCAGTGCAGCAGGAACTGCGCGCCCTGGGTGTTGCGGCGCAGGTTGGCGAGAAGACGGCCCTGGGCGATTGCTGCGAAGTGCAGGATGTGGTGGCCCTGCTGGATGCGCTGGTGTCGCACCAGCACGACCTCTCGCTGGCCCGGGCGTTGAAGTCCCCATTGTTTGGCCTGGACGACGCCGCATTGCTGCTGCTTGCCCGGCGCGAGCCCGCTCCGGGTCTGAGTTGGTGGGAACGGCTGCAACTGGCCTGGCCCGACACCAGCCCCCTGGCCGGCGTGGGCAGGTGTCTGCTGCGCTGGCAAGCATGGGTGCAAAGCCTGCCGCCCCACGATGCCTTGCAGTCCATCTACACCGATGGCGACGTGCTGGCACGGTTTGCCAGGGTGGCGCCGCCGACCCAGCGTGACGCCGTACTGGCCAACCTGCGCGCCCTGCTGGAGGCCACGCTGCAGGTGGCGGGCGGTCGTTACGCGACGCCCTACGCCTTTGTGCGCGCGCTCAAGGCAGGCGGCGTGCAGGCCCCGGCCACGGTAACGCCCCATGCGGTGCGGCTGCTCACCGTGCATGGCGCCAAGGGGCTGGAGGCCCGCGGGGTGGTCCTGCTCGACACCGACACACCGGAGCGTGCCGCCGACACCATGTCCGTGCTGGTGGATTGGCCAGGCCACCTGCCACAGCCCCGCCGGCTGGTGTTCCTGGCCAGCGAACGTGCTCCGCCCTCCTGCGCTGCCGGCCTGCTGGCCAGCGAGCAGGCACAGCGCAAGCGCGAGGAACTCAATGCCCTCTATGTGGCGATGACGCGCGCGCGCGAAACGCTGCTGCTGTCGTCGATCGAGCCCTTCCGGGACGCACCCGACAGCTGGTGGCGGCGTCTCTCGGCGCAGGGGCTGCCGGCGCTCGACGCGCCCGTGCCGCCACCCGTCACCGGCCTGGGCCGCGATGACGACCCTGGCTGCCTTGTCAAGGAGCTGCCGGTGTGGCGGGCGCCGCCACGCGACACGCAGTCTGGCCGCCTCCCCGAGGAAGACGACGGTCCGCAGGCCCGTGGCGGCAAGGCCATGCACCGGCTGCTGGAGTGGGGCCGGTTCACCCCGGCCCATGTGCTGGCGGCCGCGCGCGAGTTCAGCCTGACGGCAGAACAGGCGGAGCTGGCCTGCGCAATGGCGCAGCGCATCCGCGGCGGTGCCGGCGCATGGGCCTGGGACCCGAAGGTCGTGGACTGGCAGGATGCCGAGGTGGCGCTGAGCGTGCAGGGGCAACTGCTGCGGCTGGACCGTCTGGTGCGCCTCCGTGTCAGCGGCGACTGGTGGGTGTTCGACTTCAAGTCGGCCAGCCAGCCGCAGCGGCAGCCGGAGCTGGTTGCTCAGCTTAGGGCCTACCGGGACGCCGTGCAGGCGATCTATCCTGCGACCACTGTGCAGGCTGCATTCCTCACGGGTGAGGGGGCGCTGATCCCCCTGCAGGACGAACCATGACGGATATCGCATGAACCAGGTGGTCGTGATCGGCGGCGGGCCTGCGGGCCTGATGGCTGCGGAGGTATTGTCTGCAGCGGGTGTGGCCGTCCATGTGTATGACGCCATGCCCACGGTCGGGCGCAAGTTCCTGCTGGCGGGAATCGGAGGCCTCAACCTGACGCATTCCGAGCCATCAGGTCCCTTCGGATCCCGTTTCGGCGCGCGGCAGGCCGAGGTCGGCGCCTGGCTGAGGGACTTCGGCGCGCTGGAAGTGCGGGCCTGGGCGCAGGGGCTGGGGGTATCCACCTTCGTCGGCTCGTCGGGGCGTGTGTTTCCCAGCGACATGAAGGCAGCGCCGCTTCTGCGCAGCTGGATGCATCGCTTGCGCCAGCCGCTTGCACCGGCCTGTCCTGTGAAATTCCACATGCGGCATCGCTGGGTCGGCTGGATGGGGGAGGACGGTGCCGGCACCTGTTTGCGCTTTGCCTCGCCAAGCGGAGAGGTGAACGTCCGGGCTGACGCCGTGGTGCTGGCCATGGGCGGTGGCAGCTGGTCCCGCTTGGGATCGGACGGCGCCTGGGTGCCTTTTCTGTGCGGGCGTGGGGTGGACGTGGCCCCACTGCAGCCGGCCAATTGCGGATTCGATGTGCGAGGTGGCTGGAGCCCGCATTTCGTGGAGCGCTTTGCGGGCCAGCCATTCAAATCGGTGGCGCTGCGCTGGCCGGATGGACCGCAGGGTGCGCTGCGGTCCCAGCCCGGCGAGTTCGTCGCCACCGCAACCGGACTGGAGGGCAGCCTGGTCTACACCGCATCGCGCTGGATCCGTGACGCGATCACGGCCCGGGGCAGTGCCACGGTGTGGCTGGATCTGCTGCCGGCCCTGTCGCCCGAACGCGTGCTGGCAGAGGTGGCGCATCCCCGCGGCTCGCGGTCCTTGTCGAGCCACCTCAAGAGCCGGCTGGGTCTTGATGGCATCAAGTCGGGCATCCTCCATGAATTGCTGGGACGTGACGCCATGCAGGATCCCCACCGTCTTGCGACCGGCATCAAGGGCCTGCCGATCACGCTCGCGGCCCCGCGGCCGCTGGACGAGGCCATCAGCAGTGCCGGTGGTGTGCGCTTCGAAGCGCTCGACGCCCACCTGATGTTGAAGGCGCTGCCCAGCGTGTTCTGCGCTGGCGAGATGCTGGACTGGGAGGCACCGACCGGGGGTTACCTGCTGACGGCCAGCCTCGCCAGCGGCCGCGCGGCCGCGCAGGGCGTGCTCCAGTGTCTGGCTGCTGACCGCAGCCGATAGAATCGCCACCCAGGCCCGGGTCCGGCCTCTACGCCTGCACTCATGTCCATGAACAACGACTCGACCATGCCGTCCCCGCTGGGGCAGGCGGACACCATGCCGTCACGGCTGGGGGCTGCGGAAAGTCTTCCGCTTCGGCGTCCCCCCGCAAGGTCTGGCAGCCTGCGGCGGTATGTGTGGCTGTGCGCGCTGGCGGCTGGCGCCTACCTGCTGGCCCAATATGTTGCGCCCTGAGCGCGACGCCATGCGACCCCCGGGGCTGGCCGGGCGTCGGCCACGCTGCACGCTGGTGCCGAGACGAGCGCATGGGCTGGCGCTCGTTGCCATCTGGTTCGGGGGTCTGGCGGCGGACCTTCCGGTCACTGCGCAGACTGCGCCGTTTCTGCTGTCGAGCCCCGACCTGGCCATGGGCACCTTCGACGACAGGTTCGTATTGCGGGGGTTCGGTTGCAGCGGTGGCAATCTGTCACCGGCACTGGAATGGCGCAACCCGCCGCCCGGTACGCGGTCGTTCGCGCTGTTGATGCATGACCAGGATGCCCCCACCGGCAGCGGTTTCTGGCATTGGGCTGTCTACAACATTCCGCTGTCGGCAACCGGTCTGGCGCGGGGCGCGGGCAACACGCCGGCAGCACTGCCACCGCCAGCTGTGGGCGGCATGACGGACTTCCACGACGCCGGCGTGACAGGGGGCAATGGCAACTACGGTGGACCCTGTCCACCGCTGTCGGACCGGCCGCATCGCTATGTGTTCACGCTGTATGCGCTGGCGGCGCAGGACATCCATCAGGCCGCCGGTATTCCGCGCACGGGGACGCCGGCGCTGCATGCGTTTGCGTTGAACAAGGCATTGGGTGCCTTGATGCTGGAGAAGGTGAGCCTGGTGGCCACCTTTGGTCGGTAGCCGCGAAGTGGGCTGAGGAATAAGTTGACGAGCCTTGACCCCGGCACTGGCTCCACAGTTAGGGCTGCTTGGTTCCCCACCTGACCCGGTTGGCCGCTTTACCATGCGGGAAGGCCCGTCGGGGCGGATTGTACGGCCTGCCGATGCCGGCCCGGTGCGCGTGGCCTGATCGCGCGATGGGCGACTCACTAGAATCAGACGATGTCCTACGTTGTGCTGGCCCGCAAGTACCGTCCGAAGAACTTCATGCAGATGGTCGGGCAGGAGCACGTGGTGCGGGCGCTGACCAATGCGCTCGACTCGCAGCGCCTGCACCATGCCTACCTGTTCACCGGGACACGGGGTGTCGGCAAGACGACGGTGTCGCGCATTCTTGCCAAGTCGCTCAATTGCGTCGGGGCCGACGGCAGCGCAGGCATCACGTCCGCGCCGTGCGGAGTCTGCCAGGCCTGTACAGACATCGATGCCGGCCGCTTCATCGACTACACCGAGCTCGACGCCGCGTCCAACCGCGGCATCGACGATGTGCAGACCCTGCTGGAGCAGGCTGTCTACAAGCCGGTGCAGGGCCGCTTCAAGGTCTTCATGGTGGACGAGGTGCACATGCTCACCGGGCCGGCCTTCAATGCCATGCTCAAGACGCTGGAGGAGCCGCCCGAATACCTCAAGTTCGTTCTCGCGACCACCGATCCGCAGAAGGTTCCGGTCACGGTGTTGTCACGCTGCCTGCAGTTCAACCTGCGCCCGATGGCGCCCGAGACCATCCGCGAACACCTGGCCCATGTATTGCAGGATGAGGGTGTGCAGGCCGACATGCCGTCGCTGCGCCTGCTGGCACGGGCGGCGCGGGGGTCGATGCGCGATGCGCTCTCGCTGACGGACCAGGCGATTGCCTTCGGCGCCGGGCAGCTGGTCGAGGCCACGGTGCACCAGATGCTGGGGAGCGTGGACCGGTCCTACGTGTTTCGCCTGATCGGTGCGCTCGCCGAGGGCGACGGCGCATCGGTGGTGGCCATCTCGGATGACCTGCGCCAGCGCGGTCTCAGCCCCGCGTCCACCCTGGAAGAGATGAGCCTGGTGTTGCAGTCCATGGCGGTCCTGCAGGTCGTGCCCTCGGCGGCCGACGACTCCGACCCGGATGCCTCGGAGCTGGCGCGCCTGGCGCAGGCCATGCCGGCCGACGAGACGCAGCTGCTCTACAGCATGTGCCTGCACGGACGCGGCGAGCTGGGCCTGGCACCCGACGAATATGCGGCGCTGACCATGGTCCTGCTGCGCTTGCTGGCCTTCAAGCCCACGGGAGCCGCATCGCGGCCGGCGGAAAAAAAAACTCTGATTGATCCCGTGCCGCCGCCGCCGGCCCGTGTCGCAGTCGTCCCGCAGGTATCGGCGCCGGCATCCCGGCCCGCAGCCCCCGCCCTGACGCACGTTCCAGCGCCGGTGACGGTGCAAAGCGCACCTGCTCCTGTTGCAGCGCTGGCCGATGAAGCCGGGCAGGCACCTGTGCAGCCGCCTTCCATGCAGCCACCGAACCTGCCCGCGCGTCAGGTCCTGCCGCCGGGTCAGGTGCTGCCAGTGCGGGCCACGCACCGGGCCCTTGCAGGCGCTCCGCAGCCCTCCGACCACACCGTGCCAGGCCCGGTGGTGGCCGTGCCGGTCCGCGTACAGGCCGATTCGCGGTCCGAGGCGGCTGCCGGGCAGGCCGTGACGGCGCCGCTGGTGCCGACCGAGGAGGGCGCGTTCTGGCATGCCACCGTGACGCAGCTGGTGACGGACGAGGCCATCACCGCACTGGTGCGCGAGCTGGCCCTGCAATCCCAGCTGGTGGCCCGCGACACCGACCAATGGGTGCTGCGGGTGGAGCGCGAGTCGCTGCGGCAGAACAGCACCCGGGAGCGCCTTGCGCAGGCCTTGCAGGCCGCGGGACACCCGGTCCACCTGGCTGTCGAGATCGGCCGTGTGACCGACAGCCCGGCACGCCGCAATGCTGCTGCGGCGGCCGAGCGGCTGCTGGTGGCCGAGCGGATCATTTTCGAAGATCCCTTCGTGCAGACCATGATGCGCGATTTTGGGGCGAAAATCGTGCCCGGAAGCATCAAGCCGCTGTGACCAGTGGCACTCGCCTCTTTCCCGATCTACCGCAAGCAACCAAGGAACACCATGTTCAACAAAGGACAACTCGCCGGCCTCATGAAGCAGGCCCAGGCCATGCAGGACAACCTGAAGAAGGCCCAGGAGGAGCTTGCCTCCGTCGAAGTCACCGGCGAGTCCGGCGCCGGCCTGGTCAAGGTGCTGATGACCTGCAAGCACGACGTGCGCCGGGTCACCATCGACCCCAGCCTGCTGGCCGAGGACAAGGACATGCTCGAGGACCTCGTCGCCGCCGCCTTCAATGCCGCCGTGCGCAAGGCCGAGGAAACCTCGAACGAAAAGATGGGCAAACTCACCGCCGGCATGCCGGGCCTGCCCGGCGGCATGAAGTTCCCTTTCTGAGCAGTGGCCCTGCACGGCAGCAGCGCTCCGAATGGCCGACTCCCACTCGCTCGAAGGGCTGATCCAGGCGCTGCGCAAGCTGCCCGGTGTCGGCGTCAAGTCCGCCTCACGCATGGCTTTTCATCTGCTGCAGCACGACCGTGAGGGCGCTCGGGTGCTGTCGCAGGCGCTGGCCCGGGCGGTGCAGGAGGTGCGCCATTGCGAGCGCTGCCACACCTTCACCGAGGCCCCCGTCTGCAGCACCTGCCTGGATCCGCGGCGGGATGTCACCCGCCTTTGTGTGGTGGAAACCCCTGCAGACCAGTCGGCCGTCGAGCGTACAGGCGCCTACAGGGGCCTTTATTTCGTCCTGATGGGCAAGCTCAGCCCCCTGGATGGCATCGGCCCGAAGGACATCGGCCTGAAGAATCTGTTTGACCGTGCCTGCGACGGCGTCGTGAGCGAGGTCATCCTGGCCACCAACTTCACGGCTGAGGGGGAGGCCACGGCGCATGTCATCAGCGAGTTCCTGCGCGCGCGGGGTCTGCAGATCACGCGGCTGGCCCGCGGGGTACCCGTGGGCAGTGAACTGGAGTACGTCGACCTCGGTACCATCGCCCACGCACTGGTGGATCGGCGCCAGGCGCAATAGACAACCGGATTCCTGCCATGACCATCGTCCATTTTTCCCTGGCCCACTGGTGTGTGCTGGTCGCTGCTCTCCTGCCGATCGTGTGCGCCGGCCTCGCCAAGTGGGGCAGCTTCCGCACGCCCCGCAGCCAGGGTGGCTATGACAATCAGGATCCCCGTGCATGGCTGGCGCGCCAGACCGACTGGCGTGCCCGCGCGAATGCGGCACAGGCGAACAGCTTCGAGGCGCTGCCCTTCTTCATCGGTGCAGTTGTGATTGCACAACAGTTGGGTGCCCGGCAGGGGCTGCTGGACATCCTGGCCTTCGTGTTCGTTGTGCTGCGCATGGTCTACATCCTGCTGTATGTGGCCGGGCAGGCGTCGGCACGGTCGGTCGTGTGGTCCCTCGCGCTGGCAGCGAATATCGCGATCCTTTTCGCGGGCTACCGCTGAAGCCCTGGTAGTGCCTGACGGGCGTCCTGCGAAGGGTCGCTAGGTAGTTACCCGTTCGGGATCACCCCGATGCGCGCCGCTGCGTCCCTTGGTAGCCTCTCGGTACAAAAAGTGATGTCCGAAAGAGAGGCGGAGGATGGAATGCAAGCGGCTCGACCGCCGGAACCTGCTGGCATCCGCTGCGGTGGCCTTGTCGGGCCTGTGCGTACGTCCGGCCCTGGCCCAGGGCAAGCCCGAGAAGGCCCGCGTCACGATCGGTCTGGGTTCCCCTGCGTCCCTGGTCTGCCTGCCCTTGACCATCGCGGATCGGCTGGGCTACTTCGGCGCCGAGGGCCTGGCGGTCGAACTGCATGATTTCGGCGGCGGCATGCACACCGTGCAGGCGGTTCAGGCTGGCCAGGGGGATATCGGCGCTGGCGCCTTCGAGCATACGATCAGCCTGCAAGGCAGGAACCAGTCCTACCGTGCCTTCGTGCTGCTCGCGCGTGCGCCGCAGGTTGCGCTGGGGGTGTCCTCCCGCACCATGACCGGCTACCGCTCTGTTGCGGATCTGCGGGGGCGCCGGGTGGGCATCGCCTCGATCGGGTCGATGTCGGCCATGGTGGCCTCGCTGGTGCTGATGCGCAACGGCGTGCTGCCCCAGGAGGTGCAGTTCATCGAATTCGCCACTGCAGCCGCTGCCGTGGCGGCCGTGCGCGCGGGGCAGGTGGACGCCATCAGCCACCATGAGCCCGTCATGAGCATGCTCGAGCACAAGGCCGATGTGCGCATCATTGCCGACACCCGCTCCCTCAGGGGGAGCCTGGATGTCTTCGGTGGCCCGACGGTCGGGCCCTGCCTCTTCGCGCCCTCCGATTTCCTGCAGAAGCACCCGCAGACCGTGCAGGCCCTTGCCAATGCGGTGGTGCACGCCCTGAAATGGCTGCAGACGGCCGGCCCCAGCGACCTCATCAAGGTGGTGCCAGAGGCCTACCTGCTGGGCGACCGGGGCTTGTACCTGGCCTCCTTCAACAAGGTGCGCGAGGCGATTGCCATCGATGGAATGATCCCCGAGGAGGGTGCACGCACTGCCTTGCGCACGCTTGGGCGCCTGGAAGCCGGGTTCAAGGCGGACAAGATCGACCTTGGGCGAACCTTCACCAACGAGTTTGCCAGGCGGGCGAAGGACAAGTACCGCGCATGAGCCCAGCTCCGGGGCGCCCTCGGCAAGCCCGGACCACAGCACCCAGCTCGACCGATGGCCGTTGCCGCGCCCCGTTATCAGTTCCTGGCGACCTTGACCGGTTTGGTCTTCGCCCGTGTCTTGGCCACCGCCGCTTTCTTGCCTTTGCCGCTGCGGCCTGCAGTGGCGACTTTGGCCGGTGCCGTGGCGCGCGCGGCGAGGTACAGGGTGACGGCCTGGCCGGGGCGGAACGATGCGGACGTGGCCACATTGTTCCAGTCGGCCACGCTGGCCGCCGGCACCCGGTACCGGCGGGCGACGCTGGACGGTATC
>Ga0247831_1000243_pt1 | contig 121790 bp, 124 predicted proteins | sample LaCruzMarch2015__9_FD_192406 | JGI IMG/M metagenome (GOLD analysis project Ga0247831, IMG submission 192406) | Freshwater microbial communities from meromictic Lake La Cruz, Castile-La Mancha, Spain - LaCruzMarch2015_1m | ecosystem: Environmental > Aquatic > Freshwater > Lake | place: Spain...
CACTTCCAGACGTTGCACTTCCTTCTGACTCATCAGCTTGTCCTGTGACTCCACCATCGTCCTCCAACACCATTGAAGGGGACACTTGTACTTGGGGCGAAGGGGACATTACTACTTTGGGGCCACAACGGGCATCTACCGAACCGCCTGCTGTTAAACTTTGAACCAACAACCCGTTCCAAGCCCAGTGACATCAATGATCGCGTCGTCCGTAGTGGATATCAGCCACCTGCGTCTGGGCGATGCGCGTGCGTTGCTGGAACACGGCGCCAGCGGCACCCTGCCCAGCCCGGAAGCCTCCCCCACTGCGTTCGTACAAGGCGTGATCGACGGCCTGTGCGAACTGTCACTCAAGGACCCCCTGACAGGCCTCGCCAACCGACGCCATTTCCGCTCGGTGCTGGAGCGCGAAATCGATGGTGTGGCACGCTCCGGAGAGCCGGCGCTGCTGCTGATGCTGGACATCGACCATTTCAAGGCCATCAACGACACACACGGCCATGTGGCCGGTGACATGGTGCTGCAGGCGGTGGCCAGGTGCCTGGCAGGTTGCATCCGGCCCATGGATACCGTGGCCCGCTACGGCGGGGAGGAGTTTGCGGTGGTACTTCCGAACTGCCTGGTCAATGTCGGCCAGGCCGTCGCGGAGCGGATACGCCAGACCGTCGAGTCGCTCACGATCAAGATATCGCCGCTGGTCAGCGTCAAGGCCACCATCAGCATAGGTGGTGCCTATGCGCCGGAGTGGGTCCGTTCCACAGCGGCGCTATGGATCGAGCGGGCCGACAGCATGCTGTACCGGGCCAAGTCCGAGGGCCGCAACCGGGTGTGTATCGACCACCAGCAAGTCATTGCCGTCAGCGCAGAGGAGAAGAGTCTTTTGTTTGGTCATTTGTCCATCGGCGAACCTGCCTGGATTGAACGCGTCGGCAATGAGCCACCCCCAGGTGGCGCCCAGGGAGTGCAGACATGAGCACCAATCGGTTGCCAGAAGGCGCTGTGGCGGGCGCTGAAGATACGCGTCGCGAGCCAGCGACCGGCGATGCTGCGTTGCCGGCGGTTCCGCTCAAGCCCAACGGCAAGGTGATGGCCGTCACCAGCGGCAAGGGCGGTGTGGGCAAGACATTCGTGTCTGCCAACCTGGCTGCCGCTCTTGCGAAGCGGGGGTACAAGGTGCTGGTGCTCGATGCCGACCTGGGCCTTGCCAACCTGGACGTCGTGCTCAACCTGTATCCCAAGGTCACGCTGCACGATGTCTTCACCGGCAAGGCCAAGCTTGAAGAAGCGATCATCCGGGCGCCAGGCGGTTTCTCCGTACTGCTCGCTGGCTCCGGCATGGTCGAGTATTCCCGCCTGACCCCCGATGTGCGCGACGAGTTCCTGCGCATCATCAGCAGTCTGATGCCGCACTACGACGTATTGCTGCTCGACACAGGCGCCGGTATTGCCGATGTGGTCCTGTTTGCCGTCTCACTGGCCTCGGTGGTACTGGTCGTCGCGACGCCCGAGCCCACCTCGCTGACCGATGCCTATGCCACGATCAAGGTGCTCGCGGCCCAGCAGAAGCGCAGCACGATTCACATGGTCATCAATCAGACAGCCCGGCTGGGGGATGGCCGCGCGATCACCAGCCAGCTGCAACAGGTGCTGGACCGCTTTGTCGTCTCCGACCCCGGCAAGGGCGTACGTCTGGTACATCTTGCCGACATTCCCGCCGACACCTCGGTTCGGCAGGCAGTGATGCGGCGCCAGCTGCTCATGCAGGCCATGCCGGGCTGCCCGGCGGCGCTGGCCATCACCCAGTTGGCGGCCAAGATGGAAGACACGGTGCTGCCCAGGCAAACCTGAGGCCTACCCGTTCCATTCGGCGGTGACGATCCAGCCCTCCAGCGGATCCATGTCGACCGGCAGGCCGAACCAGGGCCAACCCTGCTGCGAGGCCCAGGCCGCCTGCACAAGGCACAGGCAGGCATCCAGCAGGTCGCCGCTGCCGTCGGCGACCAGTTCCGCATGCTGTTCCGCTGTCAGGGCCAGGCGCAGGCCGAGCCGTGTCTGGCCGCGCCCCAGGGCCTGCAGCAGCAGATCGCGGTTGCGGCAGCGCTCCAGGGTCTGACGCGCCGGGTCATCGCTCTTGTAGCTGCGCCGCCCCAGCACCTCGCGCGCAAGCAGGCCGGGGTAGGCCTCCAGGGCCACGCGCCCGGGTTGCGCGGCAGGCGCAGGCTGCACACCCGGCAGATGGACGCCCGCCTTCAGCAGCGCAGGCACACCGGCATGCAGCATGTAGGCCACCGGCGGATTGACCCACTTCATGGAGGGGCTCGACCCAGCCGGGCGGTCGGTCGCCCGATGGGCAAACTTGTCGCCCACAGGACGCGCATCGCAGAAGGACTTGAAATGGGCGCGGATCGCCGGACGGTCCAGCGCTACGTAGTGGTCGATACAGGCCTCCCACGCCAGTGGCCAACCCAGGGCGTGCACCAGCGCCCGAGGGAGGCCGAACGGCAGGTCGAATCCCCCCAGCCATCGGGCCGGCCGTGACAGCCAGTCGGCAAAGGCCTCGGCGGAGTCGAGTCGCTCAAGCCTGAAGAGCATCACGGCGCCAGAGACCATGCCGCCATGCGCGACGATGATCGGTTTTCTGCGGGTCGGCCGGCTGCTGAAATCGCAGCCGATCAAGGCAGTCAAGACTGCGAAGCGCGCTTCTAGGCGCGACCCATGATCGACGCCGTGGCCATCAGTTCCTCCAGCAGCGCCAGGGAAACCCGACCCGACACGGAGTAGGGATCGAGCTCGGGCTTTTCAGCATACTTGAGCAGGATGGACGCGTTGATGCGGGACACGTTGACCTGCCCCATGGTCCAGCCGCCGAAACGCCGCTCATTGATTTCCTCGTAGTGGAGCAGGACGACATCCTTGTGGCGCGGATCCTTCTGGATATGGCCGTACAACTCGCTAACCGGCATGCGCCCCCCCTCGATCGCCTGCAGGAAAATGCCGCCTCCGTAACACAGGATGCCGGTGATGCCGCACAGGGGGTTGGCGTTGCGCGACTGCATCAGGATGGCCTCGATGGCGTCGTTGCTAGTGTCCACTGCACGGCTGGCGTAAAGAAGTCGGACCAGCATGGTGTCAGCCTTTCCCGGGAATCAGTGAGAGGAATTCGCGGCGCAGGTTGGGGTCCTTGAGGAACACGCCGCGCATGACCGAATTGATCATCTTGCTGTCCATGTCCTTCACGCCGCGCCAGGCCATGCAGTAGTGGCTGGCCTCCATGACGATTGCCAGCCCGTCGGGCTGGGTCTTGAGCTGGATGAGATCGGCCAGCTGGACGACAGCCTCCTCCTGGATCTGCGGGCGGCCCATGATCCACTCTGCCAGCCGGGCGTACTTGGACAGGCCAATCACGTTGGTGTGCTCGTTGGGCATGACACCGATCCAGATCTTGCCGATGACCGGGCAGAAATGGTGGCTGCAGGCGCTGCGCACCGTGATCGGGCCAACGATCATGAGTTCATTGAGGTGCTCCGCATTGGGGAACTCGGTGATCGCCGGTCCCGGAAAGTAGCGCCCGCGGAATACCTCGTTGACATACATCTTCGCAACCCGGCGGGCTGTGTCATCGGTATTGTGGTCGTTGGCCGTATCGATGACGAGGCTGCTGAGCACGCCCTTCATCTTCTCCTCGACCTCGTCGAGCAGCTTGTCGAGCTCGCCGGGTTGAACAAAATCCGAGATGTTGTCGTTGGCGTTGAAGCGCTTGCGCGCAGCCAGCAGGCGCTGCCGGATCTTCACCGAGACCGGAACACCCTCGTCGGCATCTGTTGCGCTCATGGTGCTTGGGGATTGCATTAACATTTTTTGATCCTAACAGCCTTTCATGTCGCCAGGCAGGACATGGTTTCTCACGGCTGACAGCAACAGGATCGCCAGATTCAGTAACGACGGCCGATCAGCAGGAGCCCCAGACGCATGACACCCAGGGCCAGTGTCTCCAGGACACGCTGGTGCCAGGGCCGATTGGCAAAGGCGCGCGCTTCGAGCACGCGACCGCCCTGTGCCATGGCCTCTTCCAGGCGATGCTGCAGATGCTGTGCAAAGGCGGGGTCGTCCACCACCACATTGGCCTCCCGGGCCAGCAACAGGCTCAGCGGGTCCAGATTGGAAGAACCGACGGTGGCCCAGCGCATGTCCACCACGGCCACCTTGGCATGCAGGAAACTGGCAGCATATTCGTGGATCTCCACGCCGGCAGCGAGCAGGGCGCCGTACACCGGCCTGCAGGCATGGTACTGCAGGAAATACTCGTAACGCCCCTGCAGCAGCAGGCGCACCCTTACTCCGCGGCGGGCGGCGTCGATCAGCGTTCGCCGCAGCCGGACACCCGGCAGAAAATAGGCGTTGGCGACCACGATCTCGGTGCGCGCCCGCTCGATGGCCACCAGGTAGGCGCTCTCGATCTTTCGCCGGTTGCGCAGGTTGTCGCGCAGCAGCAGCGCCGCGCGGGCCCCGGGTGTCACCTGCAGCCCGTCCGCGCCGGAAGCAGTCTCGGGTGCCTTCGCGCGCGCGTTGATGGCCCGGCGCATCGAATCCTGCAGGCCGCGCCAGGCAGCCGGGAACTCGCGTGCGTTGACCTCGGAAGCCAGTTGCAGGCGCCACCAGAACGCAGCCATGGTGCGGTGTGCGTCCTGCACCAGCGGACCGGTCACACGCACGGCAAAGTCCAACCGCGGTTCCGAAAGGTCGCCGTGGTTGGGGTCCAGATAGTCATCGAGCACGTTGATGCCACCGCAGAACGCGACCTGCCCATCCACGACGCACAGCTTGCGATGCAGCCGGCGCCATCGGCTGGGAACGAAGAGGCCCACCCGCCCCAGAGGCGAAAAGATGTGCCAGCGCACCCCGCTGCGGTCAAAGCGTGTCGCCCATGCTGTCGGCAGCGTGGGGGTTCCCACGCCATCCATGGTCAGGTAGACCCGCACGCCGCGCTGCGCCGCCCGCTCGAGCGCTTCGGCAACCCGACAGCCGGAGCGATCGAGCTGGAAGATGTAGGTCTCGAAACGGACCTCCTCGCGGCTGCCATCGATCGCATCGATCAGTGCGCCGAAGTACTGATCGCCACCCTGCAGCAGGTCCAGCTGGTGTCCATCCCGGAGCTGGGCCATGGGTTTGGACCGCAGGCTCATCCCGGCAGCGCAAACTCGGCGATCAGCGGCAGGTGGTCGGACATGCGCCACCACACACGGCCACGCAGCACCTGCACGCTGACCGGCTGCAGTCCACGCGCGAAAACATGGTCCAGCTGGACAAGAGGGAGGCGTGCAGGAAAGGTGGCCTGACGGTCGCCGGCGAAGGACTGCAAACCGCTGTGCGCAAGCTCGCGCGCCACCAGTGCCCGCCCATCGTTGAAGTCGCCGGCCACCAGCACGGGCGCGTGCGCAGGGATCACGCGCTCGATGTAGCGTCGCAGTTGCGCGAGCTGGCGCAGCCGGCTGGGCCGGATCAGGCCCAGATGCACCACCACCACATGCACGGGCACGTCATGGACCAGCAGCTCGGAATGGAGCAGCCCGCGCTGTTCGAAACGGTGATCGGACATGTCCTCGTGCTGATGGTCCAGCACCGGCCAGCGCGTCAACAGCGCGTTGCCGTGCTCGCCCTGGCGCGTATAGGCGTTGGTCCGGTAGACCGCGTGGTAGCCCTCGGGAGCCAGGAAGTCGGCTTGCGGCAGCTCCGGCCAGTGGGTGAAATAGCTGGCTTCGCCGCGGTGCACCTTGCGCACCTCCTGCAGGCACACCACATCGGCATCGAACTGCTCGATGGCCAGGCCGAGGTTGTGGATCTCCAGGCGCCGGCGCGGTCCCATGCCCTGCACGCCCTTGTGGATGTTGTAGGTGGCGACTCGCACAGTGTTCATGCACGCCCCGGCTCGCACAGCATGCGCGGCAACATGAGGATGGCCTCGGCGTTGGAGGGGGAATAACAGGCCTCCGCCGCGGTGCGCCAGGGCAGCCAGCGGCTGTCGGTGTGTTCGCGCGGATCCAGACGAACCGGGGTGCCGGACGGCACCTGCAGGGAAAAGAGATGCTCGGTGTTGCGCGTCACTCCGGGGGCGTACCGGTGGCGCCATGCCGGGTAGATTTCGTAGACGTTCTCGAGATGCCAGTCACGCAGATCGGCGGCCAGCGGCCGGCCGGGCCGGCAATCGATCCCGGTCTCCTCGAACACCTCGCGGGCAGCGGTCTCGGAAAATGGCTCCCGGTCGTGGTCCTTGCTGCCCGTCACGGACTGCCAGAATTCGGACGCGTCGGCCCGCCGGATCAGCAACACCGCGAGCTCCGGGGTGTGGATCACCACCAGCACGGACTGCGGAATCTTGACGGCGCGCGGCGGGGGGGCAGAAACAGGCGTCATCGTGCGCCGATTTTGCCGCATCGCGCGTCGCGCAGCCTCAGGCCGGTGCCACACTCCTGAGACGGATGTGGAGTTCGCGCAGCTGCTTCTCGTCGACCGGCGAAGGCGCATTGGTCAGCAGGCATTGCGCGCGCTGTGTCTTGGGGAAGGCGATCACGTCGCGGATGGATTCCGCACCGGTCATCAGCGTCACGATGCGGTCCAGGCCGAAGGCCAGGCCGCCATGGGGTGGCGCACCGTACTGCAGGGCATCGAGCAGAAAACCGAACTTCAGCTGGGCATCCTCGGGCGTGATCTTGAGTGCATCGAACACCTTCTTCTGCACGTCAGCACGGTGGATACGCACCGAGCCGCCCCCCATCTCCCAGCCGTTGAGCACCATGTCGTAGCCCTTGGAGAGGCACTTCTCCGGAGCGGAGACCATCCAGTCTTCGTGGCCGTCCTTCGGCGCGGTGAACGGGTGGTGGGTGGCGGTGTAGCGCTGGGCTTCCTCGTCGAATTCGAACATCGGGAAGTCGACCACCCACAGCGGTTTCCAGCCTGCCTTGAACAGCCCGCTGCTACGGCCAAACTCGCTGTGCCCGATCTTGACCCTCAGCGCGCCGATGGCGTCGTTGACCACCTTGGCCTTGTCGGCGCCAAAGAACAGCAGGTCACCGTCCTGGGCGCCGGAGCGCGACAGCACCTCGGCCAGGGCGCGGTCATGCAGGTTCTTGACGATCGGGCTCTGCAGACCAGGCCAGCGCGCCGCCTTGTCACCGGGGCCGGCAGCGGCCTCGTTGACCTTGATGTAGGCCAGGCCCTTGGCCCCATAGATCTTGACGAATTCGGTATAGGCGTCGATCTCGCTGCGGGAGAGGCCCCCGCTGTCGCGCGCGCCGCCAGGCACACGCAGGGCCACGACGCGGCCGCCCTTGGCGTTGGCCGCGCCCGAAAACACCTTGAAATCCACGTCGGTCATCACGTCGGTGAGCTCGGTGAACTCCATCTTCACGCGCAGGTCGGGCTTGTCGGAGCCATACCGGTGCATCGCTTCCGAATAGGGCATGACCGGGAATTCTCCGAGTTCGACACCCATGGCATTGCGGAAAACGGTGGTGGTCATCGCCTGCGTCAGCGCACGGATGTCCTCCTCTTCCAGGAAGGATGTCTCGATATCGATCTGGGTGAATTCCGGCTGCCGGTCGGCGCGCAGGTCTTCATCGCGGAAACACTTGGTGATCTGGTAGTAGCGGTCGTACCCGGCCACCATGAGCAGTTGCTTGAACAACTGGGGCGACTGCGGCAGGGCAAAGAAATGCCCGTCATGGACGCGGCTGGGCACCAGGTAGTCGCGTGCACCCTCCGGCGTGGATTTCGTCAGCATCGGGGTCTCGATGTCGATGAAGCCGTTGGCATCGAGGAACTTGCGCACCTCCATGGCCACGCGGTAGCGCAAACGCAGGTTGTTCTGCATGTAGGGACGGCGCAGGTCCAGCACACGGTGCGTCAGACGCGTGGTCTCGCTGAGGTTGTCGTCATCGAGCTGGAACGGCGGGGTGACCGAGGGGTTGAGCACGGTGAGTTCATGGCACAGCACTTCGACCTTGCCGCTGCGCAGGTTGTCGTTGGTCGTGCCCTCCGGGCGGGCGCGCACCAGGCCGCGCACCTGCACGCAGTACTCGTTGCGCAGGCCTTCCGCGCGGGCGAACATCTCGGCGCGATCGGGGTCACAGACGACCTGCACGTAGCCCTCGCGATCACGCAGGTCGACGAAGATCACGCCTCCGTGGTCGCGCCGGCGGTTCACCCAGCCGCACAGAGTCACAGTTTGGCCCAACAGGGCTTCGGTCACCAGACCGCAATATTCGGAACGCATGGCCATATTCAGCTTTCAGGCTGCCGGAGTCGACTCCGACACGGGTCACAGGACACTTATTTTCCCAACGGTGGTCGGGCGACGGGCAAGGGCGCCACCGACCCCATCGAAATGACGTAGGTCAGGGCTTCATCAACAGACATCGACAACTCGATCACGTCCGCACGGGGGACCATCAGGAAAAAGCCGCTGGTCGGGTTGGGCGTGGTCGGGACATACACACTGACGAAATCCGTTCCCAGGTGGGTGGCGACCTCGCCAGCGGGAGTGCCGGTCTGGAAGGCGACCGTCCAGGCGCCGGCGCGTGGGTACTGGATCAGCATGGCCTTTCGGAACGCATTGCCATCGCTGGAGAACAGGGTGGTGGACAGCTTCTTGACGCTGGTGTAGATCGACTTGAAGATCGGAATGTTGGCAAACAGGCGGTCCCACTGGCGCACCCACCAGCGACCGGCCACGTTGGAGACCAGCGCCCCGGTGAACAGCAGGGCCAGGAATACGAGGATCACCCCCAGCCCGCGGATCGAGCGCAGTCGATCGATGATCGGGCTCTGGCCATCGGGCAGGAAGGCCTCCAGGCCACTCAGGACACCGTAAAAGATGCCGTCCAGCAGGCCGACCAGCCACAGCATCACCCAAACGGTGATCGCCAGCGGCAGCCAGACCAGCAGGCCGGTGATCAGGTACTTCTTGATGGGCATGGGAGTGGGGCCAGGGTCGGACTCAGGAGCTTGCCGACGGGGCCGCGTCCGGCTTCTTGGCCGGCGCGTCGGACGTGGTGGCAGGCTTGGTGTCCGACTTGGCGTCGTCACCGGCAGAGGACTTGCCCTCGGAGGGCGTCGTCGCCGCGGCACCACCCCCCTTGAAATCGGTGGCATACCAGCCGGAACCCTTGAGCTGGAAGCCGGCAGCGGTCACCTGCTTGGTGAAGCTGGCCGCGCCGCAGGAGGGGCATTGCGTCAAGGGTGCATCGGAGATTTTTTGCAATACGTCCTTGGCAAACCCGCACGAATCACATTTATAGGCGTAGATGGGCATGGCGATGAGCTTGGTTCTTGCGAGTTGCAAAAACTTTCAATTATAGGCAGCGACTGCCCGCGGCCCGCTCAGAAGATGCGGATGCGCACGAAGAAGTGCATAGCCACCAGACCCAGCGCGAAACCCAGGCCGCCATAGATGAGACCCTGCAGCAACCGGTTGGTGCGTTGCTGCTCCCGCAGCAACTCGCGCAACTCGCGCGGCAGCTTGTCGGGTGGACGCCTCAGGAACTCGTGCACCAGACGCGGCAGTCCCGGCAGCAGCTTGGCGTAGCGTGGTGCCTCCCCTTTGAGCTGTTCCCACAACTTCTGCGGGCCGACCTGCTCCAGCATCCACGTCTCGAGAAAGGGCTTGGCCGTGTTCCAGAGATCCAGATCGGGATCGAGGTCGCGCCCGAGTCCCTCGATGTTGAGCAGCGTCTTTTGCAGCAGCACCAGCTGGGGCTGGATCTCGACCTGGAAGCGCCGCGAAGTCTGGAACAGGCGCATCAGTACCATCCCCAGCGAGATCTCCTTGAGCGGGCGGTCGAAATAGGGTTCGCACACGGCGCGCACCGCGCCCTCGAGTTCGTCCACCCGGGTGCCCGGCGGCACCCAGCCCGACTCGATGTGCAGCTCGGCCACCCGCTTGTAGTCGCGCCGGAAGAAAGCCGTGAAATTCTGGGCCAGGTACTCCTTGTCCGACTCGGTCAGGGTGCCCACGATGCCGAAATCCAGCGAGATGTACCGTCCGAATGTCGCAGGCTCCACGCTGACCTGGATATTGCCCGGGTGCATGTCGGCATGAAAGAAGCCGTCCCGGAAGACCTGTGTGAAGAACAGCGTGACGCCGTCGCGGGCCAGCTTGGGAATATCCACCCCAGCCTCGCGCAAACGCGCGACCTGGCTGATCGGGATGCCACGCATGCGCTCCATCACGATCACCTCGGAACTGCAGTAGTCCCAATGCATTTCCGGAATCAGCACCAGATCGAGACCGGCCATGTTGCGGCGCAATTGCGCGGCGCTGGATGCCTCTCGCACGAGGTCCAGCTCGTCGTGCAGGTACTTGTCGAACTCGGCCACCACCTCGCGGGGCTTGAGGCGCTTGCCATCGGAAGACAGGCCCTCGACCCATCCGGCCATCATGCGCATCAGGCCCAGGTCCTTCTCGATGGCGGGCAGCATGCCGGGGCGCAACACCTTGACGGCGACCTCCCTCTCCTTGCCGGAACGATCCAGCAACACGGCAAAGTGCACCTGGGCGATCGACGCGCTGGCAACAGGCTCACGATCGAACGACGCGAAAATTTCCCCGACGGGCTTGCCGAACGCGCGCTCGATGGTGGCCACTGCGATGTCGGAGCCAAAAGGCGGGACGCGGTCCTGCAAATGCGCCAGCTCATCCGCGATGTCTACCGGCAGCAGGTCACGCCGGGTCGACAGTACCTGGCCGAACTTGACGAAGATGGGGCCCAGTCGCTCAAGGGCCTGGCGCAGCCGCTGGCCACGCGGTGCGTCCAGTCGGCGCCCGAACGAGACCACCCGTGCAAGCAGTCGCAGCCAGGGCTTTTCGAAGCTGTTCAGAAACAGCTCGTCCAGGCCGAACCGCAGCACCACCCAGACGATGAAGAATCCGCGGCCCAGACGGGTCATGGTGCGGCGCCGGTCGTGCCTCCGGCAGCCGACCTGCCGGCACCGGTGAACCTGCGCGCCGCCTCCGCCATGCGCCGAGCGATCTGGCCAAGGGTGTGGGCCGGAGCATCCCCGATGACGCGCGCGAGGTCTTCCTCGATGTCCCAGCGTACGTGGTCGGCCAGCCAGTTGACTTCAGCGGCCAGCTGGACATCCCCCTCGATGCGAACGCCCGGCTTGTCCCCGCGCATCAGCGCCTGGGCCATGTCCGCGGCGTACGCATCTGCCAGTGTCAGGGTGAGATCAGGGACGGCCCCCGGCTGCGCCAGGTCGAGCAGGCCGGCAGGTGTCACCACGAAGCACATCGAGAAAGGCGGCCACTGGAACAACACGACGCGGCCCTTTTGCCTTGTCAGGCGCTCGGTGGCCGCCTGTTCCTGCATCAGCACATGGTTGAGCAGCAGCACGATGCGCCGCTGTACCTCGTCGACAGCCCAGGGGGGGGGAGGGATTCGGGTGATGACCTGGCGGGCGAGACGTTCGATCAGGTGCAGCGGGGATGGTGTTGCCATAATCTTCGATTATTCCCGCATTCACCGGACACGGACGATGCCGCGCAAACAGCCGGGACTACTGCAGGGCCTGAACCCCGGCCACCAGCCAGCCGCTGCTGCCGGATTTCGGCTTGGTCATGTTCCAGACCTCGCGAAACGGTTGTGGGCCTGCGGAGGGGTCTTCCCGGATCATGCCGGAGAACTCGACACTCGCCATGTAGGCCTCGCCGAGGTCCTCGATGCCCAGCAGGCTGGCGTCGATCATCACGACATCGGTATGGTTGGAGGGGCCGCCAGTATGGGCCTCGCGTTCGGCGAGCTGGGCACGGATCTCGCCCAGCATGCCGTCCGTCATCATGGCTCGCAGGGAAGGTACGTCGGATTTGTCCCAGGCCGCCTGCAAGGTGACGAAGTTGCTCTTCGCTGCACGCAGGAAACCCTGCGAATCAAAGCCTGCCGGAATCCCCCAGCTCTGCGCACAGTCAAGCCCCGAGCCGATCATGGAGTGAGGGCTTGTGGACGTTCCGACGGTCCCCAGGGCTGCCATGGTGCTGTTACGCTCCCAGGGTCGCGCAGACGCGTCGTTGCCAACATTCTCCGGCCGATACGGTTGGGGTTCGGATACAGGCACGTTGCCGGCGCCCTGGAAAGCGAATGGCGCAGCGCCCGCCGCAGCTCTGACCATGGCCGGCCGGCGGCTGCGCAAAAAGAGGCCTGCGCCCACCATCACCACCAGCGCGAGCAGGCCGAACAGCAGGATCTCACCGAAGGCCTCGCCCAGACCCAGGGAACCGGCAAGCCAGGCCAGCCCGAGACCAGCCGCGAGACCGCCCAGCATGCCGCCCCAGGGCCGCTTCGCCGCAGCCGGCGCCGCAGCCGTGACAGGCTTGCCAGCGGCATTGGTGGCGCCCTGGCTGGGGGCGGCCGGCGCCGCAGGCGCTGCCTCCCGCTGGGTCACGTTGCCGGACTGCTTGCCGACCGATCGGCCTGCGCCCAAGCGCGAGGCGTCGGCGCTCAGGCTTGTCAAGGTCAGCAGCAAGGCAGCTGTCATGGTCCAGAACTTCATGCGTACTCCTCGTTCACCAGCAGCAAAGGCCTCACCGAGCCCCTTCGCTTCAGCACTTGATTCCAACATGCAGCGCCACCAGACCGCCCGTGAGGTTGTGGTAATCCACATGCCCGAAGCCGTTATTGAGCATCATGGTCTTGAGCTCTTCCTGGCCAGGATGCATTCGGATCGATTCCGCCAGATAGCGGTAACTGGCCTCATCCTTCGCAACCCAGCGCCCCAGCCTGGGCAGCACATGGAAGGAGTACCAGTCATAGGCTTTCTCCAGGGGCTTGGCCACACGGGAAAACTCGAGCACCAGCAGTTTGCCCCCCGGCTTGAGCACCCGTGCCATCTCGGCGAGCGCCTGATCCTTGTGGGTCATGTTGCGCAGACCGAAGGCCACGCTGACCACATCGAACTGCGCATCTGCAAACGGCAGTTTCTCGGCATCGCAGACCAGGGCATCGAGCACGCAGCCAGCATCAAGCAGGCGGTCGCGGCCCTGACGCAGCATCGACTGGTTGATATCGGTGAGCACCACCCGCCCTTTGAGCCCGACCTGCCGCGCGAATGCCAGGGCCAGGTCACCGGTGCCGCCCGCGATATCCAGCACCTGGGCGCCCTCGCGCAGGTTGGCCACCATCACGGTGTAGGCCTTCCAGGCGCGGTGCAGGCCCGCCGACATGAGGTCGTTCATCACGTCGTACTTCGGCGCGACGGAATCGAACACACCCCGCACGCGGCGCGCCTTGTCGGCCTCCTCGACCGATTCGAAACCAAAGTGGGTCGTAGTCATTGCAGACAATGCTAGTCGGGATTGCGCACGCGGCGCCTGCAACCCGGCAAAGTGGCCGGGAATATGTCGCAAAATTGATGAATCGCAGCGCGCCGGCGGACCTGCCGCACGGTCCCCAGGCTCAATGGCTCGCGCAACCGTGCCCGGCCGGCTCCGGCATGGCGGCGTCGCGGTCCCTGCCGGCTGCCTGCAGGCGCTGTTCATACTGAGCCCAGAGGTCCTTCTCACGGGACCCCAGGAAGTAGAGGTAGTCCCAGGAAAAGATGCCTGTGTCGTGGCCATCAGAGAACCGGGGCTGAACCGCGTAGTTGCCCACCGGCTCCAGCGCCTCCAGCGTGACGTCGCGTTTGCCCGTCTGCAGCACCTCCTGGCCCGGGCCATGCCCCTGCACCTCCGCCGAGGGCGAATAGACACGCATCAGCTCGAAGGGGATGCGGAAAGACGATCCGTCCGAGAAACTGACCTCCAGCACACGGGTTTGACCGTGCACGGTGATCGACTGCGGTGTGGGGGAGCCGGGTTGCAGGCCTGCCATGGTGATGTGTCTCCTGTGCGTGTTTGCGCGCTGGCCTGGGCTACACCAGCACGCGCTCGATGCCACCGGTGTTGGCGGTGGCCACGTAGCGTTCCAGCCAATCCGGCCCGAGTATGCGGTTGGCCATCTCGACCACGATGTAGTCGGCCTCCAGCAAGCCGTTGGGCAGGTCGTTGCCATAGCGCGACAGGCCTTGCAGGCAGCTCGGACAGGACGTGAGTATCTTCACGTTTGCGCCAGCCGGGGCCGACGAAGTCTCGCGCAGCCGGGCCGCGTCCTTGCGAAGTTCCTCTTCCTTGCGGAAGCGGATCTGTGTCGAGATGTCCGGCCGGGTGACACCCAGCGTGCCGCTCTCGCCGCAGCAGCGCTTGCTTTCGAGCACATTGCCGGGCTGGTCACCTCCCACCAGAGCCTTCACGGTCTTCATCGGCTCCTGGAGCTTCATCGGGCTGTGGCAGGGGTCGTGGTAGAGGTAGGCGCCTGCGGATGCGGCATCGAGCACGATACCCTTCTCGAGCAGGTACTCGTGGATGTCGATGATCCGGCAACCTGGAAATATGTCCTCGAACTTGTAGCCCTGCAGCTGGTCGTAACACGTGCCGCAACTCACCACGACCGTGCGGATGTCCAGATAGTTCAGCGTGTTGGCAACGCGGTGGAACAGGACCCGATTGTCGGTGATGATCTTCTCTGCCTTGTCGAACTGACCGGAACCGCGCTGGGGATAACCGCAACACAGGTAACCCGGCGGCAGCACGGTCTGCACCCCGGCGTGCCAGAGCATCGCCTGGGTGGCCAGGCCGACCTGGCTGAACAGTCGTTCGGAGCCGCAGCCGGGAAAGTAGAACACGGCTTCGGTTTCGGAGGTGGTGGTCTGCGGGTTGCGGATGATGGGCACGTAATCCGCATCCTCGATGTCCAGCAAGGCGCGCGCAGTCTTCTTGGGCAGGCCACCGGGCATCTTCTTGTTGATGAAGTGGATCACCTCCTCCTTGATCGGAGCCCGCCCCACCGACGCCGGCGGCTTGTCGGTCTGGCGCCGCGCAAGGTGCCCCATCAGCTGGTTGGCCGCGCGCTGGGCCTTGAAGCCAATGCCCACCATGGCCGAGCGCATCAGCTTGATGGTCTGCGGGTTGGTGGCGTTGAGAAAGGCCATGGCGGCAGCATTGCCGGGCCGGAACGACTTCTGGCCCATCTTGCGCAAAAGGTTGCGCATGTTCATCGACACCTCGCCGAAGTCGATGTTGACCGGGCACGGCGACAGGCACTTGTGGCAAACCGTGCAGTGGTCGGCCACGTCCTCGAACTCCTCCCAGTGCTTGATGCTGATGCCGCGGCGGGTCTGTTCCTCGTACAGGAAGGCTTCGACCAGCAGGGAGGTGGCCAGTATCTTGTTGCGCGGGCTGTAGAGCAGGTTGGCCCGTGGAACGTGGGTGGCGCACACCGGCTTGCACTTGCCGCAGCGCAGGCAGTCCTTCACGGAATCGGAGATCGCGCCGATGTCCGACTGCTGCATGATCAGTGACTCATGCCCCATCAGTCCGAAACTGGGGGTGTAGGCGTTGGTCAGGTCGGCGTAGATGAGGTCGGGCACCAGCCCCCTGTTGGCCTGCGCGAGCAGGGGCGAGTTGCGCAGCAGCTTGCCCTTGTTGAAGCGGCCCTGGGGGTCGACCCGCTGCTTGTATTCGGTGAACGGCCGAAGTTCCTCTTCGGTCAGGAACTCCAGCTTGGTGATGCCGATGCCGTGCTCGCCCGAGATCACGCCGTCCAGGGAGCGTGCCAGTGCCATGATGCGCTTGACGGCGGCATGCGCGGCCTGGAGCATGTCGTAGTCGTCGCTGTTGACGGGGATGTTGGTGTGCACGTTGCCATCGCCGGCGTGCATGTGCAGTGCGATCCACACCTTGCCCTTGAGCACACGCTTGTGGATGGCTTCACATTCCGCGAGGATGGGCTCGAAGGCCGCCCCCGCAAAAATGCCGCGCAAGGGGCCGCGCAACTGCGTCTTCCAGCTGGCGCGCAGGCTGTGGTCCTGCAGGGAGATGAACAGGGGCTCGACCCGGTCCAGCCAGTCCTGCCACTGGGCCCGCACGCCGGCAATCAGGACCTGCGCCTGCGCCACGCGGTCCTCGAGCAGTTCGGACGACGCAATGGCCAGGGCATCGTCCTGCTTGCCCAGCGGCAACTGGCCCTTTGCAAAGAAGGCCTGCAGCGCATCGCACACCGCCAGCTTGTTGCGAAGGCTCAGCTCGATGTTCATGCGTTCGATGCCATCGGTGTATTCGGCCATGCGCGGCAGGGGGATGACCACGTCTTCGTTGATCTTGAAGGCGTTGGTATGGCGGGAGATCGCCGCCGTGCGCTTGCGGTCGAGCCAGAATTTCTTGCGCGCCTCGGCGCTGATGGCGACAAAACCCTCGCCGCCCCGCTGGTTCGCCAGACGAACCACCTCGGATGTCACGCGCGCAACATCGTCGGCATCGTCGCCGGCGATATCGCCCACCAGGACCATCTTGGGCAGTCCAGAACGCCCACCCGTACTGGCACGCTTGGACTTGGTGGCATAACCGACCGCCTTGAGGTAACGGTCATCCAGGTGCTCCAGCCCGGCCAGCAAGACGCCCGAACGCTTCTGCTCGGCAAACATGAAGTCGATGATGTCCACGATGCCGGGCACGGCATCCTTGGCATTGCCGAAGAACTCGAGGCACACGGTGCGGATGTGCGCCGGCATGCGGTGCACGACCCAGCGCGCGCTGGTGATGAGGCCATCGCAGCCTTCCTTCTGGATGCCGGGCAGACCGCTCAGGAACTTGTCGGTGACGTCCTTGCCCAGGCCCTGCTTGCGGAAGTTCGCGCCGGGGATGTCGAGCCGCTCCACCCGCTCGAGGGTCTTGCCATCGGCATGGAAGTACTTGAGCTCAAATGTGGCGACATCGGCGTCATGGATCTTGCCCATGTTGTGACCGATCCGCGTCACCTCCAGCCAGGTGGCCTGCGGCGTGACCATGCGCCAGGACGCCAGGTTGTCGAGCGCCGTACCCCAGAGAACCGCCTTCTTGCCTCCGGCATTCATGGCCACGTTGCCGCCGATGCAGGAGGCCTCCGCCGAGGTCGGGTCGACAGCGAAGACATAGCCAGCCCGCTCGGCTGCATCCGCCACGCGCTGCGTGACCACACCGGCCTCGGTCCAGATCGTGGCCACCTCGTGGTCCATGCCGGGCAGCTGCATCATCTGCACCTCGGTCATGGCTTCGAGCTTCTCGGTGTTGATCACCGCGCTTTTCCAGGTCAGCGGACATGCACCGCCGGTATAACCGGTGCCCCCGCCCCGAGGTATCACCGTCAGGCCCAGTTCGATGCAGCCCTTGACCAGCCCGGCCATCTCCACCTCGGTGTCTGGCGTGAGCACGACGAACGGGTACTCCACCCGCCAGTCGGTGGCGTCCGTCACATGGGAAACCCGGCTCAGGCCGTCGAACTTGATGTTGTCCTTCGCCGTCAGGCGCCCAAACAGCCGCTGGCTGCGTCGACGCAAGGCCTGCACCTCGACGAGACCGCCGTCGAAGGCCTGCACGGATGCGCGCGCGCGCGCCAGCAATTCGCCCACCATGGCATCGCGTTCGCGGTCCAGATCCGGGGTGCGGCGCTTTTCGACTTCGGCCAGCCGGTGCTTGAGGGCATCCACCAGCAAGGTACGCCGCTTCGGGTTGTCCAGCAGGTCGTCCTGCAGGTACGGATTGCGCTGCACGACCCAGATATCCCCCAGCACCTCGTACAGCATGCGCGCCGACCGCCCCGTGCGGCGCTCGTCCCGCAACTTCTGCAGAGTGTTCCAGGCATCTGCACCCAGCAGGCGGATCACTATCTCGCGATCGGAGAACGAGGTGTAGTTGTAGGGGATCTCCCGGATACGCTCATGCGGCGGGCCGGAAAGGCTGGCGGGCAGCAACAGGTCAGGGCGGGTCGGGGCATTCATGGGATCTTGGTTCGACGGCCATCACGAATAGCCGTCCGCGGGCATGTTACCGCAGCGCAACAAATATCCAGCCTGCATGGCCATACTCGTGGAAATCCCTCTGGCGGCCGATTCTGTAATGCGTGTGTAATGCTGGGGTCACATTTCAGGGCTACTGTGCAGGCCTTCATCTCAGGAGTCGACATGACATTCAAGTTCGCAGCGCTTGCATTCGCAGCCGCCCTTTCCGCAACAGCAGCCCAGGCCCAGACCGAGATCCAGTGGTGGCACTCCATGACAGCCGTCAACGGGGAGGTCGTCAACGACCTGGCCAAGAACTTCAACGCCACCCAGAACAAGTACAAGATTGTCCCGATCTTCAAGGGCTCCTACGACGAGTCCTTCACGGCAGCCGTCGCCGCCTTTCGCGCTGGCAATGCACCGCACATCCTGCAGGTGTTTGAAGTCGGCACCGCCACGATGATGGCCAGCAAGGGGGTCACGGTGCCGGTGGGCAAGGTCATGAAGGACGCGGGCGAAAAATTCGACCCAAAAACCTATGTGTCCGCCGTTGCAGGCTACTACACGGCACCCAGCGGCGAAATGTTGAGCTTCCCGTTCAACAGCTCCACCACCGTCTTCTATTTCAACAAGGACGCGTTCAAGGCGGCCGGCATCGACACAACCAAGGCGCCGGGTACCTGGCCTGAAGTAGCTTTGGCAGCTGCCAAGCTGAAAGCGAGCGGGCACAAGTGTCCCTTGACCATCGCCTGGCAGGGCTGGACCCAGCTCGAGAGCTTCTCGGCCTGGCATAACGTCGAATTCGCCACCAAGGGCAATGGCATGCAGGGCATGGATGCCCGCATGACGGTGAATTCTCCGCTGCATGTGCGACACATCGAGAATCTGGCCAACATGGCCAAGCAGGGCCTGTTCGTGTACAAGGGCCGCGCCAGTGTCTCCGAGGCGAGCTTCATCTCGGGTGAATGTGCGATGACAACCACCTCGACCGGCTTCTACGGAAATGTGGCCAGGAATGCGAAGTTTGCATGGGGTCTGGCGCCCCTGCCCTACTACCCCGACGTGCCGGGTGCGCCCCAGAACACCGTGATCGGCGGCGCCAGCCTGTGGGTGATGGCCGGCAAGAAAGCGGACGAATACAAAGGCATCGCGCAGTTCTTCAGCTACCTCTCATCGCCCGCGATCCAGGCGGCTACGCACCAGCGCACCGGCTTCCTGCCGATCACCACGGCGGCATTCCAGCTGACCGAAAAGTCCGGCTTCTATGAGAAGAACCCTGGCACCGATGTCGGCGTGAACCAGATGATCCGCAAGACCACCAACAAGTCGCGCGGAATCCGCCTCGGCAATTACGTTCAGATCCGCACCATCGAGGACGAAGAACTCGAACAGGTCTGGGCCGGCAAGAAGCCGGCCAAGGAAGCGCTGGACTCCATCGTCCTGCGGGGCAACGAACTCCTTGAACGCTTCGAAAAGGCCAACAAGCGCTGATCCCGGGTGGACAAGCGCGTCGTCTTCCGTTCTGCATGGCTGCCCTGGGTGCTGATAGCGCCCCAGGTGCTGGTCATCACGGTGTTCTTCTTCTGGCCGGCTGCGCAGGCGCTGCTGCTGTCGGTCCAGCAATCGGACGCGTTTGGCACCTCGGTCGAGTGGGTGGGGCTCGACAATTTCCGCAACCTGTGGAATGACGAGACCTACCTGGCCTCGTTCTACACCACGGCCATCTTTTCAACGCTGGTCGCCGTCCTGGGCATCGGGCTGTCCCTGATGCTGGCGGTGTTCGCCGATCGCATCGTCAAAGGTGCGCTGGTCTACAAGACACTGCTGATCTGGCCCTATGCGGTGGCGCCCGCCGTTGCCGGCGTATTGTGGTTGTTCATGTTCACGCCCAGCGTCGGCGTGGTGTCGTACTGGCTGCGCACAATGGGGGTTGACTGGAACCACCTGCTCGACAGCCGGCACGCCATGACCCTTGTGGTGATGGCTGCAGTCTGGAAACAGATCTCCTACAACTTCCTGTTCTTTCTGGCCGGGCTGCAGAGCATTCCCAAGTCCCTCATCGAAGCTGCGGCCATCGATGGCGCACGCGCCTGGCGCAGGTTCTGGACCATCGTTTTCCCGCTGCTCTCGCCCACCACCTTCTTTCTGCTGGTCATCAACATCGTGTATGCCTTCTTTGATACCTTCGGCATAATCGACGCCGCAACCCAGGGCGGGCCCGGCAAGGAGACGTCCATCCTGGTCTACAAGGTCTACTACGACGGGTTCAAGGCAATGGATCTGGGTGGGTCTGCCGCACAGTCCGTGGTGCTCATGGTGATCGTGGTGGTCCTGACGGTGGTGCAGTTCCGGTTCGTCGAAAAGAAGGTCAACTACTGACATGGTGGAACGCCGCCCCCTGCTGAATGCCTTCTCGCATCTGATACTCGTCCTCGGTGTGGTGATTGTCGCCTTCCCCCTCTACCTGACCTTTGTGGCATCGACACACACGGCCAGTGACATCGTGCAGGCACCCATGCCCCTGTTGCCGGGCGCGTACATGATCGAGAACTACACCGCCGCCTGGAACGGCACGGGTGGCGGCAATGGCTCCAAGGCGCCAGTCGGCCAGATGATGACGGTGAGCCTTGTCTCTGCCCTGATCATCGCCATCGGAAAGATCGCGATCTCGCTGCTGTCTGCATTCGCGATCGTGTACTTCCGCTTTCCATTCAGGATGTTCTTCTTCTGGGCGATTTTCATCACCTTGATGCTGCCGGTGGAGGTGCGCATCCTGCCGACCTACCAGGTGGTCTCCGACCTGGGCATGCTCAACAGCTATGCCGGGCTCACGGTACCGTTGATCGCCTCGGCCACCGCCACCTTCCTTTTTCGCCAGTTCTTCCTGACGGTGCCGGAAGAACTGGTCGAAGCCGCCCGGATGGATGGCGCCGGTCCCATGCGGTTTTTCAAGGATGTCCTGGTGCCACTGTCCACGACATCGATCGCGGCCCTGTTCGTGATCCAGTTCATCTACGGCTGGAACCAGTATCTGTGGCCCCTGCTGGTGACCACCAACGAAAACATGTACCCGGTGGTGATAGGCATCAAGCGCATGATCTCCGGCGGCGACGCGCAAACCGAGTGGAGCGTGGTCATGGCCACGGCGCTGCTGGCCATGCTGCCGCCGGCGCTTGTCGTCATGTTGATGCAAAAATGGTTTGTCAAGGGCCTGGTGGATACCGAAAAATAGACCGCGGGAAACTTACGCAATGGCAGCCATCCAACTCAAGAACATCATCAAGCGCTACGGCAGCGGAAAGACCGCCAATCAGGTGATCCACGGCGTCACCGCCGATATCGCCCATGGGGAATTCGTGGTGATCGTCGGGCCGTCCGGTTGCGGGAAGTCGACCCTGCTGCGCATGGTTGCCGGGCTGGAGGAGATCAGCGGGGGTGAAATCTCCATCGGCGGGCGCGTCGTGAACGACCTGGAGCCCGCCGAGCGTGACATTGCCATGGTGTTCCAGAACTACGCGCTCTACCCGCACATGAGCGTGTTCGACAACATGGCCTATGGCCTGAAGATCGCCAAGGTGCCTGTCGACGAGATCCGGACGCGTGTCGACAAGGCCGCCAAGATCCTGGAGCTCGGCCCCTACCTCACACGCAAGCCCCGCGAGTTGTCGGGCGGCCAGCGCCAACGTGTCGCCATGGGGCGTGCCATCGTGCGCCAGCCGCAGGTGTTCCTGTTTGACGAACCCCTGAGCAACCTCGACGCCAAGCTGCGGGCCCAGACCCGCCTCGAGATTCAGAAACTGCACCGGGAGCTCGGCATCACCTCGCTGTTCGTGACCCACGACCAGGTCGAAGCCATGACATTGGCCCAGCGCATGATCGTCATGAACGCCGGCGTGATGGAACAGTTCGGCACGCCGGAAGAGGTCTACACCCGACCGGCCACCACCTTCGTGGCCAGCTTCATCGGCTCGCCGCCCATGAACCTCTTGCGCGACGCGCCTGACGCCCGCCCGGGAACCATCGTGGGCATCCGGCCGGAACACCTGGACATCACCCCTGGCGGCTGGCCCCTGCGCGTCGAAGCAGTCGAGATGCTGGGCGCCGAGCGCCTCGTCTACGGCCGCTGGTCCCACGGCAGTGGTGATGAAATGGTGATCCTTCGCACCGAAGAGTCCCACGCAGTACCGGCGCTGGGTGCGATCATCCATGTCACACCGCGACCGGACCGCCTGCACCTGTTCGACGCGAAAACCGGCAAGCGGGTATGAGCATGGCCACGCTGCCTGACACCCCGGCCATGCCGAATGCGGCCTGGCCCTACCCCCTCTGGGTAGCGCATCGTGGCGCCGGCAGGTTGGCTCCGGAAAACACGCTCGCGGCCTTTCGTCTGGGTGCGGCCCATGGTTACCGCATGTTCGAATGCGACGTCAAGCTGAGCCGGGATGGCGTCCCTTTCCTGTTGCACGACGCCAGCTTGAACCGCACCACCAGCGGGCGCGGCATCGGTGGCGAGCTCGACTGGCACGCGCTCTCGCAACTCGACGCCGGTGGCTGGCATTCGCGCGCCCATGCCGGTGAGCCACTGCCCAGCCTGGAGAACATCGCACGATTCTGCCTGGCCAACCAATACCTGCTCAACATCGAGATCAAGCCTACGCCGGGCACCGAACGGCATACCGGCGAGGTGGTTGCGCATCACGCGGCGCGCTTGTGGAGCGGCGCCAGTGTTGCGCCCCTGCTGACGTCGTTCTCCGTCGAAGCCCTGGAAGGCGCGCAGTCGGCAGAGCCCGGGTTGCCCAGGGGCCTGTTGCTGGACGCTCCCCACACCGGCTGGATCGAGACCGCCTTGCGGCTTGGGTGCGTGGCCGTCGTCTGCAACCATGTGTTGTGGGACAGCTCCACCGTGACCCAGGCCCACAGTGCCGGCTTGCGATGCCTGAGCTACACCGTGAATGACGCATGGGCGGCGCAGCGCCTGCTCGATCTGGGCACCGACGGCATCATCACCGACCGCGTCGACCTGTTCTCACCCGCTTGACATGGGCTCGGGCATCCGCCCGGCCTTCCGGTCACGCCAGGCTTGCCGCGCAAGGCACCCAGGCGGCACAATGGGGCCCTTCACCTGGAAGGAGCGGCCCTGACATGTTGTACCGCAAGCCCCTGCTGGCCACCCTGGTCTGGCTGGCCCTGGCCTTCGCCTCCCCGGCAGCGCTGGCCCAGGATTCACCCCTCAGCCTAGCGCAAGCCCGGCAGGCTGTTTCACAGCCGAACGCAGAAACCCGCCTCGCCGGTGCGCAGCGCTTGGGCGAGATCGGCACGATGGCCGATGCCGACCGCCTCGTCGCATCGCTGCGCGACGAGAATGAAAAGGTCCGGCTGTACGCGACTGTCTCTATGTGGCAGATCTGGAGCCGTTCGGGCGACAATGCCATCGACCTGCTGTACCAGCGTGGTATCGCCCAGATGGAAGCCGGCGACCTGCGAGAGGCCGTTGCCACCTTCTCGACCATCGTCCGCAGGAAACCGGCATTTGCAGAGGCATGGAACAAACGCGCCACGCTGTTCTACATGATGGGCCTGATGGACCTGTCGCTGCAGGATTGCGCGCAGGTCCTCAAGCGCAACCGCAACCATTTTGGCGCGTTGTCAGGCTATGGACAGATTTACCTGGCCAAGGGCGATCTGCAACGGGCCGCCGCCTATTTTGAACGGGCGTTGGCGATCAATCCCAACCTGCCCGGCGCTGCATCGGCCGTGCAGACGCTGCGCGAACGTATCGAAGCTCAACGAGGCAAGACGGCCTGAGAGCGCCTCAGCCGCGCCTGCCCCGTGCCATGGCCCATGGTACCGAGGCACACACGAGCACCATCACGGCATAACTGGCCATCTTCCCGTCACGGCCGAAAAACCAGAGTCCGACCACCAGCACGATCAGGCTGGCCACAAAGCAGTAGATCGCCAGGCGCAGGAACCCGGGAAGCCTGGCTGTTCCGAACAAGGCCGAGCGGGCGAAAAATGCGGTGAAAATCGCCACAAACGCAGCCGGCGCGGTAAAGTTGATCAAATGGTTGGCGATGTCGAGAAGGCCCATGGTTCCTGAAATTTTATAATCGGCCCGAACACACCAATATGGCAGTCTGGACCCTGGGCATCAACCACACCACCGCGCCGCTCGACCTGCGCGGCCGGTTTGCGTTTGCCGCAGAACAGATCCAGCCCACGCTGCACGGCCTGCGCCAGGCTCTGCCCCGACAACCTGAAGCCGCCATCGTCTCCACCTGCAACCGGACCGAGGTGTATTGTGCAGGCGAACACGCCGAACTGGAGACCACGCTGGACTGGCTCGCCCGCTCCGGCGGCGTGTCTCCGGCCGTGTTGCGTTCGCACACCTACACCCTGGAAAACGGCATGGCAGCGCGCCATGCCTTTCGCGTCGCCAGCGGCCTGGACTCGATGGTGCTCGGAGAACCCCAGATCCTGGGCCAGATGAAAGACGCCGTGCGCGCCGCAGACGAGGCCGGAGCACTGGGCACCACGCTGAGCCAGATGTTCCAGCGCTCCTTCGCAGTCGCCAAGCAGGTGCGCTCATCCACCGAAATCGGCGCCCACTCGATCAGCATGGCCGCTGCGGCCGTGCGGCTGGCAAGTCAGCTGTTTGAAGACCTGGGCGAGGTGCGACTGCTGTTCGTGGGTGCCGGCGAGATGATCGAGCTGTGCGCGACCCATTTCGCCGCACGCAAGCCCCACTCGATCATGATCGCCAACCGCACGCTGGAGCGTGGCGAAAAACTGGCTGCCCATTTCGGCGGGCAGGTGATGCGCCTGTCCGACCTGCCCGACCGCCTGCATGAATTCGACGCCGTTGTCAGCTGCACCGCCAGCACGCTGCCGATCATCGGTCTGGGCGCGGTGGAGCGGGCCCTCAAGCGCCGCCGGCACCGCCCCATGTTCATGGTGGATCTGGCCGTACCCCGCGACATCGAGCCCGAGGTGAAGGACCTGCAGGACATCTACCTCTACACCGTCGACGACCTGGCCGGAGTGGTGCAGACCGGACAGGCGAACCGGCAGGCTGCCGTTGCGCAGGCAGAGGCCATCATCGACGCAGGCGTGCAAAGCTTCATGCACTGGATCGACCAGCGCGGTACGGTGCCACTGATCCAGCAGCTCCATGCCCAGGCGGACGAATGGCGCGCGCTCGAGATCAACCGTGCCCGAAAGCTCCTGGCCAAGGGCGAAAACGTCGATGCCGTGCTGGAGGCGCTCTCCCGCGGCCTGACCCAGAAGATGCTGCACGGCGCCATGGCCGAGCTGCGTTCCGGCGATGCAGACGCCCGCACACAGGCCAGCTCGGCGGTGCAGCACTTCTTCCTGCGCAAAGAGCGTTAGCGGCGCTCGCTCCGGCGTGCGGGTGGCATCCGCGGCGACCCGCAGCCAATCGCCGGAGACTGTCAATGGCGAACCCGCCGGCGGCGCATCCATCCCTTGCAACCGAGTCCCCCATGAAAGCATTCTTCCGCCAGCAACTCGAACGCTATGCCCTGCGCCTGGGCGAGCTGGAGTTTTTGCTCTCGCGCGAGGACATCATGCAGCACATGGAGCAGTTCCTGGCCTTGTCGCGCGAACACTCCGAGGTGGCGGCAGTGGCCGGCCGCTGGGCCCGCTACTGCCAGCGCGAGCGCGATCTGGTCGCCGCACGCGAACTGTTGGAGAGCTCCAGCGGGGATCCCGAGATGACCGCGATGGCGCAGGAGGAAATCGACGCCTGCAGCCACGAACTGGCCCAGCTCGACACCGAGCTGCAGCGCATGCTGCTGCCCAAGGACCCTGACGACACCCGCAATGCCTTCCTGGAGATCCGGGCCGGCACTGGCGGCGACGAATCCGCACTGTTCGCAGGCGACCTGCTTCGCATGTACACACGATTTTGCGAGCGCCGCGGCTGGAAGACCGAGATCATCAGCGAGTCCGCCAGCGAGCTGGGTGGCTTCAAGGAAGTGGTGCTGCGCATCGTCGGGCCCCATGTGTTCGGCGACCTCAAGTTCGAGTCGGGTGGTCACCGTGTGCAGCGGGTCCCTGCCACCGAAACCCAGGGCCGCATCCACACCAGTGCCTGTACGGTCGCCGTGCTGGCCGAACCGGACGAGTCGGTGGCCGTGCAGATCAATCCGGCCGACCTGCGCATCGACACCTACCGCGCCAGCGGCGCCGGCGGGCAGCACATCAACAAGACCGACTCAGCGGTGCGGATCACGCACATTCCGACCGGCATCGTGGCCGAGTGCCAGGACGACCGAAGCCAGCACCGCAACAAGGCCCGCGCACTGCAGGTGCTGTCGGCACGCATCCAGGAGAAGGACCGCGCCGAGCGGGCCGCCAAGGATGCGGCGCAGCGCAAGAGCCTGATCGGCACCGGGGACCGCAGCGACCGCATCCGGACCTACAACTTTCCGCAGGGCCGCCTCACTGACCACCGCATCAACCTCACGCTGTACAAGCTGCTGACCATCATGGAAGGCGACCTTGACGACGTCGTGCAGGCATTGCAGGCGGCGGAAGCTGCCGAACAACTGGCGGCCCTGGAAGTGGGTGCCGTCGCGTGAGCTCCACCGTCCGTCGCACCAGGGTGTTCCGTTGACCACGGTCGACACCGCACTGTCGGCTGCGGCGAAGGCGGGTCTTGCCCGGCTCGACAGCCAGTTGCTGCTGCTGCATGCCTGGGGCCAGGCGCCGCAGTCCGCAGGCGCACTGCGCGCCTGGCTGCTCGCCCATGGTGACGACGCCTTGCCACCGGAGGTGCAGGTACGCTTCGAGGGCCTGGTCCAGCGCCGCTCCTCGGGCGAGCCGTTGGCCTACCTGACCGGTCATAAGGAGTTCTTCGGGCTGGCGCTGGCCGTCGACGCACGGGTCCTCATACCGCGGCCGGACACCGAACTGCTGGTCAACTGGGCCCTGGAGGTGCTGGCAGGCCCCTGGGCAACCGCGCCCCATCGCTCTCCATCGGTGCTGGACCTGGGCACCGGCAGCGGCGCCGTGGCCCTCGCGATCAAGCACGGCCAGCCCCACGCCCAGGTCGATGCCGTCGATGCGAGCGCAGATGCAGTGGCGGTTGCCGAGTCGAATGCACGCGCGCTCGGCCTGCAGGTGCGTTTTCTGGTCGGCGACTGGCTGCAGCCTGTCTGCGGACGTTACGACTGCATCGTGAGCAATCCTCCCTATGTGGCGGATGCCGATCCGCACCTGCCTGCACTCCGCCACGAGCCGCTGCAGGCGCTGGTGGCAGGCCCAGACGGGTTGCAGGACATCCGCACCATCACGGCTGCTGCCGCCAATCACCTGCACCCGGGTGGCAGCCTGCTGATGGAGCACGGCTACGAGCAGGGGCCGGCCGTCCGAAGGCTGCTCGCCCACGCAGGATTCACGGAGATCACGACACGCCGCGACCTCGCAGGCCATGAACGCTGCACTGGCGGCAGGGTCATTCGCAACGCCTTGCCCCCATTGGTGAAATAATCCGCCCATCCAAGTTCCCCACAGGAGAAAGATCCATGAGTGACACGCAGCAGCGCATCGACGCGCTGGTCAAATCCAACGAAGTCCTGCTCTTCATGAAAGGCAATGCGAGTTTTCCGCAATGCGGTTTTTCCGGGCGCGCCATCCAGATCCTGAAAGCCTGCGGTGTCGAGCCTCGCGCCATCAAGACAGTCAACGTGCTGGAAGACGCGGAAATCCGTGCCGGCATCAAGGACTACAGCAACTGGCCGACGATTCCACAGCTCTATGTCAAGGGCGAGTTCGTGGGCGGCTCGGACATCATGATGGAAATGTACGAGAAGGGCGAACTCCAGCAGATGCTGGGCGCCCAGAGCTGACACGCCGTGCTTCGGTCCAGGCCACGCTTGCGTGGCCTTTTTTGTGTACTGCGACAACCGCCCCGCATTTGCGTCGGCAATTCACTTTGACGGAAGACAGGTTTGTGATTGAATGAACCGGTCACCAGCCGTCAAGGAGGTCGCCATGCTCGAACGCAAGTCCGTCAGCCCGTCTTCTGCCTTTGTGCTGCCCGTTGCACAGATGCGGCAGGTGTTCCAGCCTGATGACGTGGCGCGTCGCCTGGCCAAGTTGCCCGAACGTGACCACGACCACTTGCGTGCCACCTACGAACGCATGCTGGAGCGCGGTCCGCAGCGCTTCCAGGTGAAGCCAGCGGGCGTTCCCGACATGCAGTCCCTCTACGATACGCTGCCCAATTTCACCGACGTGCTGGACGATGTGAAGCGCCATGTGGCGCTGTCCCAGGACAGCCGGGACGGCCTGGAGGTCACGCCCATGCTGCTGCTGGGCCCGCCCGGCATCGGCAAGACGCACTTTGCACGCAAGCTCGCGGAGCTGCTGGGTACCGGGATGTCGCTGGTGTCCATGGGCTCCATGACGGCCGGTTGGCTGCTCTCCGGCGCCTCCTCCCAGTGGAAGGGCGCCAAACCCGGCAAGGTGTTTGAAGCACTGATCGAGGGCGAGTACGCCAACCCGGTCATCGTGCTGGACGAGATCGACAAGGCGAGTTCCGATGCCCAGTACGACCCGCTCGGCGCCCTGTACAACCTGCTGGAGCACGACACCGCCCGCAGTTTCACCGACGAATTCGCCGAGGTGGCCATCGATGCCAGCCAGGTCGTCTGGATCACCACCGCCAATGACGAGAGCTGCATTCCCGAGCCCATCCTGAACCGCATGAATGTCTTTGCGGTGGATCCTCCGTCGGCCGAAGCCGCCCGCCAGATAGCCGCTGCCCTCTACCGCTCGATCCGTGCCGGGCACCATTGGGGGGAACGTTTCGCGCCGGAGCCAGGGGACGACGTCCTCGACGTGCTGACCGAGATGCCTCCGCGCGAGATGCGGCGCGCCCTGATGACCGGCTACGGCAATGCACGCCTGGCCCACCGTAGCGTGGTGCTGGCCGTCGACCTGCCCAGGAGCGCCACTCGCAAGGCAGGGATCGGGTTCATCCAGTAGCCGGGCGGGCGCCCGCAGAAGGTCAGCCGGGATCGAACGCCCACTGCCGCGAGGCAGCCATGACCGCGTCCGGGTAGGGTGCACGTCCGCGTGAGCCGTTGTAGCGGCCCAGCGCCATGAAGAGGTTGCCATTCTCGCGATCAAGATAGTGGCGCAGGATGACACAGCCGAAACGCAGGTTGGTCTGCATGTGAAACAGCCGCGACGCGTCTCCGTCTCCAATCACCCGCGTCCAGAAGGGCATGACCTGCATGTAGCCGCGTGCGCCGACACTTGAAATGGCCCACCTGCGGAACGCGCTCTCGACTTGGATCAGACCGAGCACCAGAGTGGTGTCCACCCCGGCCCGGCGACTCTCGTACCAGACAGTCTGCAGAAATTCCTTGCGGGTTTCCAGGTCCGCCTTGCGCCGGCGCAGGCGCTGGCTCATTTCGCCCAGCCAACGCAGATACCGCAGGCGCGACGCGGTGTCCTGGAACTCCGGCACGGGTGGCGCCTTGTTGGAGATGGCGGCACTCAACGCCGTGCGCACGGAGTCGATCAGCGGCTCCTCGAGCTGCCCGCCGGCCAGGGCTCTGCCAGGGGCCCAAAAGCCAACGGCACCTGACAACAGGGACAGGAAGCACCGGCGGCGCATCAGGCAGACCCCGTTCTCATGGGCCGACCTCCGCGCTTCGCGCGAGCAGCTTGGGGCGGCCCGGCGCCGTGTGCATCAGACCACCTCCGGGCTTCGCACTGCGGTGCGAGCAGCTTGGGGCGGCCCGGCGCCGTGCTCATACCCCCCGTCGGCTCAGCAGGTGAGCGACCACCGCGTCGGCGGCGAGTCTGGTCGCCGTGGCATCGGTGCGGTGCTGGTACTCGACTTGTCCACCGTCCTTCAGGCCCCGGTCGCCGATGGTGATGCGGTGGGGGACTCCGATCAGTTCCCAATCGGCAAACATGGCTCCCGGTCGCTCGCCGCGATCGTCCAGGATGGCGTCCAGGCCGGCCGCCAGCAGTTCGGCGTAAAGACGCTCCGCCACTGCCTTCACCTCGGGGCTGCGGTCCGGACTGATCGGGCAGACCACGGCGGTGAACGGGGCGATGGCGTCCGGCCAGATGATGCCCCGCGCATCGTGGTTCTGTTCGATGGCCGCCGCCGGCAGCCGCGTGATGCCGATGCCGTAACAGCCCATTTCCATGAACTGCGGCTTTCCGTGGGTGTCCAGGAAGGTCGCGCCCATCGCCTGGCTGTATTTGGTGCCCAGGTAGAACACATGGCCCACCTCGATGCCACGCTCGATGGCCAGCACCCCCTTGCCATCCGGCGACGGGTCGCCAGCCAGCACGTTGCGCAGGTCCACCACCAGGTCGGGCTCGGGGAGGTCGCGGCCCCAGTTGACGCCGGTGTAGTGGAAGTCGGGTTCGTTGGCGCCGCAGATCCAGTCGGCCATCACGGCCACCTCGCGGTCCACCACCACCCGCACCGGCTTGCGCATGTTGATCAGCCCCAGGTAGCCGGGCTTGCAGCCGAAGTGTTCGTCGATCTCGGCCAGCGTGGCGAAGCGGAATCCGCCCTCCATGCCGGGGACCTTGTTCGCCTTGACTTCGTTGAGATCGTGGTCGCCGCGCAGCATGAACAACCAGACGGTGGTCTTGACGGTCTCGCCGTCCGGCCCCTTCTGTTCGGTGGCGAGCACCAGGGACTTGACGGTCTGCTGCAGCGGCACCTGCAGGTACTGCGCGACGTCGGCGCAGGTGCTCTTTCCAGGGGTGGCCGTCTTGGCCAGTGCCTGCTGGCTGGCGGGGCGCGCCGCCTGCGGCGCCAGGGCTTCGGCTTTCTCCATGTTGGCGGCATAGTCGCTGGAGGGGCAATAGACGATCGCGTCCTCACCGGTGGCCGCAATCACCTGGAATTCCTCGCTGAGTTCCCCGCCAATCGCGCCGCTGTCGGCCGCCACGGCACGGTAGCGCAGGCCAAAGCGGTCGAAGATGCGCCGGTAGGCCTGCGCCATGGTTTCGTAGCTGCGCTTGGCGCCCTCTGCATCCCGGTCGAAGCTGTAGGCGTCCTTCATGGTGAACTCACGCCCGCGCATCAGGCCGAAGCGCGGACGCCGCTCGTCCCGGAATTTGGTCTGGATCTGGTACAGATTGACGGGTAACTGCTTGTAGCTCTTGATGTCCTGGCGCGCGATGTCGGTCACGACCTCCTCGCTGGTAGGCTGCACGACATAGTCGCGGTCGTGGCGGTCACGGATGCGCAGCAGTTCAGGGCCCATCTTGCTGAAGCGTCCGGTCTCCTGCCAGAGCTCCGCGGGCTGGACTACCGGCATGGAGATCTCGATGGCACCGGCACGGTTCATCTCCTCGCGCACGATCGCCTCGACCTTGCGAATCACCCGCAAGCCCATGGGCATGTAGGTGTAGATGCCGGCGCCGAGCTTCTTGATCAGGCCGGCACGCATCATCAGCTGATGGCTGGCGACTTCGGCGTCTGCGGGCGCCTCCTTGAGCGTTGAAATGAAGAATTGCGAGGCTTTCATGGGGCAGATCGGGTGGGAACGCTACCGAGTCTATTGATCCACAGCAATCGCTGTGCATAATGGAAACAGTTTAGGAATTGGGGTTTGATTATGCTTGACCGGGACGGCTTTCGGCCCAATGTCGGCATCGTCCTGCTCAACCAGAAGAACCAGGTTTTCTGGGGCAAACGCATTCGCACCCACTCGTGGCAGTTTCCGCAAGGTGGCATAGACCGGGGTGAGACACCGGAACAGGCCATGTACCGCGAACTGCATGAGGAAGTGGGGCTCCAGCCGGAGCATGTCTGCGTCGTTGCCCGCACCCGGGACTGGTTGCGCTACGAGGTGCCGGAACGCTATATCCGCCGGGATGCGCGCGGCCACTACAAGGGACAAAAACAGATCTGGTTTCTGCTGCAGTTGGTGGGTTACGACTGGGACCTGAACCTGCGCGCCACCGACCATCCCGAATTCGACGCCTGGCGCTGGAATGACTACTGGGTGCCGCTGGACATGGTGGTCGAATTCAAGCGGGGCGTGTATGAAATGGCGTTGACCGAGCTCGCACGTTACTTGCCGCGCAACGAAGTACGAAGCCGCTACCTGCGACAGAGTGGCCGTGCCGAGCCGCACACCGGACCAGGCGCACTGCAGGGTGCTGTTTTCGAATTGCCGCCTGGAGCCACCTTCGAGCCTGACCCCCAGACCAACCAGCCACAGCATGGTGGATCGGAGCCGCATGCGGGTTAGTGTGGCATTGGCCTGCGCACTGATGCTGGTCACCGGCACGGCGAACGCACAACTGCGCGATGAGGATCCTGACTGGCGAGAGTCGGAAGTTCCCGCGCCGCCCGACTTCGACACCGCCAGGGTGATCCAGCTCGACATGCCACGCCACCTGTCGGTCAGACTTGGCGTCGACCCTGGCACCCTGCGCATCACAAGCGATGGCATCGTGCGTTATGTCATGGTCGCGCAGTCCCCGGGCGGCACCGTGAATGCCACCTATGAGGGCATCCGTTGCCAGACCGCGGAGGTAAAGGTCTATGCCCGCTACACATCGGGCAAGGTCTGGAGCATGATCAGCCAGCCCGAATGGAAACCATTGCTCAACAACCAGCCGTCCCCGCATGCGCTGGCGTTTGCCAGGCAGGGCGCATGTGACGGCCGCAGCACCGTCATGCGTACGCCGCAAGCCATCGTGGACAAGCTCAAGACCGCCGAGCGCCCGTCCCTGCACAAATGACGCACACTGGCCAGGAGGTCAGCGGGTGATCACCAGGTTGTCCCGGTGGAGCATCTCGGGCTCCGCCGCATACCCCAGCAATCGCTCAAAATCTGCTGATGGCCTGCGGCATATCAGCCGCGCCTCGAAACTCGAGTAGTTCGCCAGGCCACGGGCAAACTCGGCCCCCCCCTCCTCGCGCACCGCGATCACATCGCCACGCGAAAATTCACCCTCCACACCGGTCATGCCGATCGGAAGCAGGCTCTTGCCCTCCTGGCGCAACTTGACAGCGGCGCCTGCATCCACCGTGACGGCGCCACGAAGCTGAAGATGGTCGGCAATCCACTGCTTGCGGGCCTGGGTCTTCTGGGTCTGCGCCACCAGCAAGGTGCCAATGGATTCGCCGGCGCACAAGCGCTGCAGAACGTCCGATTCGCGGCCCCAGGCAATGGCAGTCGAGGCGCCGGAGCCTGCTGCACGGCGGGCCGCCAGGATCTTGGTCAACATGCCGCCACGGCCGATGCTGGATCCGGCGCCACCGGCCATCAGCTCAAGGGCGGGATCACCCGCAACGCCCCGATGCACGAATTCAGCGGAGGGATCCTTGCGTGGGTCCGCCTTATAGAGACCCTGCTGGTCGGTCAGGATGATCAGCACATCGGCCTCGACCAGATTGGCCACTAGGGCACCGAGGGTGTCGTTGTCTCCGAACTTGATCTCGTCGTTGACAACGGTGTCGTTCTCGTTGATGACCGGCAGGACGCCCAGCTTGAGCAGGGTCAGCAGCGTGGTCCGCGCGTTGAGGTAACGCTCGCGGTCTGCCAGATCCGCATGGGTCAGCAGCACCTGGGCGCTGCCCAGCCCATGCTCGCGCAACTTGGACTCGTACATCTGGGCCAGCCCCATCTGTCCGACTGCGGCCGCTGCCTGCAATTCGTGGACCTGGTGTGGCCGCGTGGCCCAACCAAGGCGCTTCATGCCTTCGGCAATCGCACCGCTGGACACCATCACCACCTCCCGGCCGTCACGCACCAGTTCCGCCAACTGGCGTGCCCACTCGCCGATGGCACGCTCGTCAAGTCCGCGCCCCTCGTTGGTCACCAGGCTGGAGCCCACCTTGACGACAATGCGCCGCGCATCCCGCATGACGTTCGACAACCGGTCTGTGGACATGATTGACAAGGGCAGTAGTTCCTGGGTGGCAGGGGAAACGAAAGGCAGTTTGCCAGCGACCTCAGGCTGGAGCATCCAGCGCGAAACGCAGATCGACCGGTGCCGGCGGCGCCTCCAGCACCTGCTGCGCGTGCACATGCTGGTAGACCGCCTTCACCAGGGCATCGCAACCCTGGTGATTGAGCGCGGAGATCTCGAAAACCGGCCCCTTGAACCGCAGGCGACGCACGACGTCCCTGACGCGTGCCTGGCGTTCCTGCTCCGGGACCATGTCCAGCTTGTTCAGGACCAGCCATCGCGGCTTGCGGAACAGGCCCTGATCGTATTTCTTCAGCTCGTTGACGATCGCCCGGGCCTGCACCACCACGTCGACGCTGTCGTCGAAGGGCGCCATGTCGACCACATGCAGCAGCAGGCGCGTACGCTGCAGGTGCCGCAGGAACAGATGACCCAGACCGGCGCCCTCGGATGCCCCTTCTATCAGGCCCGGCAGGTCAGCCACCACGAAACTCTGCTCCGGGCCGACCCGCACCACCCCGAGATTCGGGTGCAGCGTGGTGAACGGATAGTCGGCGATGCGCGGCCGGGCATTGGAGATGGCCGTGATGAGAGTCGACTTCCCTGCGTTGGGCATGCCGAGCAAGCCAACATCGGCGAGTACCTTCAGTTCCAGCTTCAGGCTCTTTTTCTCGCCCGGCCAGCCGGGTGTCTTCTGCCGCGGCGCCCGGTTGATGGCGCTCTTGAAGCGCATGTTGCCGAACCCGCCGTCCCCGCCCTTGGCGATGGTGATCACATCGCCGGGCGTGAGCAACTCGTACAGGATCTCCCCCGTCTCGGCATCGGAAATGATGGTCCCCACCGGCATCTTGAGCGTGATGTCGTCGCCTGCCGCTCCGAACATGTCGGAACCCATGCCATGTTGCCCGCGCTTGGCATCATGGCGGCGCGAGTAGCGGTAGTCCACCAGGGTGTTGAGGTTGGGGTCAGCCACCGCGAACACATGCCCGCCACGCCCGCCGTCCCCCCCGTTCGGGCCACCGAACTCCTTGTATTTCTCGTGTCTGAACGAGACGCAGCCCGCCCCGCCATCTCCGGCAGAGATGTCGATGAAAGCTTCGTCAACAAATTTCATGGTAGGACCGCTGCAAACCTGGCCGCCCAGGACGGGCAACTGCAAGCGTTATAAACGAAAAACCCCGCGCATCGCGCAGGGTCTGGTGCCGGAGCAGGTTCTGAATCAGACCGGCGTGATGCTCACCGTGTGCTTGTTCAGGGCGCCCTTGATGGCAAAGGACACCTTGCCGTCCGTCAGGGCGAACAGGGTGTGGTCCTTGCCGATGCCGACATTGGTGCCGGGGTGGAACCGGGTGCCGCGCTGGCGCACGATGATCGCGCCGGCCGTGATGGCCTCACCACCAAAGGCCTTCACACCCAGCATCTTGGGATTGGAATCGCGCCCGTTTCGCGTAGAGCCGCCGCCTTTTTTCTGTGCCATGTTTCTCTCCAATCAATCGGGGCCGGTGTTCCGGCGCCCAGTGTGCCTTCAGCCTGCGATGGCCCCGATCTGCAATTCGGTGAACTGCTGACGATGCCCCTGACGCTTCTGGTAATGCTTGCGACGGCGCATCTTGAAGATGCCGACCTTGTCATGCTTGCCATGGGCCAGGACTGTGGCTGTGACTGTTGCGCCGGATACCAGGGGGGTACCGACCCGGATGTCTGCGCCGTTTCCGACGGCAAGAACCTGATCGATGACAATCTCCTGGCCTACATCCGCAGCAATCTGTTCTACTTTAATTTTTTCGCCGGCAGCAACACGATACTGTTTGCCACCGGTTTTTATGACCGCGTACATATGAACCTCTTCAATTGAACTGCACGAACGAAATTTCGCACAGCCCGCGAGTGTAGCACGGCATAGCTTGAATATGCCCCCCGGCAACTACCTGCGAGCCCCCTGGACGCAGCCACCCGGCTACCGCTTCCTATAATCGGCGAAACCCGTCCGGTCACCCATCTTGCAAACCCAATCCCCTTCCAACAAGGTCCCGACGCTGTCGATCATCGCCGACGAGATGCGCGAGGTCGATGCCGTGATCGCCAGGCGCCTGGAGTCCGGAGTGCCATTGGTGGGCAGCGTCTCGCGCTACATCATTGCCGCTGGCGGCAAGCGCTTGCGCCCAGCCTTGTTGCTGCTGACCTGCGGAGCCCTGAACTACCGGGGCGAGCAGCGCTTCAACCTCGCAGCTGTGGTCGAATTCATACATACTGCCACCCTGCTGCATGACGATGTCGTCGACGACTCGGTCATGCGTCGCGGAAATGCAACAGCCAACGAAACCTTTGGCAACCCCGCCAGCGTGCTGGTGGGCGACTTCCTTTACTCCCGCGCCTTCCAGATGATGGTCGAAGCCAGGAACATGCGCATCATGGAAGTGCTGGCAGACGCCACCAACGTGATCGCGGAGGGCGAAGTCCTGCAGTTGATGAACATGCACAACGCCGCGATCGACGAAGCCGGGTATCTGCATGTGATCCGCTCCAAGACGGCGAAGTTGTTCGAAGCCAGTTCCCGGGTGGGCGCCATCCTCGCGGATGCCTCCCCAGAACTCGAAGAGGCCAGTGCCCAATACGGCCAGGCCCTGGGCACCGCCTTCCAGGTGATCGATGATGTGCTCGACTATGCAGGTGACGCCGCCGTGATGGGCAAGAGTCTGGGCGACGACCTTCGCGAAGGCAAAGCCACGCTGCCTCTGATCGCCGCCATGCAGCGCGGGAGTGCCAGCCAGCGTACCGTGATCCAGGGAGCCATCGAGACCGGCGCCGTCGACATGCTCGAGGAAGTCATCACGATCGTCCGGGAGACCGGTGCCCTGGAGTTCTCTCGCCGGGCGGCAGCCCACGAAGCCCAGCGCGCGATGGCCGCCGCGCAACGCCTTCCTGCCGGGCCGCATGCAAGCTGTTTGATACAATTGGCCGATCAGCTTTTGGGCCGTGACAACTGACACCATCACCGGTGTCGGTCGGCCAGAATCGGGGTGTAGCTTAGCCTGGTAGAGCGCTACGTTCGGGACGTAGAGGCCGGAGGTTCGAATCCTCTCACCCCGACCACGCATTTGTGTTGTCATTGCACCTTCCCCGCTCGACTTCGTCCGCCTTTCGATTTACATCGTCTGGCCAATCGAAGATGATTAGGCGCTCAGCCAACGCCACAGTACATTTTTAGGTCATGTCCGCCGTCGATACAGCCAACCGGGAACCCAGCAACATTGCCTTGCCCGGCCTGGGTCGTGCACTGATTCTGGCCGGCAAGCTGGGGCAAAAGTCCGCCGAAGACATCTACCGCAAGGCGTCCACCGCACGCACCAGTTTCATTGCCGAGCTCACCGGCTCGGGCGCCGTGTCGGCCTTCGACCTGGCGCACACCATGTCCTCCGCTTTCGCAGCGCCGCTGGTCGACCTGGACGCCATCGATACGCAGAGGCTGCCCAAAGGCCTGCTGGACGCCAAGATCTGCCAGTCCTACCGCATCGTGGTGCTCAGCAAGCGGAGCAACCGCCTGACCGTCGCCACCGCCGATCCGTCGGACCAGGAAGCGGTCGAGAAGATCAAGTTCGCCACACAGCTCGGCGTCGACTGGGTCATTGCCGAATACGACAAGCTGCTCAAGCTGGTGGAAGTCAATACCGCCACGGCCGCCGAAACGATGGAAGAGATCATCGGTGGCGAATTCGAATTCGACGAAACCGCGGTGGACGGCGTCTCGGAAAACGAACAAACCGCCGTCTCCGAGGTTGAAGATGCACCGGTCGTCAAGTTTCTGCACAAGATGCTGCTGGACGCCTTCAGCATGCGGGCTTCCGACCTGCATTTCGAGCCCTACGAACATACCTACCGCGTACGCTTTCGCATCGACGGAGAACTGCGCGAGATCTCGGCGCCTCCCATTGCCATCAAGGAGAAACTCGCCTCCCGCATCAAGGTGATCTCGAAGATGGACATCTCCGAGAAGCGAGTGCCCCAGGACGGCAAGATGAAGCTCAAGGTCGGGCCCAACCGGGTCATCGACTTTCGCGTCAGCACGCTGCCCACGCTGTTCGGCGAAAAGATCGTGGTCCGTATCCTCGATCCGAGCAGTGCCAAGCTCGGCGTCGACGCGCTCGGCTACGAGCCCGAGGAAAAGAAACGTCTGCTTGATGCCATCGGGCGACCCTACGGCATGATCCTTGTCACGGGCCCGACAGGTTCCGGCAAGACCGTGTCGCTCTACACCTGCCTGAACCTGCTCAACAAGCCGGGGGTGAATATCGCCACGGCCGAAGACCCCTCGGAAATCAACCTGCCCGGGGTGAACCAGGTCAACGTCAACGAAAAGGCCGGACTGACCTTTGCGGCAGCGATGAAGTCCTTCCTGCGCCAGGATCCGGACATCATCATGGTGGGCGAGATCCGCGACCTGGAAACCGCCGACATCGCGATCAAGGCCGCGCAGACAGGCCATCTGGTCCTGTCGACACTGCACACCAACGACGCGCCCACCACGCTCACGCGCATGCGCAACATGGGTATCGCGCCGTTCAACATCGCGTCCAGCGTCACCCTGATCACTGCCCAGCGCCTGGCCCGACGGCTGTGCACCAGTTGCAAGGCCCCAGTTGACGTTCCCGAAAAGGCCCTGCTCGATGCCGGCTTCAAGGCCAGCGAGATCGACGGCACCTGGATGGCCTACCGGCCTGTTGGCTGTTCGTCCTGCAATAGTGGCTACAAGGGGCGGGTTGGCATCTACCAAGTGATGCCGGTCAGCGAAGAAATCCAGCGCATCATCCTGCGTGACGGAAGTGCACCGGACATCGCCGCGCAGGCGGCCAAGGAAGGTGTCGACTCCCTGCGTCGCTCAGGCCTGAAAAAAGTGAAGCTGGGGCTGACTTCTCTGGAAGAAGTGCTCGCGGTCACCAACGAGTAAGAGAAGGGATCCAGAGGACCATATGGCTACTGCGAAGCCGAAAGGCACCAAGGAAGCGGTCTACGAGTGGGAAGGCAAGGACCGCAACGGCAAGCAGGTGCGTGGCGAGATCCGGGCTATCGGCGAAAACCAGGTCCTCGCGTCGCTCCAGCGCCAGGGTGTCACCCCCGGCAAGATCAAGAAGCGTCGCACCAGCGCTGGCGGCAGGATCAAGCCAAAGGACCTCGCCATCTTCACCCGGCAGCTCGCCACCATGATGAAAGCCGGCGTGCCGCTGCTGCAGGCTTTCGACATCGTCGGGCGCGGGAATCCGAATCCGCGGGTGACCAAGCTGCTCAACGATATCCGCACCGACGTCGAGACCGGCACCTCGCTCAGCGTGGCGTTCCGCAAGTTTCCGATGTACTTCGACAACCTGTACTGCAATCTGGTCGAGGCTGGCGAATCGGCCGGTATCCTGGACCAGTTGCTCGACCGGCTGGCGGTCTACATGGAGAAGACCGAGGCCATCAAGTCCAAGATCAAGTCGGCCCTGATGTACCCGATCTCGGTGCTGGTGGTGGCCTTCGTGGTGGTGGCGGTGATCATGATCTTCGTGATCCCCGCCTTCAAGGAAGTCTTCTCCAACTTCGGCGGCGAACTGCCGATGCCGACTCTGGTGGTGATTGCCATGAGCGAGTTCTTCGTCCAGTACTGGTACCTGATCTTCGGCGGCCTGGGCGGCGGCGCCTATTTCTTCATGGAAGCCTGGAAACGCAACGAGAAGATGCAGCACCTGATGGACCGCATCATGCTCAAGCTGCCGGTATTCGGGGTCCTGGTCGAGAAATCCTGCATCGCGCGCTGGACGCGCACCTTGTCCACCATGTTCGCTGCCGGTGTTCCCCTGGTCGAAGCACTCGACTCCGTGGGTGGCGCATCAGGCAATTGGGTGTTCGAGCGCGCCACCCTCAAGATCCAGCATGAGGTCTCCACCGGCACGGCGCTGACCGTCGCCATGACGAATGCGAACCTGTTCCCTTCCATGGTGCTGCAGATGTGCTCCATCGGGGAAGAATCGGGCTCGATCGACCACATGCTGGCCAAGGCAGCCGACTTCTTCGAATCCGAGGTCGATGACATGGTGGCGGGCATCTCCAGCCTGATGGAGCCCATCATCATCGTGATCCTGGGTACGGTCATCGGCGGCATCGTGGTGGCCATGTACCTGCCGATCTTCAAACTCGGGGCCGTGGTCTGATGCTGGGCTCGGCGGTCGCCGACGTGGCGGCCTTCGGTGTTCTCGGGCTGCTTATCGGCAGCTTCCTCAACGTCGTGATCCACCGCCTCCCCAAGATGCTGGATGCCGAGTGGGCAGACAACTGTGCCGAGCTGGCAGGCAAGGAGCCTGCCGCGCGCCCGGCCTTCAATCTCATGCGGCCGGCTTCGAGCTGCCCCAGCTGCAAGCACCAGATCCGCTGGTACGAGAACATCCCGGTGCTCAGCTACCTGTTCCTGCTGGGCAAGTGTTCGAACTGCGGCGCCTCGATCAGCCTGCGCTACCCGGCTGTCGAGCTGGCGACTGGCTTCTTCTTCGTCCTTGCGGCCCTGCACCACGGCCTGACGCCGGCAGGGTTCGCCTGGGCGGCTTTCGCCAGCCTGCTGATCGCCCAGTTCTTCATCGATTTCGACACCAAGTTTCTGCCCGACGACCTCAACTACCTGATCCTCTGGGGCGGTCTCCTGGCCGCACTGCTGCACCTCACCCCGGTGCCCGTCACCTCGGCCGTCTGGGGCGCCGCACTCGGCTACCTGAGCCTGTGGACGGTCTACCAGGTCCACCATCTGCTGACCGGAAGGCAGGGCATGGGGCATGGCGACTTCAAGCTGCTGGCGGGCCTGGGCGCCTGGTTTGGCGCCGAGCATCTCGTGGCCTTGATCCTGCTGTCGTCGGTGGTGGGCTCCATCATCGGCGGGACGCTGCTGGTGGTAGGCCGCGTGGCCAACCGCCACATCCCGATCCCCTTTGGCCCCTTCCTGGCTGGTGCCGGTCTGGTCGCCATGGCCTTTGGTCCGGGGCGGCTGGAGCAGCTGGTGCCCTTCGCGTTTCCCTTCTCCGCACTGGCCCGCTGAATGCCATGGTCCGTGTGGGCTTGACCGGGGGCATCGGCAGCGGCAAGAGCACCGCGGCCGACCTGCTCGCGCGCCGGGGCGCAGTCGTGATCGACGCCGACGCCATCTCGCGCTCGGTCACCGCGGCCGGCGGCAGTGCGATCGGCCCGATCTCCGAAGCCTTCGGCCCGGACTTCATCACGCCGCAGGGTGCACTCGACCGAGACCGCATGCGCCAGGCCAGCTACTCCGACACCCAGGCGCGCAAGCGGCTGGAAGGCATCGTCCACCCGCTGGTGGGCGCAGAATCTGCGCGCCAGGAGGCTGACGCGATGGCCGCCGGCGCTCGCTGCATCGTGTTCGACATTCCCCTGCTGGTGGAGTCCGGGCGCTGGCGCCAGCGGGTCGACCAGGTGCTGGTCATCGACTGCGTGCCCGAGGTCCAGGTCGCCCGGGTCATGCGACGCAGCGCGCTCGACGCCGACACGGTCCGCAAGATCATGTCCAGCCAGGCCAGCCGCGCCGAGCGGCTGGCGGCGGCCGATATCGTGGTGGCGAATTCGGGCGACTCCCTGGCTCCGCTGGCCCAGGACATCGACCAGGTCGCGACACGCTTCGGGCTATGATCGGCCGTCCGGAAAGAACCGCGTGATCCTCTACGAATACCCCTTCAACGAGCGCATCCGAACCTATCTGCGCCTGGAGCACCTGTTCCGGCGTCTGGCCGAGATGGTGTCCCGCGACACGGCGGTGGACCACCATTACGCGCTCTCCACCATCTTCGAGGTGATGGATGTCGGCGCCCGCGCAGACCTCAAATCCGACCTGCTCAAGGACCTCGAGAAACAGCGCCAGATCCTGAACGCCTTTCGCGGCAACCCGGCCATCTCCGAGCGCGCGCTCGATGGCATCGTGGGCCAGGTGGACAATTGCTTTTCCGGGCTGACCGGTGTTCCCGGCAAGGCCGGCAATGCCCTCACCGACAACGACTGGCTCATGAGCATCCGCAGTCGGGTCGGCATTCCCGGGGGCACCTGCGAGTTCGACCTGCCGGCCTACCATGCCTGGCAGCACCTGAGCGGCGAGACACGGCGTGCAGACCTGCGACGCTGGTGCCTGAGCCTGGCGCCGATGGCGGATTCCGTGGCCCTGCTGCTGAAGATGCTGCGCGAGACCGGCGCGCCCCAGAAGATGATGGCGCCGGCCTGCCAGTTCCAGCAGAACCTCCCGCAGGGCAAGACCTTCCATCTGCTGCGCCTGCGTCTGGACGCGTCGCTCGGCCTGATTCCAGAAATCAGCGGCAATCGCCTCATGGTGTCGATACGGTTCATGCGTCTGGGCGACGACGACCGGCTGCACTCCGGCACGGACGACTGCCCGTTTGAACTCACCTTGTGCGCCTGAGCGCAGGCTGCCGACCTGCCGGAGCCCGCACCATGCCCGAACCATCGCCCCGCAAACGCGTCGTGCCATGCCCGACCTGCAAGGGCGAGAGCCTGTACGACGTGTCCAACCCGTTCAGGCCGTTTTGCAGCGAACGCTGCAAGAACATGGATTTCGGCGCCTGGGCCGATGAGGGCTTCCGGGTCGCCGCGGACCCCGAGCCGGATGAACCACCGCCTGGCCCGCAGACCCTGCAATAGGGACGCTGCAGGCTCAGTGCGTCGGGCCTGCGAAACCGCGCTCTTGCGCCAGCAGGGCCAGCACCGGAACCGTACCGGCCAGCACAGGCGCCACCCGCACCGGAAGCTGCTGCCAGGAACACTGCTGCCCCTCGCGCATCGCCAGCGTGCCCGTCCACGCCGTGACCTTGCAGAAATTCAGCCGTACCAGCGCATGCGGGTAGTCGACCATCTCGGTGCGCCACAGTGCCGCCGCCGTCACGCCGATACCCAGTTCCTCGTGCAGTTCACGGCGCAGGGCGTCCAGGACCGACTCCCCGGCCTCCAGCTTGCCGCCCGGAAACTCCCAGTACGCCGCATACACCTTACCCGGTGGCCGCGAGGTCAGCAGGAAGCTGCCATCGGCGCGGATCAGGATGCCAACCGCCACCTCGACCACGGCACGGTCCGCCCCGCCTTCCCGTGGGCGGTGCGGATCCGCCATCAGGGCCTGCGGGCGCTCGCCACTCACGGCAACGCGCCCTGCCGCCCGCTGTAGTCGCGCGCAAACTGGTAGGCCACGCGGCCGCTGCGCGATGCGCGCTCCAGCGCCCACACCAGCGCATGCGGTCGGGCGGCCTGGATCTCGGTGTCCGACAGCCCCATGGCGCCGAGCCACTGGGCCACGATGGCAAGGTACTCGTCCTGGGTGAAGGGGTAGAAGCTCACCCACAGGCCGAAACGCTCCGAGAGGGAGATCTTTTCCTCGACACCTTCGCCGGGGTGGACTTCACCATCCTCGGTGTGGGTGTAGGTGAGGTTCTCCTTCATGTACTCCGGCAGCAGGTGGCGCCGGTTGCTGGTGGCATAGACCAGCACGTTCGCCGTGGTCTCCGACACGGAGCCGTCAAGGATGGACTTGAGCGCCTTGTAGCCCGGCTCGCCGTCCTCGAAACTGAGGTCGTCGCAGTAGACGATGAATTTCTCCGGCCGTGCCGAGACCACGTCCACGATGTCCGGCAGGTCGACCAGATCGGCCTTGTCGACCTCGATGAGGCGCAGGCCCATGGGCGCATATTCCTGCAGGCAGGCCTTGATCAGCGAGGACTTGCCGGTGCCGCGCGCGCCGGTGAGCAACACGTTGTTGGCCGTCTTGCCCTCCACGAATTGCCGCGTGTTGCGCTGGATCTTCTCCTTCTGCACGTCGATCTCCTGGAGATCGTCGAGCCGGATACCGGCGATATGACGCACCGGCTCCAGGGCGCCGTGGCCGCTGCTGCGCTTGCGGTAGCGGTAGGCAATGGCGGCGTTCCAGTCCGGCTCCGAGAGCGGCTGGGGCAACACGGCCTCGATGCGGCCGATGAGCTGCTCCGCGCGCATCAGCAGGTGTTCAAACTTGTCGTTCATCCTTGGCAATCCATCGCCCACGCGGGCATCAGCGGGCAAGTGGCATCAGGACCGGTAGTCGGCATTGATGGTGACGTAATCATGGCTCAGGTCGCAGGTCCACATGGTGGCGGACAGCGTCCCCCGGCCAAGACCCACACGCACGGTGATCTCGCTTTGCTTCATCACCCGCTGACCGTCGGCCTCCTGGTAGGCCGGATGCCTGCCTCCGTGCGTGGCCACATGCACATCGTCCAGGTGCAGTTCGATCAGGGACTGGTCCAGATCGTCGATACCGGCATACCCCACCGCCGCCAGGATGCGCCCGAGATTGGGGTCGCTGGCGAAGAAGGCCGTCTTGACCAGCGGCGAATGCGCGATCGCGCTGGCCACCAGGCGGCACTCGTCGACACTCCTGCCGCCGTCGACCCGGATGGTGATGAACTTGGTGGCGCCTTCGCCGTCACGCACGATCGCATGCGCCAGGCTGCGCGCCACAGTCAGCATGGCCGCCTTCAGCGCCTGGCCGTCCGCGCTGTCGAGCGAACGCACCGGCGCATTGCCGGCCCGGTTGCTGGCGATCACCACCAGCGAATCATTGGTCGAGGTGTCACCGTCGACCGTGACGCAGTTGAAGGAGCCATCGGCGAGCTCGCGGCTGAGCTGCTGCATGAGCGACTGCTCCACGCAGGCGTCTGTGGCCAGGAAGCCGAGCATGGTGGCCATGTTGGGCCGGATCATGCCCGCCCCCTTGCTGATGCCGGTCACGGTGATCGTCCTGCCACCCACCTGGGCACGGGTGGCGAAGGCCTTGGGCACGGTGTCGGTGGTCATGATGCCCAGCGCGGCGTCGAGCCAGTTGTCTTCGCGGGCGTTGGCGATCGCCGCGTCCAGGCCGGCCTCGATACGCTCGACCGGCAGGGGCTCCATGATCACGCCGGTGGAAAACGGCCACACCTCGCGCTCCTGCAGGCCCAGCCTGCGCGCTGCGGCGGCACAGGTGGCACGGGCACGTTCCAGGCCCTGGGCACCGGTGCCGGCGTTCGCGTTGCCGGTGTTGATCACCAGCGCCCGCACGGCGCTACCCGAGGCCAGGTGCTCGCGGCAGACCTGCACCGGCGCCGCGCAGAAGCGGTTGCGGGTGAAGACGGCGGACACCGACGCGTCGGCGTCGACGAGCACCACGGTCAGGTCCTTGCGGTTGGCCTTGCGGATACCGGCTTGGGTGACACCGAGGCGCACACCCGCCACAGGAAAAAGATCCGCTGCAACCGGGGTGGGAAGATTCACAGGCATGGCGTCAGGTCCTCAGGCCAGTTTTCCGTGGCATTGCTTGTACTTCTTGCCGCTGCCGCAGGGGCAGGGTTCGTTGCGCCCCACACGTGGCACCTGGCCACTCGCAGCCGCGACGGCTGCGGCACCGGCGCGGCGCGCGACCGTGGCGGCGTCCACCTTGGTCTCGACCTCGCCGGTTTCAGTCGGCGCGGTGTAGGTGACATTGGTGATCGCCTCGGCCCGTGCCTCCATGGCCTGCGCCGCCTCGCTGGCCTGCTCGCCGGACTGGATGCGCACCGTCATCAGCGTCTTGGTGACCTCGTTCTTGACAGAGTCGAGCAACTGCCCGAACAGCTCGAAGGCCTCGCGCTTGTATTCCTGCTTGGGCTGCTTCTGGGCATACCCGCGCAGGTGGATGCCCTGGCGCAGGTAGTCGAGCGCGCTGAGGTGTTCGCGCCAGTGGGTGTCGATGCTCTGCAGCAGCACCATGCGCTCGAACTGGGTGAAGTTCTCGCCGCCGACCAGGGCCACCTTGGCGTCGAAGGCCTCTTTGGACACCGCCTGGACCTTCTCGGCGATGTCCTCGTCGGTGATGGCCGAAGACGCCTGCACCATCGCCTGGAGGTTGATCGTGATCTGCCAGTCCTTGGCCAGCGCCGCCTCCAGTGCGGGCAGGTCCCACTGCTCCTCGACCGATTCGGGCGGTACGAACTGGCGCACCAGATCCGCCACGCTGCCCTCGCGCAGATTGCCGATCTGGCCTTCCAGGTCGGTCGCATCGAGGATGCTGTTGCGCTGCTGGTAGATGACCTTGCGCTGGTCGTTGGCCACGTCGTCGTACTCGAGCAGCTGCTTGCGCATGTCGAAGTTGCGCGCCTCGACCTTGCGCTGCGCACTCTCGATGCTGCGGGTGACGATGCCGGCCTCGATGGCCTCGCCATCGGGCATCTTGAGCCGGTCCATGATGGCGCGCACGCGGTCGCCCGCAAAGATGCGCATCAGCGAGTCGTCCAGGCTCAGGTAGAAGCGCGACGAACCCGGATCGCCCTGGCGCCCGGAGCGGCCGCGCAGCTGGTTGTCGATGCGCCGCGACTCATGGCGTTCGGTGGCGATGATGCGCAGGCCGCCCACCGCCTTCACGGCCTCGTGGTCGCGCGCCCACTGGGCACGCAGCTCGGCCGCCTGCGCCGCCCCGGCGGCGGCATCCAGCGACTCGTCGGCCTCGATGGCCTGCACCAGCTTCTCGATGTTGCCACCCAGCACGATGTCGGTACCGCGACCGGCCATGTTGGTGGCGATGGTGATCATCTTCGAGCGCCCGGCCTGCGCCACGATGTCGGCCTCGCGCGCGTGCTGCTTGGCATTGAGCACCTGGTGGGGCAGCTTTTCCTTCTCGAGCAGCGTGGCGATGATCTCGGAGTTCTCGATCGAGGTCGTGCCCACCAGCACCGGCTGGCCCCGCTCGTGGCATTCGCGGATGTCCTGGATGGCGGCTTCGTATTTTTCGCGGGTGGTCTTGTAGACGCGGTCGAGCTGGTCGTCCCGCTTGCTCGGGCGGTTGTGCGGGATGACGACCGTCTCCAGCCCATAGATTTCCTGGAACTCGTAAGCCTCGGTGTCGGCCGTTCCGGTCATGCCGGCCAGCTTGCCATACAGGCGGAAGTAGTTCTGGAAGGTGATCGACGCCATCGTCTGGTTCTCGGGCTGGATCGCCACGCCTTCCTTCGCCTCGACGGCCTGGTGCAGGCCGTCACTCCAGCGCCGGCCGGACATCAGCCGGCCCGTGAATTCGTCCACGATGACGATCTCGCCGTTCTGCACCACATAGTGCTGGTCGCGGTGGTACAGGTGATTGGCCCGCAGCGCCGCATACAGGTGGTGCATGAAGGTGATGTTGGACGGGTCGTACAGCGACGCGCCCTCCGGAATCAGGCCCAGGTCGGCCATGATGCGCTCGGCCGTCTCATGCCCCTGCTCGGTGAGGAACACCTGGTGGGTCTTCTCGTCCACCGTGAAGTCGCCCGGTTTGATCACACCCTCACCGGTGCGCGGGTCGGCCTCGCCCTCCTGGCGTGTGAGGCGGGGCACCATCTTGTTGATGGCCACATACAACGCCGTGTGGTCCTCGGCCTGTCCGCTGATGATCAGCGGGGTGCGGGCCTCGTCGATCAGGATCGAGTCCACCTCGTCGACGATGGCGTAATTCAGCCCGCGCTGCACCCGGTCACCGCCCTCGTAGACCATGTTGTCCCGCAGGTAGTCGAAGCCGTATTCGTTGTTGGTGCCGTAGGTGATGTCGCAGCGGTAGGCCGCCTGCTTCTCCTCGCGCGGCATCTGGGGCAGGTTGATGCCCACCGTGAGCCCCAGGAAGTTGTAGAGCTTGCCCATCCATTGCGCATCCCGGCTGGCCAGGTAGTCGTTCACGGTGACCACATGCACCCCCTTGCCGGTGAGGGCGTTGAGGTAGACCGGCAAGGTGGCCGTCAGCGTCTTGCCCTCGCCGGTGCCCATCTCGGAGATCTTGCCGTGGTGCAGCGACATGCCACCGAGCATCTGTACGTCGAAGTGGCGCATCTTCATCACGCGCTTGGAGCCCTCGCGCACGACCGCAAACGCCTCGACGAGCAGGCTGTCGAGGCTTTCGCCGCCAGCCACGCGGGCCTTGAAGGCCTCGGTCTTGGCGCGCAGGGCCTCGTCGCCGAGCTTCTCGAGTTCAGGCTCCAGCGCATTGATCTTGGCAATGCTGCTGCGGTACTGCTTGAGCAGGCGGTCGTTGCGACTGCCGAAAATCTTGGTCAGGAAATTGGTGGCCATGAATACACGCCTGCCTACCACCCGGGGCGGGTGGCCGAACAGCGCAATCCTCTTTTCAAACGGGTTGGAACGGGAGATGCCCCTGGCGAAACACTCCTCGCTGGGGCGCTGGCGCAGGAAACGGACAAGCCCGGGATTTTACCTGCGTACCGGGCCCCGGCCCGGGGGCTCGCGGGCCATGGCGCCTTGGCCCGCTTTCGGGGTGGCCCTGGCCACCTGCTGCTGCGCCGCCAGCTGGTTGCCGGCATCGAGGAATTTCTGCGGGTCCTGGGGAATGCCCTGCACCAGCACCTCGAAGTGCAGGTGCGGCCCGGTGGAGCGCCCGGTGGAGCCCACCGCCGCGATCTTCTGGCCCCGCTTGACCAGGTCGCCCTGGCGCACGAACACCTCCGATGCGTGGGCATACCGGGTGATCAGTTCGTTGCCATGGTCAATCTCGACCAGGTTGCCATAGGCCGGGTGGTACTGCTGGCTGGTCACCACGCCACCGGCGGCGGCAATGATCGGCGTGCCCGGATCGGCCTGGAAATCCAGCCCGGTGTGCAGGGCGGATTGCCCGGTGATCGGGTCCACGCGCCAGCCGAACGCCGACCCCAGGTTGCCCAGCGCCACCGGCTTCTGGGTCGGCACCATCATGTTGCGCAGCCTCTGGTCGAACAGGCGTGATTCCAGCACCGTGAGCAGATCGGTGCGCTGGTCGGTGAGCCGGCCGAGGTCGGCCAGGGTGGCCTGCAACTCCTCCATCGACAAGGGTCGGCCGGTCACCAGGGCGCCGCCCTGCCCGGGCCGGGCCTTGATCTCGGCCGGGTTCACGCCGGCCAGCCCGGACACCCGCTCGCCCAGGGATTCCAGCTGCGTCAGCTTGGCCTGCATCTCGCCGATCTTGCGGGCCAGTGCATCCAGGTTGTCGCGCATGAACCGGTCGCGCTGGGCAAATTCGTCCTGCACCACCAGCCGCACCAGCGTGCCGACGATCGGCCACCCTTCGCGCGCGCCCTTCAGGAACACCCAGTGGTAGAGCATCGCCGCCACGACCATCAGCAGCAGCGACAGCGCCATACCCGACAACACGAGCCGGCTGCCGCTCAGGTGAATGGCCCGGCTTCTCGCCAGCCATGCATCCGTGATAATCAAATGCACTCTTCAACGCTCCATTCAATGACTGGCCCCACTACGCGCCGCAACCAAGCGGTCACGCTGCAGCAGGCCACGCTCGACTCCCCCACCCTGGCCCGCCTGACCGAACTCAGCCGGGATTCGGTGGCCCGGCTGCAGGCGATCCTTCCGCTGATCCCGCCGGCCCTGCGCGCCAGTCTCACGGCCGGGCCGATCGAGGGCGCCACCTGGTGCCTGCTGCTCGACAACAATGCGGCGGCGGCCAAACTTCGCCAGATGCTGCCGGCCATCGAGGCCCACCTGCGCTCCCGCGGCTGGGCCGTCGAGGCGATCCGCCTGAAGGTCCAGCGCAAACGGTCGACCTGACACACCGGTGCTCCAGGGCCGCATCATAACGGCCACGCCCCCCGGAGAGGCCGCCGCCTCGGGAAACCCGAGGCGGCACAAGTCCCCACTACCCGTGTGGCGCCACCTGATCCTGCACCACCGCCCTGGTCGCCGCATCGGCAGCGAACATGTGTTCGACCCGAAGCGATGCCAGCGTGATGTCCTGCGGAGTACCGAAGGTGGTGAACATGCTGAAGAAGGCCAGTGGCCCGTGCGGAGTGGCAAAACGCGTGGTCAGCACGGGTGCCAACGGGCGTGGCCAGCCAGAGTGCAGCACATGCGCACCGAGGCGGCTACGCAACAAACCTGCGAACGCCTCGACCCGCGGTATCAGCGCCGGCTGCACAGAGGCGTCGTCGCGCAGATGGGCCAGCAGCACCGGGCACACCTCGTCGAGGTTGAGCATGTGCCGGGCGAACCCTTCCGGGTGCGCCAGCAGATCGAGCATGTTGACCGGTGCATCCTGCGGCAAGTTCGCCGCCCGCGGGAGCAGCGTGGCGGCCAACCAGCGGCCGCCGCGGTTCATCTGCCGCAGGTTCCATTGCGCGTCCAGTACCAGCGCCGGCATCGGGTCATGGACGTCCAGCAACTGCAGCAGCGCGGCCTGGGCCTGGGCCAGGGCCGGGTCCGCCAGGTTGCCGGCACTGTAAACCGGCGCGTAACCGGCTTGCAGCAACGCTGCATTGCGCAGCGCAAGAGGCACATCCAGTTCCTGCAGCCAGGCCAGCAACAGGTCGCAGCTGGGTCGGGCGCGGCCGCTTTCCACGAAAGTCACATGGCGCTGCGACACGCCCACCCGCAGCGACAACTCCAGCTGACTGATCCTGCGGGCCTTGCGGGCCTGCTGCAGGGTCGCCGGGAGGGTGTGGGTCAGAGCGTTCATGGCGGCATTGCATCACATTGCCGCGCAGCACCGCAATGACCTCCAAGGTAATTGCGCCACCGCTCGTCAGGCGTGAGACTGCATGCACTTTCACCACTCCGAGGATCCTCATCATGCCACGTACACTGCTCGCTCTTACCCTGATGGCCTTTGGCGCGCTGACCGCCGCCGCCCTGTGGCACCACGGCCTGGTGGGCATCTTCACGCCGCTGATCCAGAGCCTGGCTGCGCGCAGGTACTGGTGGACCTGGTCATCTCCCTCACGCTGTTCCTGGTCTGGATGTGGCACGACGCCGCCCGTACCGGTCGCAATCCCTGGCCGTGGCTGGTACTCACGCTCGCCACCGGCTCCTTCGGCCCACTGCTCTACCTGCTCATGCGTCCCACTGCGGACCGTGCTCCTTGACGACTTGCCGGTGCCAACACACGGAAGCGGCGGAATACGGCTGGGCACGCAGCACAGCGCAGCAAGCTCGCCCTCGCTATGCGCACCCCACAGGCCGCCCGAAGAGCGGAACGCCGCAGCACACCTTGCGGACGTGCCGGTCTGTGGGGCAACGATCCTGGCAGATCAGGTCGGCTGCAGGCGTTCGCGCAACTGCAGGATGTTGCCCTCCGGGTCGCAGGCGTTGCGCAGGCGGATGCCAGGACCAGCGTAGGTCTCACCGAAGACCGTGCCACCCAGCGGACCGGCTGCTGCTTCAGCCTGCGTGAGGCTGGCGACCGTGAAAAACGGTTTGATGGCCCGGTCCGCCAGTGGCGTGGGCCCTGCAACGGCAGAGCCTGCGCTGGCGGCGGCCAGAGGTGGCGACATCGTCTGCAGGACCAACTGCATGTCCGCAGAACCGATCACATGGTGCACGGCATCCTGATGCAGCGGGCGCAGGCCGAACATCCCCTGATAGAACGCCGACATGCGCTGCAGGTCTTGCGCGTAGATGACCGCTCCGGCCCGGGCGGGCCCTGGTCTGGGCGTTGCGGGCAGGGGCACAGCGGTGTAGGGCACATCCATCTGTCGGGCCGTGGCGATCGCCAGTGGCTCGCCCGCCAGGCGCGCCACCAGGTGCAGGCTCATGTCGATGCCGGCTGCAATGCCGGCCGAGGTGACGATGGCGCCCTCGTCGACCCAGCGCACGCCCTCCTGCACCCGCACTGCGGGGAAGCGGGTGCGCAGGTCGTCGATGTCCTCCCAGTGGGTGGTGGCCTGCCGGTGCTGCAGCAGGCCGGCCTGGGCCAGCAGGAACGCGCCGGTGCAGACCGACGCCGTCAGCTGCGCCTGTGCGGCTGTGCGGCGCACCCAGTCGATGGCCTGCGCATCGGCCAGCTCCTGGTCCACCACGCCGCCGGGCACCAGCAGCACGTCTGCTGGCGGGCAGTTCGGGAAACCGTGGTCCGGCAGCACGCGCAGCCCGGCACGCGCCTGCACCGGCTCGGCGGAACGCGCCACGGTGAACACCCTGAACGGGGGTTCCTCGCCCGGATGGCGCCGGCCGTGTACGCGGCTGGCGGTGGTGAACACCTCGAAGGGGCCGGCGAAGTCGAGCAACTCGACCTGGGGGTAAACGTAAATGGCGATGGAGAGGGTCATGGTGGCTCAGCGCAGGAGGGTGAGGTGCGGCACGCAATCGGCGTCGGCCCAGAGGATGGCATTTTGCTGCCATTGCAGGCCCAGGGCCCGGGCATTGTCCAGCGACAGGCCGGGCACGAGGCAGCTCGGCTCGCCGGGCCAATCGCCGCGCGGGTGGCGGCCGGTCCCGGGGATGCAGGGCAGGCCCAGCACTGCGAGCGCATGCATCAATTTGGCCTGCCGCTCGGTGTTGGTCGCGTCATCCAGCGGCTGGCTCCAGGGATTGAAGGCGGTGATGTAGGCGGCGCACCGGGCATGGTGCCGCTGGCAGAGGTCGGCGAACGGCTGGCTGTACTGCCCGACCTGCAGCACGAAGGGCGGGTCGGCATGCACTTCGTACCAGGTCTAGCGGTAGGCTTGGCGCAGAGCGGGGTCGATCTGGGTGGTGTGCATGGGGCCTCGGTGTAACGCCTGCCACGGGCAGGCTATGGCAGGCATCGGCACAATACCCCATCGCCCCGCCTCTGCGAACCCCCGATGGCTTCGATCCACCGCCTTGACTTGCTGCGCCATCTGCGCGCCCAGTTTGCCATCGACTGGCACGGCCACCACGGCGGCGCGCACTGGGCGCGTGTGCGCGCAAATGGCCTGATGCTGGCAGCGCAGACCGGCGCCAACCCGCTGGTGGTGGAGCTGTTCGCGTTCTTTCATGACAGCCGGCGCATCAACGAATGGGAAGACCCGGGGCACGGCGCGCGCGGGGCCACGCTGGCGGGTCAGCTCAGGGGCCGTTTCTTCGACGCCAGCGACGGCGAGATGGACCAGTTGGTCGCGGCCTGCAAGGGCCACAGCGACGGCGGCAGCACCGGCAGCGCCACGGTGCTGACCTGCTGGGACGCCGACCGGCTGGACCTGCTGCGTGTGGGGATCACGCCGCGCGCGCAGCGACTGTGCACGGCGGCGGCGCGGGAGCCGCACATGATGGAGGTGGCGAATCTGCGGGCACGGGCATGGGTGGAGAGGTACCGGGGGCGTGGGCGGGAGTGAGTCTCTTGCAGGCAGCGCCGGTTCGTCGGATGGCGGGGGACGGGTTCTTGCGGGTCCACCAATGAAAAAGGCCCCCAGGTGGTTGTCCCTGGAGGCCTTTGCATGAAGCACTGGTGCCGATTATCGGAATCGAACTGATGACCTACCGCTTACAAGGCGGTTGCTCTACCAACTGAGCTAAATCGGCATCCGCGGAATTTTACAGGAGGCACCGTGCCAACAAAGTCACAGTGCGACAACGGCCCTGGGGGTCACTTGATCCGCGTGAGCGTGGGCTTGGGCCGCCCGCCTGGTGGTGGGGCGTCGGGGGTGTCGCCCGAGCCTTCCGAAGGCGTGCCCGACAAGGGCACCAGCCGCACTTCGGCGTCGCCGCCACTGCGGGCTGCGCTGTCTGCCGCGTGGGCGGCGCTGCTGCCGATGCCGCGCGCCGGCGCCCCATCCGCCGGCTTGGCACTGCCGGCCGCCGAGGGCGCAGCCGCAGGCACCTGCGGAAACGCCATGCCCTGCCCGTTCTCGCGCGCGTAGATCGCGATGACGCGGTCCACCGGCACCATGATCTCGCGGGCGGTGCCGGCAAAACGGGCACTGAACTCGATGAAATGGTTGCCCAGCTTGAGCGAGCTGGTGGCGTCGAAGCTGATGTTCAGGACGATCTCGCCGTCCTTGACATACTCGCGCGGCACCTGGACGGTGTCATCCACCTGGACCGCCACATAGGGGGTGAAGCCGTTGTCGGTGCACCATTCGTACAGGGCCCGGATCAGATAGGGCCGGGTGGACGTGGCTTCCTGGGCATCGGCGATCATCGGTTCACCCCTTCTGGCTGTGGTGGCCTTGTGCTTACTTGCGCATCACTTTCTCGGACGGTGTCAGCGCCTCGATATAGGCCGGGCGCGAGAAGATGCGCTCGGCGTACTTGAGCAAGGGTGCGGCATTCTTGCTCAGGTCGATGCCATAGTAATCCAGACGCCACAGCAGCGGCGCGATGGCCACGTCGAGCATCGAGAAGCCGTCGCCCAGCATGTACTTGTTCTTCAGGAAGATGGGGGCGAGCTGGGTGAGGCGGTCACGGATGTGGGCGCGCGATTTCTCCAGCAGTTTTTCGTTGCTCTTGGCGGCACGCGATTCGAGCGTGGACACATGCACGAACAGTTCTTTCTCGAAGTTGAGCAGGAACAGGCGCACCCGCGCACGGTCGACCGGGTCGCCGGGCATCAGCTGCGGGTGGGGGAAACGCTCGTCAATGTACTCGTTGATGATGTTCGACTCGTACAGGATCAGGTCGCGCTCGACCAGGATGGGCACCTGGCCGTAGGGGTTCATCACGCTGATGTCTTCGGGCTTGTTGTAGAGGTCGACATCTCGGATCTCGAAATCCATGCCCTTCTCGAACAAGACAAAACGGCAACGGTGCGAAAAAGGGCAGGTCGTTCCTGAATACAAGACCATCATGGCAAGGGCTCCTAAAAATCAAAAAGAGTGGGAAGCGCTGCGGCACTCCCACTCTGAGAACGCAAACCCGACCGGGAAGGCCGGGCCTGTACTGTGACCAAGGCTACTTGATTTCTTTCCAGAAGGCAGCGTTCAGGCGCCAGGTGAAGACGGTCAGCAAGGCCAGGAACAGCAGCACGCCCACACCGACACGGGTACGGGTGTTCTGCGCCGGCTCGCCCATCCACTGCAGGTAGGCCACCAGGTCACCCATGGCCTGGTCGTATTCCAGCGGACTCATGGTGCCAGGGGTCAGCTGCTCCCAGCCCTTGAACACCTTGACCTCCTGGCCGTGCTCCTGCTTGACGTCGTAGACAGGCTTGCGGGTGCCTTGCAGTTCCCACAGCACATGCGGCATGCCCACGTTGGGGAAGGCCAGGTTGTTCCAGCCGGTGGCCTTGGTGTCGTCGGGGTAGTAGGTGCGAAGGTAGGTATAGAGGTAGTCCGGACCGGAGCCCTTGCCGAAGGCTGCGCGCGAGCGGGCGATCACCGTCAGGTCAGGGGGGACCCCGCCGAACCACTCCTTGGCGTGCTTCGGGTTGAAGTTGGAGACCATGGTCTCGCCGATCTTGTCGGTGGTGAACAGCAGGTTGTCCTTGATCTGCTGCTCGGTCAGGCCGATGTCTGTCAGGCGGTTGTAGCGCATGAAGGCGGCCGAGTGGCAGTTCAGGCAGTAGTTGACGAACAGCTTGGCGCCGTTTTGCAGGGCGGCCAGGTCGTTGGTCTTCTTGGGCGCCTTGTCCCAGGCAATGGTGTCGCCACCGGCCGCATGGGCGGCGCCCGACAACAAGGCACAGGAAGCCACCAGGGACCAGAGCAACCGATAGGATGTACGAAGAATAGTCATTGTGCTTGCCTCTTGCGCTCAATGGGCTGCGAAGGTCACACGCTGCGGAACCGGTTTGGGTTCGCCGATCGTGCTCCACCAGGGCATCAGCAGGAAGAAGCCGAAATAGAACAGGGTGCCCACTTGCGACACGCGCTCGCCGATCGGTGACGGCGGTTGCACGCCCAGGTAGGCGAGGATGACGAAGTTGATGACGAAGATGGCATACATGTACTTGTGCCAGCTCGGGCGATACCGGATCGACTTGACGGGGCTGAAGTCGAGCCAGGGCAGGAAGAACAGGATGATCACGGCGCCGCCCATCACCACGACACCCCAGAACTTGGCGTCGATCGCGAGCATCGTCGCCACCAAGCCGGCAGCAGCCACGAGGACCACTGGCTTGAGGAAGCTCGGCATGCGGATCTTGACCACAGCCACCAGGGCGCCGAGCACCACGCACAGGATCAGCACGTACATCATTTCGGTGGTGATGGCGCGCAGCATCGAATAATAGGGCGTGAAGTACCACACCGGGGCGATGTGCAGCGGGGTCTTGAAAGGATCGGCCGGAATGAAGTTGTTGTATTCGAGGAAGTAGCCACCAAACTCGGGCGCGAAAAACACGATGGCGCTGAAGACCGTCAGGAATACGCTCACCCCGAAGATGTCGTGCACCGTGTAGTACGGATGGAACGGAATGCCATCCACAGGGACGCCGTTCTTGTCCAGGTTGGCCTTGATTTCGATGCCATCGGGGTTGTTGGAACCCACCTCATGCAGCGCGATGATGTGCGCAACCACCAGACCGAGCAGGACCAGAGGTACCGCGATGACATGGAAGCTGAAGAAGCGGTTGAGGGTGGCGTCGCCCACGACGAAGTCGCCGCGAATCAGCAGCGCGAGGTCAGGGCCGATGAACGGAATGGCAGCAAACAGATTGACGATCACCTGGGCGCCCCAGTAGCTCATCTGGCCCCACGGCAGCAGGTAACCCATGAAGGCTTCGGCCATCAGGACGAGGAAGATCGCGCAGCCAAACACCCAGACCAGTTCACGCGGCTTGCGGTAGCTGCCGTAGATCAAGCCACGGAACATGTGCAGATAAACCACCACAAAAAATGCCGAGGCACCGGTGGAGTGCATGTAGCGCACGAGCCAACCCCAGGGAACGTCGCGCATGATGTACTCGACCGAGCCGAAGGCCAGGTTGGCATCGGGCTTGTAGTGCATCACCAGGAAGATGCCGGTCACGATCTGGATGACCAGGACCAGCAACGAGAGCGCACCGAAGAAATACCAGAAGTTGAGGTTTTTAGCCGCGTAGTACCGCGACATGTGGTCTTCGAACAGCTTGCTGAGCGGGAACCGGTTGTCGACCCAGTTCAGCAGCTTTTCGGAGGCCGGGGCGTTGGGGGAGACTTCTTTGAATTGAGCCATGATGGTTTCCGGTCAGGCCTTCTTGTCTTCGCCGATGAGCAGGCGGGTGTCGGACAGGTACATGTGCGGGGGCACCTCGAGGTTGTCAGGCGCGGGCTTGTTCTTGTAGACCCGGCCCGCCATGTCGAAGGTGGAGCCGTGGCAGGGGCAGAAGAAGCCGCCTTGCCAGTCGTCGGGCAGCGAGGGCTGTGGGCCGGCCTGGAACTTGTCGGAGGGCGAGCAGCCCAGATGGGTGCAGATGCCGACCACCACCAGGAACTCCTCCTTGATGGAGCGGTGTGGGTTGAGCGCGTATTCAGGGGTGAATTCGGCGGGTTTGCGCTCGGACTTCGGGTCGGCGAGCTGCGGGTCGAGGCCCTTTAAGGCCGCCAGCTGCTCCGGCGTGCGGCGCACGATCCAGACCGGCTTGCCGCGCCACTCGACCGTGATCTTCTCGCCCGGCTTGAGTGCGGAGACATCGGCCTCGACTGCCGCGCCTGCGGCCTTGGCCTTTTCGGAGGGCTGGAAACTGCTGACAAACGGTACGGCTGTAAAGGCGCCGCCCACCACGCCAGCGCAACTCGAGGCGATCAGCCACGTCCGTTTGCTGCTGTCGACTTGGGTGTCACTCATGGGAATCCTCAATGAAATCTTCTCTACCTTGGCCAGCGGCGGATTGTAGCTGACGGCTTCGCACACAAAGCCCACGGCCCGCGCGGCGGATTCTTTGCGGTCGCACTGCAAAAATTCCAGATAATGCTCCCTGCTTTGCGGCCGTCCGGCCGGGGCAGCCACACCATAAAGGAGATCAGACCATGAGCATGATGTCGGAGTTCAATGAATTCGCCCTCAAGGGCAGTGTGATGGATCTCGCCGTGGGCGTGATCATCGGCGGCGCCTTCGCCAAGATCGTCGATTCCGCCGTCGGTGATCTCCTCATGCCTCTTGTGGGAGCGGTGATCGGCAGCCTGGACTTCTCGAGCATGTTCGTGATCCTGGGCAATGTGCCCGCCGGCACCGCAATGACACTCGCCGAGCTGAAGAAGGCTGGTGTCCCGGTGTTTGCCTATGGCAACTTCATCACCATCGCGGTGAACTTCACCATCCTGGCCTTCATCATCTTCCTGATGATCAAGCAGATGAACCGCCTCAAGCGCGAAGCGCCGGCACCGGCACCCGCTCCGGTCGCCACGCCCGAAGACATCCTGCTGCTGCGCCAGATCCGCGACAGCCTGCACAAGTAGGCCCTGCAGACCCGGGCCGGTCCGCAGGCGCGGTCACGGCCGGTCAGGCGCCGATCAGACGACGGGCCAGGCGCAGCGCAGCGACCAGGCTGCCGGCATCCGCCCGGCCGGTACCCGCGATGTCGAAGGCGGTGCCATGGTCCGGGCTGGTGCGCACGAGCGGCAGCCCCAGCGTCACGTTCACGCCCTCATCCAGGCCCAGGTACTTGACCGGGATCAACCCCTGGTCGTGGTACATCGCCACCACCACGTCAAACTCGCCCGTCGCGCCAGCGTGCGCCCTGGCCCGCATGAAAACCGTGTCCGGCGCGATCGGGCCATGCACATCCATGCCCGCCGCGCGGGCGGCATCGACGGCGGGTGCGATGACGTCGATCTCTTCGCGGCCGAAAAGCCCCCCCTCGCCGGCATGCGGGTTCAGTCCGGCGACCCCGATCCGCGGTGGGCGACCCAGCAGCGAACGCAGGGCCGTGTCGGTGATGCGCAGCGTCTCGTCGATATTGGCGCGGGTCACGGCATCCAGGGCGTGGCGCAGCGAGATGTGGATGCTCACCAGTACCACGCGCAGGGCGTCATTGGCCAGCATCATGCGCACCGGCATGTCCTGCACGCGCACGCCGGCGTGTTGCGCAGCCACCGACTGGAGCAACTCGGTGTGGCCCGGGAACGCGTCGTAGGGCGGCCCTGCGGCTGACAGTGCCTGCTTGTTCAGTGGCGCGGTCACCAGTGCCGCGATCTCTCCCCGCAGGGCGGCCTGGGCCGCCCACACCACGCAGCGCCCGGCCAGTTCGCCGGCCACTGCACCGACCTGGCCCAGGGGCACCAGCGGCACCGGGGCGCCCACCTGCCAGACCGGGATGCAGCGCGGTGGCGCCTGCAGGGCTTCGGCCGGGTGGTCGAGCACCAGCACGGGCAAGGCCGGCTGCCCCGGCCCCGCGATGCCCAGGCTGGCGCGTCGCATGCTGGCCACGTCGCCCGCCAACAGGCAGCCGGCTGTCGCGTCGGGCGCATCCCGGAAGGCCTTGGCAATGATCTCGGGCCCGATTCCGGCGGGGTCGCCCAGGGTGATCGCAATCGGCTTGTCCATGCCAGACTCAGGCCGGGTTGTCGATGTCGATGAACCGGTGCGACAGCCCGAACTGTGCCGCCACATGCGCACCCACGGCCTGCACGCCATACCGTTCGCTGGCGTGGTGGCCGCAGGCCAGGAAGGCCACGCCGCACTCGCGCGCGTAATGCGCCTGCGGCTCGGAGATCTCGCCGGTGATGAAGGCGTCCGCACCCGCCTCGATGGCCGATTCGAAATAGCCTTGCGCGCCGCCGGTACACCACGCGATGCGCCGCACCGGTCGCGGTGCCGGATCGACGATGGTCACCACACGCCCGAGCGCCTTTTCGATGCTGCGCCCCAGTGCGGCAGCATCGGCGTGCACGCTGCCGTCGGCGCAGCCGCCCAGGAAACCCAGCTCCTGCTCGCCGAATCGCGCTTCGGCCACCAGGCCCAGGACGCGCGCGAGCTGCGCGTTGTTGCCCAGTTCCGGGTGGGCATCCAGGGGCAGGTGATAGGCCAGCAGATTGATGTCGTGCGCCAGCAGCAGGCCCAGGCGCTGGCGCATCCAGCCGGTCACACGCCCGTCCTGACCCCGCCAGAACAGCCCGTGGTGGACGAGCAGCGTGTCCGCACCAGAGGCGATGGCCGCCTCGATCAGGGCGCGGCTGGCCGTCACGCCGCTCACGAGATGGCGGACCTCGCGCCGGCCCTCGACCTGCAGGCCGTTGGGCCCGTAGTCCTTGAAACGCGCGGGCTCCAGCAGGGCGTCGAGGGCCTGCACAAGCTCGGATCGGTCGGTCATGGTGGCTTGCCTGGGGGTGGTTGCACGGAGCCGGCCTGTTCAGAAGGGCCAGCGGGGGTGATTGTGAGGGCATCGGCCTGCAGGCTGCTGTCGCAGCCCGTGCCCGCCGCAATCCAGCGCGGCGCCAGGCCTTGCAGCACACGGGCCAGCCACGGCGCCAGGGGGTGGGCTCTTGCCGGCAAAAGACGCTGCATGCGCTGCGCCGAGCCGGACATCAGCCCGCAGCGATAGGCCCCGACTTCTGGCTCCCACTGCAGGGCATCACAGGCGCCGTGCCGACGCCGTGACACCACCATGCCCACGGGGCACGGTGCCACCAGGCAGCAGATGCCGCATCCGTTGCAAGGCGCACCCATCGCCGGCTTGGACGGCGCCTGGGGTTCGACATGGAGGGTCCACTGCTTGGTGTGCATGAAGGGGTCTTGCACCGCACTTTACCTTGCGAAAGGCCCCTCAGAGCCCCATGTCCCTCTGACAGGGCGCTCCATCGGTGCGGACCCGGCACCTACAATTTGCCCCATGAGACGTCTCTGGCTGCTTTTCTCGCAAACCGCCACGGTGCTGCTGGCGGCGTACTTCGTGGTTGCCACGCTCAAGCCGGGGTGGCTGGGTGTGGCTGGCGGCCTGCGCGGGGGGGTTGCGCTGATCGAGGCGCCGGCAGCGGCACCCGGTTCGGTGCCGCCGGGCAGCCTGCGGCTGGCGGCCCAGACGGCGGCCTCGGCGGTAGTGAGCATCAACACCAGCAAGACCGCCCGACCCGGGCCACACAGCAGCGAGCCATGGTTCCGGTTTTTCTTCGGTGATCAGGGCACGCAACCCCAGGCCGGGCTGGGCAGCGGTGTGATCGTCAGCCCGTCCGGACTGATCCTGACCAACAACCATGTGGTCGAGGGCGCCGACGAGATCGAGGTGATCCTCAACGACAGCCGGCGCGCGGTGGCCAAGATCATCGGCACCGACCCCGACACCGACCTCGCCGTGCTCAAGATCGAGCTCGACAAGCTGCCGGTGATCGTGCTGGGCAATTCGGACGACCTGCAGGTCGGCGACCAGGTGCTGGCCATCGGCAACCCTTTCGGTGTCGGCCAGACCGTCACCAGCGGCATCATCAGCGCACTGGGGCGCAACCAGCTGGGCATCAACACCTTCGAGAACTTCATCCAGACCGACGCAGCCATCAACCCCGGCAACTCGGGTGGCGCGCTGGTGGACAGCACCGGCAACCTGATGGGCATCAACACCGCCATCTATTCACGCTCGGGCGGCAGCATGGGCATCGGGTTCGCCATTCCCGTGTCGACGGCACGCATGGTGATGGAGGGCCTCGTGAAGGACGGGCAGGTGACCCGCGGCTGGATCGGCGTCGAACCCAACGAGCTGTCGCCCGAACTGGCCGAGACCTTCGGTGTCAAGGCCGAACGCGGGGTCATCATCACGGGGGTGTTGCAGAACGGCCCGGCGGCGCTCGCCGGTGTCCGGCCAGGGGACGTGATCAGCCAGGTGGCGGGCCGGGACGTGGCCAATGTGTCGGAGCTGCTGTCGGCCGTGGCGGCTCTCAAGCCCGGAACGCCATCGCAGTTCCGCCTGCAGCGTCGCGAGCAGCAACTGGATGTCGATGTCACGCCTGGCGTGCGGCCCAAGCCACGGCGCCAGCCCCAACAGTGAGCATCAGGCGCGCGCGGGCGCCGCGGCTCAGGATTTGGCTTCTTCGGCCTTGTCCTGGCTCTTTTCTTCCGGCGCCTGGGTGTGCCTGATGAAGAACTTGGCCGCCCAGATGCCGGCTTCATAGAGCAGGCACATGGGAATGGCGAGCGCCAGCTGCGACACCACGTCAGGCGGGGTGATGACAGCGGCGATCACGAACGACAACACGATGAAGTACCCGCGGAACTCCTTGAGTTTCTCGATGCTGACAATGTTCATGCGCGCCAGCAGCACCACCACGATCGGCACCTGGAAGGCCACACCGAAGGCCAGGTACAGGCCCAGGATGGCCTCGACATAGGAGGCGATGTCGGGGGTCGCCGCCACGCTGGCCGGGGTCACGGCCTGGATGAAGGCGAACATCTTGTCGAGCACGAAGAACTGCACGAAACCGATGCCGATGTAGGCCAGCGCGCTGCCGAAGAAGATCAGGGGCAGGGCAAGCCGTTTCTCGTGGCCGTACAGCCCCGGAGCGATGAAGGCCCAGGCCTGGTACATCAGCCAGGGCAGGGCCAGCAGCACGCCGGCCATCATGAGCACCTTGAGCGGAACGAAGAAAGGCGAGAATACGCCCACCGCGATCAGTTTGGCGCCAGGCGGCATGTGGGCCCGGATCGGCTCGGCGATCAGGTCGATCAGGCCGCTGGGGGAGGGCCAGATCGCCAGCAGGATCATGCACACCACCAGGCCGATCAGGCTGTAGATCAGACGGTCCCGCAGCTCCATGAGGTGCTGCACGAACGGCTGCTCGGTGCCTGCGAGTTCGTCGGGTTTGGAGGTGGGGTCTGTCATCGTGGTGCAGGGGCCAGAGTTCTACCGGGAGCGTAGGCCCTGGCGGGCAGGGCCCGGTTGGATTCGTCAGCCGACCTTCTGGGGCCGGAACCGCGCGACACGGGCTGCACCGGACAAAGCACGGGTTCGCACGCCAGCCCGGGCCTTGTACCAGTTGGGCATGGCGCCGGTCTTGACGCGCCAGCGCTTGCCGGGATGCCGGTACACCGGGTAGCTCTCCAGTGGCGTGTAGCTGCTGGTATCCGGCGCGGTCTCGGTGCTCAGATGGGTGGCATCGGCCCAGGACTTCTCGAAGTCGCTCGCGCCGCTGTGGATGGAAGACTCGACATCCTGGGCTGCAGTGGCCACGGTGTCTTTCATCTTCTTGAGCTCGTCGAGCTCCATCGAACGGCTGACTTCTGCCTTGACGTCGGACACATAGCGCTGCGCCTTCCCGAGCATGGTGCCCACCATGCGGGCCACGCGCGGCAGTTTCTCGGGGCCGATCACGATCAGCGCGACCGCGCCGATCAGGGCCACCTTGGAAATGCCGAGGTCGATCACGCCAGTGCTGCCACGTCAGGTGTCAGGACTTTTGACGCGCTTCGACGTCTATGGTGGTCTTTTCAGGCGCTGCGGCGGCGTTGGCCACCTGCCCGGCCGGCGCGGCCGCCTTGTCGTCGGCTGTCGCGGTGCCGTCTTTCATGCCGTCCTTGAAGCCCTTGACGGCGCCTCCGAGGTCGCCGCCCATGTTCTTCAGCTTCTTGGTACCGAACACCATGACGACGATGAGCAGAACGATCAGCCAGTGCCAGATTGATAACGAACCCATGAGTTTCTCCTAAACAATTCGCGAATTTTAGTCGTGCGGCCAAAGGGGGCCCCAATAACCCTTCATCAACCGCGCAACCAGGGGCGCGGGCCCCCCATCACATGGACATGCAGGTGGTGGACTTCCTGGCCGCCTTCGGCACCGGTATTGCTCACGATCCGGTAGCCGCCCTCAGGGTAAGGGCGGCAACCTTCCTGCAGCGCCAGCGCGGGGATCAGCGTCATCATGTGGCCCATCAGGCCTGCATGCTCGGGACCCAGCTGGGCGAACGAGGGGATGTGCAGCTTCGGGACAAGCAGGAAATGCACCGGCGCCCAGGGATGGATGTCGTGGAAGGCGAAGACATGGTCGTCCTCGTGCACCTTGCGCGAGGGGATCTTGCCCGCGATGATCTTGCAAAACAGGCAGTTCGGGTCATGCGACACGGTGGCCCCTCCCTTCTTTCGTTGTCATTGGCCGACGGGCCGGCTGTTGTTCATGGCCACCATGCCGCGCACGATCCGGTACAGGAACCAGATCGAGATCACGAACCAGGCGATGGCGCCCGGCAGGTAGAGCAGCAGGAACAGCGGCGCGGTGACCAGGTACAACAGGCCGGCGGTGATCACCGAGCGGATGCGCCAGGAAAAATGGCTGGCCTGCCAGGTGCCGGCGGCCTCGTCCTTCTTGACCATGTCCACCACCAGCGCGACGATCAGCAGCGCGGCACCCGCCTGGGCGCCCGGCACCAGGGCGCCGACGGCGACGATCAGGTGCAGGATGTAGCTGATCCAGCCCACCGTCTTGAGGGCCTGGGCCTTCTCGCTGTCGACCGCCTGCACATCGATGACATCAACCATGGCTGCTCTCCCCGGGTGTGGATGAATGGGCGCCCTGCTCACGCGACTGCGCCTTGCGCAGGGCCTTTTCCTCGATGCCGCTCGTTCCCGCGCGGCGCTGCAGTTCGGCCAGCACGGCGGACGGCGACAGATCGTAATAGGCCAATGTGATCAGGCTGTGAAACCAGAGGTCGGCCACCTCCCCCACCAGCAGGGCCTGCCGGGCGGGTGCGTCGCCACCGGTGGCCCGGGCCAGGTCGACATCCTTGGCCGCCATGACGACCTCGGTCGCCTCCTCGCCGATCTTCTTGAGGAATGCATCCGGCCCGCGGTGCAGCAGTCGGGCCACATAACTGGTGTCCGGGTTGCCACCGGACGCGGCCTTGCGGCTCTCGATGACGGCAGCGAGCTCCTCGAGAACGGCGGTGGATACGGAACCTGGAGGCATGCTGTGTTATTTGTAGATCGATTCGGGATCTTTCAAGACCGGGTCGGTGATTGTCCAGGATCCGCCAGCGACGCCGCCCTGTTGCAACCGGAAGAAGCAGCTGTGCCGGCCAGTATGACAGGCGATGCCCGGCGTATGCCCCTGCTGGGTGACCTTGAGCAGGATGACGTCGTTGTCGCAATCCATCCGCACCTCGTGCACCAGCTGCACATGGCCGGACTCCTCGCCCTTGAACCACAACCTGCCGCGGGACCGGCTGAAATAGACGGCGCGGCCGAGTTCGACGGTCTTTTGCAGCGCCTCACGGTTCATCCAGGCAAACATCAGCACGTCGCCGGTGGCCTGTTCCTGGGCGATCACGGGCACCAGCCCGGCGGCATCCCATTTGATGTCGTTCAACCAGTTCATGCGGGTATTGTCGGCGATGGCCGGGCGGCCCCGCAGCGGCGCCAGCGGCTGGTCAGAGGCGGACCGGGATGCCGCGCGCGGCCATGTGCTGCTTGGCCTGCTGCACGGTGAATTCACCGTAATGGAAGATGCTGGCCGCCAGCACGGCGTCCGCGCCGCCCGCCTGGATGCCATCCGCCAGGTGGTCCAGCGTGCCCACACCACCCGAGGCGATGACCGGGACGTCGACCGCGTCGCTCACGGCCCGTGTCAGGGCCAGGTCGAAACCGGACCTGGTGCCGTCGCGGTCCATGCTGGTCAGCAGGATCTCGCCCGCGCCGCGCCGGGCCATGTGGCGCGCCCACCCCACGGCATCGATGCCGGTGTTGCGCCGGCCGCCATGGCTATGGACATCCCAGCCGGGGCCGACTGCGGCGCCATCGGGCCCGATACGCTGCTCGTCCTGGGGCTGTCGCCGCTTGGCGTCGATGGCCACCACGATGCACTGCGCGCCATAACGCGAGGAGGCGTCTTCGATGACCTGGGGGTTCGCCAGTGCTGCGGAATTGAAACTGGTCTTGTCGGCACCCGCATTGAGCAGGCGGCGCACGTCCTCGACGGTGCGCACGCCACCTCCGACGGTCAGCGGTATGAAGACCTGGCTGGCCACCGCCTCGATGATGTGCAAGAGCAGGTCGCGGTCGTCGCTGGTGGCGGTGATGTCGAGGAAGGTGAGCTCGTCGGCGCCCTGCTCGTTGTAGCGCGCGGCGATCTCGACCGGGTCGCCTGCATCGCGCAGGGACACGAAGTTGACTCCCTTGACGACCCTCCCGCCCGTCACGTCCAGGCAGGGAATGATGCGCTTGGCCAGCACCGGGGGATCAGCCGTTGAGCGCGTCGGCGCGGGCCTGGGCGGCCGCGAAGTCGAGGTCGCCGGAATAGATCGCGCGGCCGCAGATGACGCCTTCGACCCCTTCGCTCTCGACCTCGCACAATGCCTCGATGTCGGCCATCGAGCTCAGGCCGCCGGACGCGATCACCGGGATGGTGAGCGCCTGTGCCAGCTTGACGGTGGCCTCGACATTGATGCCGGACAGCATGCCGTCGCGCCCGATGTCGGTGTAGATGATGGATTCGACGCCGTAGTCCTCGAATTTCTTGCCCAGGTCGATGACATCGTGGCGGGTGAGCTTGCTCCACCCATCGGTGGCGATCTTGCCGTCGCGGGCGTCCAGGCCGACGATGATATGGCCGCCGAACGCGGTGCAGGCGTCCTGCAGGAAGCCGGGGTTCTTGACGGCGGCGGTACCGATGATGACGTAGCGCAGGCCGGCGTCGAGGTAGCGCTCGATGGTGTCGAGGTCGCGGATGCCGCCGCCGAGCTGCACGTCGACCTCGCTGCCGACGCTCTTGAGGATCTTGCGGATCGCCATCTCGTTCTTCGGGTGGCCGGCAAACGCGCCGTTCAGGTCGACCAGATGCAGCCTGCGCGCCCCCTGGCTGACCCAGCCCCGGGCCACGGCTGCCGGGTCCTCGCCAAAGGTGGTGGATTGTTCCATGTCGCCTTGCTTGAGGCGCACACAGTGACCGTCTTTCAGGTCAATAGCGGGAATGAGCAGCATGGTGCGGGGAAGGCGCGGACGGGTCAGGGTTTCCAGCGGAGGAAATTGCGGTAGAGCGCGAGGCCGTGGGCAGCACTTTTTTCCGGGTGAAATTGGGTGGCAAAAATATTATCGCGTGCAATTGCCGCGGTAAAGCGCCCACCGTAGTCGGCTTCGCCGACGCTGTGGCGCGCAAAAGACGGTCGGGCGTAGAAACTGTGCACGAAATAGAAGGCGCTGCCGTCGGGGATACCGTCCCACAGCGGGTGCGGTGCAGCATCTGCAGGGCTGCGCCAGACCTGGTTCCAGCCCATGTGGGGTACCTTGAAGCGGCTGCCGTCCTCCTGCAGCCGGCCGGCCAGCTGGAACCGGATGACGTCGCCGGGGAAGAGTCCCAGGCCAGGTGTACCCGCGCCATCGTCGCCCTTGCGGCCTTCCTGGCTGTGCTCCAGCAGCATCTGCATGCCCACACAGACACCGAACAGCGGCTTGCTCGCGGCCGCCTCCAGCACCGGGGCGAACAACCCGGATTCGCGCAGCTCGCGCATGCAGTCGGGCATCGCGCCCTGCCCCGGCAGTACCACGCGCTCGGCGGCGCGCACCTGCTGCGGGTCGGAGGTGATGACGACACCGATCGTGTCGTCGGCCGCAGCCGCATGCACCGCCTGCGCCACCGAGCGCAGGTTGCCCATGCCGTAGTCGACCACCGCGACCGTCCGCAGGGTCACAGCGATCCCTTGGTGGACGGGATGATCCCGGGCGCCCGGGGATCGGGCTCCACCGCAGCACGCAGGGCGCGGGCGAAGGCCTTGAACACCGATTCAGCCTGGTGGTGAGCGTTTTCGCCGCGCAGGTTGTCGATATGCAGCGTGACCAGGGCGTGGTTCACGAAACCCTGGAAGAACTCGTGGGTGAGCTGGGTGTCGAAGCCGCCGATCATGCCGCTCTTGAACGGCACGTGGAGCACCAGGCCCGGGCGGCCCGAGAAGTCGACCACCACCCGGCTGAGCGCCTCGTCCAGCGGCACATAGGCATACCCGTAGCGGCGGATGCCCCTCTTGTCGCCGATCGCCTGCAGCACGGCCTGGCCCAGCGTGATGCCGACGTCTTCCACGGTGTGGTGGCCGTCGATGTGCAGGTCGCCCTCGGCCTGGATGTCGAGGTCGATCATGCCGTGGCGGGCGATCTGGTCGAGCATGTGGTCGAAGAAACCGATGCCGGTGTGCAGGCGCGACTGGCCGGTGCCGTCCAGGTTGACGCGCACGGTGATGCGGGTCTCGGCGGTGTTGCGGGTGACTTCTGCGCTGCGCGGCGCCGCGGCGCTCACGGGGGTGCTTGGCATAGGGAGTCCTTCAACGCGGTCAGCAGGAGGTGGTTTTCTTCGGCAGTGCCCACGGTCACGCGCAGACAGTTGGCCAGCAGCGGGTGGAGACCCGCCATGTTCTTGACCAGCACGCCCCGCGCCTTGAGGCGCTGGAAGATGGCGCTGGCGACGTCCTGCGCCACGCCAGCCAGCGGAGAGAGCCGGACCAGGATCATGTTGGCATCGCTGCGGTAGGCCCGCACGCCGGGCAAGGCGGCCAGGCCCGCCTGGAGCACGGCCCGTTGCGCCACGATGTCACGCGCCTGGGCGGCAAACACATCGGCATGCTCAAGCGCGAACAGCGCGCACTCGGCATTGAGCACGCTGATGTTGTAGGGGGGGCGGACCTTGTCGATCTCGCGGATCGCGGCCGCCGGGCCGACCAGGTAACCGATGCGGACACCTGCCAGACCGAACTTGCTCATCGTGCGCATCAGCAGGACATGGTCGTGGCGCGCCAGCCGGTCCATGTAGCTGCGGCTGGCAAATGGCTGGTAGGCCTCGTCGATCACCACGAAGCCGGGTGCCGCCTCGATGATGCGCTCGATCACGGCGTCGTCCCACAGGTTGGCGGTGGGGTTGTTCGGGTAGGCCAGATAGACGAGCGCCGGCTGGTGCTGCGCGATCGCCGACAGCATGGCGGGCTCGTCGAGCTCCAGGTCTTCGCGCAGGGGCACGCCGATGAACTGCAGGCCCTGCAGCTGCGCGCTCATCGCATACATCACGAAACCCGGCACGGGGGCGAGCACGCTGGCGCCCGGGATGTCGCAGGCCATCGACAACATCGAGATGAGTTCATCCGAGCCGTTGCCCAGCATGGTCTCGAAACCGTCCGGTATGCCGGCATGGGCCGCGAGCGCGGCGCGCAGTTCGTGCAGGCGTGGGCCCGGGTAGCGATTCAGCGCCACTGCGCCCAGACGGGCGCCAAGCTGCGCCTGAAGTTCGCCCGGCAGCCGGTGCGGGTTCTCCATCGCGTCCATCTTGAGCAGGCCGGCCGAGGACTGCACGGCGTAGGCATGCATGGCGCGCACGTCCGGGCGGATGCGGCGGCTTAGCAGACTGGCGAGTGGCGGACGGGTCATGGCGGCAGGAGATCGCTCAGCAGCTGTAGGCGGTGGACAGGGCATTGAAGATCACCAGCTGCACCGGCATGTCCGCCTCGTACAGGCCCTTGTTGCGTGCCAGCTCGGCATCGAACAGGGGTTTGGCCATGTGCGGCTCCAGCCGGCGGCCATTGATGCAGATCTGGGGCTTGCCGCCGGCCCGCTCGGCGCGGGCATGCGCATCCAGGGTGCCTTCGAGCACGCCGACCAGGTAGTACTGCACATAGTTGGGGCCCTGTTTCTTGTCCGACAGCTCCAGGGCGCGCAGTTCGCGCAGGCTCATGGCCGGGGCCGACAAGGCCCCCATCAGCATCACCGTGACGAGAAGACGGCCACAGGTCCGTGCGGAAGGCATCATGGGAACTCCTCGCTGCGCACCGCGGTGCACGCTGGCGCGGGGCGGCATGACGCTGCGCCCATCGCTCATGGCTGCACCCGCATTTCAGCCGCCCGGGCGTGTGCATCCAGGCCCTCGCCGTAGGCCAGTTCGGCGGCAATGCGGCCCAGGCTGCGGGCGCCGGCGGCGCTGACCTCGATGAGGCTGCTGCGCTTCTGGAAGTCGTACACGCCCAGCGGGCTGGAGAAGCGGGCCGTGGCCCTGGTGGGCAGCACATGGTTGGGCCCGGCGCAGTAGTCGCCCAGGCTCTCGCTGGTGTAGGCCCCCAGGAAGATGGCGCCAGCGTGGCGCAACAGCGGCTCCCAGCGATGCGGTTCGTGGCTGCTCACTTCGAGGTGTTCGGGCGCCACGCGGTTGCTCAGGGCGCAGGCCTCTTCCATGCTGCGGGTATGGATCAGCGCGCCGCGGCCATTGAGCGAGGCGGCGATGATCTCGCGTCGGGCCATCGTGGGCAGCAGGCGGTCGATCGCGGCCTGCACGGCGTCGATGTAGGCGGCGTCCGGACACAGCAGGATGCTCTGGGCGAGTTCGTCGTGTTCGGCCTGGCTGAAGAGGTCCATTGCCACCCAGTCGGCGGGCGTGGAACCGTCCGCCAGCACCAGGATCTCGCTCGGGCCGGCGATCATGTCGATGCCCACCGTGCCGAACACGCGGCGCTTGGCCGCCGCCACATAGGCGTTGCCCGGGCCGGTGATCTTGTCGACCTTGGGCACGGTGGCCGTGCCGTAGGCCAGCGCGGCCACGGCCTGCGCGCCGCCGAGCGTGAACACCCGCGTCACGCCCGCCAGATGGGCGGCCGCCAGCACCAGCGGGTTGCGCTCGCCGGTGGCGGACTGCCCGTCGGCATGCGCCGGAGTGGGTACCACCATGATGATCTCGCCCACACCGGCCACCCGGGCCGGGATGGCATTCATGAGCACCGACGACGGATACGCCGCCTTGCCGCCCGGCACGTAGATGCCCACGCGGTCCAGCGGCGTGACCTTCTGGCCGAGCAGGCTGCCGTCTTCGTCGCGGTAACTCCAGCTTTCGCCGCAGGCCTTTTTCTGGGCCTCGTGGTAGCTGCGCACGCGCCGGGCGGCCACTTCGAGCGCCTCGCGCCGGGCTGGCGCAATGCTGTCGAAGGCGGCCTGGAGCTCGGACTGGCTCAGCTCCAGCGCGGCGACCGAGGGCGCATGCACCCGGTCGAAGCGGCGGGTGTAGTCCAGCACGGCCGCGTCACCCCGGGCTTGCACGTCGGCCAGGATGTCCTGCACACGCTGCTCGATGGCGGCGTCGGTATCACCGGACCAGAACAGGCGGCGCGAGAACGCCCCCTCGAAGTCGGCCTGGGCGGTGGACAGGCGCAGCGGGATGGCGGATAGCGTGGCCATGGTGGCGGGCTCAGGCGGGCCGTGGCGGGATGGCCGCAGCAAATGCGTCGATGATGCGGCGGATGGGCGCCTGCTTGAGCTTGAGTGCGGCCTGGTTCACGACCAGGCGGGAACTGATGTCCATGATGTGCTCGACCTCGACCAGACGATTCGCGCGCAGCGTGTTGCCGGTGGAGACCAGATCGACGATGGCATCGGCCATGCCGGTGAGCGGCGCCAGTTCCATGCTGCCGTAGAGCTTGATCAGGTCGACATGCACGCCCTTGGTGGCGAAGAACTCCCGCGCGATCGCCACATACTTGGTGGCCACGGTCAGGCGCGAGCCCTGGCGCACGGCGGACGCGTAGTCGAAGCCTTCACGCACCGCCACGCTGATGCGGCAGCGCGCGATATGCAGGTCGAGCGGCTGGTACAGGCCGTCGCTGCCGTGTTCGAGCAGGGTGTCGCGCCCGGTGATGCCGAGATCGGCGCCACCGTACTGCACATAGGTGGGCACGTCGGTGGCGCGCACCACCAGCACCCGCACCTCGGGCTGGCTGGTGTCGAGTATCAGCTTGCGGGAGGTCTCGGGATCGTCGAGCACGGTGATGCCGGCGGCCGCCAGCAGCGGCACGGCCTCTTCGAAGATGCGCCCCTTGGACAGGGCCAGCGTGATCATGCCTGCGGCAGCAGGCTTGCACCTGCACGGGACACCGGCCTATTCATGGGTCTTCCACTCGTCGGGCGTCAGCGTCTTCATCGACAGGGCATGGACTTCGTCGGTGTGCATTTTCGAGCCCAGCGTGGCATAGACCATTTGGTGGCGCTGGATGGCGCGCTTGCCCTGGAAGGCGGACGACACGATGGTGGCATACCAGTGGCGGCCATCCCCCTCCATCGTGCAGTGCTCGCAGGGCAGGCCGGCCAGGATGAGGGATCGGAGTTGTTCAGCGGTCATGTGTGTCAACCTTGTTCAGCTGCGGATCTTGTAGCCGATGCGCAGCAGGTGCACTGCCACGCCGCCGGCCAGCACCAGCGCGGCGCCGACGATGCCCAGGCTCAGCCACGGGGAGGCATCACTGACGCCGAAAAAACCATACCGGAACCCGTCGATCATGTAGAAGAACGGATTGATGTGGCTGACTTTCTGCCAGAAAGGCGGCAGCGACCCGATGGAATAGAACACGCCGCTGAGGAAGGTCATCGGCATGATGATGAAGTTCTGGAAGGCCGCGAGCTGGTCGAACTTCTCGGCCCACAGGCCGGCGATCAGACCCAGGGCGCCCATCAGCGCAGCCCCCAGGACAGCAAACACCAGGATCCAGTGCGGCGCCACCATGCTGGGGAAGGTGAAGAATGCCGTGACCACCAGCACCCCCGCCCCCACCACCAGCCCGCGCACGACCGACGACGCCACATAGGCAAAGAACCAGCTCCAGTGGGACAGCGGCGTGAGCAGCAGGAACACCAGGTTGCCCATGATCTTGCTCTGGATCAGCGAGGACGAGCTGTTGGCAAACGCGTTCTGCAGCACGCTCATCATCACCAGGCCCGGCACCAGAAAGGCGGTGTAGGAGAGGGTGTCATACACCTTGACATGGTCTTCGAGCACGTGGCCGAAGATGAGCAGGTACAGGATGGCGGTGAGCACCGGCGCGGCAACCGTCTGGAAACCGACCTTCCAGAAGCGCAGGATCTCCTTGTAGAACAGGGTCTGCCAGCCGGTCATGCGATGGCTCCGGCGGGCTCGGCGGGCTCGCGGTTCTGGGTCATGACCTGCAGGAAGACATCTTCCAGGTCGGCCTTGCGGATCTCGATGTCCTCGGCACGCAAGCCTGCCTCGCGCACGGCGGCAAGGTAGCGTTCGATCTCCAGCGCGTCATGCACCGGCAGCTGCACGATGCGGCCGGTCACCCGGGCCTGTGCTGCCAGCGCCGCCGGCAGCTCGGCGTCGAGCTTGAAGCGCAGCACATTGCCCGAGGCCGCCTTGAGCAGCGCGCTGGTATGGTCGAGCGCGACCACCCGCCCGTTCTTGAGCATGGCGAGCCGGCCGCACAGGGCCTCGGCCTCTTCCAGGTAATGGGTCGTCAGCAGGACGGTATGGCCCTGCTTGTTGAGCTTGTCGATGAAATGCCACAGGGTCTGGCGCAGCTCGACGTCCACCCCGGCGGTGGGCTCGTCGAGGACGATCACCGGCGGCTTGTGCACCAGCGCCTGCGCCACCAGCATGCGCCGCTTCATGCCGCCGGACAGCTGGCGCATGTTGGAGCCCGCCTTGTCGGCCAGGCCCAGGCTTTCGAGGAGCTCGTCGATCCATGGCCCGTTGTTGCGTACCCCGAAATAGCCGGACTGGATGCGCAGGGCCTCGCGCACGTTGAAGAAAGGATCGAACACCAGCTCCTGGGGCACGATGCCCAGATTGCGCCGGGCCTGGGCATAGTCGGCCTGCACGTCGCAGCCGAGCACGGTGACACTGCCACTGGTGGCGCGCGTGAGCCCGGCCAAGATGCTGATGAGGGTGGTCTTGCCGGCGCCATTGGGGCCCAGCAGACCGAAAAATTCGCCCTGCTGGATGTCGAAGCTGACACCGTCGAGCGCCTTGAAGCTGCCGTTGGAGGGCCCGCGCGCGGAGGGATAGGTCTTGGAAACCGACTTGAACGAGATGGCGGGCATGAGAGCCGCCGATTTTAGCCGCTGGATCAGGCAGCCGGCAGCAACTCGGCAATTCCGTACAGCGTGGCCAGATCGCGCAGGCGCTGTGGCATCGCGCGGATCGCGACCATCTTGCCCAGATGCAGCGCCTCGCGGCGGCATTCCAGCAGCACCGCCAGCGCGGCGGAATCGAAGCGCCCCAGCGCGCTTGCATCCACCACCACCGGCCCGGGCTCCGACTGCAATCCCTGGATCAGCATCGTCAGGCAGGCCCTGGCCTGCACGCGGGTCAGGTCGGCCGGCAGCACCAGCATGCTCAGCCTTTCCGAGCGTTGTTCTTGTTGCGTTCGGTCAGCGTCGCGATGAGGCCGTCGAGCCCCTTGGCATTGATCTCCGGGCCGAACTGGCTGCGGTAGGTCTCGACCAGCCAGACACCCAGGACGTTGAGGTTGAAGATCTGCCAGCCGCTGCCCTGTCCGGGCGTCTTCTCCAGCCGGTAGTCGAGCTGGATCGGGTCACCGCGGCCGCGGACCTCGGTGCGGACAACCACCTCCTTGTCCTCGGGCGCCGAACGCATGGGCTTGACCTGGATGGTCTGGTCGCTGACCTGCGCCAGGGCCCCGGCATAGGTGCGCACCAGCAGGGTCTTGAATTCCTCCTGCAGCCGCGTCCGCTGCGCCGGCGTGGCCTGGCGCCAGGCCGGCCCCACGGCCGAGGCGGTCATGCGCTGGAAATTCACATTGGGCAGGATCTTCTGGTCGACCAGCGCGACGATGCGCGAGACATCGCCGTTCTGGATGCTCTTGTCCGCCTTGATGCTGTCCAGCACGTCGGTGGAGAGGCGCTTTATCAGGGCGTCCGGCGCCTCGTCGGCGGCGAGCGCCGGCAGTGCGGGAAGGCACAGGGTGGCGGCCATCAGCAGGGCCGCGGAAAAGTTCAGGCTTCGACGTTGCATGTCAGGTCTTTCCGATCACAGAAAACAAAAGGGTCATGGCCTCAACGCGCCAGCCTCTGCCGCGGCTGACCCCGGCGCCGCGCTGCGCGGCAGCCGCAGTGTCAAGGCGCGGCAGGTTCTTCCGGCGGGTCGCCATCGAACACGGCATTGCGCCGGCGCTGCAGGTATGCATCCCGGGTGAATGTGTACTTGTCGAGGGCGACCTCGTCGAGAGCCTCGCTGGCCCGCAGCAGGCCTGCCCGCGTGTCCAGCAGGTCGACCACCTTGATCGCGTTGCGGGTCGGGATATGGTCGAGGTTGCCCACGATGTCGGCCGACCTGTCCACCGGCAGGGCCACGGTGTCGCGCACGGTCGACGAGCCCAGGAAGGGAAGCACCAGATACGGCCCGCTGGGCACGCCCCAGTAGCCCAGCGTCTGGCCGAAGTCCTCGCGCCGGCGCTTGATGCCGGCTTCGCTGGCGATGTCCAGGATGCCGCCCAGGCCCAGGAAGGTGTTGACATTGAAGCGCATGAAGGTCTCGGCAGCCGCCTGCGCCTTGCCCTGCAGCGCGCTGTTGGCAAAGGACCAGACCTCTTCGATGTTGCCCAGGAAATTGCCCACACCGGTGCGCACCGGCGCCGGCGTGACCGCACGGTACACCGTCGCGGCCGGCTTGAAGATGGCGCGGTCGACGCCATCGTTGAACTCGAACATGCCCCGGTTGAAGGTCTCGAAGGGGTCGCGCGGGTTGCCTCCGGGAGCGGTGGCGCATCCGGCGCAGGCCACTGCCACAGCCCCTGCAAGGGCCATGCGCCGTGCCAGCCGTGCATGGCTGGTTGCCGTGAATCTGCTCATTTCTTGTCCTTGCTTCCCTGTGCGTCACCACCTTCGGCAGCCTTGCTGTAGAGAAACTGGCTGATCAGGTTCTCCAGCACGACAGCGGACTGTGTGCTGGAAATGGTATCACCTGCCACCAGATTCTTGTCGGCGGCACCGGGCTCCAGGCCCAGGTACTGCTCGCCCAGCAGGCCGCTGGTGAGGATCTTGAGCGAGCTGTCCTTGGGGAACACGTACCGGCTTTCCATGGCGATGCCCACCCGCGCCTGGAAGGATTTGTCGTCGAAGGTGATCGACTCGACGCGGCCCACCAGCACACCGGCGCTGCGTACCGCCGCCTTGGGCTTGAGGCCGCCGACGTTGTCGAACCGGGCCTCGACCATGTAGGTCTTCTGGAAATTCAGGCTGAGCAGGTTGGCCGCCTGCATTGCCAGGAACAGGATCGCCGCGAGCCCCAGCAACACGAACAGCCCGACCCAGACATCATTTTTCGACTTTTGCATGCACCGCTCCCCTTGTCACAGACTGAACATCATGGCCGTGAGGATGAAATCCAGGCCCAGCACCGACAGCGACGCCACCACCACCGTGCGCGTGGTGGCCTTGGAGACGCCCTCGGGCGTGGCCTGCGCCTCGTAGCCCTGCAGCAGCGCCACGAAGGTGACCGTCACGCCGAACACCACGCTCTTGAGCAGGCCGTTGCCGACATCACGCCACACATCGACACCGCCCTGGATCTGGCTCCAGAAGGAGCCCGCGTCGACGCCGATCAGAAGCACCCCCACCACCCAGCCACCGATGATGCCCATGGCGCTGAACACCGCGCACAACAGGGGCATGACGATGACGCCCGCCCAGAAACGCGGGGCCAGGATGCGCCGCACCGGGTCGACCGCCATCATCTCCAGCACGCTGATCTGTTCACCCGCCTTCATCAGGCCGATTTCGGCGGTGAGAGAGGTTCCGGCGCGGCCGGCGAACAGCAGCGCAGTGACGACCGGGCCCAGTTCACGCACCAGTGTAAGTGTGACCAGCAAACCGAGCGCTTCGGACGAGCCATAACGTTGCAAGGTGTAATAACCCTGCAGGCCGAATACAAATCCGACAAACAGGCCGGACACCGCGATGATGGCCAGCGAGTAGTTGCCCAGGAAGTGGATCTGGTCGCGCACCAGGCCGAAGCGGCGGAAGGTCGGGCCTGCCAGCAGCAGCAGGCGCATGAACAGGCGCGCGCCCTGTCCGATCTGCGCCAGGCTGGTGCGTACGGCAAGGCCGACATCGGAGGGGCGGTACCAGCTCAATGGGTGACCTCCGGCCGGCGTGCGTCGGCCCGGGGTGCGCCATAGTCTTCGTCCAGTGTCGGGCCCGGATAATGGAAACGGACAGGCCCCTCGGAATCTGCATTCACGTACTGCGCCACCAGCGGGTCGGCGCTCTGGCGCACGTGCTCGGGCGTGCCCTGGGTGGCGATCCTGCCATTGGCCAGGATCACGACATGGTCCGCGATGGAGAAGGTCTGCTCGAGCTCGTGCGAGACGAAGATGCTGGTCAGCCCCATCGAGTCGTTGAGCTCCCGGATCAGCCGCGCGGCCGTGCCCGTCGAGATCGGGTCAAGGCCCGAGAAGGGCTCGTCGTACATGATGAGTTCCGGGTCGAGCGCGATGGCGCGGGCCAGCGCGACCCGGCGTGCCATGCCGCCGGACACCTGGCTGGGCATCAGGTCGCGGGCGCCACGCAGGCCCACGGCATTGAGCTTCATGAGCACGATGTCGCGGATCATGCGCTCGGGCAGGTCGGCATGCTCGCGCAGGGGAAACGCCACATTCTCGAACACGCTCAGGTCGGCAAACAGCGCGCCGAACTGGAACAACATGCCCATGCGCCGGCGGGCAGCGTACAGGGCCTGGGGCCCGAGCTTGCCGACATCCTCGAAACCGCTCTCGCCGTACAGACGCAGTTCACCCTTCTGTGCACGGTTCTGGCCGCCGATCAGGCGCAGGATGGTGGTCTTGCCGCCGCCGGATGCGCCCATCAGTGCCGTGACCTTGCCACGCGGGATCGTCAGCGAGACGTCGTCAAGGATCACTCGCTCGCCGTAACCGAAAGTGAGCTGGCGCAGTTCGACGAGTGCGGAGGAGGTGGGGTCTGGCATGCAAGGGAAGACGCCGGTCTGGGGCCGGCGTTGGCATGATAAGGGATTATCCCGCCCCCCACAGGCGGGCCGCGGCCAACCGGTCAGCGCGGCAGGTCACTGAAGCCCATCAGGAACTCGTCCACCGCGCGGGCGGCCTGCCGCCCTTCGCGGATGGCCCACACCACCAGGCTCTGCCCGCGGCGCATGTCACCGGCGGCGAACACCTTCGGCTGGTTGGTCGCATAACCCCCCGCAGGCTCGGTGCTGGCCTTGGCATTGCCGCGGTTGTCGCGCGCAACGCCGAAGGCGTCCAGCATTGTGGCCACCGGCGCCACGAACCCCATGGCCAGAAGCACCAGATCGGCCTTGAGCGTCTGCTCGGAGCCGGCCACCTCGACCATCCTGCCGTCCTTCCACTCGACGCGCACGGTCTTGAGGCCGGTGACCCGGCCGTTGTCGCCGAGGAATTCCTTGGTGGAGATCGCAAACTCGCGCTCGCAGCCTTCCTCGTGGCTGGAACTGGTGCGCAGCTTGATCGGCCAGTACGGCCAGGTCATGGGCCGGTTCTCTTCCACCGGCGGCTGCGGCATCAGCTCGAACTGGGTCACGCTCGCGGCCCCGTGGCGGTTGCTGGTTCCCACACAGTCGCTGCCGGTATCACCGCCACCGATCACGATCACATGCTTGCCGTCGGCGCGCAGCTGGCCCGACACCTCGTCGCCGGCATTGCGCTTGTTCTGCTGGGGCAGGAACTCCATCGCGAAATGGATGCCCGCCAGATCACGCCCCGGCACCGGCAGGTCGCGCGACTGCTCGGCGCCGCCGGCCAGCAGCACGGCGTCGAATTCAGCCTGCAATTGCGCCGGCGTGACGGTCTCGCGGGCCCAGTTCGTCACCTTGCTGCCAGCGGGCATCGCGCCAACCAGCACGCCCGTGCGGAACACGACGCCCTCGGCGCGCATCTGCTCGACACGGCGGTCGATGTGGGACTTCTCCATCTTGAAGTCGGGAATGCCATAGCGCAGCAGGCCGCCGATGCGGTCGTTCTTCTCGAATACCGTGACCGCATGGCCGGCCCGCGCCAGCTGCTGCGCGGCGGCCAGCCCGGCCGGGCCGGAGCCCACGACCGCCACGGTCTTGCCGGTCTTGTGGGGCGCCGGCTGGGCCGTGACCCAGCCCTGTGCCCAGGCGCGGTCGATGATGGCGTGTTCGATCGACTTGATGCCGACGGCATCGTCGTTCACGTTCAGCGTGCAGGCCGCCTCGCAGGGCGCGGGGCAGATCCGGCCGGTGAACTCGGGAAAGTTGTTGGTGCTGTGCAGCACCGTGATGGCGTTGTGCCAGTCGCCCTGGTAGACCAGATCGTTGAAGTCGGGAATGATGTTGTTCACCGGACAGCCGTTGTTGCAAAAGGGCGTGCCGCAGTCCATGCAGCGTGCGCTTTGCAGCTTGGCCTTGCTGTCGTCGAGCGTGATGACGAACTCCTTGTAGTTCTTCAGCCGCTCCGGCACCGGGCGGTAGCCCTCCTCCAGGCGCTCGTATTCCATGAATCCTGTGACTTTTCCCATGATCTGTGTCCTTGGTGTGGCGATGTCTCGGCGAATCAGCTGGCGGCCACGGCTGTGGTGCCGGCGCCGCTGGCGCTGCGGGCCGGCGCTGCGGCAGCGGCGGCCTTCCTGGCGGCCATGCCATCGAGGGCGCGCCTGTATTCGATGGGGAACACCTTGATGAAACGGGCGCGCGACTGTTCCCAGTGGTCGAGCAACTCGCGCGCGCGCTTGCTGCCGGTCCAGCGGTTGTGGTCTTCGAGCAGCTTCCTGAGCTGGGCCTCGTCCGCCAGACCGTTGTGCCAGGCATCCCGATGGCCCGGCTGCTCGCCCGCAGGCAGCAGCGGCTCGAGCGTGACCATCGCCGTGTTGCAGCGGCGGGCGAACTGGCCATCCTCGTCGTATACATAGGCCACACCACCGCTCATGCCGGCGGCGAAGTTGCGCCCGGTCTTGCCCAGCACCGCCACCGTGCCGCCGGTCATGTACTCGCAGCCGTGGTCACCCGTGCCCTCGACCACGGCGGTCGCGCCCGACAGGCGCACGGCGAAGCGCTCGCCGGCCACGCCGCTGAAGAAGGCCTCGCCGGTCGTGGCGCCGTACAGCGCGGTGTTGCCGATGATGGTGTTCTGGGTGGCCACCCCGCGGAAGTCGATGCTGGGGCGCACCACCACGCGGCCGCCGCTCAGGCCCTTGCCGGTGTAGTCGTTCGCATCACCGATCAGGTAGAGCGTGATGCCGTTGGCCAGGAAAGCGCCGAACGACTGGCCGCCGGTGCCCTCGAGCTGGATGCGGATGCTGTCGTCGGGCAGGCCCTGCGGATGCACCTTGGTCAGGGCGCCGGACAACATGGCCCCCACCGAGCGGTTGACGTTGCGCGCGACCTCCATGAACTTGACCTTCTCGCCGCGCTCGAATGCCGGGCGCGACTTCTCGATCAGGATCCGGTCGAGCGAGCGCTCCAGGCCGTGGTCCTGGTCCTGCACATGGAAACGCGGCACATCGGGCGGGGCCGAAGGCTGGGCAAACAGGCGGCTGAAGTCCAGGCCGCTGGCCTTCCAGTGGGACAGGCCACGGGCGGTGTCGAGCAGGTCGGCGCGGCCGATCATGTCGTCGAACTTGCGGATGCCGAGCTGCGCCATGATCTGGCGCAACTCCTCGGCCACGAAGAAGAAATAGTTCACCACATGCTCCGGCTTGCCGGAGAACTTCTTGCGCAGCACCGGGTCCTGGGTGGCGACACCCACCGGACAGGTGTTGAGGTGGCACTTGCGCATCATGATGCAACCCTGCACCACCAGCGGGGCGGTCGCAAAGCCGAATTCGTCGGCGCCCAGCAGTGCGCCGATCGCGACGTCACGGCCGGTCTTCATCTGTCCGTCGGCCTGCACGCGGATGCGTCCGCGCAGCCGGTTGAGCACCAGGGTCTGCTGGGTCTCGGCCAGGCCGATCTCCCAGGGACTGCCTGCGTGCTTGATCGACGACCAGGGCGACGCGCCGGTGCCGCCATCGTGGCCGGCGATCACCACATGGTCGCTCTTGCACTTGGCAACGCCGGCAGCAACGGTGCCGACGCCGATCTCGCTGACCAGCTTGACGCTGATGCTGGCATGCGGAGCGACGTTCTTCAGGTCGTGGATCAGCTGGGCCAGGTCCTCGATCGAGTAGATGTCGTGGTGCGGCGGCGGAGAGATCAGGCCCACACCGGGTACCGAATAACGCAGGCGGCCGATGTATTCGGACACCTTGCCGCCTGGCAGCTGGCCACCCTCGCCGGGCTTGGCACCCTGGGCCATCTTGATCTGGATCTGGTCGGCACTGCTGAGGTACTCGGCGGTGACACCAAAACGGCCCGAGGCCACCTGCTTGATGCGTGAGCGCAGCGAATCGTTGTCGTGCAAGGGGTAGTCGACCTCGACCACGCCGTCGCCCATGACATCGCCCAGCGTCTGGCCCTGGCGGATGGCGATGCCCTTGAGCTCCTGGCGGTAGCGGCTGGGGTCCTCGCCGCCCTCGCCGGTATTGCTCTTGCCGCCGATGCGGTTCATGGCCACGGCCAGCGTGGCATGGGCCTCGGTGGAGATCGAGCCGAGCGACATGGCGCCGGTGGCGAAACGCTTGACGATCTCGCTGGCCGGCTCGACCTCGTCGACCGGGATCGCCCGGGCAGGGTCGATGCGGAACTCGAACAGCCCGCGCAGCGTCATGTGGCGGCGCGACTGGTCGTTGATGAGCTGGGCATATTCCTTGTAGGTGTTCCAGCTGTTGGCACGGGTGCTGTGCTGCAGCTTGGCGATGGCATCGGGCGACCACATGTGTTCTTCGCCCCGCACGCGCCAGGCGTATTCACCGCCCGCATCGAGCATGGTGGCCAGCACCGGATCGTCACCGAAGGCGGCCTTGTGCATGCGGATGGCTTCTTCGGCGATCTCGAAAACGCCGATGCCACCGACCCGGCTGGGTGTGCCGGTGAAGTACTTGTCGACGGTGTCGCTGTTGACGCCGATGGCCTCGAACAGCTGGGCGCCGCAGTAGCTCATGTAGGTCGACACGCCCATCTTGGACATGATCTTGGACAGGCCCTTGCCCACGGCCTTGATGTAGTTGTAGATCGCCTTGTCGGCGCCGATGGCGCCCGGGAGCCTGCCGTACAGGTCGACCAGGGTTTCCAGCGCCAGGTAGGGGTGCACGGCCTCGGCGCCGTAACCGGCAAGGGCCGCAAAGTGGTGCACCTCGCGGGCGCTGCCCGTCTCGACGACCAGCCCGGCCGTCGTGCGCAGGCCTCCGCGCACCAGGTGCTGGTGGATCGCGCTGAGCGCCAGCAAGGCCGGGATCGCCAGCTGCTCGCGGCCCAGCGCGCGGTCGCTGATGATCAGGATGTTCTTGCCACTGCGGATGGCATCGACCGCCTCGGCACACAGGGACGCCAGCTTGGCCTCGACACCTTCGTGGCCCCAGGCCAGCGGGTAGGTGATGTCCAGCGTGTAGCTGCGGAACTTGCCGTGGGTATGGCGCTCGATGTCGTGCAGCTTGGCCATGTCGGCGAAGTCGAGGATCGGCTGCGCCACTTCGAGCCGCATGGGCGGGTTCACCTGGTTGATGTCGAGCAGGTTCGGCTTGGGGCCGACAAAGGACACCAGCGACATCACGATGGCTTCGCGGATCGGGTCGATCGGCGGATTGGTCACCTGCGCGAACAGCTGCTTGAAATAGTTGTACAGCGGCTTGTTCTTGTCGGACAGCACGGCCAGCGGGCTGTCGTTGCCCATGGAGCCGATGGCCTCCTCGCCGGCCTGCGCCATCGGGCCGATCAGGAACTTCAGGTCCTCCTGGGTGTATCCGAAGGCCTGCTGGCGGTCGAGCAATGGCACCGTCGACACCGGCGTACCCGCCGGCGCATCGAGCGCCCGCACATCATCGAGGCGGATGCGCAGGTTCTCGATCCACTGCTTGTAGGGCTTGCTGTTGGCAAGATTGGACTTGAGCTCCTCGTCGTCGATCATGCGGCCCTGCTCCAGATCGATCAGGAACATCTTGCCGGGCTGCAGGCGCCACTTGCGCACGATCCTGTTCTCGGGGACCGGAAGGACACCGGATTCCGAGGCCATGATCACCAGATCGTCATCGGTGACGCAGTAGCGTGACGGGCGCAGGCCGTTGCGGTCCAGCGTGGCGCCGATCTGGCGCCCGTCGGTGAACACGATGGAGGCCGGGCCGTCCCAGGGCTCCAGCATCGCCGCATGGTATTCATAGAAGGCGCGGCGGCGCTCGTCCATGGTGGTGTGCTGTTCCCAGGGTTCGGGAATCATCATCATCACCGCCTGGCCGATCGGGTAGCCGGCCATGGTCAAAAGCTCCAGGCAGTTGTCGAAGGTGGCGGTGTCCGACTGGCCGGCAAAACTGATGGGGTACAGCTTGGCGAGGTCGGCGCCGAGCACCGGCGAGGACATCACGCCTTCGCGTGCCTTCATCCAGTTGTAGTTGCCCTTGACCGTGTTGATCTCGCCGTTGTGCGCCACATAGCGGTAAGGGTGGGACAGCGGCCACTCCGGGAAGGTGTTGGTCGAGAACCGCTGGTGCACCAGGCCCAGCGCCGAGACACAGCGTTCGTCTTCGAGGTCGCGAAAGTACACACCGACCTGGTCCGCCAGCAGCAGCCCCTTGTAGACCACGGTGCGGCTGGACATGCTGGGAACATAGTATTCCTTGCTGTGCTTGAGCCGCAGGTTCTGGATCGCCGCGCTGGCAGTCTTGCGGATCACGTACAGCTTGCGCTCCAGCGCATCCTGGACGATGACATCGGCGCCACGGCCGATGAACACCTGCCGCATGATCGGCTCCTTCTTGCGCACGGCCGGCGACATAGGCATGTCGCGGTTGACAGGCACATCCCGCCAGCCCAGCAGCACCTGCCCCTCGGCCTTGATGGCGCGCTCCATTTCCTGCTCGCAGGCCAGGCGCGAGGCATGCTCCTTGGGCAGGAAGATCATGCCGACGCCGTACTCGCCCGGGGCCGGCAGCGTCACGCCTTGCGCGGCCATTTCCTCGCGGTAGAGCGCATCGGGCAGCTGGATCAGGATGCCGGCGCCATCGCCCATGAGCTTGTCGGCTCCCACGGCGCCCCGGTGGTCGAGGTTCTCGAGGATCTTGAGCGCATTCTTGACGATGTCATGGGACTTGACTCCACGGATGTTGGCCACGAAACCAACGCCACAGGCATCGTGTTCGTTGGCGGCAGAGTACAGGCCGTTCTGTTCCAGGTGCTTGATTTCGTCAGCGGGTGTCGCCATGGCAGGTCCTTGAAGAGTGGCACCGGAGCAGGTCCGGGTGCGGCGGGTCACGCAAAAATCGCAGTGTAGTGCACTGCAACAATGATGCCAAGCCGAATAAATGGGGTCGGATACAACGAACCATGGACTCAGAACCGTCGCCAATCAATTGGGGACATATCAAATACCGTGGCGTCGACAGCGCCTCCTGCCGGCGGTGGCATCCAGGTTCAGACCCGCCGGGGTGGGCGTCCGGGCATGCCCTTGCTCAAACGGCGCGGGTTCGACTGTTGCAGGCGGGCAACGAACTCGGGGTCACCCAAGGCCCAGCCCGACAGCGCGGAATCCGTGAGCGCCGACTGCACCTGCGCCGATACCCCCTGCAGGACCATGTCGCGGTAGCGCGACTCCCGGTCGAACGGCGTGTTGCCCAGCTGCCACACCAGCGGGTGCGGCGTCAGGCACTTGTCCACGCGCAGGCCGGCGTAATGGCCATGGCTGGACCAGCGATAGTCCTGGGGCTGCAGGACCAGGCCTTCGCGCACCGGGTTGAGGTCCAGATAGGCCATGCAAGCCAGCAGGTAGCGCTCGGCCTGCAGCAGTGCAGCGCGGTAGCGCCCCTCCCACAAGGTTCCCGTACGGCCATGCTGCGTATTGAACTGGCGCACGTAGCGCCGCCCGAGCGCCTGCATGCAGCGCGACAGCGCCCCCTCGACGGCGGGCGTGACCAGCAGGTGGAAATGGTTGCCCATGAGCACGTAGGCATGCACGGCCACACCCTGTGCGCTGGCGCTGTCGCGCAGCAGGTCCAGGAAAAGCTGCCGGTCGGCGTCGGTCTGGAAGACAGGTTGCCGGTTGTTGCCACGCTGGATCACGTGGTGGGGATATCCGGGGACGGAGAGGCGGGGCAGGCGGGCCATCGGCGGGACTCACGGTGGTTCGCCCCATCATACTGTGATCTGACCCTGTTTCAGCCGGATGCTGCGCCAGGTGGCAGGGGCTCTGCCCGCACCACATCGGGGACGGCGCCCGATTCCGTGCCCAGCGGGAGGGCCACTGGCCCGGCTGGCGCGGGCAGCACAAACCGGGTCTTCAGCAGATCGGACAGGCCGAACTCGGCCAGCAAGGCACTCAGCCGCAGCGCCGCCGACTGCCGGCGCTGGCCGGTGTAACGGGCGAGAATGAGTTCGTTCTTCAGGCTGTGCTCCCAGCCCACCAGCTCCGTCACCGTGACCTGGTAGCCGCAGGCCTCCAGATACAGGCAGCGCAGCACGTTGCTGAGCTGGCTGCCCATTTCGCGGGTATGCAGCGGATGCCGCCACAGCTCGGCCAGGGGCGTGCGGCCCAGGCTCAGCGCCTTGTTGGCCGACAACAGCCTCGCCAGCTCCGCCTGGCAACAGGGCACCAGCACCATGCAGCGCGCCTGCTTCTGCAGCCCGAACCGGATCGCGTCGTCGGTGGCGGTGTCGCAGGCATGCAACGCCGTGACCATGTCGATGCGCGCCGGCAAGGCGCTGGAGCCGGTGGCCTCGGCCACACTCATGGGCAGGAAACTCATGCGCGTGAATCCCAGCCGCGCGGCCAGCACCTGAGAACGCTGCACCAGTTCCTGGCGGGTTTCGATGCCGTAGATCCAGCCGTCCGGGCGAGCACGGAAGAACAGGTCGTAGAGGATGAACCCCAGGTAGGACTTGCCAGCACCGTGGTCGGCCACGGTGATGCCGTCACCCAGTTCGAGCAGCAGCTTCTCGATGAACTGGTAGAGGTGGTAGACCTGCTTGAGCTTGCGGCGCGAGTCCTGGTTGAGCCGCCCTTCGCGGGTGAGGATGTGCAGCTCCTGCAGCAGCTCCACCGATTGGCCCGGTCGCAGCTCGGCCAGCGCAGGCGCTGCGGGTGTCGAACCCGATGCTGTCCGGGGCGATTTTGCTTGTTTCATGGGCCCTCCCCTGCCTCGGGTGCCGAACCGCCGACGCCGAGCGCGTTCCAGCCATCCAGCCCCAGACGCTCCAGGGTGCGGATATTGTTCCCGTAAATCGTTTCCGCCTCCGGGAAAGCCTGCACGGCGCGGGCAATGCTGGCTTCGCGCAGCAGGTGCAGCGTCGGATAGGGTGCGCGGTTGGTGTTGTTGCCCGGGTCCTGTGGCGCGGTGTGGGCAAACTGGAACTGCGGGTGGAAGCTGGCGATCTGCAGCATGCCGGCGAGGCCGCGGCGCTTGAGCAGGCGCGCGGCGTCGGCCACGAACAGGTTGAACTCGAAAAAATCGTCCAGCCCCTGCGGCACGACCAGCAGCGTGGTGTCGCGCACGGCAGGGTCGGCTGCAGCCAGTGCGTCGAGTTCGCGCAGCAGGTCCTGCTCCAGCGCCGGCGTCGACACAGCCGGGCTCACCACCCAATGCACCTGTCCACGCGCATGGACCGCCTTTGCGAAAGGGCAGAGGTTCAGCCCGATCACGGCGCGCTCCAGCCAGCGCTGCATGTCGGCCAGGATGCGCGCCTCGCGGGCTGCGCTGCGCGGGTTTGCGGACGGATGGCTGTGTTCGGGTGGGGACGCCAGGCTCATGGCAGCCTGCGCCGATGCATTTCCCGGCGCAGCGCAAGGGCAAGTCCCATGCCGGCGAAGGCGCAACTGCCCGTGACCGCCCAGGTCCAGCGCCAGTCCCCCGCCAGGCCGGCAACCCACCCGACAAGCGGCGGTCCGGCGAACTGCCCGATGGACGACCATTGCTGCATCCAGCCCACCGTGGTCGACACGCAGGATGCATCCGGCGCCACTGCGCCCGCCATCGAGAACAGCGTGCCCGGAACCATCCCGCCCATCATGGAGAACAGCAACACGCCGGCATATCGCCAGGCGATCGGCAGCGGCAGACCGTCGCCGGGCGCAACTGCGGCAAATGCCAGCACGGCACCGAAGGCCATCGCGCTGAATCCGAGGACCAGCAGCACATGGGGCGCCACCCCCCGCTGCAGCAGCCGGCCGGAGGCAATGTTGCCGATGATGTTGACCGCCGCCACCAGCGCCAGGGGTGCCGCAGAGAGCAGCCCGGCAGAGACATCGGGCGGGAACACCGAGGGCAGGAAACCGATCACCGCCAGCCATTGCCCGGAGTAGACAGCGAAGGTCAGGGCCACCAGCCAGGGGCCGGTAGCGCCCACGGTGCGACGCAGGCGCGACCACCATGCAGCCGCGCCGGCAGGTTGTGCGGGATCTGCCGCCCTGGCGGCACCCGAGGCTGCCGATGCCTGGTGGTCGGGCGGGACGCTGCGCCACAACCACAAGGCCATCACCAGGGTGGTCGCAGCGAGCCACCACCACCAGGCCGGCCAGCCAAGCTGCGCCACCATCCAGGGCCCGAACAGCAGTGCCAGCGCAGTCCCCGTGGGCATGTAAGCGCCCCACAAGCCCATCATCGCGCTGCGCCGCGCCGGGCTCACCAGCCGCATGATCAGGCCCGGTGCCGGCAAGGTCACCATCAGGAAGCCCAGGCCTTCGAACGCCCGCAATACCAGCAGCATGGACGCGTCCCGGGCCCATCCGCCGGCCGCGCCTGCAGCAGACAGCAGCAACAGACCACCCAGCATGCTGCGGCGCAGGCCGAAGCCATCCGCGCCCACGCCCAGCAGCAGCCCCAGCAGCATGCCCGCGAGTTGCACCATCGACAACAGGAACCCTGCCTCCAGCAGACTGATCTGCAGTGCATCGCGCAGCACGGGCAGGGCCGGCGACAGCTTGCCCACATGCAGCGCGCCACTGACACCCGCCAGCAACACCACCAGTTCGGGGGCCACCCGCCAGCGGGCGAACGTTGTCATGCGGTGGCGTCCAGCAGACGCAGCCCGGTGAGCCGGACATGTTCGCGCACGGCAAAGCGGTCGGTCATGCCAGCGATGTAATCCGCCACCACCCGGGCCGTGGCCGTCGCGTGGGGCGCGTGTGCCGCGCGCTGCGCAAAGCGGCTCTGCATCTCGCCCGGAGTCTGCAGGTAGGCCGCAAACAGGTCAGCCACGATGCGTCGGGCCTGGAGCGTGGTTTCCATCACCTGCGGATGGCGGTACAGATTGCGCAGCAGGAACTGCTTGAGTTCGCCGGACTGTGCCGCCATCGCAGCGCTGAAGCAGATCAGCGGCGCTTCGCCGCGAACCGCCTGAACGCTGTCGGGCGCGGCGCGGCTGATGGCGGTGCGGCTGCCCTCGATCACGTCGTAGACCTGCGCGCTGAGCATCTGGCGGATGGTCTCGTACAGCAGCCGGCGACCCTGGTCCGAATCACCGAGGCGCGGATGCCGCTGCAGGGTCTGGCGCAGGAAACCACCGAAAAGCGCAACCTGCTCGAGTTGCTCGATGCGGATCAGGCCGGAGCGAACGCCGTCGTCGATGTCGTGCGCGTTGTAGGCCACCTCGTCGGCGAGATTGCACAGCTGGGCCTCCAGGCTGGGCTGGAGGCGCGCAAGGAAACGCCGGCCGACCCCGCCCCGGCCATCCGGGTGCACCGGCTCGGAGGCTTCGAGTCGCTGCGCATTGCGCAGCGAACAATGCTTGAGCATGCCCTCGCGCGCCTCGAAGCTCAGGTTCAGGCCGTCGAAATCGGGGTAACGTTCCTCGAGGTGGTCGACCACACGCAGGCTTTGCAGGTTGTGCTCGAAGCCACCGAACTCGGCCATGCAGGTGTTGAGCGCATCCTGCCCGGCATGCCCGAAGGGCGTGTGCCCCAGGTCATGCGCCAGGGCGATCGCCTCCACAAGGTCTTCATTGAGCCGCAAGGAGCGCGCGATGGAGCGCCCGAGCTGCGCCACTTCCAGGGAGTGCGTCAGCCGGGTGCGGAACAGATCGCCCTCGTGGTTGAGGAACACCTGCGTCTTGTACACCAGCCGGCGGAAGGCCGAGCTGTGGATGACGCGGTCCCTGTCGCGCTGAAACTCGGTACGCCCGGGCGCTGGTGGCTCGGCATGCCGCCGGCCGCGGGACTGCGCCGGGTCGCAGGCATACGGCGCCAGCGGGCGCGCGCCCATGGTATCGACCGCCACAGGGACAGTCAGGACGGCCTGCGGGGTCGGCATGGTGTGGCGCTCAGCGGCAGCAGGCGTCGATGATCTGGCACACCAGCGCGTCCGGCGCGCCGCGCACGACCGCACGGCCCGGACCATCGATCAGCACGAACTTGATGTCACCATCCTGCGCCTTCTTGTCGACCCGCATCAGCGCGAGATAGCGTTCGGCATTGCTGGCTGCCCCGCGGCCGCCAGGGTCGCGCGCGGTGTCCGGCAGCAGCGGGCCGACCGTCGGCAGCCCGGCCGAAGCAAGCAGGCGCACCAGGCGGTCCGCGAAGGCGGCATCCACCAGGCCCAGCGCCTGCGACAGCCGCGCCGCCATGACCATGCCGCAGCCCACGGCCTCGCCATGCAGCCACTGGCCGTAACCCATGCCGGCCTCGATCGCATGGCCGAAGGTATGGCCGAAGTTGAGGATCGCGCGCAGGCCGCTCTCGCGTTCGTCCTGCCCCACGACGCTGGCCTTGATCTCGCAACTGCGCCGCACCGCATAGGCCAGGCTCGCCGCATCGCAGGCCCTCAGAAGACCCATGTGGGACTCGATCCAGTCCAGGAAGTCCATGTCGGCAATCGGCCCGTACTTGATCACCTCGGCCAGGCCGGCGCTGACCTCCCGGGGAGGCAGGGTGCGCAGCGTGTGCAGGTCGCAGACCACCTTGAGGGGCTGGTAGAAGGCGCCGATCATGTTCTTGCCCAGCGGGTGGTTGATCGCTGTCTTGCCTCCCACGGACGAGTCCACCTGCGCCAGCAGCGTGGTGGGGACCTGCACGAAGGGCACGCCGCGCATGAAGGACGCAGCCGCGAAACCGGTCATGTCGCCGACAACACCGCCCCCCAGCGCAAACAGGACCGTGCGCCGGTCACACCCGTGCTGCAACAGGGCATCGAAGATCAGGACCAGGGTTTCCCAGGTCTTGTAGGCCTCGCCATCGGGCAGCACGACCGTGTGGACCTGCCGGAAACGCCCCTGCAATGCCGACTGCAGCGTGGCAGCGTACAGCGGCTCGACGGTGGTATTGGTGACGATCAGGGCCGCGCCGGCGGCAGGCAGATCTTCGTAGGTCCGGGTCTGCCCCAGAAGACCGCCCGCCACCAGGATCGGGTAGCTGCGGTCGGCCAGCGCAATGGAGACTGTCTCGACGGAGGTGGGCAGTGGCATAGACACAGAGTTTAGAGGAAGCACCGGCGCCGGGCGGCCGCCGCCGCCGGCTGATGCTCAGCCCGGCGGCCAGGCGCCTGCCAGTTCGAGTTGCATCACGATCATGTTGACCAGCGTGGCGACCGATGGCCGACCGGTCTCGATCGAGAAATGCGCGGTCTCGCGGTACAGCGGGTCGCGGATGGCGTAGAGATCGCGCAGGCGTGCCAGCGGGTCGGCAACCTGCAGGAGCGGCCGGTTGCGGTCGTGCCGAAGGCGCCGGAACAACTCGTCCGGCGAGGACTTGAGATAGACGACCAGGCCGCGTTCGCGCAGATGGCGCCGGTTGGCCTCCCTCAGGACGGCGCCGCCGCCGGTCGCAAGGATGCCGGTTTGCGCAAGGCTGAGCTCGTCGATCACGGCCTCCTCGACATCACGGAAGGCGGCCTCCCCCTCCCGCTCGAAGTACTGGCGGATCGGACAGCCCAGGCGCTGCTCGACCACATGGTCGGAGTCGACGAAAGGCAGGGCAAGGCGACGCGCGAGGTGCCGCCCGACTGTTGATTTGCCGGAGCCGGGCAGGCCGATCAGACTGAATATCACGATCTCGAGCCGGACCGCCGCACCCGGCGGCCGGATTCCGCGCTAGCGGACCACGGCCCGGTCGGCAATGGTCTTGGGAGTGATGAACACCAGCATTTCCTGCTTGTTGGCCAGGCGCGAGCGCGTCCGGAACAGGTTGCCCACTCCGGGCAGGTCACCCAGCAGCGGCACCTTGGTTTCGCTCTCGGTCTCGGTCAGTTCGAAGATGCCGCCGATGACCACGGTGCCACCGTTTTCCACCAGGACCTGGGTCCGGATGTGTTTGGTGTTGATCGCGAAGCCGGCGGCCGTGGACTGGCCCACCGTGTCCTTGTTCACGTCGAGGTCCAGGATGATGTTGCCTTCCGGCGTGATCTGGGGCGTGACCTCGAGCTTGAGGTTGGCCTTGCGAAACGCGATGGACGTGGCGCCGCTGGAGGTGGCGACCTGGTAGGGAAGCTCGGTGCCCTGCTCGATCAGGGCCTTGATCTGGTCTGCCGTCACGACCCGCGGGCTGGACACCACCTTGCCCTTGCCGTCGGCTTCGAGAGCCTGCAGCTCAAGATTCAGGAACCGGTTGGCTGCAGAGTTGAAGATCGAGACCGCGAAGCTCGCAGGGCTGTAGCCGCCCTGCCCCACTGCAGGCAGGTTGACGAAGTTGTTGGAGGTGGTCCTTGCTGCGCCTGCCGCGTAAGTGCTGCCGAACGATGTGTTCAGCGGGCTGCCGTCAATGCTCAGCAGCTTGACGCCACTCGCCGGGTTCACGCCGCCGCCAAGCCGCACGCCCAGAGATTTTCCGAAGGTGTCCGATGCCTCGACGATGCGCGCCTCGATCAGCACCTGGCGCACCGGCACGTCGAGCTTGGCGATGAGTTGCTGCACCTGCTCCAGGCGGCTGGATACGTCCGTCACGAACAGCTGGTTGGTGCGCGGCTCCGGGATGACGCTGCCGGTGGGGCTCAGGATGCGTCCAGAATTGGGCCCCTGCCCGCCGGCGGTCAGGCTGGCCGCTATCTCTGCAGCCTTGGCGTAGTTGATCTGGAAGGATTGCGTGCGCATCGGCTCGACCTTCTCGAGGGCCAGCACGGCTTCGCGCTCCAGGCGCTCCTTCTGGACGAGTTCCTCGCCGGGAGCAATCAGCAGGACGTTGCCGTTCTTGCGCTTGCCCAGGCCCTTGGTCTGCAGGATGATGTCCAGCGCCTGGTCCCAGGGGACATCCTGCAGGCGCAGGGTCAGGGTGCCATTGACCGAATCGGAGGTGATGATGTTCAGGCCGCTGAAGTCGGCGAAAACCTGCAACAGCGAGCGCAACTCGATGCTCTGGAAATTCAGGGACAGCTTCTGGCCGGTGTACCCCGGGCCCTGCACCAGTTTGGTCGTGTCTTCCTTCAAGGGCTTGACCTCGACCACGAACTGCTCGTCGCTCTGGTAGGCACTGTGCACCCACTGACCACGCGGCTCGATGACCATGCGGACCCGATCACCCGTCTGGAACGTGGTGACGGTCTGCACCGGCGTGCCGAAATCGGATACGTCCAGCCTGCGGCGCAGGCCTTCCGGCAGTGAAGACTTGAGGAATTCCACCACCAAGTTCTGGCCCTGGACACGGACGTCGACCCCCACCTGGTTGCTGGGCAATGCGACAACGATGCGCCCGGACCCTTCGGCACCACGGCGGAAATCGAGGTCCTTGAGCGGAAGTGTGTCGCGATTGCGGCTCTCGGCGAAAGCCGGTGCGGCGGTGGGCGCGGCAGTCGCCACGCCAGCCACCGCGTCGAGCAGGACCAGCAGCGACTTGCCCTGCAATTGCGCCTTGTAGGAAGTGGGCTGCTTGAGGTTTAGCACGACCCGGGTGCGGTCGCCGGCCTGCACCACGCTGACCGACCTCAGGTTGCCCTGGTTGATGTCGATGGTGGAACGGCCCATGCCATTGGTGATGCCGGGAAAGTCAAGCGCGATGCGCGCCGGGGACTGGATCGTGAATCCCGAGGGCACGGCGGTCAATGCCTGCGAAAGATCGATCCGGATCGCCTCCAACCCACCCTGCACCGAACCCGTCACGGACTCGATCGCCGTCTGTGCATGAGACACCAGTGTGGCAACCGTCAAGGCAAGCCCCAGAAACAACTTCTTCCAGGGCGCTCGCGCCGACCGCATGTTCTGATTGTTCATTTCGACCTCTCTTGAAGTTGCAGTGATGCTGTGCGTTCGATCCATTCGCCCACAGCGTCTTGCACGATTTCTCGCAGGGCAACCTCTGTCTCGTTGATTTTCATGACCCGTCCGTAGTTCTGGCCCAGGTAATCACCCTGGCGCACCTGGTACAGCAGGTTGTTCACCCGCACCAGGGCCACCGGCTGGCCGGCCTGTACCAGGCTGCCCACAAGGGCCATCTCGGCGAGCGGAAAGGCCTCGAGCGCCTGCTTGCGCCGCGCCAGTTCGGGGGCCACCAGGCCCGCATTCGACACGGCCTGCACGCCATCGCGCTTGAGTGCCTGCGCCAGCTTCTCCCTGCTGAACGGCTCCACGGTGTCGGCCAGGCCGTAGCCAACCGGCTTGAAGACCTTGGGCTCGGGAATCGGCACCACCTTGGGCCGCGACTGGTTGCGCTGATCGGCCATCCAGCGGCTGAGGTCATCGCTATCGGAGCCACCGCATGCCGTCAGCACCAGACCCAGCGCCAGCACGGCAGGAATTCGGATCCGCTTCATTTCTTGGCACCTCCGGCCACCTTTCGCTGGGCGGCCACTTCCTGTGGGTCAAGGTACCGGAAGGTCTTGGCGGTGGCGTCCATCGTGAGCGCGCCATCCGGCCGGGGCAGCACGGTCAGGTTGTTGAGGGTCACGATGCGCGACAGGTTGGCGATGTCGGACGCGAATGCACCGATGTCGTGGTACTTGCCGGAGACCCGAAGCACGATCGGCAGCTCCGCGTAATAGTCGCGCACGGCAATCTGGCCGGGGCGGAACAGTTCGAACTGCAGGCTGCGACCCAGGCCGGCCTGGTTGATGTCGGACAGCAGCGCGTCCATCTCGGCCTTGCTCGGCAATTGTTTCTCGAGCTGGGTCACATACTGCAGAACCTGCTCGCGCTGCTTTTTCAGCACGTCGAGGTTCACGGCCTTCACCAGCTTGGCCGAGTAGTCCTTGCGCAGGGTCAGTTCCCTGGCCTGTTCTGCCTCGAGCTCTTGCTGGGAGGTGCTGAGCCAGGCGAACCACAGGCCCGTGACCACGAGCACCACCACGCCGACCAGCAGCCCGTAACGCGGCAGTGCCGGCCACAGCGAGGGGTCTTTCGGGTCCAGGTCACGGAACTGGGTGACGAGCTTTTCCTGCAATGCAGGAAAGTCGATGCTGGTTTTGGATTTGGTTGCCATATCCGCCTACCTGCTATTTCTTGACGGGCACGACCGCAGCCACTGCGGGGACCGATACCGCTGCGCTGGCGGCCGCCAGCGCCGGGGCTGCAACTGCCGCGCTTGCCGCAACAGCAGGCGGCGGGACAACCGCCTTTGCAGCTTCGCTGGCGCGCTGGAGCTGGAAGCGCAGCGTGAAATTCGACACCCGCCGGGTGTCACGCGCATTGAGCGCCACCGAACCGGAAACGATCTCGACCAGCTCCGGCCGCACGAACCATGGCGTGCCGCCAGAGAGATTGCGCAGCAGATCGGACACCCGCTCGTTGGACTGCGCGACCCCCTGCAGTGTCACGGTCTGGTTGACCTGGCGCATGCTCACGATGAAGACGCCATCGGGCAGCTGGCGAGACAGTTCGGTCAGCAGGTGCACGGGCACATTGCGGTCCGACTGCAGGTCCTCGACCGCCTGCTGGCGCGCGCGCAAGCCGGCAATCTCGGACTCGAGACCGGCGATGTCCTTGATCTGCCCTTCCAGGCGGGTGATCTCGGTCTTGAGGAACTGGTTGCGGCCCTGCTGCTCCGAGATGCGGCCCTGGTACCACAGGAAAACCGCACCCGCCACCAGGCCGCCAAGCAGAAACGCCAGCCCCAGGGTGACATTGAACATGTCCTTGCGCTGTTTGCGGGCGACCTCCCGGTGGGGTAGCAGGTTGATCAATATCACGACTGAAACCTCCGCAGGGCCAGACCGCAAGAGGTCAGGTAGGACGGCGCTTCACGCGTCATCTTCTTGAGACGGACGCCCTCACCGATCTCCATGCCGTCGAACGGATTCACCAGGCTGCAGGTGAAAGAAGTCTGCTTGGTGACCGCAGCCGTCAGACCCGGCAAGGCCGCCGAGCCGCCTGCCAGCATGATGTGGTCGACCTTGTTGTGGGGGGTGCTGGTGAAGAAGAACTGCAGCGCCCGCGCGATCTCCTGCACCATGCTGTCGACGAACGGGCGCAACACGCTGGACTCGTAGTCTTCGGGCAACTCGCCACTGCGTTTCTTGCTCTCGGCCTCTTCGGAGGAAAATCCATACTGGCGCACGATCAGCTGCGTGAGCTGGGCGCCACCGAAGGCCTGGTCACGGTCGTACAGGACTTCATCGTCCCGGATCACCTGCATGCTGGTGGTCAGGGCGCCGACCTCGAACAGGGCCACGATGGTTCCGACACCCTTGTTGGGCAGGCTCCGGATCAGCCGCGATGTCGCCAGCCTGGACGCGTAGGATTCGACATCGACCACCACCGGCTTGAGTCCGGCGGCCTCGGCCAGCCCCTGGATGTCCTGCACCTTTTCGCGCCGGGAGGCCGCAATCAGCACGTCGAGGTCGCCCACCGACGAGGTGCTGGGGCCCACGACGCAGAAATCGAGACTGACCTCGTCCAGCGGAAAGGGGATGTACTGGTTGGCCTCGGCTTCGACCTGCAATTCAAGTTCCTGGTCGCTGAGGCCGCCGGGCAGCACGATGCGCTTGGTGATCACCGCCGACGGCGGCAATGCCATTGCGACATTGCGCGTCTTGGTGCCGCTCTTCTTGACGAGCCGGCGGACGGCCTCGGCAACCTCGTCGAACTTCTCGACATTGCCATCGGTGATCCATCCGCGCTCCAGTGGCTCGATCGCACAGCGTTCGAGCACCAGATTCCCTGCATTGTCACGCCCGAGTTCGACCAGCTTCACGCTGGACGAACTGATGTCCAGACCCAGCAAAGGTGCAGGCTGACGACTCAACAACGACCCCAAAGAGATCAAGACAATCCCCTGAAACAGGCCGATACAAGATCGGCAAAACTTAAGAATTCACTTGAATGCTATCAGTAAGCTCCTTGTCCGGCAAAGGTTTTTCCCCATTTTGCGGTTCTTGAGCGTTGCCAAAAGCAGACGTTTCCCCGTGTATTCGAAGGCTAGCAGGAAAACTGCATGCAGCCACACGGCTACCATTGCCACTGACCTGGACTGCCTTGAATATTTGGCTCGGGAGGCATTTTCATAATGCTGACGCGCCCTTACTTTGGTTCTATGCCCCGAAATCAAACCCCGCCCGGCCCCGGGAACGCGTCGGATTCCGCCGGCGGCCACAAGGCCACGGGAACCGCACTGTGGCTGCGTGTGGCCTACGGAACCGTGGGGCTGCTGGTGGCCGGCGCGATGTCGCTGGCCATGGTGATCGCCATCGCGCTGGCGATGGCGTACCCGAATCTGCCTGACATCTCGGAACTTTCCGACTACCGGCCCATCCTGCCTCTGCGGGTGTACTCGAGCGACGGCCTGCTTCTGGGCGAGTTCGGCGAGGAGCGACGCAACCTGACCCGGCTCAAGGATATTCCCAAGGTGATGACCGATGCGGTCCTGGCAGGCGAGGATGCCCGCTTCTACGAACACGGCGGCGTCGATTACAAGGGCATGGTGCGCGCCGGGCTGGCCAATCTGGGCAACTTCAGGAGCCAGGGCGCGTCCACGATCACGATGCAGGTGGCGCGCAATGTCTACCTGTCCTCGGAAAAGACCTACATGCGCAAGATCTACGAGGTGCTGCTGACCTTCAAGATGGAGCACCTGCTCACCAAGGACCAGATTCTGGAGATCTACATGAACCAGATCTTCCTGGGTCAGCGCGCCTACGGCTTCGCGGCCGCGAGCGAGGCCTACTTCGACAAGCCCCTGAAGAACATCACGATCGCCGAGGCAGCGATGCTGGCGGGCCTGCCCAAGGCACCAGGCACCAACAACCCGATCCGCAACCCCAAGCGGGCCCGTGCCCGCCAGTTGTACATCCTGGACCGGATGGAAGAAAACGGCTTCATCACGGCCCGGCAGGCGCAGGAGGCCCGCCAGGAAAAGCTCAAGCTCAAGACAGGACCGGATGCCCAGCGCGTGCATGCCGAATACATCGCGGAAACCGTGCGCCAGCTGATGTTCGCGCAATATGGCAACGAAACCTATACCCGGGGGTTGAACGTATACACGACGATCAAGTCCAGCGACCAGGAGGCCGCCTACCGGGCCATGCGCCGCGGCATCATGGACTTCGAACGGCGCCAGGTCTACCGGGGCCCGGAGAAGTTCATTGCCCTGCCCGACACGCAGCAGGACATGGAGGACGCCATCGACGCCGTGCTGGACGAACATCCGGACAACGGCGACGTGATGTCGGCAGTGGTGCTGGAGGCCAGCCCGAAGCTGATCCGGGCCGTGCGGCAGAACGCAGAGACACTGGAAATCACCGGCGAAGGCCTCAAGGCCGCCCAGTCAGGCCTCAGCGACAAGGCGCAGCCCAACATCCGCATCCGCCGTGGCGCGGTGATCCGGGTGGCAAAGACCTCGAAAGGCACCTGGGAAATCACCCAGTTGCCAGAGGTCGAGGGCGCGTTCGTCGCCATCGACCCCGCCAGTGGCGCCATCCGGGCGCTGGTCGGCGGGTTCGACTACGACAAGAACAAGTTCAACCATGTCACACAGGCCTGGCGCCAGCCCGGATCGAGCTTCAAGCCCTTCATCTACTCGGCGGCCCTGGAGAAGGGTTTCACGCCCTCCACACTCATCAACGACTCCGCGCTGTTTTTCGACGCCGACGTGACGGGTGGGCAGCCCTGGGAGCCGAAGAACTACGACGGCAAGTTCGACGGGCCGATGAGCATGCGCACGGCGCTGGCACGCTCGAAGAACATGGTCTCGATACGCATCCTGCAGGCCATCGGGCCGCAGTACGCCCGCGACTGGGTCACGCGCTTTGGCTTTGACGAAGAAAAGCACCTGCCCTACCTGACCATGGCCTTGGGCGCGGGCTCGGTCACGCCGATGCAGATGGCAACCGCCTATGCGGTGTTCGCGAATGGCGGCTACCGGGTCAACCCCTGGATCATCGCCAAGGTGACGGAACAGTCCGGCCGCACCCTCCTGGAAACCCGGCCATTGCCGCTGGACGAGTCGACGCGTGCGATCGACGCCCGCAACGCATTCATCATGAACAGCCTGCTGCAGGAGGTGACCCGCTCGGGCACCGCCGCCCGCGCGCAGGGCACGCTCAAGCGCACGGACCTGTTTGGCAAGACCGGCACCACCAACGATGCCATGGACGCCTGGTTCGCCGGATTCCAGCCAGGGCTCGCGGCAGTGACCTGGATCGGCTACGACACGCCCCGCAAGATGGGCAACAGCGCCCAGGAAACTGGCGGGGGACTCAGTCTTCCGGTCTGGATTGCATTCATGGAGCATGCGCTCAAGGGAGTGCCCGTGGTGCAGTACGCGCCGCCCGAGGGCGTCGTGAATGCCAATGGCGAGTGGTACTACAGCGAGTTCGCCCAAGGCGCCGGCGTGTCCAGTCTGGGCATGGAGGACTCCGGCGGCGCCAAGGGCCCGAAGACCCTGGATCCCACGGTAGTTCCACCGTCCGACGAAAAGCGACGCATTCTGGACCTGTTCAGGAACTGATCACGCGGCAAACACCAGCGCCTGCCCGGCCTGCGCGCTCGCGTCCTCGGAAAGGCGGGAAAAGATCTCGCCCTGGCCCTTGGTGTCGGCCCAGAGGCTGCCGTCAAACCTGAAGTGGTAGCCACCGCTGCGCGCGGCGACCCAGATCTCGTGCAGGGGCTTTTGCAGGTTCACCACGATCTGGCTGCGGTTGGAGAACACCATTGTCACCATGCCACCGACCCGCTGGTTGTCGATGTCGGCATCGGTCTGCTCGTTGATGCGGTCGCAACATTGCTCGATCGCACGCAGCACCGCCTCGGCACGGTCCAGGAATTCGAGGTCGGTCATTACAATTTCGCCATGTTGCAACACATCCGGCAAATTCTAGTCAGTACCAGTGTCCTTGCTGCCGGTGTGGCGGCGCTCGCCGGTTGCGGTCAGAAGGGCGCGCTGATGCTGCCCACCGAGCCTGCGGCTGTTCAGCGGGCGACCCTGCAGCAGAGCATGCGACCGGCGACAGCCACCTCGGCCCCGCGCACAGGCGTCTCCGCGCCGCGGGCGCCGTGAGCCTATCCACCCACAGCCCTCAGGGCGAAGGAACTCCATTGATCTCCGACAGCCTCCCGGGAGCACCGCACATCCACTACGCCGGCAACGACCTGCACATGGAGCAGGTGCGCCTGAGCGATCTTGCGCGCGCTTATGGCACACCACTGTTCGTTTATTCGCAATCGGCGATCCTCGACGCGCTGGCCGCCTACCAGCGCGGGCTGCAAGGCCGCGCATCGCTGATTTGTTACGCGATGAAGGCCAACTCCTCGCTGGCGCTCCTGCGACTGCTGGCGGCGGCGGGTTGCGGGTTCGACATCGTGTCGGGCGGCGAACTTGCGCGGGTGCTGGCGGCTGGCGGTGACCCCGGGCGCACCATCTTCTCTGGCGTTGGCAAGACGCGCGCCGAGATGCGGCAGGCCCTGGAGGCCGGCATCGCCTGCTTCAACGTCGAAAGCGAGCCCGAACTCGAGACCCTGAATGCCGTGGCCCTGGCGCATGGCCGCCGTGCACCGGTGAGCATCCGCGTGAACCCGAACGTCGATCCAAAGACCCACCCCTACATCTCGACCGGCCTGAAAGGCAACAAGTTCGGCATTGCCCACGAACGCACGGTGCAGACCTACCAGCGGGCGGCGTCGATGCCCGGCCTGCAGGTCGTCGGCATCGACTGCCACATCGGCTCGCAGATCACCCAGGAAGCGCCCTACATGGACGCCATGGACCGCATGCTCGATCTGGTCCAGTCCATCGAGGCGGCGGGGATCCCGATCCAGCACATCGACTTCGGCGGCGGGCTCGGCATCAACTACAACGGGGACCAACCCCCCGGGGCCGACACACTGTGGCCCAAGCTGCTGGCCAAGCTCGATGCGCGCGGTCTCGGCCAGCGCAAGGTGCTGATCGAGCCGGGCCGGTCGCTGGTCGGCAATGCCGGTGTCTGCCTGACCGAGGTGCTGTACCTCAAACCCGGTGAACAGAAGAACTTCTGCATCGTCGATGCAGCCATGAACGACCTTCCCCGGCCTGCCATGTACCAGGCCCACCACGGCATCGTGCCCCTGCAGCCGCGCATGGATGCGCCCATGGTGTGGGAGGTCGTGGGCCCGGTGTGCGAGAGCGGAGACTGGCTGGGCCATGACCGCAGCCTGAGCGTGCGCAGCGGTGACCTGCTTGCCGTGTTGTCCGCGGGCGCCTACTGCATGAGCATGGCGAGCAACTACAACTCGCGCGGGCGCGCGGCAGAGGTGCTGGTCGATGGCTCTTCGGCACGCAGGATCCGATCGCGTGAAACCGTGCAGGACCAGTTGCGCGCCGAACAGGACGCCGGCGCATCCTGAGGCGCCTTGTCAGGGGGTGCGGGTCCGCCAGGCGCGCCAGACCCGCCAGCCCAGCAGCACGCCGATGATCCCCGCATAGACGGCGACCTCTGCGTAGTCGTTCTTGCCCGAGCGCATCCAGAAGAAGTGCAGCAGTCCGAGCGCTGCGATACCGTACACCAGACGGTGCAGTTGTTGCCAGCGTCGCGCGCCAAGCGCCCGGATCGCGCGGTTGAAGGATGTCGCAGCCAGCAGCGTGAGCAGCAGCACCGCGGTGGTGCCGACCAGGATGAACGGGCGCTGGATGATGTCGCGCACGGTATCTGCGACATCGAAGCCCATGTCGAACCAGCTGTAGCTCAGCAGGTGCATCAGCGCATAGAAGTACACGAACAGGCCCGCCATGCGCCGGAACCGGGCCCATGCGGTACAGCCTGTGATGACCCTCAACGGCGTCACGAGCAGCACCAGACACAGGGCGCGCAGGGTCCAGTCGCCGGTCGAACGCACGAGCGCCTCGGCCGGATTGGCGCCCAGGCCGTTCGTGAATGCAGCCCACACCAGCCACAGGAAGGGCATCAGGCAGACGACAAACCCCACAGGCTTGGCCGCCGGATGCATCAGGCACCGCTGGATGCGGCTTTGCGCCGACGGGCGACCCGGCTCCTGCGGTCCGCCGGGGGGCCGCGGCGGGGACGTCCGGCTAATAGAACTTCTTCAGGTCCATGCCGGCGTACAGCTGGCCGACCTGCGCCTCGTAACCGTTGAACATGAGTGTCTTGCGCTTCTTGGCGAGCAGGCCATCCTCGCCGATGCGCCGCTCTGTCGACTGGCTCCAGCGCGGATGGTCCACATTCGGATTGACGTTGGAATAGAAACCGTATTCGCTGGCTGCCGCCACGTTCCAGGCCGTGGCGGGCTGCTTCTCGGTGAATCGGATCTTGACGATGCTCTTGCCGCTCTTGAAGCCGTACTTCCAGGGGACCACCAGGCGCACGGGCGCGCCGTTCTGGTTGGGCATCACCTCACCGTACATGCCAAAGGTCAGCAGGGTCAGCGGGTGCATGGCCTCATCCAGACGCAAGCCCTCGACGTAGGGCCATTCCAGCACCCTGGAGCCGACGAAGGGCATGGTCTTGGGGTCGGCCAGCGTCACGAATTCGACGAACTTCGCGCTGCCCAGGGGCTCGACCCTGCGGATCAGCTCGGACATCGAATACCCCACCCACGGGATCACCATCGACCAGCCCTCGACACAGCGCAGACGGTACACGCGCTCTTCCTGGGCGCTGAGCTTGATCAGGTCTTCGATCGCGAACTTGCCGGGCTTGCGGACCAGGCCCTCGACCTCGACCGTCCATGGGGAGGTCTTGAGGGTATGGGCGTTCTTGGCCGGGTCGGACTTGTCGGTGCCGAACTCGTAGAAGTTGTTGTAGGTGGACGCATCCTTGTAGTCGGTCAGCTTTTCCATGGTGGATGCACCCGCCACCGCGGAGCGCCCGCCTGGCAGTGCCGCCAGCTTGCCCGGTCGCGGAGTCCCCTGCGCCATCGCCTGCCGGGCGGCCCAGGATGCCAGGGCAGCCCCCGCCACGCCGGTGGCCAGATGCTTCATCAGCGTGCGCCGTTGCTGGTAGACCCCCGCCGGGGTGATCTCGCTGGGCACGCCATGGAGGAATCCGTCGCGCTGGGTCTTGATGATCATGGTGCAGTCCTTGGTGAAACGGAAGTCGTATGAACCGCCCGATTCTTACAAAGTTCCTGCAACCCTGAACGGACAAGGGCGAGCCACACCATCGTGTGCTCGCCCTTGCAGGGGTCCGGCAGCGCAGGGTGACCCGAGTGGTCCCGCGCCCGGCAGGTTCATGTCAGCGGAGGCCGGCGATGTAATCGGACACGGCGCGAATCTCGCGGTCGTTGAGCTTGGCTGCCACCTGGTTCATCTGGGTGCTGTTCAGGCGCACACCGTCGCGAAAGCCCACCAGCTGGGACACGGTGTAATCGGAGTGCTGACCGGCCAAACGCGGGTATTGGGCCGGAATGCCGGCGCCGTTCGGGCTGTGGCAGCCCGCGCATGCGGCGATCTGGCGGTCGGCAATGCCACCGCGGTAGATCTTCTCGCCCAGGCTGACCAGATCCTTGTCCTTGGCGAAGCCGGGCTTGGCCGGCTTGCTGGCCAGCCAGGCGGCGATGTTCTGCATGTCGGCATCGGACAAGGCGGTGGCGAACGGCTTCATCACGGCATTGTTGCGCTTGCCGGACTTGAACTCCTGCAGCTGCTTGACGGTGTACTGGGGGTGTTGCTGCGCCAGTTTGGGAAACGTGGGGGTGGTCGAGTTGCCATCGGCGCCATGGCAGGCGGCGCAGGCTGCAAAACTCGCTTCGCCCTTGGCCAGATCCGGCTTGGCAGGGCCCGCTGGAGCAGCCGCGGCCGGCTTGGCGTCCTGTGCCAGGGCGATTGCGCCCGTGGCGGCCAGCGCAATGGCCAGCATCAGATGGGAAATCAACTTCATGGGAATGAGTGTCTGGGTGGGCAAAACAGAGTGATTCTACAATGGCCCCCGGGCATCAGCCCCTGAGAAGCCCATGACCACACCCACCAAGCGCGCAGGCGGCGCCCCCAAACCCGCCCCCGCGCCGGCGCCGGCGCCAAACGCTTCGACCATCGCGTCCGGCTGGCTGCACACCGCGCGATTCCTGACGTCCGCCCCAGAACTGCATTTCCTGCCGCAGCTCAGCGTGCCGGAGATCGCCTTTGTGGGCCGCTCGAACGCGGGCAAGTCGACCTGCATCAACACCCTGACCCAGCAAAAGCAGCTGGCGTTTGCGTCGCGCAAGCCGGGGCGCACGCAACACATCAACCTGTTCGCACTGGGCAAGCAGGGCCTCACCGACGCCATCCTCACCGACCTGCCCGGCTACGGTTATGCGGCGGTGCCAAAGCAGGACAAGATCCGCTGGCAGCAGGTCATGGCGAACTACCTGGTGACCCGCGAGAACCTGCGCGCGATCGTCCTTCTGTGCGACCCGCGGCTCGGGCTGACCGAGCTCGACGACATCCTGCTCGACGTGATCCGCCCCCGGGTGGAAGACGGCCTGCAGTTCCTGATCGTGCTCACCAAGGCGGACAAGCTCACACGCAGCGAAGGCGCAGCCGCCCTGTCGGTGGCCAGGCTGCAGGCCGGTGGCGGTGATGCGATGCTGTTCTCGGCGCCCAAGCGCATCGGCATCGACGCCATCTCGCAGCGGCTGTGGCAATGGGCACACCCGCCCGAGGCCCTGCAGACCGATGCACCCGGGGCGCCGCCTGCCGCGCCCGGTCAGTAGACGGGCGGCGCGCCGGCCGGACGGACCTTGAACCGCTTGTGCACCCAGTAGTACTGGGTCGGCATGGTGTCGATGTAGGTCTGCAGGGTGCGGTTCATGGTGGCGGCGTCGGCGGTGAGGTCCCCGGAGGGAAAACCGGCCCATGCCTCCAGCACCTGGACTTCGTAGCCGGCATCCGTCATGCGGGTGATCACCGGCACGACCTTGGCCCGGCCCAGGCTGGCGAACCGCGACAGCGAGGTGAGCGTGGCCGTGGGCACGCCATAGAAGGGCACGAACACCGACTCCTGGCGCGTGATGTTCATGTCCGGCAGCAGGTACAGCGGCTGGCCCGCACGCAGCGCCTGCACGACCGGCTTGAGCCCGTCGTCGCGGCCAAACAGCCTGGGGTTGCCAAACCGCTTGCGCCCGGCCAGGATCCAGGCGTCCAGCACCACGTCGACCTGGTTCGAATAGATCGTCGTGAAGGACCGCCGCGAGGTGGATGTCAGGGCCGTCCAGCCGGCATCGAGCCCGAAAAAATGTGGCGCAAAGATGACTGTCGGCGAGGAACCTGCCAGTTCCTGCAGGGCACCGCGCAGGACCAGCCGGCGCCGCAACACCTCGGGCGGGCTGTTCCACAACCATCCACGGTCGAGCCAGGCCTGCGCGAAATGCACGAAGGTGTCGCGCGCCGCAGCGCGCAGCTGCCGCTCGCCGAGTTGCGGAAAACACAGGCCCAGGTTGACCAGCACCACGCGGCGCCGCGCACGCGCCAGCCGGTAGAGCACCACGCCGAGCAGCCGGCCCAGCGCACGCACCCAGGCCAGCGGCAGCAGCGCCAGCAGGCGCATCACCAGGATGCCGACACGCGTCAGCATGGCTGCGGGGCACCCATCAGGCAAGCTCCGTGCTTCGCACTGCGGCGCGAGCTTGCTCGGGGCGGCCCGGCGCTGCGCTCATACGGCACCCCCCTTGGGCTGCTTGTACCGCGCATAACCCCACAGGTACTGCCCGGGGCATTCACGCACCAGCTGCTCCATCTCCCGGTTGACCTGGCACACGGCGGTGGCCAGGTCGCTGGCCAGCGGCTGCTGCAGCTCGCGGAAATGCAGCCGGTAGCCGCGCCCCAGTGGCAGGCGTTCGCCCCAGGACAGCAGCACCGAGGCGCCGGTCTGCTGCGCCAGCCGGGCCGACAGCGTCATCGTGTAGGCGTCCTTGCCGAAGAACGGCGCCCAAAGACCCATGCCCTCCGGCGGCACCTGGTCCGGCAGCAGGCCCACGGCATGGCCGCTGCGCAGCGCGCGGATCATCTGGCGCACGCCGGCGAGCGTGGTGGGGGCGGTCTCCAGGCCGGGCCGGTTGCGCGCGTCGGCCATCAGCCCAGCCAGCCAGGCCTGCCGGGCGGGCCGGTACAACACGGTCAGCGGACCGTAGCGCGGTGCGTAGCGCTGCGCCACGCATTGCGCTGCGATCTCGAAGCAACCGAGGTGGGGCGTGAGGAACACCAGGCCCCGCCGGGCTTCATAGGCCCGCTCCACGCAGGCCGCATCGACCCATTCGCAGCGTGGCGGGCGGCCCAGCCACAGACGCGGCAGCTCGGCCACCATGCGCCCGGCACTGGCCACCGCACGGTGCACCGCCATGAAGCCGTAGCCGGCGACCCGTGCGTTGGCCAGAAAGCGGCGTCGGTAGGTGGCGGAGCCCAGGAAGGCCAGCCAGCCCAGCAAACCGCCCATGGCGTGCAGCAGCCAAAGGGGCATGCCGGAGAACAATCGGAAAACGGTGGCCATCGGTAGGCTAAAATGCGCGCGTCGCTGAGTTACGGAACTACTTGCAGGGCGACACACACAGCGCGCCAGTGCCCGGCACCCGCGATTGTGCCTTGTGAATCTGCTAAAGCGTTCGCCAAAGCCCCACCGCCCAGGCAACGCGACCCTTAGTGTTGTTGATGGAGCATGAACCCCTATGGCGAACGATTTTCTCTTTACCTCCGAATCCGTATCAGAAGGCCACCCCGACAAGGTGTCCGACCAGATCTCGGACGCGATCCTCGACGCAATCTTCAAGCAGGACCCGAAGTCCCGCGTGGCTGCCGAGACCCTCTGCAACACCGGCCTGGTGGTGCTGGCGGGCGAGATCACCACCAACGCGCATGTCGACTACATCCAGGTCGCGCGCGACACCATCAAGCGCATCGGTTACGACAACACAGAATACGGCATCGACTACAAGGGCTGTGCGGTGCTGGTGGCCTATGACAAGCAGAGCAACGACATCGCCCAGGGCGTGGACCACGCCAGCGACGACCATCTCAACACCGGCGCCGGCGACCAGGGCCTGATGTTCGGTTATGCCTGCAACGAAACCCCGGAACTGATGCCGGCGCCCATCTACTATGCGCACCGCCTGGTGGAGCGCCAGGCGCAGCTGCGCAAGGATGGCCGGATGCCCTTTCTGCGGCCAGACGCCAAGAGCCAGGTCACGATGCGGTATGTGGACGGCAAGCCGCACAGCATCGACACCGTGGTGTTGTCCAGCCAGCATGCGCCCGAGATGAGCGATGGCACGAAGATGAAGCCCGCCTTCATCGAGGCCGTGATCGAGGACATCATCAAGCCGGTGCTGCCCAAGGAGTGGCTCAAGGACACCAAGTATCTGGTCAACCCGACCGGCCGGTTTGTCATCGGCGGCCCCCAGGGCGACTGCGGCCTGACCGGTCGCAAGATCATCGTCGACACCTACGGCGGCGCCTGCCCGCACGGTGGCGGCGCGTTCAGTGGCAAGGACCCGACGAAGGTGGACCGCTCGGCCGCCTACGCGGCACGCTACGTGGCCAAGAACGTCGTGGCGGCCGGCCTGGCCAGGCAGTGCCAGATCCAGGTGGCCTACGCGATCGGGGTGGCCAGGCCGATGAACGTGACCATCTACACCGAAGGCACGGGGGTGATTCCCGACGACAAGATCGCCGAGCTGGTCAACGCCCATTTCGACCTGCGCCCCAAGGGCATCATCCAGATGCTCGACCTGCTGCGCCCGATCTACGAGAAGACGGCGGCTTATGGCCACTTCGGCCGCGAAGAGCCCGAGTTCAGCTGGGAACGCACGGACAAGGCTGCGATCCTGCGTGCGGCTGCCGGCCTGTAAGCCGGCCGTCATGAACGCTCCCGGGGAAAGGTCCCCGGTGAGCCCGCGTCATTCCACGCGGCGCATCCAGCGCCGCAGCAGCCATGCGCCCCCGCCAATCAGGCCGACCGTCAAGGCCACCAGGGCCCATGTCCACGGTGTGGGGCTGCGCAGGGCCGCCTGGATCTGATCAAGGAACAAGGCCACGCCCAGCGTGGCGGGCACGATGCCGATGGCCGTGCCCAGCAGCAGATGCTGCAGCCGGAGATGGCTGGCGCCGGCCGCCATATTCACCACTGCGAATGGCGCCACAGGCACCAGGCGCACGGCCACCACCGCCAGCAGGCCGCGACGCGCCAGGCGCCTGCTGAGCTGGTTGACACGCGGCCCTGCGAGGCGCTCGACCACCTCGCGACCGAGCAGGCGCCCCACACCGTAACTGACGGCGGCACTCATCAGCGCGCCCGCCAGCACGTACACCGACCCAGCCAGCGGCCCGTAGGCCGCCACGGCGACCAGGGTCAGGAAAATCAGCGGCACCGCCAGCACCAGAGCCAGCGTGAGCCCGGCCACCGCGGCAGCCGGGCCGAACGACTCGCCCGCATGCCGGATCGCAGCGACCACACCATTCACGTCCAGCCAGTCGCGCATCGGCGACCAGCTCCAGGCGAGGGCCAGTCCCACCAGCCCGAGCAGGACCAGAACCAGCAGCACCAGCTTGCGCCGCAGACGCACGCCTGCGGAGCGCACAGCCGCAACTGCGGATGGTCGTGCGGTGCTCACCGGCGTGCCTTCGGGGGGACCGGCGGCGCCGATTCCGGCGCTGTCACGATATCGGCCAGCTGGCTTGCCAGTACGCCCACACTGGATGCATCGAAGATCGATCCATGCAAGCCGGCAATCTCGCGCTCCGAGTAGCGCTCGCCCATGCGCTTGCGCCAGGAGCCGAACAGCATGTGGTGCCAGCGGGAGAGCCCGGTGGTCTTGATCAGCACCGTCGGCCCTGCGATGGTGCCGGGCCGATACCCACCCATCGCCATCACCTGGCTCGACAGGCCGGTGTCGTTGACCATCGCGCCCAGGCGCCGGCCGTTGAGGCTCAGCTGACCGATGCGCAGCAGGCGTACCAGCGCGCCGAACAGGCGCCAGTAGAAGGTGCCGCCCCAGACGGCCTTGGGGTAGACGGTGTCGATCAGGACCAGGCCGCGCACCGGAACGCCGCGCGCTTCGAGCCGGCGGGTGGTCTCCAGCGCGGCCACGCCTCCGATGGAAAAGCCGGCGACAAAACCAGCCTGCAGCCCCAGCGCCTCGATCGCCTCGGCGTAACGGGCCGCCAGGTCGGTGATGCGCCGGAAGGGCTCACCCACAGGCGGCTGCAGCATGCGCACGTCGCACACACCGGCCAGCGCCTCGGCAAGAGTCTGGAAACGCATCAGATCGCCGTGGCCCGATGCGGCCACGTACAGCGGCACGCATCCCGGCGCCATGCCGAAACCGACCATCAGGCCCGGGAAGGGATCATCGCGGCCCAGCGCCCGGACAAACTGCTCCACCGTGGGATGCTCCGTCAGCAGATAGAGCGGCACCTTGCGGCCGAGCATGTGCTCGGTGGCGTTGAGCACGCCGATCGCCGACAGCGAATCGCCACCGACATCGAAGAAGTTGTCCTGTACCGACAAAGGCTGGCGCCCCAGCGCCTGTTCCCAGATCGTCAGAAGTTCGCGCTCCATCGCGCTGGCGGGGCCGCGGGCCGCAGGCCGCAGCACGCTGTCGGTGATGGCGGGCAGGGCCGCGTAGTCGGTCTTTCCCGTGCTGGCAACGGGAAGGTCCGGCAGCACGCCGAGCGCGGACGGAACCATGTAATCCGGCAGGCGCAGCCGCAATACGCGCAGCAGTTGCTCCGCGCCCTGCCCTCCCGGCGCGGCCACCCAGGCATGGATGGCAGCACGCCCCTGGTGCTCGACCCGCTGGGCCGCCGCCTGCACCACGCCCTCGATGGCCATCAGGGCGGCTTCTATCTCGCCAAGCTCCACGCGGTAACCGCGCAGCTTGACCTGCCGGTCGAGGCGGCCCATGAAATGCAGTTGCCCGTCGGTCGACAACCAACCGCGGTCTCCGGTGCGGTACAGGCGCGCGCCGGGTTGGAACGGATCGTCCACAAAAGCGGCACACGTGAGCTCCGGCTGGTTCAGGTAACCCCGCGCCAGGCCGCCACCACCGATGCAGATCTCGCCCGGAACGCCCTGGGGCAGCAGGCGCTGCGCAGCGTCGAGCACGCGGATGGTGGTGTGGTCGACCGGCGTGCCGATCGGCAGGACCCGGTGGCCGCTGTCGGGCACGCAGGCCCATGCGGTGGCAAAGATGCAGGCTTCGGTCGGCCCGTAGACATTGAAAAGGCGCGCCGATGTGCCCTCGCGGTAACGTGCCGCAAGCTCTGGCGACAGGACCTCGCCACCGCAGCAGGCCACGCGCAGGCGCAGCCCGGGCCGATGGGCCGCGGCGTCCAGGAAACCGCTGAGCGTGGAGGGCACGAAGGCCATGATGGTGACCCCATGCCGGATCGCGAACTCGGCCACCGACTCCGGCCGCAGACGGCCCGGCGGAGCCAGCGCGATGCTCGCACCGTTCACCAGCGGCAGGCACAGTTCGATCAGGGAAGGATCGAACGTGGCCTGTGTGGCCACGGCCGAGCGGTCATCGGGCTGCACGCCATAGGTGCGGGTGAGCCAGGCCATGCGCCGCGCCAGCGCGGCATGCTCGACCATCACCCCCTTGGGGCGGCCGGTAGAGCCCGAAGTGAACAGCACATAGGCCAGGTCGCCGGCTTGCGCGGCGGCCGGCGGCGCATTGTCGGCGTCCTCCCCCAGGGCCTGCTGCCAGTCGATCACCGCAGACCGCGGATGCAGCGGGCCGAGGCGGTCCAGGCTGTGCTCCTGAATCAGCAAGGCCACCGCGTCGCTGTCCTCCAGGATGGCCGCCAGCCGCGCCACAGGCGCGTCCGGGTCGAGCGGCAGGTAGGCGGCCCCTGCCTTGGCGATGCCAAGCATCGCCACCACCAGTTCCGGGGAACGGGCCACCGCCACCGCCACGGTCCGCTCGCGGCCAGCCCCCAGCGCCACGAGGCGGTGTGCCAGCCGGTTGGCGCGCCTGTCGAGCGTGCGGTAGTCCATGCTCCCGCCATCCCACACCAGCGCCACGGCCTCTGGTGCCTGGGTCGCATGGCGCTCGAAGCGAAAGATGTAGGGCTGGCTGTCGTGGAGGTCGTCGGCGCCGACTGGCGGCGGCGCCAGCAAGGCCATGCGGTCGCCGGATGCCAGCAGCGAGACATCTCCCACACACTGCGTCGGCGCCTGCGCCAGCGCGCGCGCGACATGCCAGATGCGCTGCGCGAGCAGGCTGGTTTCATCGGCCGAGAAACAGTCGCTGCGGGCCTCCAGCACCAGTTCCAGATCCCGCTCGGGATGAAACTCGCATACTGTCACAGCCAGCGGATAACGGGCAACGCCCGAGAAGAACTGGCTCGAATCGACACGATGTGCCGCGCCGAAATGCACCGCATAGTCCTGCTGTTCGAACGACAGGATCACGTCGAACAGGCTGTCACGCCCGTGGCGCAGAAGTTGCAGGGTACGCCCCAGTTCGCTGAGCGGGTAACGCGGCCGGCGCAGGGCGGAGCGCATGGCGGCGCCCGCAGCAGCCACCAGCCCGGCGGCCGTCTGCTCGGGATCCACGCAGATGTCCAGCACCAGCACGCCGACGAACATGCCCGGGGTGCTGCGGTAGCGTCGGCCGGCGCGGTTGAGCGTCGGGACACCGACCAGCACGCGGTCGCGCCCTGCCGTGCGACCGAAATAAACTGCCAGCGCGGCAAGAAAGTAGCTGAACACGCCATGCCCGTTGGCGGTGGCCAGTCGCACCAGCGCGTCGTAGTCGGCACGGGCAATGCCCAGTGTGGCCATCTGCGCGGGGGCCGGGCCGCCTCGGGGACTGCCGGCCCAGCGGGGTTCGATCAGTGGCTCCGGCAAGGTCGGGACCTGGCGATGCCAGTACTGCGCGTCGCGCGCATAGGCCTCCGAGTGAAGGTACTGGTTCGACTCCGCAATGAACTGCGCGTACGGGGCAGCCTCCCCGGGCGCGGGCAGGTCACCGGCCTCCAGCAGGTTGTAGATCTCGCTCCAGCGGGTCATCACCTGCGATGTGCCCCAACCATCCATGACCACGTGGTGAAACTGCATGGCCAGGCCATGTAGCGTCGCATGCGCCCGCAGCAACACGAAACGCCAGGGCGGCGTGCCATCGAACGGAAACGGCCGGGCCAGCCCTTCCCGCCACCAAGCCTGCATTGCGGATGCCGGATCCTCACCCGGCGGCAGCTCGCGGACCTCCAGCACGGGCTCCCAGCGGTCCAGCAGATATTGCCCGCCACCGGCAAGCGGCGCCAGGCGCAGCCCGTCACTTTCCTGCACCAGCAGGCGCAGGGCCTCGGCACAACGGGCCAGGTCGAGCGGGCCGTCCAGAAAGCCGCCGCCACCGATCATCAGATGCGCGCTGTCAGGCCAGGCAGCGCGGTCGCGCCAGACCTCGCGCTGGCTGAGCGACAGTGGCAACAAGCTTGCGCCTGCGGACAGCCCGGCGGTGTCAGGCTGTGTGCCTTCACGCTGCGCAACTTGGGGTGGCCCGGTGAGGCTCACGCTGATCTCCTCTCGGGATCGAGGCTGGAGCCGCGCCGGTGGCGGGTCATGTCGGGGCTTTCGTGCGCTCCCACTGCTCGATTTCCTTCATTGCATGACGGTAGCCCACTTCGGCAATCTCTGCAGCCTGGCGGTAGGCCATCAGCGCGAACATGCCCACTGGCGGCTCCATGTACAGGTCGGACTGGGCGATGGTGCGGCCACGCTGGTTGAGGCCACCGATATGGCCGGCACGGTACAGGATGTCCCCGATGCCTGGCAACGCAGGAGCGCCTGGCGTGAAATAGGCCCTGAGCTTGCTCCAGGCGGACAGGCGCGCGAGGCCCGGGTCCACCCCCATGTGGTCCTGCACATCCACGTCGATGGCGATGATGGTGCCATTGCCACGGCGCTTCTCCAGTCGCGTGCCCAGGCGCATGCGCATGGCCTCGACCGGCACGTTCTCCAGGATCGCGCCATCGACCAGCAAGTCCCCGTTGTGCAGGACCGGCGGAAACAGTCCCACCGGCGAATTGCTGGCCAGCACCGCACGCCACAAGGGCCCGCTGTCCTGCACGGTCGTGCAGGCCCGGCTCAGATTGCATGCTGCCGCAAAGAACGGGCGCCACAAGGCGTCGACAGACCGTTCACCGAACATGCGCTGCAGGTCCCGCTGCACCCGCTTGCCCGAGACCAGCGAGATCACCGGTACGGTGGGCCGCTCGCCGCCGCGGGCAAACCGCATGGTCTGCTCCCGGATCTCGTCCAGCGGCAGGCCACAGGCATATTGCGCCCCGAGCAGCGCTCCCATGCTGTTGCCGCCGATCAGGTCCACGGCGATGCCGCTCTGCTCCAGGGCGCGCAACACGCCCAGATGGGCGAACCCGCGCGCGCCACCACCGCCCAGCACGACGCCCGTCGCCTTGCCGGTCAGAAACCGCGCCAGGCGGGCGTAGTCACCGGCTTCCCCGGCACGCACCGGGTAGACGCGCTCCAGATCACGGCCTGCGCGCCAGGGTGCCAGTTCCTGCGGCTGCGCGGTCCCTGCGGGATGCAGCAGCACCAGGTGCTTGCGCTTCATCGTGAAGCCGGGCTGGTCCCGCAGGCGCAGTTCCAGCTCGCCGGCTTCGGTGGAAGCCTGCGGTTCGGCGACAAACACCACCTGGTCCGCCTGGCGGAACGCCCGCCGGGCCCAGGAGGAGCCGTCCGCATCGGCTTCGTAGATCAGAAAGTCGTACTGCTTCTCCAGATCGTCGTACCGGTCCAGCGCGACCCAGCTGGAGGTGTCGTCCGGATTGCGGCTGCGCTCGGTTTCCGGAGCCACATGGGTTGCGCGGCCGATGCGGGCGAACGCGCGCGTCAGCCCCTCGGCCACCTGGCGGCAGGAGCTTCCCGGGCACAGCGGCACCACCACGAAGATCTGGGCCTGGCGGCGCTGCACGATCTGCAAGGTATGGCGCAGGTGGTTGTAGATGGCCTGCGCAAACACACGGTTCAGTTCCAGCGGGTAACGCACCATCAGCCGGTCGAAATCCGCCCGGGTCAGCAGGGCCAGGGTCGAATCCCGCAAGGCGGTGATGTCTGCGGCACGCGGCTGCTGCAGTATCAGGCCGGCCTCGCCCACGCTCTCGCCCGGAAGGATCTCGTTATACAGCTGCAACGCGCCGGCCCGGTCACGGCGCGACACCCGCAGCCGCCCGCTGACGAGAAAGAGCATGCTGTGTGCCTGCTCGCCCTCGTGGTAGACGATGTCCCCCCCGGGGACCAGCTGCAGCTTCAGCGTCGCGGCGAGGTCCTGCAGGACGCCGTCCGGCAGGCCCCCGAAGACACCGCTGGCGCGCAGGACATCGAGCACGCGGCCGGAATCTGATGTCGGGACCTTGGTCACCATGCGGGGCGCTCGGGGAGTCAGTCGGCCAGGCTCGCCCACAAGGGCGCCAACGCGTCCAGATCGTCGGCGTCCAGGCTTGCCACATGCCACAGGCAATTGCGCTCCAGGCGGCTGAGCCGGTAGCGCAGTTCGTCCTCGGCCATGACCAGTTCGCGTTGGCTCTGGGCATCGGCCGGCACCTCGCCCCACAGGCCCATGCCGTTCCAGCCCGTACGCAAGCGCCCCAGCAGGTGAACGGCCGCAAGCGCGACCGCGCGCACCCGAGGACGCGGGCTGTCGGCCAGCAGCGCGGCCACACTGGCGGCCGCCTGCATGCGCCGGCTCGCGCGCGCCAGGCCGGCCGATGCCTGACCGATCGACGCGTTATCGAGCCGTTGCCCGCCAGACCACTGATCAGCCGCAGCGTCCGTCACCAGGCCCATCCAGCGGCCGTCGAACTCCCCCGGGATGGAGCGCAGCGCAAAGCTGGCACGGGCCAAGCCTTGACCCGGCAGGGCCAGCATGCCCAGCGTGGCCTCGACCACGCACAACATGCGCCCCAGAGGGGATACCTTGTCACCCGCCAGGCCGGCCGGGTAACCACTTCCATCGAGCCGCTCATGGTGTTCTGCGACGGCACGGGTCAACGCCAAGGGGTACTGGCCCAGGCTCACCAGCAGCTGTTCGCCGCGCCGCGGATGCGCCGCCAGCCGGCGGAACTGGCGCAGGTCCATTTCGTCACCATCGCCGATCAGCGCCGGATCCAGGTAGATCTCGCCGATGTCGTGCAGCAACCCGGCCAGCATGGCCTGGCGCACGTCGCCCGGATTGGCGCCGGCGCGCACCGACATGGCACCGGCCAATGCCATGGCCTGGATCGCGTGCTCGAAGGCCTTCGGGCTGGTGACCTCCACCATGGACATCAGGAAATGCGCGACCGGGTCCAGCGGCAGGCTGGTGATCTGGATGTCCACCTGGCGCTCCCAGACGCGCAGCGGCTGCGCCAGCGGGTGACCCGAATCCATCAGACTTGCAAACGCCTTGCGCAGCTGGCCCTTGTCGGGCGCCGCCTCGAAGCGCAGGCTGGTCTCCAGGGGGAGCTTGAGCTGGAGCGCCAGCAAGCGCTGGTGCAACAACGGTGTGACGGGCCGGTGCTGCGCCAGCAGCTTGGTGCCGCGCTCGTCGTAGATGTCACGCGAAGCCACGATCGCCCGATCCTTCACGGTATCGAGAATGGCATTCAGCACCTGGGCATTGACCTCGTTCGGGTGTTCTTTGTCATCCACAGCGGGTAGGAGCAGCCCCTGCGGCCTGCTCAGCGTCCTAGACAGTTTTCAATGGTAACCCGGGCCTGCCCCGCGGGAGTAGCCGCTAACATCGGAAAACCCTTAGTCCCCCAGCCAGGAAACTTCCGCCCATGCCCGCCGCGCAACCCAACATCCTGTTCATCATGGCCGACCAGATGGCCGCACCCCTGCTGCCACTGCACGACAGCCGCTCGCCGGTGCACATGCCGCACCTCGCCCGGCTGGCGGCCGAGGGCGTGGTGTTCGACTCCGCCTATTGCAACAGCCCGCTGTGCGCGCCCTCGCGCTTTTCGCTGGTCAGCGGCCAGCTGCCCTCGAAGATCGGCGCTTACGACAACGCGGCCGAGTTCCCGGCCGATGTGCCGACCTATGCGCACTATCTGCGCCGCCTGGGCTACCGCACCGCGCTGTCCGGCAAGATGCATTTCTGCGGGGCCGACCAGCTGCACGGCTACGAGGAACGCCTGACCAGCGACATCTACCCTGCCGACTACGGCTGGGCCGTGAACTGGGACGAACCCGACGTGCGGCCGAGCTGGTACCACAACATGTCCTCGGTGGTGCAGGCCGGCACCTGCGTGCGCACCAACCAGCTCGACTTCGACGAGGAGGTGGTGTTCAGGGCCGAGCAGTACCTGTACGACCATGTGCGCAACACGCCCGGCAAACCCTTCTGCCTGACGGTGTCGATGACACACCCGCACGACCCCTACACGATCCCCGAGAAGTACTGGAACCTCTACCGCGACGAAGACATCCCGCTGCCGCGCATCGACATCGCGCAGCATGACCAGGACCCGCACGCGCAGCGCCTGCTCAAGGTGATCGACCTGTGGAACAAGCCCCTGCCGGCCGAGGCCATCCGCCGCGCCCGGCGGGCCTACTTTGGCGCCTGCAGCTACATCGACGCCAACATCGGCCGGCTGATGGAGACACTGCAGGCCTGCCAGCTCGCCGAGAACACCATCGTTGTCTTCTCGGGCGACCACGGCGACATGCTCGGCGAGCGCGGGCTCTGGTACAAGATGCACTGGTTCGAGGGCGCGGCACGGGTGCCGATGGTCGTGCACGCACCGGGGCGGTTCGCACCGCGCCGGGTGGCGGGCTCGGTGTCGACCATCGACCTGCTGCCGACCTTTGTCGAGATGGCCGGCGGCACTGTCGAAGCCGGCCTGCCGCTGGACGGCCGCTCGCTGCTGCCCCACCTGGCCGGCACCGGTGGCCATGACGAAGCCATCGGCGAGTACATGGCCGAAGGCACGACCACGCCGCTGGTGATGATCCGCCGCGCTCGCTTCAAGTTCATCTACTCGACCCAGGACCCCTGCCTGCTGTTCGACCTGCAGGCCGACCCGGATGAACTGCACAACCTCGCGATGGCGCCGGAGCACCGGGCCCTGATGGCGTCACTGCTGGAGGAGGCCGGACAGCGCTGGGACATGCCGGCGCTGCATGCCCAGGTGCTGGCCAGCCAGCGCCGGCGCCGGTTCGTGTACGGCGCCCTCACGCAGGGCAAGCTGACCAGCTGGGACCACCAGCCGCTGGTGGACGCCAGCCAGCAGTACATGCGCAACCACATCGACCTGGACGATCTGGAACGGCGGGCGCGGTTTCCGCGGCCCTGAGACGCGCAGATCCGTCGGTCCCGGGCCGCGCTTGCACCAGGCTGGGGCCCATTCCAGCAGGGCTGCACATCACGCGCGTTGGTGGGCACAAACCCGCGGATGCCGCACCATCACCTCAGGCGTAGGTGTCGGCCATCAGCTGATTGAACCACTTGCCCATCTGGCTGAAGTTCTCGGCTGTCCATTGACCGGCCTCTCCGTCGGCCAACACCCCCGCAGCACTGGAGCCGGCCGGCCGCAGGTACTTCTTCATGGTGCGGCTCACAGGATCGTACTGAAAGACCGCCGTCAACCACGACGCCTGCGTTGCCGTGATGGGCGAGAAACATGCCGAGTTGGTGACCAGGTTCTGATCGAGGTTGGTGTCGCCGCGCAGCAACCGCGTCAGTGCATCTGCGCAGACCTTCGCCTCCTGGTTTGCGATGTGGCCGGCCTTCGGTTGGGTCGTCTTCGATGCATCCCCGATGACGTGAATGCCGGGCACGGCGGACTCGTAGCTCAACACGTTCACCGACGCCCATCGGCCGCCGTTGAGGATTGCCGAAACACCTGCCAGCAGGCCACCGGCCCGTTGCGGGGTGATCGGGCTGACGACGCTCACGCTGTTGAAAACCGGCCCGGCACTGCCACTGGGGACAATGCTCGCGCTGCCAGCGGCGTCCACCACGAGGTCGGTCTCCTCCGCGTAGACGGTGCCACCGCCGGCGACACCGGGGCGGACCGCCCGGATCATCGTCGCCGGGTAGTATTCGATGGTGTCGGCGTACAGCTCATTGAACGCCTTGGAGAAGGTTTCCCTCTTTGCCGTGATGTCCATTTCGCATCCAGCACGATCACCTTCGAGCCGGGCTGGTTGCGCCGCAGCCAGTCTGGGATCAGGCAGGCGCGTTCATAGGGCCCCGGCGGGCAACGGTAGGGGGCAGCCGGGATCGACATCAGGAAGCTGCCACTGCTCGCAGGCATGTTGACGAGCTGGCGGCGCAGCTCGGTGGTCTGCGCTCCGGTTTGCCAGGCGTACGGGTAGTAGCTCTGAAGCTCGGGCGGAACCCTGGGTACCGTGTCGAATTCGATGCCGGGCGCCACGACCAGGCGCGAATAGGGTATGACCGTGGTGCCGACACTGACCGTGCCGCCGATGCCGCTCGACGCGGGCGCGATCCCGGTGACACGGCCCTGGACAACCTGCACACCATACCGGCTCGCCAGCAGGTCCCCCTTGTACGTCAGGCTCGACAGGGAGCGCGCGCCAGTCAGGACGAAGTTGCTGAGGATGTTCGACTGGTAACTCGGGCTGGAGTCGATCAGCACGACCTTGAGTTTCTGCCCACCCCACAGGCGCAGGTACTTGGCTGCGGCGGCGCCGGCGCCTTGTGCGCAAGGGTCAACGGGTTGTCGGCGCCGTGGGCCATCCGAAGCCCACCGAGGGCAGCGACCGTGCCACCAGCGGCCTGAAGGAAATGTATGCGTTGCAACATGGTGTGTCCTTTGTGTTGGGCGATGCGCCGGATCAGGGTTTGGGCTGGCTGGCGAAGAATGGCGCCGAGGGTGGCCCGCAATCTGTTCTTCATGGTCGATCCTTCGTTTGTGAGGAAGTGAGGCGAAGTGCCATGGAAACAGGATCAACTGAAGTTCGGCTGAAGCTCCCGGCTTGCTGTGTGAAATTCTTCCGGTTTCCGGCCATGTGGCACATTTCTGCGCTGCCGACCGGGTCTCCGGCCCGAGACGGGCTCTTTGCCTGGGCGTTTTCCAGCGTGTCGGCCGCTTTCCCCGCCCAACTCAGGTTTTGGCCAAGCGTCTGGTTACCAGGACAGTTCCGCATTCAGCGGTAAGGGCCTGGCATTGGCAATCCACCTGCGCGTGCGGCAGAGGGCCTTGCCCTCGCGTCCCCGAGCCCTCGGCGGGCTGTCGTCTGGTTGGCGCTGCCCCAACGCGCCTGTTGCCCCGCGCTCCTTCAGCCCGAATCGGCCAGTACCAGACTGGTCTGTGCCGCTCTATGCGTTTGACGTGGCCCGGACCATGGGTTGCCACTTCACCTCACACCGCTCGGCGTCGAGAAGCCGAGTCAAGGTGAGGACTTGAGTTTTCCCTGCACAGCGGGCAAAGCCGATTCGTAGTTGAATCCGTTTTGTCCTGCAACGTGCGGCACTGCGACGCGTTGATTGAGCCATTGGCGCAGGCTGGCGCGTTCAGCCTCCTGGTTCAAGGGCCAATGCGTCTTTCCGGGGACGATCACGATGGTCAAGTTTTGAGGGGCCGTCGATTTGAATTGAGCCTCGAAAGTCACGTCCTGAACGCGCGTCCCCTCAGGAAAAACCACCCAGGGATCAAACTCTTCAAGCGATTGCCACATCGGGAATTGAGGGTTCCAGCGCCATGTGTGTTCAAACGGTTTTTGCAAGCCTTGCTTGATGCATGCGCCCCCCACCATTTGTGGGTCGTTCAGATGCATCGAATACACCGTTCGACAACCTTCGCTGTGTCCGCTCAGGATGATCGGCAAAGAGGTCATGCCCTTGAGCCATTGCACCACCGTCATCACATCATGGGCGCGTGCCGCCAACCGCGCTGGATTGACCGCTTGGTAAATTCCCTCACGGCCGCGTTCACCACTGCGCTGGCGCATTTCATCCTCGCTGCCACCAGGGCAGCCCACCTTGTTACCGGCCCGCGTCACAAATTCGGGGGTGATGACCGCAAAACCCTGCTGGTAATAGAACTGCGCCACATCGGTCTCAAGACTCCACATGCCGCCGCAACCGTGGTTGTGTATGACGATGCCGCGCAAAGAGTCCTTTGGCAATTGGGGAAGCAAAGCTTCAAATTTTTCTTTGTACACAGCCCCAAACATGGGCAAGAAAAAAACGCTTCGCTGCAGCACATTGCGCCCCAGATCTTTGGCGTAGGCTGGAGCCTCTTTCCATTGGGGCATGCCACCCTCCGCCACCACCAGACGCGCGCGCTGTGCAGACACTGGCAGCGTGAGGAAAATCAGCAGGCTGAAACTTATGAAAAGGGACTTTTTGAGTGCCATGAAAAGAATGGATGGTGCGAAAAGACCAACTTTAACGCCTGTGCGTCAACCAGCCCAAACCGCGCGATGCTCCCCTTCCGAAAGCTCAGCCGGTTTGTACTCGCACCCGATCCAGCCGTCCCAGCCGCATTCGGCACTCACGCGGTCCATGACGTTTCTCACCATTGCGCGCCCATGGTCCGGCCCAGTTTGTCCGGATCGCTGGGGCGCATTGGTGGCGCTTCGGGTTGCGGCAGCGGGCGTGATCTGCGCGACCCAGGAGTCGCGCCCGCAGTTCGACCGGGCGCCACTTCGAGTACGGCGCCCTCACCCAGGGGGCATTGACCACCTGGGACCACCAGCCGATAGTCGATGCAAGCCAGAGGTACATGCGCAACCACATCGATCTGGACGCTCAGGAGTGCCGGGCCGGTTTGCGCGGCCCCCAGATGCGCAGATCAATGCGTCTTGGGCAGCACCTGCGTCACCCAGGCATCCGGACCCCAGGGGGTGACCGGTGCATCGCCGCCGGACTGAAAACGCTCGGGCAGGTCCTCGACCATGTTCCAGGTGGCCGACAGGCGGCCGAAGCCGATGCAGATGGCGCACCAGGAGCCGAGTTCGACCACTTCCTTCTCGGAGAAGTGTTCGGCCAGCTCCGCGTAATGCGCATCGCCGATCGCCAGGTGGTTGTTCGCCAGCAGGTCTGCATACCGCAGGGCCACGCGTTCGGCGTCGGTGAGGTCGGGCGCCTCATGGGGCTTTTCCAGGGAGCAGACCAGGTCTTCGGTCACGCCGTCCGCCACCGCATCGGCATACCGCATGGCCATGCAGCTGCGGCACTGGTTGTGGAACGCGATGCGCAGGCGCACCAGTTCGAGCAGGCGCGCCGGCAGCACGGCATGCTGCTTGATGGCGGACGCGAATCGCACATAGGCCTTGGCCAGCTCCGGGTGGTGGGCCCGCACGCTGGTGGGCCGCATCTCGCGCTCGCTCTTGAGGTCGGCCTTGAGCATGGCGCGCAGTTCGGGATCGAATTCGTCCAGGGTGAGGGAACGCAGGCGGGGCATGGTGGTGTCTCCTTGGGGCGGTCAGTGTGTCGTACGGGTTCAGCCCTTGGGCGGCAGCGCTGCCGTGGTGGGCGGCGCCTGCCGGCTGTCGATGTAGGTCTGCAGCTTGTCCGGCAGGTCGGCCAGCTGCGGCTCGGTGCCTGGCCAGCGCACGCGCAGCGGATCGTCCAGGCCGTCGGCCACCGCATCGAAGGGCAGCACGTAGCGGAACTTCAGCACGCGCTGCTGGAATTGCCAGCCCTGCGGGCTGCGCACATAACGATCCAGGTAGCGCAGTGCCAGCCGCACCGTCTTGCCACCGATGCACAGCTCGGCATGCGCGTTGACGACGCCGCTGGCATGGTCGTCGTCGGTGAAATCGAAATGCCAGGTCAGCGCGTAATGCGAGCTGGTGCTGAAGGTCGAGGTGCGGGCGCGGTAGAAGTCGACGATCTGCTGGCGCCCCTTGACGCCATGGAATTCGCCGTCGGGCGCGAACTGGCGGCCGATCGCGTCGAAATCCCGGTCGTCGACGGCCATGCCGTAACGTGACAAAAGCTCGGCCAGCTGCTGTCGGTCATCCACGCGGCGCACCAGCTGAAACAGTTGTTGCAGCTCAGGGCTTGCAGGGTTCATGGGGTCTCCTCGGTGGGTTTTTCGCGAGTTTAGGGGTTTTGCTGCGCGGGTGGCCCGGGGAAAGCCAGGAACCCAAGGCTGGCGCGGGTTCCAAGAGGGCTTGGAGTACCTGCAAAAGGCTGCCTGACGACGTTCGACTTTCGGAACTGACCGCTCCAGACCGGTCGTTCAGGTATGCCTGGAAGGGTCGGCTATGTGGCGCCGATTCCGGCAACTTGAGTACCGGCACCCGGCCACAAGCAGGCATCCGCGGCGGACCGCTTTGAGGCAATGGAAATCATGACGCTCTGCGGCCAGACCACATTCCGGTCGAGCCTGGCAGCGGCGCTCCTGTGGGTTGGCGGACGCGCCAGGCACCCCGCTGGAGTTCCGGCTCGCTGGTCGCACCTTAGGGCAGTTGATCGATTTACAGACGGGGTTTTCGTGTGTACCATACACACATGAGCAGCGCGGACCTGATACGTGAACTCAAGAAGGCGGGTTGGCGACTTGCCCGTGTCAATGGTTCTCATCATGTCTTTACACACCCGCAGCACAAAGGCATCGTGGTGGTTCCTCACCCCAAGAAGGACCTTGGGATCGGGCTGGCAAAGGCCATACGGCAACAGGCCGGGATTTGAAATGAGGCATGCAACATGCGTTACCCCGTAGCCATTGAACCTGGCACCGAGACCAAAGCATTCGGCGTCGTTGTACCTGACCTTCCCGGGTGTTTCTCCGCCGGTGACACGATGGAAGAGGCCATGGCTAAGGCCGAAGAAGCCATAGCAGCCTGGATTGAAACCGCACTTGATACGGGACAGGATATTCCTCAGCCCTCCAGCGTCGACGCCTTGCGCAAGAGGCACAAGGAATGGAGGACGTGGGTCTGGGCCGTAATCAAGGTGGACCCCGCGGTGCTTGATGACACCCTTGAACGAGTAAACATCAGTCTGCCGCGACGAGTGCTGCACCGACTCGACGCATTGGCTCGCGCCACGGGCGAGACTCGCTCGGGGTTTATCTCGCGCATGGCCCTGGAGGGCCACCAAGCTACCACCTGATCACCAGTGGCGCCACTCGATGCCCGCTTTGCGGACCTCGATCTGGATACCCGAGTACCCGCAAAGGGTCGATTCCTGACCCCCAAGAACATCGTTTGACGGGCAGCCGACATCCCACAAACCGCCTGCCAGGAAGCCGCCCTTGGTGAAACACCATTGCCGCTGCATTGCAGACGTCCAGCCCTCACGGCACCTCGATCGATCAAGCTGAAGTTCCAGGTCACTGCGTAGTCACGCAGTGACGTAACCTCCTTGTTTCTATTGATGATTTTCACTCTTAGGGAGTGATTTGTCATTACTTTTTGTAGTCACTAAATTAGTTGACGTTTGAAT